>Ga0055584_100005777_pt1 | contig 12118 bp, 10 predicted proteins | sample OSDHelmetaG_FD_58716 | JGI IMG/M metagenome (GOLD analysis project Ga0055584, IMG submission 58716) | Pelagic marine sediment microbial communities from the LTER site Helgoland, North Sea, for post-phytoplankton bloom and carbon turnover... | ecosystem: Environmental > Aquatic > Marine >... | reverse complement strand
CGCTCAGTAGCGGGCCATTGCGCATGACCTTCAGGGCCTCGTCGAAGCGCATGGGCCAACTGGTATCTACTGCATCGCACACATTTCCGGCCGCCTCGGGTGGTGGGTCGACCCCTTGCTCAAGCCCATGGAGGATGCCGCCCAGCGCAGTCGCAAGGCATAAGTAAGGATTGGCATCAGCGCTCGCGACCCGGTGCTCTATACGCCGGTTATCGTTGCTGCCACCGGGGATGCGGAGCGCGACGGAGCGGTTGTCATATCCCCACGACGAGTTGACCGGCACGTAAAGGTCGGGCGCATACCGTCGATAGGCATTTGTATTTGGCGCGAGGATCGCCATCGCCTCCGGTAACGTGTCAAGAATGCCGGCAATGGCTTGACGCAGGACTTGGTTTGGTTCGCCTGCCGGGCTTGCAAAAACATTTTTTCCGCCGTCATCAAGCAGACTTATGTGCATGTGTTGGCCGCTGCCTGCATGGTCCGGGTAGGGTTTCGCCATGAAGGTGGCAATAAGGCCGTGGCGGCGTGCGAGACAGGCGACGGTTCGGCGAAAGAGAATGCAGGAATCTGCTGCCGCAAGCGCGCTGATCTGATGATGCAGATTGATCTCGAACTGGCCCGGCGCGTACTCCGAAGTGACAGCCCCGGTCTTGATACCTTGTGCGGTGCAAGCCGACTGCACCGCGGAAATAAATTCATTGAATTCGTCGAGTGACGCCATGCTCAGCAGCTGCACACCGTCGGCCTGGCGCCCACTGATCGGCCCGCGTGGCGGGTGAGGGGCGCCGTTCTCTTCCTGAACCACGAGATAAAATTCCAGCTCAAATGCGACCACGGCGGTCAGCCCGGCTTCGCTCAATCGGTTCAGGACGCGGTGCAGCACGTTGCGCGGTGCCATTGCGTACGGCGCGCCATCGACATCTGTCAGAGAAACCAGCACTTGCGCGGTTTGCTTTTCACCCCACGGTGTCACGGCTAATGAGCCGGGAATCGGGCGCGCAATTACGTCGGGGTCGCCGTCACTGAAGCCGAGGCCTTGTGGGTCCTGCGTCTCGCCTCGCACCGACGGAAAACAAATCGAGCCGGCCAGCCGAGCCCCGTTTTCATAGAACGATACGAGATCGCCAGCTGGCAGCCGTTTTCCCCGTACTATTCCCGAAATATCGGCGAACATGGCGTCGATATTTGTGACGGTCGGGTTATCGGCGAGGAATTGCGCCGCTTCGTCGGCAAGAATGGTCGAAGTTTCATTCATCGGTCCATAGTATGGAAGAACACGACGATTCGCTCGGGCAATTGCACCGGGCGGTAATCAGCAATCCCCAGCGAAAGGAAAGTTTGTGCCACCTCGCTCCCGATATACGTTCGGCGCGGTGATTGTTGTTTCCGGCGCGCTGGCACTCAGTTTCTCCGGTCTCATCATTCGGCAGGTTGAGGTTGCTGACGCATGGCAGATTTTATTCTTTCGTAGCCTCGGCATGATCGTCACGCTGACGCTCTTTCTGTCCGTGACTCATGGCCGGAAAATGGTGTCCGGGTTTTTCAAGTCGGGGTGGCGGGGGTGGAGTCTGGCCCTGCTGATCGGGCCGAGCTTCGCGTTGTATATCCTCGCACTGACAATGGCGAGTGTGGCCGAGGTATCGTTTGTCGTCACTTCCCTGCCGCTATTCACGGCGCTGCTTGCATGGTTGTTCTTGCGCGAGAGAGTGCGGCTGGGGACCTGGTTGGCGATCATTGTCGTACTGTTGGGCGTCTCGATCATGGTGTCCGACAGCTTCAATGAAGCGGGCAACGTGTTCGGTATTCTCGCGGCCTTCGGCGTCACTCTTACCTTTGCCATAACGATCGTTCTTATCCGGTCGGGCCGAGGTGTGGATATGACTCCGGCAACGTGGGCGGCAGGATTTATTGGCCTCGCGATCGCGGTCGCACTGACCGGCGGAGACATCGGCGCCGTCCCGGTTATGGATATCGTATGGGGAAGCCTGATGGGTGTTACGCTGGGCTTCGGGTTCGGCTGCTACACAATTGGCACGCGCCACGTGCCGGCGGCGCAAGTGGCTATTCTGGTGCTGCTGGAGCAGGCGCTTAACCCGGTCTGGGCGTGGGCCGGGGCCGGCGAAACGCCAACTGTTACCATTTTGGTGGGCGGCCTAATTATCGTGGCGGCAGTATCCTATCGCGCCATTGTCGGCGTGATCGAAGAAAAACGGGCGGGCACCAGTACCGTCCCGGTCGGTGACGACTGAGCGGCACGGAAGGGCCGGGCCAGTCAGGGTATTGCATTGAATTTTCCGGGGAGCAACAGCATGAATACGAACCTGAAGCCGAGCTCTACCGAGGCTATGCAGAGCCTTGATACAGCACACCATTTTCATCCCTTTACCAATCATCAGGCGATGCATGCCGAAGGCGGGGTGCGGGTGATCGTAAGTGCGGACGGTTGTTGGATCACTGATTCAGAAGGCCACCGGACCCTCGATGGTATGGCGGGCTTATGGTGCGTCAATATTGGCTATGGCCGACGGGAACTCGCCGATACTGCGCGGCAGCAAATGCTGGAACTGCCTTTCTACAATACGTTTTTTAAATCGGCGTCTGTGCCGACTATCGAGCTTGCGGCGCGTCTTAGCGCGCTATTGCCGGATGGGTTCGAGAAGGTGTTTTTCAACAATTCAGGTTCAGAGGCAAACGATACAGTCTGGCGGCTTGTGCGCGGCTACTGGCATCTGGTTGGCAAGCCGGAGAAGCAGATCATCATCAGCAGGGATAATGCCTATCATGGCTCAACGGTCGCGGCTGCGAGCCTGGGGGGTATGCCGTTCATGCACGCCCAGGCCGGATTGCCGATTCCCGGAGTTGTGCATGTTCGTCAGCCTTATCTATTTGGTGAGGACGTGGGGGTTGATCCTGCCGAGTTCGGCCTGCGCGCAGCGCGTGCCATTGAAGAAAAAATTCTGGAGCTTGGGGCCGAAAACGTTGCGGCGTTCATCGGCGAGCCGGTCATGGGAGCGGGGGGTGTCATTATTCCGCCTGATACCTACTGGCCCGAAGTGAACCGAATTTGTGCCAAGTATGATGTTTTGCTGGTCTGCGACGAGGTGATCTGCGGGTTTGGTCGTACCGGCAACTGGTTTGGCTGGCAAACCTATGGGATCAAGCCGGACCTAGTGACGATGGCGAAGGGATTGACGTCAGGATACCTGCCGCTGTCTGCCGTCGGTATGGGAGAGAGAGTCGGTGCTGCCTTTATGGAAAGCGGCGACGAGTTTGCCCACGGCTATACCTATTCCGGCCACCCTGTTGCGAGCGCGGTCGCGTTGCGAAACATCGAAATCATGGAAGAAGAGCAGCTCGTCGCCAAGGCGGGCACCAAAGCTGCTTATTTTGCGACCGCCTTGCAACGCCTTGAGGATCACCCGTTGGTTGGAGAAGTGCGCTCGGTGGGCCTGATGGCGGCTGTTGAAGTTGTCCGGAACAAGCCTGGTCGTGATCGTTTTGATGACAAAATCGGGGCGGCAACTATCTGTCGTGATCGCTGTATTGAAAATGGTGCAATCATCAGGGCTTGTGGCCACACGATGGTCATGTCACCACCGTTGATCATTGACGAGACGGAAATGGATACGCTGGTGTCCGTGTTGCGCAGTAGCCTGGATGAAACAGCGAATGAAATTGGCGTCTAGTTTCGGGCCCGGCCACCGTTATTGGCTTTCCTGCGGCCGCCGCTGGATAAGGCCGGCAAATTACCGAATATCCAGAAGATACCCGCTGCCACGTACGGTTTTGATGAGGTCGTCAGTTCCGCCCGCAGTCAGTTTTTCGCGCAATCGAGAGACAAGTACATCGACGCTCCTGCTGGAGGCGTCGGGAGCACGTCGATGAACCGCCCTGTGTAAATCTGCCCGCGATACGATTTCGCCTGTCTTTTGGCCAAGCGTGGCAAGGAGCCGAAACTCGGCGGCAGTCAATTCGACAAGCGGTCCGGCAGGGCTGGTCAAGCTTTGGGCAATGAGGTCTAGCCGCCAGCCGGCAAACTTGATGTGTGCCTCGCTTGCGTCGTTTTGCCCGGATTTCTTTTCACTGCGCCGAAGAACACTTCTGATACGGGCAATCAGTTCGCGCATTCGAAATGGCTTGGCGACGTAGTCGTCGGCGCCCATTTCCAGACCAACCACGAAATCCACCGGGTCTCCTTTCCCGGTCAGCATGATGATTCCGAGGTCCATATGGTCCCGCAGGTATCTTGCAAGATGCAGTCCGTCGGCATCGGGGAGCACAAGGTCCAGAAGGACCAGGTCAATCGGCTGGTCTTCCAAAGTCCGTTTCATCTCGGCGCCGTTGCCAGACAAAAAGACAGAATATCCTTCTTTGGAAAGGGCACGGTCCAGGAGTTCGCGCATTTGCGGATCGTCATCGACTACCAGGATGTTCTCGTTCATCTTGCTATAGTACCCCGGTCCTCGTGTCGGTGCTGATGCAGAAAAACCCGTATTGCGATGGCCGACACCACAACCACCGATGTTCTCGCGCAATGAGGTGGCGTATTTATAGCGGTGAAAAAAGTATCAAAACAGCAATTTAGTACCATTTGCTACTAGAAATAGTGATTGTTAGTATTGATGAGTAACGCACGTGCCAGAGAAATCCAAGGTTGTATTGAAATCGAAGCGATTTCCACGGTAGCGCTGCCTCCCTTGAACTGGTGCGTTAGTGCCTGACTAGGTCAGTTCGCGGGATGGCCATCCACGAGGCGTTGCGCACAACCAGAAGTGACTCTGTTGATCCGGTCGGTGGGGACAGTTCATCCGACGGCTAGCCAACGCGATCCTTTTGCTGAAGCCAGGTAACGAGATCGTTGAACATCTTGTCAACGCACACCGGCCGAAAACCCAGCTCCCGTTCAGCTTTCGAGCAATCGAGCAGCTGGACGTGTGACATCAACTCAAATGTCTCTGGAGACATCCCTTTGGGCGCTGCATCGGTGACGGGCGGGGCATGCCCATCTGTCAGCCGGGCAACCATTGCCGCCAGATCAACGAAGCGCGCAACATCGCCGGCCAGAATGTAGCGATGGCCACTTTGTCCACGCTCATAGGCCGCGAGATGCGCAGAAACGACTTCATCAATATGGCAAAAACTGCCCGTGCCAGGCCCCACGCCGGACAGGACACCGGACTTGATTGCTTTGACGAACGGGGTCCAGATAACCCTGTCGCCCGGGCCGACGACGTTGGCGGGGTTGAGGATAACCACATCGAGGCCGCCGGCCGCAGCGTCGAGCACTGCATTTTCTGCGAGTGTCTTGGTGCGGAAATAGTTGATCGGCACTTCCATCGCGTTAGATGGGGTGTCTTCGGTGACCCAGCCATCGTGAAAACCGAACGTGGCGCCGGTGGATGTATAGACGAACCGGCGGCAGTTCCTGGCCCGCGCGGTAGCTAGCAGATTGCGTGTGCCGCCAACGTTGTCACTGGTTTGGGCAGAGTCGCCTGTGCTGTCGAAACTGACATTTCCAGCGACGTGAAAAATGGCGTCCGGTGTGTCTGGTACTGTATCCATAATTGATGCCGCGTCATTCAGATCGCCTTCGGCGAGATCGACACCCAGCACGCCCAATGCGTCTACATCAGCACCAGGGCGGTGCAGCGCAACCACGTGCCAGCCTTTGTCGATCAGCAGGCGCGCCAGATGCAACCCGATGAATCCGGTGCCCCCGGTCAGGTAAGCGACGGAACCGCTCATGATGTCAGTCCCGCAGCATCAGGAAATGTAGACTGCATCACCGCTGGTTCGCGTGATCGAGCCGTTGTGGACTCCATCAACAACGACTTTCAGGTCTGCAAGGAAGGGTTCGACGATCTGATCATGCAGTGGATTGAGTTGAATCATCATAGACTGGGGCTCGGTTGCCCGTGCCATCAGCCAACCTCGTGCTGCAAGTCCGTCACCGACGGCGACCATATCGATGTCTGTCCCCGATATGGCGAAATGCGCGCCCTCCGGTTCCCCCACCACGTGCACCGATCGAGTGTCTTCTATACCTGCAAACAGTGCTTTCTTAATATTCAGGATTTTTCCAACGCGCTCGCTATAGCCGGAGTGTCCGAGATACCGCAAGACAGCCCAGGCCGAGGCGATCGCGCCGCCATTGCGTGACCCCGCGACATTGTCTGTCTCGTAGTGCCCGGCGGGCCAGTCATCGAAAGAGAATTTCTGGTATTCCCGCATAGCGGCATTGCGCAATAATAGGGCGGAGACACCGCGTCCGGACCAGCCGTATTTGTGCAGGTCGGCAGAGAGTGATCGCACTCCGGGGACAAGAAAATCGAAGGCTGACATTGGAACTCCGAGGTCGCGGGCGAACGGCAGGATAAATCCGCCCAGGCAGCCGTCAATATGTAGCCACAGGTCATGTTCTTCAGCGATCGCGCTAATTTCCGGAACTGGGTCTAGTAGGCCATGCGGGTAGGGAGGAGCTGAGCCGACGATCATGATCGTATTGGCATTGACGGCCGCCGCCATGCCGGCGACATCAGCACGCAAATTGGGGCTTTCGGCCATCCGTACAATATCTACGGAGAGTAGATCGCCGGCTTTGTTGAAGGCGGGGTGCGCCGTCCGCGGGAGGATCAACGCCGGTCTGGTGATCTGAGGTTTGGTGGCGCGTGCCCAGTCGCGGGCGGCTTTGACTGCCATGATTATGCTGTCCGTGCCGCCAGTTGTCAGGTTGCCACCAGCGCCGTCAGGAGCATTGAAGAGCTCCAGCATCATTTCGATGACGTCATCTTCGTATTTTTGTAGGCTGGGATAGGCGCTGCCGCGATATATCGCGTTGTCGCCGATATGGGCCAGAAAGGCCTCGTTGGCGATGGCAGTTACATCGTCACCAGCGTCGTAGGACGCGCGAATATTTTTCAGGTCATTCCAGACCAGGTCACCGTCCCTGGCCGCCGCCATTGCCGCGCGAATTTCGTCGGGACTGAGGCCACGGTCAGGAAACTTTCGATTGCTCTGGCCTGAGTTCATTGGGGGGCGCCCTTGATATATTTCCGAACAAATAGACGATGAATATAGCGTGGGGCCCTGCAAGTGGGTAGCGTGGAAACAGGCCATCTGCGATGCGTCCACCATCTGAAATCTGAAAGAAGGAACGCGATGATGAGTATCAGGGAAATACTATTGCACCTGGATGGCGGGGAGCGCGACGCTGTGCGTTTTGAGCTGGCGGCGAACCTCGCTGAGCGTTTTGAGGCTCACCTTGTTGGACTTCATGTAGTGAACCCTTATGTAACGGTGGCGATGGGAGGCCCTGGAGCTGTTGGCATTGCTGAATTGCAACACCAGTACATGGACGCAATGCACGCGCGCGCCGAGACGGTAGAGCAACAGTTCACCGACTGGACCGCCAGCCGATCCGCGTCATCAGAATGGCGTTTCATTGAAGGAGATGTCAGGGATACGGTCGCGATCCACGCGCGGTATGCGGACCTTGCAATTATTGGCCAGGGTGCGAGGGACGATGCGAGCGCAACGCTGCCAGAGGAGCTCTGTGCCGAAGTGGCGCTTGGTGCCGGCGTGCCGGTTTTGGCAGTGCCATATGCAGGTGCTTTCTCGTCTATCGGCAAGCGCGTCCTGGTTGCGTGGAACGGGAGCCGGGAATCGGTGCGCGCGGTGCATGATGCGCTGCCGATTCTGGTAGGTGCCGAGGACGTTGTCATACTGTCGGTCGAGGCTGAAGAGCCAAACGTGATGCCGGGCGCGGATATCGCCGAACATCTTGCCCGTCACGGTGTCGAGGTGGTGGTGAAGCGAGTGTCCGGGGCAGATACCTCTGTCAGCGATACCCTGCTCAACATGGCCGCCGATCTCTCGGTCGATATGATTGTTATGGGTGCTTACGGGCATTCGCGCTTCAGGGAATTTGTGCTGGGCGGTGTAACCCATCAGATACTGGGTATGATGACCGTCCCGGTATTATTGTCTCACTAGACTCCGGACCCTCTACTTCCCACCCTTAGGCCTATTTTTTCGGATGCACAGGGAGATATCATGACCACCAATCAGAACTGTCGCGTTTTGCTGGCTGCCCGCCCGGTTGGTGCGCCGCAGGAAACGGACTTTGAAATCGTGACCGACCCGGTGCCGGAGGCGCAAGCGGGAGAGGTGTTGGTCAAGGGGCGCTATCTGTCGCTTGACCCGTATATGCGGGGCCGCATGAGCGCGGCGAAATCCTATGCGCCGCCGGTAAAACTTGGCGATCCTATGGTTGGTGAAGTGGTTGGCGAGGTCGTCGCCAGCGAGGACCCGGCGTTTGCGACCGGAGATATCGTTGCCGGGATGCTCGGTTGGCAGGAATGGGCGGCAGTTCCGGGCAGCGGGTTGCGAAAAATTTCGTCGACCGTCAAGCCGATCAGCTATGCCCTCGGAATTCTCGGCATGCCGGGCCTGACAGCCTATTTTGGCCTGCTTGAGGTTGGCCAGCCAAAACCCGGAGACACTGTGGTGGTGTCGGCGGCGGCCGGCGCGGTCGGGTCGGTCGTTGGTCAGCTCGCCCGGGCCGGCGGGTGCCGGGTCGTTGGCATAGTGGGGAGCGAGGAGAAGGCAGAGTACATCACTGCCGAACTCGGGTTCGATGGTGCGATCAATTATCGCACCGAAGACAATATGTTTAAGGCCGTGGCAGCCGCTTGTCCGGCTGGTGTGGACGTCTATTTCGACAATGTCGGTGGATCAGTGACGGATGCGGTGATTGCCAATTTTGCGTTCAAGGCGCGCATGGTGGTCTGCGGCATGATCGCCGAATACAATCTGACTGAGGCTTACAGCAGTCCCAGCTATCTGCGGCATATTCTAGTGAACCGGGCGCGTATCGAAGGGTTTTTGATCTTCGACTGGTTACATCGATACGGCGAAGGTATCCGACGCCTGAAGTCCATGCTGGCAGATGGCCGGATTCAATATCGCGAAGACATTGTGGATGGAATTGAAGCTGCACCCGCCGGTCTCATCGGTCTTTTTGAAGGCACCAACTTCGGCAAACGTCTGGTCCGGCTCTCGTAGCGGGTGCGCCGCGTTCTAAAGTTGACCCGCCGCCGCGATTTTTCCGGCGAGCCGGCCGTTCGAAATTAACAGGCTGATGTTTGCGTCCAGAGTTTGTCCGGCGCTGGCCTCAGCGATGCTGGAGAGCAGGTAAGGTGTTACCGCTTTGCCACTTACGCCGTTCTCTGCTGCGGCGCGCAGAGCCTCCTCCACCCACGTTTTCAACAGGTCAGGGGCAATGGCATTGTCGTCCGGTACGGGGTTGGCGACGAGAATGCCGCCTTGCCCGGTCTGCCAGTGAAAATTGATGGCCGCAGAAGCCTGCTCAGGCGTGTCAACGCGCCAGTCGAGCAACATGTCGGTAGCCCGTGAGTGAAAAGCAGGAAAATGGTCGATACCGTAGCCAAGAATCGGAACCGAAAGCGATTCCAGGACCTCAAGTGTCTTCGGCAGATCGAGGATTGACTTGGCCCCGCTACAAATGACGGCCACCTGCGTGCGTCCAAGTTCCTGTAGGTCCGCAGAGATATCCAGACTATCCTTCGCGCCGCGATGAACGCCGCCAATACCGCCGGTTGCCATGATCCTGATGCCCGCCAGAGCCGCGCAGCGCATGGTGGCCGATACAGTAGTCGCTCCAGGCGCCCCGGTCGCCAGCAACGGACCGATATCGCGTGCCCCGGCCTTCGCGATGCCAATACCAGTCGCGAATGTCTCCAGCGTCGATCGATCGAGCCCGACATGGATGGCGCCGTCTACGAGGGCGATTGTCGCGGGCTCAGCGCCGGCCTCGCGCACGGCAGCTTCCATGGCCAGGGCGGTTTCAAGGTTTTGTGGTTGCGGAAGCCCCTGAGACAAAACTGAGGTTTCCAGAGCGACAACAGGTATACCTGTGGCACGAGCCTCGGCGACAGCCTTGCTATAGGCGATAGGCAACATCTTAGGGTCCGATCCAGGAACACTAGGCCCGCGCCAGATGATGGTCGGGCAACAAAAAAACAGGGAACTTGCGCCATCGTATCATTGGCGTTCTGGGTTTAGGCGATTACAGTTGATTGAAATACCTGACGGGAGACGGGCACGTGAGCAAAAACAGAAAAACCATTCGTCCTGAGACCATGCGCGCTGTTGCAGATGAGATGGCTGGCATCAAGTTGCGTGGCGATGAACTTGAGGCGCGTACAGCGGTGATGGAGGCTCTTACTGAGTCCATTGCAGCACTGCGGACGCTGCCATTGCGCGATATTGAGCCGGCGGTCGTTTTCCAACCGGTAGAACGTGGCGGGAGGAAAAGCTCATGACCGACATAACCGGACTTACCATCGCAGCCCTTGTCGACGGCTATCGCGCCGGCACCTTGTCACCGGTAGATGTTACAAAGGCCTACCTTGAGCGGATCGAGCAGGAAAACAGCAAAGTCAATGCGTTCGTCCTGGTTGACCGAGATGGCGTCACAGCGTCCGCTGCTGAAGCTGAAAAAGCTTATGCCAATGGCAGCGAGAGCCGTCCGCTGGCAGGTGTGCCCTTGGCGCATAAGGATCTCTATTGTTCAAAGGGTCTGCGGAGCACCGCAGGTTCCCGGGTGCTTGAAAACCATGTGCCCGATGAGGACGCGACATCCATTGCCCGGCTGAAGGACGCCGGCGCGCTGAATCTCGGCAAACTCAACACGCACGAATTTGCCTATGGTCCGACAAACGAGAACTCGATGTTCGGGCCATGTCGAAACCCGTGGGATACCCAGCGCTTCAGTGGTGGATCAAGTGGTGGTTCTGGCGCCGCTGTTGCACTTGACCTGTGCGCCGGTGCCACAGGGTCTGATACAGGCGGGTCAATCCGTATGCCAGCGGCCTGTTGCGGCATCACCGGTTTGAAGCCGACCTACGGGCGGGTCAGCCGTGCAGGTATTTTCCCGTTGTGCTGGACTATGGACCATAGCGGCCCGATGACGCACACGGCTGAGGATGCGGCGATCATGTTGCAGGCGATGGCGGGGGTCGATGAACGCGATGCCGCAACGGCCGATCGGTCAGTGCCGGACTACCGCGCGGCACTGACGGGAGATATCAAGGGCAAACGAATTGGCGTGCCGACCCGCTATTTCTTCGACCAGGCCCAGCCGGACATTGACTCGTCTACGCGTGACGCGCTGAACGTGTTGGAGGGCCTGGGTGCCGATATTGTCGAGGTTGATATTGAGCATATCGAGCACGCTGCCGGCGCCGCTCTGGCACTCTATCTTGGGGAGGGGACCGCCTACCACGATCACGGGTTTGAGGAAAATCAGTCGCTGTACACCGATTCAGTGCGGGGTTTCCTCGAACTTGGTAATTTTTTGCTCGCGAAAGACTACCTCCATGCCCAGCGGTTTCGCACGCTGCTAGGGCACAGCATGGCTGACGTGCTGGAAACGGTCGATTTCCTGGTTACGCCTGGTACACCTCTGGTTGCCCAGGCCATTGGGCAAGAGATGATTGCAATTCGCAATGTTGAGCAGACGGTCTTTGCCTCACTCCTGCGAAACACCGAGCCCTTTGATCTGACAGGGATCCCGGCACTGGTGGTGCCTAGCGGGTTTTCCAAGGATGGGATGCCGTTCAGTTTGCAAATTGCCGGGCGCCCCTTTGATGAAGCGGGAATTCTGAACGTGGGTCACGCCTATCAACAGGCGACAGACTGGCATACCCGGCGGCCTGCGCCTTAATGGGGATGTTGGTCGTATGAAATCAAGTCCAATGGCGGCTGAGCAGGTTGACTCCGAAGCCGCGGCCCCTGTGCTGCTACGCGAGGATGTAGACGGTATCAGCACGCTCACGCTGAACCGACCCGGCTCCGGCAACAGTCTCTCCCATGCCCTTGTTGATGCGCTGGACGAGGAACTGGGGCGCATCGGCAACGATCCGGCAGTCCGCGTCGTCGTGCTCGCGGCGGCCGGTAGGTTGTTTTGTACCGGCCATGACCTCAACGAGTCCATCGCGGCCATGGAAGCGCCGGCGGATAAACTCGCGGCCAACCGGCGGGCGTCGGCATTGATGAAGCGCATGCGCGAATTGCCCAAGCCGATCATTGCCAAAGT
>Ga0055584_100005776_pt1 | contig 12121 bp, 14 predicted proteins | sample OSDHelmetaG_FD_58716 | JGI IMG/M metagenome (GOLD analysis project Ga0055584, IMG submission 58716) | Pelagic marine sediment microbial communities from the LTER site Helgoland, North Sea, for post-phytoplankton bloom and carbon turnover... | ecosystem: Environmental > Aquatic > Marine >... | reverse complement strand
CATGTGCCCACGGTAGAACCGGAACTTGCTCTCGGTGAACCGGGGGTCGTGCTCGATGATACGGGTGAACCACTTGGCAACACGCTCCTCCATACCGTCAAGGTCTTGCGTAACGGCTGCCATGAACGCGCGGCCGGCCACACCCACGTTGTCTCGCACCAACTGCTCCGCTTCCAGCATCTGGTGCGGGGTCAGCTTCGGTATGCGGCAGCGATCCAGTGAGAACTCCATGATACGCACAGCCTGCGCCTCGTTGTTCACGCCCTCAGCCATGAGCACACGCCCGAGGTTGGTGTTACTGGTGATGAATGGGCTCATGGCCCAGGTGCGCTCCTCACGCAGCTCGCCGCTCTGCTTCAGCCGGCGGCGCTCACGGCCATTGATGGTGGAGTAGGCCAACACTGACAGGAACTTCGGGTCCACGTCAGAGAACTCATCCAGCAGCAGCGGGAGGTTGTTCAGCGTGGCCATGCGAGCGAACAAGGCGTTGGCTGTGGCCCCGTCCTTGCCATCGACGGTCAATGCATCGGGATCACCGAACGCACTGAGGGCGAAGTGTGCCACCGTGGTCTTGCCAAGGCCGGACTCGACCGATGACAGTGCCAGCAGCACACCCTTGTAGGTGGAGCTGCCTACCAGCGGAGCCAGCGTGGAGCCGAACGCACTGCAGATAGCATACTGCATAACTTCCATACCCGGGCGGGCGTACACCAGATTCACCCCCTCGGACCAGCCCTCAACATTCCCTCGGCTGATGTCGACAGCGGCCGCATCGGTTAGGGAATGCGAGTCCGGCACCACTGAACCCACGGTGCCGTCGGTTCTGTACACATCGGTGCCGAATACGAACTCAGACATGTCGCTGCTCCACCCCATGCAGGGTACGCTGCGGCTCTCGTCGGTCTGCGCTGCCAGCATCTCATTGGATAAGCGCAGGAACTCTCGAACGTGCTCCATTGCTTTGCTCATGACGAATACCTCATATCCTGCCAATGTCTCAGCCAGTTTGCTGGACTGCACCATACTGGTGGGCAGTGTGAACGTCTTGATTTTCCCCCGTGCCTTGATCACTCGGCACACCATGTCGAATGTCCCCGTGGCTACGTGGAACACCCGCTCGACAACGTGAAAGACGTTGGATACCACTGGTACGTGGTACACCAGCCCGTCGGAATCCTCCAACGCCCGGTGCAACTGCATATTCATGATAGAAAAGCCGGGCGGCAGCTCCAACGCGATGGACTCGTTCTCGGTCTCGATTGTTTTTGTAGTGGATTCCTCTGACTTCTGCACACCCAGCTGTATTGGCGAGGTGATCTTGCCATTATATGGGCAGTCGTCGCAGTGGCTGCAGTTGTGGCTGCTGAATGCGGCACAACTCGGGGGTCCTACCTCCCAGCGATCCAGTTTTTCCTGAGTCTCGTCGGCGTCGTAGTCCGGGTGCCCCGAGCTGAGGTCGTGCGCAAGGTCCTCACCCTCCACTGTGTGCTTGATTAGCCCCAAGGCCAGTCGCCAGATAGGCTCGCTGACATCGCCCCGCATATCGGCAAACTCGCGCATCTGCGCGCACTTCTCAATCACCAGCGTTGCTGAGCTGGGTGGGTACTCCCGAGTAACCGCGAGGTCGTCGTTCAGGCTGGGGCCCTGCAGGTGTGCCGGGACCGGTGTCTTGCGCGGCGCCACCGGGATCTCGCTGCTCTTGATAAGGCGGATCAGTTGCTTGATGAATTCGCCGGGCGGGATGTTCTCCTGCCCAACAACCACAGCCTTGACTGTGCGATCCACCCCCGCCTTGCGGTTGGTGGTGCCGACCGGGCGGAGGACACTGGCCACGTCCATGTCACGGGCCGGGTCAGATCTCAAGTGGAAGTGGTTCAGTACAGCGCGCCAGTAGGGCGCAACTCTGATCCATTGATCACCCGGGATCTCGGAGGCCAGCGTCCAGTAGCAGTGCAGGCCTGAACCTGAGTCTACTATCAGCGGGACCGGCAGTTGTGTGGCTTGGCAGAACCGCTTGACTGCTTGCGCCGCTTCCTGCTTGGTGGCATACCCCTGACCGGTCTCGGCCTTGGCTTCACCGCAGTCGATGTCAGCCCAGAATGCCTTGACTGCAACGGCCTGCGACTGAGTACGGTACAGTGTCTTGGGCTTGCCGGTTTTCTTGTTGGTAGTCTCGACCGGATCGCTGAACCCAGCCAGTGCAAAATAAACAGCACAACCTTCCTCATCCAGCTCCAGCGCAGCGCCTGCCATGGCACCTATGCTTTCGTATGGGTAGTGCTTGAAGTAGGATATGTCTTTGCCGTCTTTTTGAAAGGACTTGAGTTCAGCGAGGTACTTGATGCCAGCGGTCGGGACGACCCGAGACAAAAATTCCCTCGTTTTCATTACATCACCCCGCTAATAACCCCGATTAAACTGCCATCATAGATGCCGGCGGACTATGGCAACAAGTTTCGTGTTGCGCTCGTCCAGCTTTCGGTCGAGGATCGGTAGGTCTCCGGCTTCGGTTGCACGGTCCAGCGCCCCGAACAGTTTGTGCACCTTGGTGCGGAGTAGTTTGTGTGGTTCGCCGCCTTTCAGCCAGTTGTACACGGTGATGCGTGATACCCCCAGCAAGCGGGCTACGTCGGACTGGCCCAGCTTTGACGCTGTCATGATCCGGTCCATATCTTCGCTTGAGTATTCCATAAGTCCTCCGGTCTGCGTGGTAAGGGATGCGCAGCCCCCCATCGGGGTGATTAGTCGTCGAAGTTCAGGTCGTCCAGCTCAGCCAGTGCGTCGGCCAGGGCGTCATCGACCGGCACATCCACCAGCGAGTCTGCCTGTTTGGTCTCGGCAGCTTCCGGCTCAGCCTCGGGGGCTTTCTTGGCCGGGGCTTTCTTGGCCGGGGCTTTCTTGGCAGGCGCGCGTTTCTTCGGCGGTGCCTTGGCCTCTACCTCAACCCACTCGGCCCAACCTTCAGCCACGATGTCGTCATCGTGCCACTCATCATCCTTGAAGTCCTTGAGTGTGTAGCCTTCGTCGATGGCTGCCTGGGTAAGCTTCAACTCACGCTTCGGCGCCTCAGTTGTCTTAGCCGGAGCACGCTTCTTAGGCGGGGCCTTGGCTTCCTCAGCCTTGGCTTCCTCAGCCTTGGCTTCCTCAGCCTTGGCCTTGGCGTCCTCAGCCTTGGCCTTGGCAATGGCGTCCTGCTTGGCCTTGCGTGCAGCCTCGCTGTCAACAGCGTCGCCGGCGGGGGTGTCCTCAGCAACGGGCGGTACCGGGGCACCGGTGATACCGATGATGTCCTGCACCAGATCCGAATTGAACTCAGCCTTGACCTTCTCGTAGGTCGCGGCGTCGAGGAATCCCATCGGCTTGAACTTCAGCTGCGGTACCGCTGCCGCTGCCTCGAAGGACACACGGGTCAGCACCATGTTGTAGTCAAGGCCGCGGGTTTTCAGCAGCTTGGCGTACTCGGTCAGTGCCTTGAAAGATCCCGGCGGGATGCGCAGCAGCATCGGGTCATTGATGGTGCCGGGAGCTGCGATGGCGATACGCTTGTTATCCTGACAAGCCTTGGCTTCTTTGCCGTTGTCAGTGATACGCGAACCCCACTGGTTGTGCGGGCAGATAGCGCACTTGTTGCACTGCGGGTCCTCAGCGTCAGCCGCCGGAGCGATGCCGTCATTGGAGTAGCAGGTCGGCTTGGCGTCAGCGCCATCAGTGTAGCCGGTGGAGTAGAAGGTCTTGGTCACAGCCTTCTGGGCGCGCAGCAGCACAACCTCGATACCGGAGGCCGGGGTCTCGTCGTCATCCGGGCGCATCAGGATGGTGTCCTCATCACCGCGCTTGATGGTGAACACCTTGCCCTTGATGGACATGACCGGGAACCCACCGCCACTGACGATCAGGTCATCAGCCAAGGTCTCGTTGCTATCTTTGCGCAGGTGAGCCGGCAGCGATGACTCAGAGAAAGGAATGATGTTGCTCATGGTGTAGCTCCTTATGCTTTCAGAATGATGTCAGACTGCGGCTGTGCAATCTGGTGTTCGTCGAAGATGTGGCGGGCGATGTTACCAACGAGGTTACCCACCACCTGCTCCAGCAGTTCCTGCCGCTCCTGATTGGACTCGGCCGCAGTGACGATAAACTGCGCCAGGGCGGCAGCGAAGCCTGCTTCAGAGGCGGCGACTACTGCGCGGATGTCGTGCCCTTCGTACAAGGCGTTCAGCCCGTCGATCAACTGACTGATCTCAGCTTGGTGGGCATCCATCAGGGCCTGTGCTTCTTTGTCATGTTCAGCGCTCATTACGATCTCCTAACGTTGATAGTGCGACGTTCCGACCAGTTGATGCCCGGAGGCAGGTCGCTGTTGTCTTGCTTGTACTGCTCAATGGCGGTTTTGTTGGCTCGCTTGTCCACGTAGTACCAGCGTTCTTCCTCCGGCAGGGAATCAAGGAAGTCGCGGTATGAATCCCAATCAGCGATGGATGCGCTGGTCTGGGTGGCTACGTAGGCTGTGCCTGAGCCAGTCTTGAAGCTCTCGATACCGGTGGCGATCGAGGTCTTCAACAGGGCCGCTTCGATCTGCTCCATCGCTTTGTTCAACGGCTTCATCTTCTCATCGAACTGCTTCTTCATGGCAGACTTCTTATCCCGTAGCTCAACGTACTTGGCTACGAGGTCATCGACTCGCATGCTCATGGTGTGTCTCCTTGTGGTGGTGTTAACAGGTTAACAGGTGTTAACCACTTGTCAAGTGGATTTAAACATATCAAGTAACACACCCTGGGTTGACTGGCGGTTCTTCAGTCGGGTGTAGCACTTGTCCTCAATAGCTGAGCCGGATATGCAGGCGATCACGGTGGATCGTGTCTGCCCCGGCCGCCGTACTCGGGCATTGGCCTGCTCGAATGTCTCGTTGCTGTGTGTCGGTGCGAACCAGATGATGGTCGTGCCTGCAGTCAGGGTCAGGCCGTGGCTCATGGTCGCAGGCTGGGCCACCAGCACTCGGGGGTACTGCGCTTTCTGGAAGTCCCCGAAGATCTGGTCTCGCTTGTTCTTGGATACGGACCCGTCGACGACAGCTGTGGTCTCGTTGATTACCCGCTCGCCTTTCATGCGGGCCGCTGACAGCTGCGACTTGTGCTCGGGTGTAACGCTCAGGGTCTTGGACACATGTTCGGCTACCGCATTGAGCGCCCCGGTGAACGGTACGAATATGATGACCTTGCCCTCTGACTCCTCGATCAACTCATCCACGATCGCCAGTCGGTTGGGCATGGGCAGCACCACGTCGGCGCCGTTCACGTCGTACACCACACCGCAGCAGATCTGCAGCAGCTTGCCTGCCTTGACCGCCTCGTTGACGGCCATGATCTCGCCGCCATCGTGCTCGGCCTTGAGCTTGTCGAACATGTCCTTGTACGCCCGCTTCTGCTCGGGGCTCAGCTCAGCCTGACGCTGCACCACAACCTGCGGGGGCAAGTCAGTACACTCATCGAGTGAGAACCGAATGCTCGGCTGCATCAGGGAGTGCACCTGATCCACGGCGTCGTTGCGTGGTACCCAGATGAACTGGTTGACCTGTCGCATCAGCATGTCCCTGAAGCGGTTGAAATACTTGGGCACTTGGTTCGGGGTAACCAGCCTGATCTGCCCGAACGCATCGGTTGGTGAGTTCGGTATCGGTGTGCCCGTCAAACCCCACACACTACGTGGGTGTTGCTGGTTGCAGATCCGGTTGGCTGCCTTCCACATCTTGGTCTGAGCGTTACGGTACACAGCCAGCTCATCAATGATGATGAGGTCAATGTCCGCCCGCTTGGCCAGATCCTTCTCCAAGATCTCAAGACCGTGGTGGTTCACGATGTAGATGTCAGCGTCGGACGCCAGTAACTTCAGCCGCCGATCCCGGGAGCCGTGCAGTACCACCGCCTCCAGATGGGGGAAGTGCTGCCATACCTCGTCGGCCCATGTCCGTTCCAGCGTGGATAGCGGGGCCACCACGAGGATCTTCTTGATCAGCTTTTGCTTGCGCAGGTAATCCGCTGCCCACAACGCACTCAAGGTCTTGCCGGTACCCATGCCGTTGAGGCAGTACGCCCGGCTGTATAGTGTCAGGAACCCTACGGTCTTGCGCTGGGTGTGGAATGGGTCACGCATCCCTGACCACTGGTAGTAATACTCAGCGGGACTGGGCGCATCCAGACCAATGTTGCGCAGGAACTTAACCTCATCCCGGCGGTGAGGGACAGCAAGCAGCTGCTGTCCCTTGTAGTTCACCACCTTGGACTTTGGTAGTACCGATACAACCTTGCTCGGGTCGCGCAGCTTCAGGATGAGCGCCTTCTTCTGCGGGACTACGATCACGATAAACCTCCTGTTACTGTGGCTGCCCGCCCAGTGATGCTCGTGCAACGGCAGCGATCATGGGGTGGTCCAGTATGGCACGTACCTGCTCAACGTCGTCGACAACCAAAGCCAGCCCGCCTGCTGCGTTGATCTCTTCGATCCTGCGCTGCTGGTTGGGGGTGGCCTTGTTCCAACGCTGGGCCAGGGTGGTAGGGTTTTTGAGTGGTGCCTTGGTCTCAATGGCGAGGAACAATCCATCCCAGCAGGCGATGATATCAGGGATACCAACCACGCCCATACCATTCTGCACTGGCATGTAATACCAGATGCCTCGGGACTTCAGCAGTTTCTTTACCGCATCTTTGACGCGGCCTTCAGGTGTCTGAGCCATTGGGGTTCTCCGGTTCGATCTGTGGGCAGTTGCGGACGTGGTTGTCCAACCTGTCGATGGCCTCAACCAGCACTGGGTCCGCGTTGTTGTCCAAGTCAGCGCCGATGACCCTAACGAACTCGGCGTCGGACATATTCCTGAGGTGTGCAGTATTCATATTCAGTCTCCAGATGTTTGGTCCCTGCCTTCACGCCGTTGTACGCATGCCTCATGGTTGACAACGCGACAAGGGTTTCTCGGTTTGATACAGCCCGGATGGGCCATGTATCCAGCAGTGCTCGACTGATCTGCCGGGCAACGGTGTGCGGGTTCTCGATGGGGCGCAACAGCACACCCACCTCGATGGTCACCATCAGATCCAGCAGCTCTGCCAGATTGAATGATGCTTGTGCCTGTGGGTTATACATATCGCCACCCAATCACTTGTTCTACATCAATGGCGTGGCCGGTCGTGGCGCACCGGTACTCGGGGTCGTCCTTGTAGCTGCGCAGCCAGGTCTTGCGGTGTACTTTCCACACCGTGCCATCGTTCAGCGCCACCAACACATCCACGTCCACGGGTGGCAGCGTGCTGTTCCAGTGGTGCTCTCGCAGCAGGGGGTTACGGTTCATCGCCTCACTCCCCGCAGTGCTCGCAGTTGTGCTTGCCTACCGGGCACCACTTGCGGCACAGCCCCGATGGCTTGGCCGGCCACTTGTTCTGGGCAAACGCCTGATCAAACCGCTCAACCCTCGGCAGCCACCGGCTCCAGATCTCCGGGGCTTGGTCTCGGCGGAACTTCTCGCGGTCGATCTTCTTGTCCTTCAGCCACACGTACCCGGATGTCACGACTTCAACGTCAGGGATATGGATGAATGCACTCAGTGCGAACAGTTCCATCTGGTCGATGTCCAGCTTGCGCTTGCCTGTCTTCCAGTCGTAGATCCCAAGGGCGTTACCCTTCAGGATGCCCAAGTCCCACTTGGACCGGCACCACACGTTGCGATCCCACCAACCCGTTGGCTGGAACTCCTTGGTGATGGCCGCCTCGTACTCGACCAGCAGCTTGGCATCCTCAATCGACTCGACCTTCTGACAGAACGCCTCGTGAGTACTGAGTGTGGTAGGCAGCGGCTTGCTGTCTTTCAGGCGATCCTCCAACGCTTTGTGTACGTAGTTCCCCCAGCGCAGCGCCTCCGATTCAGGTTCCTTAACTGCCTTGGATACCCGGGTGAGGAAGTGCCGACGAGGGCAGGTTTCAAATGAACTCAGTGCTGAGTATGACCATGCAGGCATGATGCCTCCTTCTCTGGTGGGCGTTCATACTCACACAGCGCCGCATGGTTGCTGCAGAATATGAACCCCGTTGTTGTGACTTCGACCAGCCGGTGCCCACACACGGGGCACGATTCAGTCAACAGTTTGTGCACACAGTTACCGTCGCCGCAGTTGTGTACTCCGCAGCTCCACTTCACTTGGCGTCACCGTAGCAGTAGGCCGCATCACCCTCAGCATCAAGCGGGATCTCTGGCCACCATACCGGCGGGGTCTTCATGATCTTGATCACCGCTGCCAGTACGTCCTCGGCCTGTTCTTCAGGGCCAGACAACACGATCTCATCGTGTACCTGCAGGAGGACACGGAACCCCGGTGCATTCTTGGCGCACCATGCGCTGGCCCTCAACCACTGGTCAGCGATGATGTTGCGGGCCAGGTGCTGGCACACGTTCTCCACGATGTTGGCGCCGTAGGTTTTCTTGCGGGCGTTGCGGTTCTTGTATGTCCACTCGCCTTGGTCATCCTTCTCCAACTCAGGGAACCGGATGAAGTGGCAGGGTGGGGTGATCAGTCGCTCATGGGTGGTGCAGATCAGGCCTTTGTCATCGACCCGAGTCTTGGCACCCATCATCATATCGGTCAGGGCACGGTCACACTTGCGCCACAAGGCAGGGATCTTGGAGTAGGTGTTGCGCCACAACTTCACGATGCGCTCCGCCTCGCTGTCATCCAGCTTCACCCCGTTCATGCGGCAGATGTGCTTGAACTTCTCCCAACCACAGCCATACCCCAGCGACAGGTGGGCCAGCTTGCCCAGCATACGCTCGTCCTTGTCTGCCTTGGTGACAGTGCGACCGAACAGGATGGATGCGAACTCACAGTACAGGTCACGACCATCACGGAATGCCTCGACCGAATCCATCTGCCCAGCCAGTGTGTGGTTCACGCGCAGCTCGATGTTGGATGAGTCAACCACAACCAGCTTCTCACCTTCTCGTGCCCGCATTGCCTTGCGCAGTACACCACCACGGGGCAGGTTCTGCATGTTCAGCTTGTCCTGACCTGACCAGCGCCACGTCTGGTAGGCACCGCAGTAGGCCAGAGGCACCGGCATGGGGCCGTGGTCCGCCATGTCAATGAACCGCTGAGTCCTTGTCTCTTCGATAGTGGACTTCACCTTCAGCCGGGCCTCGACCAGCGCACGTACTGCATCACTGTCATGCTCCAGCAGCTCGGTGAACGCCTTGTCTGACTTGGCGAACGCGAGGGTGGTCTTACCGGTGGTCGGGCTGATCTTGGTCGGTGGCTCAACGCCAGCCTCGTACAGCAGTTCAGCAAAGAAGGGGTTGGACATCAGCATCTGCCTGATCGACTTGCCCTTCTCACCCTTCATGCGTTCCTTCACAATCATGTTGGCTACAGTGGGGTTGTTCTTCGCCGCCACTGTAATGACTGAGCGCAGTGCTTCTTGGTTGCGCTGCTTGGTGGACTTGAGGTGATCAACCAGCAACGCCTTGTCCAGTTCGATACTCGGCTCGGTGTACATGCGGATGGTCTGGTCGACCAGCATCAGCTCCGACTTCGGGAAGGGTGGCAGTGGTGTGCCGTCAGCTGCCCGCCCACCCTGCATCAGGATGTTGAATATCTTGCGGCATAGTTCCACGTCGTTGACACAGTACCGCCCATACTGAGCCAGCTCCTGCGGACTGAACGCAGCACGGTTCTTGCCCAGCGCCTGCACCACCTCAGTACCCTTCTCCCCTATGCCCAGGATCTGAGCCACCCGGGCCAGTGATCCGCCCACAGTGGTGCCGAAGTAGGGGCGGGCCATGCTGAGTGTGTCGAGCCACAGCTTGGGGGCGATGCCATAGTGGAAGGACAGGATCGCACCATCGAACATGGTGTTGTGTGCCAGCACCGCTGACTTATCCCACTCGTACTCCTCGAACAGCCGGCGGTACCCATCCCGATCCTTGAAGGATTCCCAACGGGTTGGCTCGTTGTTCCACTTGATGCCGATACCGATCTCCTCGAAGCGAGGGTCCAGTATGTAGGCCTGCGTCGTCATCTTCGACAGGGAGTACTCCCTGTCGTAGTAGGTTTCCCAATCCAGTGTGATGGTATCCATGGTTACTCCCAGAATTTTGTGATTAGTTTGTAACGCGGCGGGTCCGTCATCCGTAGCGTTACGATAAAGACCTTGAGGTCATCAGGCATGTTGTGGTGGGGGTACCACCCTGCGACAGGGGGAACCGTTGTCCAGCTGCCCGGCGACACACCGCAGCGCATCGCATACATCCTCAAGTCCAGCTCCCACCCAAACCTGTCGCCCTCAAAAGGAAAGCCGCGGTTGCTGCGCCAACGCCTTACTGCGTGGGCCCATGAATGTCGGAGCCGCCACCATCGGGGGTGGAGCCAGACCCACCAGGGTGGTCGCCCAGCGCGTCGCTGATCGCACCCACCGCCACCTTCAGGTTCTTTCGGTTGGCCACCGGGACCATGACGAAACCATTTTCGTGCGCCCATTGTTTAACATCCTCCTCGCCTGCCTTGACGTAGTAGCCGACCTCCTCATCCAGATAAGGTGTCGGGACTACCTTGTACAACTCAGTCATGCGGCACCCCACGCTCAATAGCAATGATGGCACCACTGATATACACAATGGCTCCCAGCATTTCAGCGATGGCTGCGTCACGGGACAGGCGGCGGGACTCCTGCAGTTTCTTGGTCGCCTGTCCGGTAGCAAACCCTACGCCATGCAGGTCGATGATCTTCTGCATTGGTTGCTCGTTGAAGGGTGTGTTCTGTGCGTGGCGCACTGACCCTTTGCCAATGGCTGCCTGCTCATATGCCCTGACCAACACACGTTCCAGCGATTCGTACCCACCCACAGGGTTGGTCAGTAGCCGTGCCTCAGCCGTGCACTCAGGTGGGTGTGGGTCATTGGTATCCCACGTCTGGTTGCAGTACGGGCATGAAGTGCTGCTGCCGCAGATCTTTATGCTTGGGTGCATGTGCTTCTCGTTCATGCTTTTCTCCTATGGATTATGTTCTTGATCGCCTTGTGGTCCAGCTCGGCACGGGACAGCGTGTTGTATATTTCGGCGGGGGTGAAGCCCGCATCATATAGAGTCAGGACCATGGCAATAAGCAGGTCCGCGTACTTGGCAGACCAGTGGTGTTCGCCATAAAGCTGCCCGCTCAGACCAAGGTCACGCAGCTTGTATCCGACACTGCGAACGCTGCGTCCGAGCATCGTAGCGATCTCGGCTGCGGTCTTGACCCCGGCCCAACGGCGCAGGATGGCGATCTCCTGCTCAGTGTATTGCTGGTGCTGGCGGGGAGGGTTCATACTGGTGCGCCTTGCAGCCAGTCAGGGCAGTCGACCAGCTCCAATGGTCCCGAGTTGTATCCACGCACCACTCGCATGTCGATGCGATCTTCCGGGCTGACATGCTCCAGAATACCGTTGTCCTCGTAGTCGTAGCCGATGAACCCACAGCAGGAATCAATCGGGTCGGTCTGGTACCAACTCTCGTCGTCCACTGCATGCTCGTGCAGGTCGAATGTCCACATGTCGCCGTTGATGTACGCCTCGTACTCGGTCGTTATCGCCTCGCACATTGTGTCCAGCATGAGGCGCCGCTTGAGGGTAAGGCGCTTGGGTTTGGTGTCGCCCGGCTTGCGCGCTACCAAGTTGCCAAGGGCTTCTTGCAATGGCATGACGTAGTAGACATCGACCCTGCCTCGTGCGCAGTCACTGCACAAGGACCCCTCGTAGATGAACAGCCGATCTTCCAGTGGGATGTACCGCTCAAACTCTTGGTACTTCCCGACTACTTCCTCCATGTTACCGGCGTCGAACCAGTATGGGTTCTCTCGATCGCTGCCGTTGTTACCCACGGGCAGGTACTCATCATCGTGGCTGTAACCCTGCTCGAACAGTGCGGGTGCCCGCCGCTGCATGGCCTTGTCAATGGCGTCGCCAACCAAGGATGTGATGTCATCCCGTACGCTGTCATTGCGGTGGTTGTCGGAGTCCACCAGCAGGTGACCTTCGTATGTGTCGGCGGGGTCTTCAAAAAATTCGTAGGGGGTTATGTAAAGCGTTCTCATGATAGGCATGGTGTGG
>Ga0055584_100005775_pt1 | contig 12121 bp, 10 predicted proteins | sample OSDHelmetaG_FD_58716 | JGI IMG/M metagenome (GOLD analysis project Ga0055584, IMG submission 58716) | Pelagic marine sediment microbial communities from the LTER site Helgoland, North Sea, for post-phytoplankton bloom and carbon turnover... | ecosystem: Environmental > Aquatic > Marine >... | reverse complement strand
GAAGCCGCTGACGTTCTCAAAGCCCAATAAACCGGTCGTCCTCGCGCATGCGGGGACCTCCAAAAAACGGTGGGCACAGTCATTTTGATCAACCAATAAAGAGGTCCCCGCATGCGCGAGGACGACGGATTAGTTTGGCCATGACGGCATCAGCGGATTCAAGGCTAACAAGTAACGGATGCCTCGAAGGTTGCTTTCCCCCAGAGGTTTAGAGATTAATCTAGGCGCTTCCTCCCGCTTCCAATCGAAGGAACCTTCCATGCGCGGCGTATTGGTCACCGAATATACCGAGTTCGAGAATCTCACCCTCGAGGAATGCCCGAGGCCGGAACTCGGCCCCCGCCATGTGCGCATCAAGACCCAGGCCGCCGGGGTGAGCTTCGCCACCAGCCTGGTGGTCGCCGGCAAGTATCAGCGCAAGCCGCCGCTGCCCTTCACGCCGGGGACCGAGGCGGCGGGGATCGTCACCGAGGTCGGCGCCCAGGTTAGCCGCTTCAAGGTGGGAGACCGGGTGACGGCGGTGCTCGATTGGGGCGGTCAGGCCGAGGAATGCACCGCGCATGAGGTCAACACCTTCGCGCTGCCGGACAGCCTGCCGTTTCACAAGGCAATCTGCTTCACCAACTCATACTCGACCTCCTACGCGGCGCTGATCTGGCCGCATCTGCTGGGGGTCGGGCCCGGCAAGACCGTGCTGATCCACGGAGCGGCGGGCGGCATCGGTGTCGCGGCGATCGAGATCTCAAAGATCAAGGGCGCGACGGTCATCGCCACCGTGGGCTCGGAGGAGAAACGCGCGATCGCCACCGAGCATGGCGCCGATCACACCATTAACTATCGCGAGGGCGGGTTCCGCGAGGAAGTGCTGGCGCTGACCGACGGGATCGGCGCTGATATCATCTATGATCCGGTCGGCGGCGAGGTTTTCGCCGAGTCCCTGCGCTGTATCGCGCCGGAGGGCCGGATCATGCCCGTGGGTTTCGCCGGCGGCACCATTCAACAGATCCCGGCCAATATCCTGCTGGTCAAGAACATCACCGTCTGCGGCCTCAATCTCGGCTACTACATGGGCTGGAGCCCGCGCGACATGCGGGATGAATACGACCAGCAGATGAGCGACAGCATGGCCGAGCTGTTCTCCTGGTACGAGCAAGGGCTGCTGAAACCCCGGGTCTCGCATGTCTTCCCCCTGGAGAAGTTCCAGGACGCCATGAGCACGGTGCTGGCGCGCAAGGCCTTGGGCCGCGTCGCCATCGTCATGGACGAGGAAGCCCGCGCGCTCAACGTCTGATATACCCACGCCAACATCCCTTTAAATCGACCTTTGCGAAAGTGACCCACGATGACGTCCTCGGTTTTCACACCTCTCCAGCTTCGCGGCCTTACTCTGCCCAACCGGGTGGTCATCGCGCCGATGTGCCAGTACAGCGCCGAGGAGGGGCGGGCGACGGATTGGCACCTGATCCATCTCGGCCAGCTTGCCCAATCCGGCTCGGGCATGCTGATCATCGAGGCGACCGGGGTGGAGCCCAGGGGCCGCATCACCCATGGCTGCACCGGGCTCTATGACGACGAGACCGAGGCGGCGATGGCCCGGGTGATCCATGCGGCCAAGAAATACGGCAACACCCCGATCGCCATTCAGCTCGGTCATGCCGGGCGCAAGGCCTCGGCCCATGCCCCACAGGCGGGCGGCAAATCACTCGGCCCGGATGAGGGCGCGTGGGAGACCCTGGCACCCTCGGCGATCCCCTTCGGTAATGACTGGCACCGCCCGCGCGAGATGGACCGGGCGCTGATGGACGAGGTGATCGCCGCTTTCGTTCAGGCCACCGAACGCAGCGAGCGGATCGGCTTCGACGCCATCGAGCTGCATGGGGCGCATGGCTATCTGTTGAGCGAGTTCCTCTCGCCGATCGCCAACCGCCGGGATGACGAATACGGCGGCTCGATCGAGAACCGCATGCGCTTTCCGTTGGAGGTCTTCGATGCCTGTCGCGCCGCCTGGCCCGATGACAAGCCCGCCGGCATCCGTTTCAACGGCTCGGATTGGGACGACGCCGGGCTTCAATTGGAGGACGCGATCACCTTCGCCAAGGCGCTGAAGGAGCACGGCTGCGACTTCTTCGATATTTCCGGCGGCGGCAACAGCATGATGCGGCCCGAGGTCGGCCCGGCCTATCAGGCGCCCTTCGCGGCGGCGATCAAGAAGGCGACCGGCGTTCCGACCATGGCGGTTGGCATGATCCGCGACCCGCATCTCGCCGAGCAACTGATCGATGAGGGCCAATGCGACATGGTGGCTCTGGCCCGGGGCGTGCTGTACGAGCCGCGCTGGACCTGGCGCGCGGCCTATGAGCTCGGCGGAGAGGCAGCCTATCCGGAACAATATCAGCGCGGCAACCCGCTGCTCTGGCCGCAAGCCTTTCCGGAGAACGTCGACAAGAGCAAACAGGACGGCTGGGTCGTCGGCAGCGCGCCGCATATCCTGGTGCCAAGCAAGGCGGGCTAGCGGCTGGGGGACATTTGGGTCGGGGAGAGGTTGAGGCATACGTGTCCCGCCTCCCCAGTCCGTCGTCCTCGCGTAGGCGGGGCCCCCTCATTCGTTGAAAAAGGCGACCATATCGACCGTTGTCCAGAGGTCCCCGCCTACGCGGGGACGACGGTCAATATCTTACAGGACGCCAGTGAGTCTTCGCCGGGAGTTCAATCCAAGAGGCCGCCTTAACCGCGCGCGCCGTAATAAATCGTCATCCCGCGCTTGACGCGGGACCAACGCCTGAGAGGTGCGGCGTGATCACTATCTGGCCAACAAGCGAGGTGCCGCATCATGCTCCGCCAGCCATCACGCTGACGGTTCCGAGGCGTCGGTCCCGCGTCAAGCGCGGGATGACGGGTTTGAGGAAGCACCGCCACCCTACATCCGTGACATGACCTTGCGGGCGAGATCCTCGATCAGTCGGTAGGACTGATCGAGCGGGGTCATGAAGTTGATCGCGTCGAGCCCCTGGCGTTCCAGTTCGCGCAATTGCTCGACCATCTCTTCCGGTTGGCCTGCGATGGTGAAGGTCTTGATCATCTCCGGGGTGATGAAGCGCGCCTCGTCGGAGTCGAGAAAGCTGTAATGGCTTTGATGCATCTTGAGGTGCGAACGCTCGGCGTCGCGCTTTTCGTGGAAGGCGATGTACTCCTCCCAGAACGGCAGCATGTAATCCGGTGGCGGGTTGCCGGTCTCCTTCACCCAGTCCACGAGATAGTGGACATTGGCCATAATCGCCGAGCCGCATTGCTGGATCACCGCCTCGTCGGTCAGCTTCTGCCCCGGCTCCAGCATCAGGATATTGACCAGCGCGAAGGTCTCGAACCCGTCCTCCAGCGAGCGCCCGGACTTGGCGGCGCCCTGGCGGACATTGGCCATTGCCTGGGAGAAAGTACCGCCGCGCGGGATGCCGGTGATCATCCCGTCGCCGATCTCGCCGGCCAGCGCCTGGGCTCGGGGACCAAAGCCGCTGATATGGATCGGGATCGGATGCTCCACGTCGACATAGTTGAACTCGGGGTTCTGGAACTGGATCGGATGGGTGACGCCATCCAGGGTATAGCTCGCCTCGCCGCCTCTGATCATGGTCTTCACCACGTCGATATATTCACGAAACGCCCGAATGCCCATGGGCCGCTGACCCATCGCCCGCATCGCGGTGTTGCCGGTGCCGATGCCGAGAAACGTGCGGCCGGGCGCCAGCCGGTTGATGGTGGCGATCGCGTTCGCCGTCACTGGCGCCAGTCTCAGGCCCGCCACCGCGACCCCGGTGCCCAGACGGATCGTCCGGGTCTGCCGCGCCGCCTGGGCCAAGACCGCGAAGGGATCGGAGCGGATCATCGGCGAGTCCGTCACCCAGCAATAGTCATAGCCAAGATTCTCGGCGTGGCTGATCAACCCGATCTCGTCGGCCTTGGAAGAGGTCATTCCGAATTTCATGAGCTTGGATCCAGATGCGTGGCGATCCCCAAGAGTGCGGCAGGACACCGGCGTGGGGCAAGGGCGGAGGCCATTTCGGACGGGCAAGATTCGCAATCAATACCAATCTGGTCCATTTTCTGGTTGATTTTCCGGTGGGTAGGCGTATTTAAACAGCACGAAAATGGTGCGGTATGGAATTGCCATGCTTCGATTGAACAGAATGACCGACTACGCGGTGGTGGTGCTGGGCCAAATGGCGCGGCGACCGGGGCTTGTGCAGACGGCGGCGCATATCGCCGAGGGCACGGCTATCCCGCTGCCGACCACCTCCAAGCTGTTGAAGCTGATGGCGGGCTCGACCCTGATCACCTCGCATCGCGGCGCCAATGGCGGCTACTCGCTGGACCGGGCGGCAGAGGATGTGCGGGTGGCCGAGATCGTCGAGGCGCTGGACGGGCCGATCGCGCTCACCGCTTGTGTCGACGGCGCCGAGGACCAGTGCGACGTTGAATCGCTCTGTCCGATGCGCGGCAATTGGAACCGGGTGAACAACGCGATCCGCGACGCGCTGGAAAGCGTCAGCCTGGCCGAGCTTATCGACCCTACGGACATGTTCCCGCTGCTTGAGCCCAAAACCACGGCGGCAAGCGCCGGACCCGAGCGGCACTGAACGAGTAACAAACATAAATCGAATACAACGGAAACGGACCCATCATGTCGGCGACGGCGGAAACGGTTGATCAGGTCAAGGACCTCACGGCGGACAAGTACAAGTACGGCTTCTCCACCGAGATTGAGATGGAATTCGCGCCGAAGGGGCTGAACGAGGATATCGTTCGCTTCATCTCGGCCAAGAAGGAAGAGCCGGAATGGATGCTGGAATGGCGTCTGAAGGCCTTCCGGCACTGGCAAACCATGGAGGCGCCGAACTGGGCCAAGGTCGGCTATCCCGAGATCGACTATCAGGACATTTACTATTACGCCGCGCCGAAACAGGCCGGCGACGGCCCGAAGAGCCTGGACGAGGTCGACCCCGAACTGCTGAAGACCTACGAGAAGCTCGGCATTCCGTTGAAGGAACAAGAGCTTCTGGCCGGCGTTGTCGCGGTGGACGCGGTGTTCGATTCCGTCTCGGTCGCCACCACCTACAAGGCCAAGCTGACCGAGATGGGGGTGATCTTCTGCTCGATCTCCGAGGCGGTGCGCGAGTACCCGGAACTGGTGAAAAAGTATCTTGGCTCGGTGGTGCCCTATTCCGACAACTACTTCGCGACACTGAACTGCGCGGTGTTTACCGACGGCTCCTTCGTCTACGTGCCCAAGGGCCTGCGCTGCCCGATGGAGCTGTCGACCTATTTCCGGATCAATGCCGAAAACACCGGTCAGTTCGAGCGCACCCTGATCATCGCCGACGAGGGCGCCTATGTGAGCTACCTCGAGGGCTGCACCGCGCCGCAGCGCGACGAGAACCAGCTGCACGCCGCCGTGGTCGAACTGGTCACCCTGGATAATGCCGAGATCAAGTATTCCACGGTCCAGAACTGGTACCCGGGCGACGAGAACGGCAAGGGCGGGATCTACAATTTCGTGACCAAGCGCGGGGCATGTCGGGGCGCCAATTCGAAGATTTCCTGGACCCAGGTCGAAACCGGCTCGGCGATCACCTGGAAGTACCCGAGCTGCATTCTGCAAGGCGACAACTCGGTCGGCGAGTTCTATTCGGTGGCGATCACCAACAACGCCCAGCAGGCCGATACCGGCACCAAGATGATCCATCTCGGCAAGAACACCCGCTCGACGATCATCTCCAAGGGGATCAGCGCCGGCAAGGCCGACAACACCTATCGCGGTCTGGTCAAGGTGATGCCCAAGGCCGAGGGCGCGCGCAACTTCACCCAATGCGACAGCCTGCTGATCGGCGACAAATGCGGTGCCCACACCGTGCCCTATATCGAATCTCGCAATCCCTCGGCACGGGTCGAGCATGAGGCGACGACGTCGAAGATTAGCGACGATCAGCTCTTCTATTGCATGCAGCGCGGCCTGTCCGCCGAGGACGCGGTCGGCGTGATCGTCAACGGCTTCTGCAAGGAAGTGATGAAGAATCTGCCGATGGAGTTCGCCGTCGAGGCACAAAAACTCATCGGTATCAGCCTTGAAGGCAGTGTGGGTTAACGCCCGCGTTGCCGACACCAATCAAGACCAAGGAAGTGACGACAATGTCATTGTTGAAAATCGAGAACCTGCACGCCACCATCGACGGCAAGGAGATCCTCAAAGGGATCAATCTTGAGATGGGGCCGGGTGAGATCCACGCCATCATGGGCCCGAACGGCTCCGGAAAGAGCACGCTTTCCTATGTGCTGGCGGGACGCGACGGCTATGAGGTGACCGAGGGATCGGTGACCTTCAAGAGCAAGGACCTGCTGGAGTTGGAAGCCGACGAGCGCGCCAACGAGGGCATTTTTCTTGCCTTCCAATATCCGGTCGAAATCCCCGGCGTCGCCGGGATGACTTTCCTTAGGGAATCCTACAACGCCAAGCTGCGTCACCATGACGAGCCCGAGGCGGACGCCATGCAGTTTCTCAAGATGGTCCGCGCCAAGGCCAAGACCCTGAACATGAATGACGACATGCTGAAGCGCCCGGTCAATGTCGGGTTCTCTGGCGGCGAGAAGAAGCGCAACGAGATCCTGCAGATGGCGGTTCTGGAGCCGTCACTGGCGATCCTGGACGAAACCGATTCCGGCCTGGATATCGACGCGCTGAAACTGGTCTCCGAGGGTGTGAACGCGCTACGCAACGAAGGCCGCAGCATGCTGATCATCACCCATTATCAGCGGCTGCTGAACCATATTCAGCCTGACTTCGTGCATGTCCTGGCGCATGGTAAGATCCAGCGCTCTGGTGGCAAGGAGCTGGCGCTGGAGCTTGAGGCCAATGGCTACGCCGACTTCGCCGAAGAGGCCGCGTGATGCCGGATGGTCTCGTAAAGGCGATCCCGTTCGAGGATCTGATCGCCGCCGCCCGGGCGCGGAGCCAGGACGGCTGGCGCGCCGATCTCAATGATCAGGCCAAGGCACGCTACCACGTGGCTGGCTGGCCGCACGCGCGAACGGAATCCTGGAAATACACCAATCTCAACGCGCTCGCCGGGAGCGATTTCACCCTGGCCGAGGGCGGCGCGGCAACGGGAGCCGCGGTCCCCGAGGACGCGATCCTCGCCATCGACGCCCCCCGGATTGTCCTGGTGAACGGGGTTCTCGATCCCGCCTTGTCAAACCTGGACGCCCTGCCGGGCGGCGTCGTTCTGACGCGCTTGGCGGAAGCTGGTGAGAGCGATCGCGCGGTGATGGCGAGCTTGCTGTCGGAAGAGAGCTCGACGGACGGCTTACCGCTGGCCGCGCTTAACGCCGCGACCTTGTCGGACGCGCTGATCCTCGATATCGCCACCGGCGCGGTGCCGGAGACGGCGGTTCATGTGATCTCTGTCGGTGCTGGCGAGAATAAGGCTTTCGCGCCGCGTCTGCTGATCCGGGCTGGCGAGGATAGCTTCGCCGACGTGATCGAAAGCCATGTGGGCGGCGGCGCCGAGGTTTATTTCTCGAACAGTGTCACCCAGGTCACCGTCGCCAAGGGCGCGCGGCTCGGCCATTACCGCCTCCAGAACGAGGCGCTGGGCGCCTTTCATGTCGCCTTGACCACCGCCGAGGTCGCCGAGGGCGCGGTCTACGACAACTTCGTCCTCTCGCTCGGCGCGCGACTTGCCCGCAACGAAATTCGCGGCGAGATCACCGGCGCGCGGGTCGAATACCGGATCAATGGCGCCTATATGGCCTCGGGCACGCGGCATCTAGACAACACCACCTTCATCGACCACGCCGCCGCCGGTAGCCGGAGCCGCGAGGTCTATAAGGGTGTGCTCGCCGATGCGTCCCGCGGCGTCTTCCAGGGCAAGATTCTGGTCCGCCAAGACGCGCAGCAGACCGACGGTTACCAGATGAACCGGGCGATGCTGATGTCCGACCGGGCCGAGATCGACTCCAAGCCCGAGTTGGAGATCTATGCCGACGACGTCCGCTGTAGCCACGGCGCAACCGTGGGCGAGTTGGAGGAGGATCACCTCTTCTATCTCCAGGCCCGGGGTATCGACCGGGACACCGCGCGCCGGCTGCTGGTCTCGGCCTATATCGACGAGGCGATCGACGAGATCCATTCCGAGCCGGTTCGCGAAGCGATGAAGCAACGGGCGAGTGATTGGCTCGCCCAAAACCTGTCCGGAGACGGGGCATGAACGATATGTCGACCCTTCCCTATGATGTCGAGGCGATCCGCGCGGATTTCCCGATCCTGTCGGAACTGGTGCGCGGCAAACGGCTGGTCTATCTGGACTCCGCCGGCTCGGCTCAGAAACCGCGCCAGGTAATCGAGGCGGTGGATCGGGTCTATGGAACCGAATACGCCAACGTCCATCGCGGCCTGCATTTCATGTCGGAGCAGACCTCGGCCCGCTATGAAGAGGCCCGCGAGAAGGTTCGCGCCTTCATCAACGCCGAGTACGAACATGAGGTGATCTTTACCAAGGGCACGACGGAAGCGATCAACCTGGTCGCCTCGGCCTATGGGGATGCCAATCTCGGACCCGGTGATGAGATCCTGGTGACCCATGCGGAGCACCATTCGAACATCGTGCCGTGGCAATTGCTGCGCGATCGGTGCGGCGCGACCTTGAAGGTCGTTCCGGTGGACGATGACGGCTCGTTCAAGCTCTCGGATTTCGATGAGATGATCACCGAGCGGACCAAGATCGTCGCGTTCTGCCACGTCTCCAACGTGCTCGGCACGGTCCTGCCGGTGAAGGAGATTGCCCGGATTGCCCATGAGCGCGGCGGTGTCGTGGTTATCGACGGCGCCCAGGGCGTGGTGCATATGCCCGTCGATGTCCAGGATCTGGACGTGGATTTCTATGTCTTCTCCGGCCACAAGCTCTACGGCCCGTCGGGGATCGGTGTGCTCTATGGCAAGGAAGCGCTGCTCGAGGCGATGCCGCCCTATCAAGGCGGCGGCGGGATGATCAATACCGTCACTTTCGAGAAAACCACCTGGGCGGATCTGCCCGACAAGTTCGAGGCCGGCACCCCGCCGATTGCCCAGGCAATCGGGCTCGGCGCGGCGATCGACTACCTCAAGGGCATCGGCATGGCCGCCATCGCCGAGCATGAGCGCGGCTTGCTGAACCACGCGACCCAGCGGCTTTCGGCGGTGGAAGGCCTGAATTTCGTCGGCACGGCGGCGGGCAAGGCGAGCGTTGTATCCTTCACCATGGATTGCGCCCACCCCCATGACATCTCGACGATCATCGATCAGAACGGTGTCGCGGTGCGGGCCGGCCATCACTGCGCCCAGCCGCTGATGGATCGGTTCGATCTGCCGTCCACGGCCCGGGCCAGCCTGGGTCTCTACAACACAAACGAGGACATCGACATCCTCGCCGAAAGCCTTGAAAAGGTCAGGGAGATTTTCCGATGAGCATGTATGACGCGGGAGCCAACCCCTACGGGTCCTTCATGATGGACCCGGCGGTGCCAGAGGGCACCACGGCCCGGGCCGGCGCCAAGCTTGCCGAGGGCGTGGCGCATGCCGACGACGAGGCCATCGTCGAGGCGATGCGCACGGTGCATGACCCGGAAATTCCGGTGAACATCTACGATCTCGGCCTGATCTACGAGACCGAAAGGCTGAGCGACGGGGATGTGAAGGTCCTGATGACCCTGACCGCGCCGGCCTGTCCGGTGGCCGGTGAGATGCCCTATGACGTGGCGGCCGCGGTTGCCGGCGTCGAGGGCGTCGGCGAGGTCGAGGTGATGCTGACCTGGGAGCCGGCCTGGACCCCCGACAAGATGAGCGAGGATGCCAAGCTGATCCTCAATATGTACTAGGATCGCTTGATTGTGGTTTAATGCGGTCCTAGATTCTGGGACGAGAGCAACGGTGGACACGGAACCATGTTTCAGTTCGAACCCGGCAAGGCCCCGATAACCCTGACCGACGCCGCCGTCACGCGGGCGCGGGCGCTGATGAATCGAAACGGCGACGAGAAGGTCCTCGGCCTCAGGGTCGGCGTAAAAAGCAAGGGTTGCTCCGGCCTCAGCTATTTCGTGGAATACGCCACCGAACAGAAAAAGTTCGAGGATAAGGTCGAGGAAAAGGGCGTGACGCTGTTCATCGACCCGACCGCGATCATGTTCATCATTGGCTCGGAGATGGACTACCAGGAGGACAAGATGTTCTCCGGCTTCGTCTTCAACAACCCGAATGAAACCGGCCGCTGCGGCTGCGGCGAGAGCTTTTCCGTCGGATAGCCGCGGTCGTTTCAAACCCGACTGTTCAGCCGAAAAACCCGCATTTGTGAAGCTGTTCGTGGAACTGCCGGAGCACCCGGCCCTTCTTCGCCTCATCATCGATCTGCGAGACCAACTCGGTTTCGAAATTCGGCTGTTTCAAACTGTCGATGATGATCTTACGCGCCAAGTCGGAGGCCTTGCCCTTGGGTAGCATCTCGGGCTGGCACATATTCACCAGCATGAAAGCGCGGATGTGTAGCGGGCGATCGGGATTGTCGATCTTCTGCAAGATCTGGCCGTCCACGATATAGGACGCCAGCAGCTCATCCAGACGGTTGGTCAACTGCTCCTTGCGGCTTTCCGGCAAGGTGGAGCTTTGAATCCGATAGAAGGCCGAGGTCACCTGTTCCATCTTGCGGTTCGGCGGCAGGTCGTCGCGAACGATCCGATGCACCGAGTCCGGGCGCATGAACAGCGTGTTGAGATGGTCCTGAATCTCGTCCGCCAACTCGCCCTTGCCAAGCTTGCTCTCATGCAGCGAGAGCAGATAGTTGGCCTTGCGCGCCGGCTCACCCAGGGCCGGGATTACCCGTCCCGTCGCCTCGCGCAGGCCGGCCATGCCGCCCTTGTTCAGGATCCGCGACTGACGCTCGGTCACCGCTTCGGCCATGTCGGGGCCGCCGAGGATCTCCTCGCGAGAGACCAGGCGGTCGAGAATATCCTTGAAGCGATCGCGTTCGCCGTCTTCCTGGCCCTTGGAAAGCGGGCCCTTGCCCATGAGTTGGCGCCGGATGCGCTCCATCAGCATGTTTCGGCTGTCGGGGATCTTTCCGGCGCCGAGAAGCTTGTTCAACTGAGCGGCGGTCTTCTCGACGCTTTCATCGGGGTGATCCTCCGGCGCGCCGATATCCAGGTCTCCAGAACCAAGTTCGATCATACCGATCAACGCGCTTCCAAGGTCCTCCTGCTGGCCCATCAGATCCTGCAGGACCGAGTTGTTCGCCAGGGTATCCGAGAGAAAACCATCCAGCGCGCCCAGGGCCCTAGGGTCCTCCGCCGGGTCGGCCCATTCGACGGTCTGGACCAGCTTTCCCCACCAATTGCGGTTTTCCAGAAGCTCCTTGGTGACGGTGACCCGTAGCAGATAATCGAACTCGTCCCCATCGGCCATGTCGCAGAGCTTGCCGAAGGCGGAATCAAAGCCCTCGGCGCGAATCCTGGGAAGTTTCTTGGCCTCGGCCTTGCGGGCCCGCTCGGTGATCTCGTTGACGAAACCAAATAGGAGATCACGGCGTTCATTGCTGGAAACATCGCTGTCGCGCGATTGAAGCTGGGCAACCTTGGCGATCGCGCTGGGCACCAGCGTATCGGCGTCCATCGCGCGCTTCAGTTCCTTGTAGGAATGCATCACCTCGGACGCGGTGATGTTGTTCTTGTCTAGATAGCTTCGGAACAGCCGGTTGACGGTCATCCGGCCATCGACGCCCATCAGATCCGCCGGCGAGTCGCAATCCGGGGCCTCGTCAATCTCATTGACGAATACCTTGTCGCTACCGCCAATGACCTTCATCCGCTCGAAGATGACGTCGGAGGCCTTGAGTTGGGAAATCGCGCGACCAGTCTCGCGCACGACCTTGACGCCGCTGACGCCTGGTCGACCAAGCATCTGACGCGCGATGCTCTCTGATTCGTCTTTTTTAGCGGCGACAGCTTCTATCTGCCAGTTGCCGTCACGCTGGGTGAGGATCTCGTAACCCATCTCAACACTACCCGAAAAAAGGCGCGGTTCTGCGCGAATCGTTAGTGATTTCAACCG
>Ga0055584_100005774_pt1 | contig 12121 bp, 7 predicted proteins | sample OSDHelmetaG_FD_58716 | JGI IMG/M metagenome (GOLD analysis project Ga0055584, IMG submission 58716) | Pelagic marine sediment microbial communities from the LTER site Helgoland, North Sea, for post-phytoplankton bloom and carbon turnover... | ecosystem: Environmental > Aquatic > Marine >... | reverse complement strand
TTTTTTTTCAATGAGCCCTCACAATATTGTATTGAATGGAATATTGAGTTAATCAATTTGTCATTGGGTTTGCTGTTTTCTTGCTTGCTTTTCATATTTTACAAGTTGACTGAAAATCAGTTTCGATGAGCTTTTTTATTTATTATTAATGACTGCCTTCTGCATGGTAGCCTGATTATTCTATATGAAAACATTGGGGTGTGAACACAAGTTTAATGGAACATGTAAGCAGGCTGTTGAAGATCAAAAAGTAAATACACTAATCTCTTTTGTCAATCATTGGGTTGAATGCTGCAAATTAACCAATTGTGCTCAGTAATCAATCTTGCAATGGCAATAGGTCCATTCGTATAAGAGTTGAATATGGATAAAAGGCATCTGAAGTATTAGGTAACTCGAACAAGGATTCATTCACATAGATAATCCTGCTTCCCTGACCCTGTATTTGGCTTGGATGTTCATACTTCATTTTATTGTTATATGTTTAAATTAAATATTTTTGAATCGTAAGTTTTCTATGAATGCACCTAAATATATATTAATTTATTTCCTGATCTCACTTGTTGCATGTACAAGTCGAAGTTATAAGGATCAGTTAATTTCATTGAATCTTGAAAATGAATCAGGAGGTCTTGAAGCTGTTTGGAACAAAAAAGATTTGGCAACGGCTTATATTTTCTTTGCACCTGACTGCCCTCTTTGTATCAATTACTCTCTTACTGTACGTGAGCTTGAAGAAATTTATAACAAAAAACCCGTCCAAATAATTGTAGTATTCCCTGGTAAATCTTATGATATCAATGAAATAAAAGAGTTTCTTGAAATCCATAAAATAGAATCAAGCGTAATTTTAGATAAAAATTATAACCTTGTTGAGATATTAAAGCCTACTGTTACTCCTGAAGTTGTCTTGGTAAATGATAATGGAGAAATCGCATATCAGGGTGCAATTGATGACTGGGTGTATGGTACTGGATTAAGGAAGCAGAATATATCAAAACATTATCTTAAGGATGCGATAAATTCTTTATTAAATGATAAAGATCCGGAAAATGATTATCAACTGCCTTACGGTTGTTTTATTGAGCTGCTATGAAACATAGGTATTGGATATTTTTCTCAATTTTTATTCTGATTCTAGGATGTAATTCCAGAGAACAACGGAGCAATGAAACGATAACTTTCAATGAACATATTGCTCCCATTATTCATAAGAATTGTACTCCATGTCATAGGAGTGGTGAATCCGGACCATTTGAATTGATCACATATAAAGACGTTAGAAAAAAGGCTAAAACGATCGTTGACGTAACTCAGTCGGGATTGATGCCACCTTGGCCAGCAGACCCCCATTACCGTGAATTCATAGGACAGAGATCTTTGACTGAAACTGAAAAGAACATGATCGTTCAGTGGGTGGACGAGGGTAGCCATGAAGGAGATGAAGCAAAAACTCCTGTTCTTCCTGCATATCCTAACGGCTCTATGCTTGGAAAACCTGATATGGTCATTCGCATGGATGAAGCTGTGAAGATCCCGGGTAATAACAAAGATCTATTTCTCGTGGTTAAGATCCCTTTTGAATTGGAAAATGACACATTTGTCAAAACATTTGAATTTGTTCCTGGAAACAGAAAACTGGCACATCATGTAAATGGTCATTTAGTACAATATGATGCCGAAAAGAAATTGAATGTTTTTGAAGGTCCTCGTTTGGTTAACAGAGAAGAGGCAGGTACACTTGAAGATTGCTATAATTATTTGAAGTTGTTGAATGATGATGGTTCCTATCCAACGCTAACACCTTCAGCTTTCAATTTCCTCCCTGGAATGGAAGCTCAATTTTTCCCGGAAAAGATTGGAGGGTTCACCCTAAAACGAAAGAGTGTTATACTGCTTAGAGATATTCATTATGGTCCTTCACCAATAGATGATATGGATAGTTCTTATATCAATGTATTCTTTGCTGACAAACCACCTAAGAGGCCATTCATGGAAACGCAACTCGGAACACTTGGAATTTCTGACATTGTTCCACCGCTGGTGATCCCACCGGACACAATCATGACATTCGTTACCAAAGCGCTTATACAGCAGGATATTTCTCTGATAAATGTAAACCCGCATATGCACCTTCTTGGTAAGTCATTTAAATCATACGCATTGACTCAGGATGCTGATACGATACCAATTGTTTGGATCAGGAAATGGGATTTCAGATGGCAATATGTTTATACATTTAAAAATCCAGTAAAAATTCCCGCAGGATCAATGATAGTTGCAGAAGGAGTGTTTGATAATACATTAAATAACCCAAATAACCCCTATGTTCCTCCAAGGTTGATCTCTGGGATAGATGGGAGCATGAAAACAACTGATGAGATGTTTCAATTGATAATTACATTTTTACCATATCAAATTGGAGATGAATTAATCAACCTTGATGTTGGTTCTAATAAATAATAATATTAATTTCCTGAAACTGAAATGTGCTAAATGAAAATAAAACGATCAATTTTTAAACTAGTCTTGCTGTTATTTATTTTTACTGTGAGTGCTCACTCTATCGCCTATTCTCAGGAAAGTAAAAAGGCAAGCAAAAGTCAGAAGAAGGCTGAAAAGAAGAAAGAAAAACGTATCGAGAATCAGAAAAAGTCGGAGTTAAAGGGTAAAAAAAGACACATGAAAATTCAGGACAAGAAAACGAGGAAAAGGATGAAAAAAAACAAAAGAAAAGGATCAAAATATGTAGGTAAAAGAAAAAAGGGGCTATTTAAATAGCCCCTTTTTTCTTGATGATTTATTTTATTACTTATGCGTATTCGCGGATATCAACCGGTACAAGTTGAGTAACACCTTGTTCAACCATCGTTACACCATACATAATATCGGTGGATGCCATAGTTTTCTTGTTGTGTGTAATGATAATGAACTGTGAACGTTCAGAGAAATTCTGGATGATCTTATTGAACTTTTCAATATTTGAGTCATCCAATGGAGCATCAACCTCATCGAATATGCAAAATGGAGAAGGCTTCAATAGGTATACTCCAAATAACAATGCAGTTGCAGTTAGTGTTTTTTCACCCCCCGACAATTGTTGAATACTTATTGGCTTCTTTCCTTTTGGTTGCGCGATGATTTGTATGTCCGACTCAAGTGGGTTTGAAATGTCGGTTAATATCAAGTCGCAATTATCCTCGTCTGAGAACAGTGTTCTGAAAACATGAATGAAGTTATCTCTTATCTTTTGATAGGCAAGGAGGTATTGTTCTTTTGCTGTTAAATCGATCTCTTCTATTGTTTTGAGTAAAGATTCACGTGCCTCTTCCAGGTCGGCTTTTTCCTTATTGATGAATAGGTAACGTTCCTCAATTTCACTATACGACTCAAGTGCCATGGGATTTATAGGCCCAAAGTTAGTAAGCTTACTCTTCAAGATATCCGTTCTTTCTTTTAACTCTACCGGATCTCTGTCTGGATCTGGTTCCACATTAAGAAGGTCGTCTAATTCAATGCTGAACTCGATACTCAATCTTTCTTGTAATGAGTTTAACTTTAATTTATACTCGTTGATTTGATTCTGAATCTCATGAATCAGTGAGTCGTTGTTCTCTTTTTTCTTGCGGTTATCATTGACTGTCTTTTCCTCGCTTTCTATCATCCCTTTAGAAGTATAATACTCCTGCTCCTTGATTTGAACAGTTTCTTCCAAAGAGTTCTTATTCGAAGTTAAGGCAGTTAGTGAATCTGAAAGCTCAGTATCATGTTCCTTCAATGAAGAGATCTGCGAAGCTATCGCTTCAAGTTCAGTTGCCTGATCAAGCCTGCTTTGAGTGAGATTGGCAATTTGGTTGTTCTTGTAGCTTATGTCTCTTGCAATGTTTTGAATTTTATTTTGTTGTTGAAAAAACTGAATATTCTTATGATTCAAAGCATTCGTCATCTCACTCACATGATGCTGTAATTCATTTGAACTTTCCTGCTTTATCTTTTGCTGTTCAATGTAGTTCTCTAGCTCAGTTTGGAAAGACGAAAGTGCTGAATTAGAAAGATCCTCTGCTGAATCACTACTGTTCTCAAGCGAACTTAATTCAGAGGTTAATTGATCAATTGTGATTTGATTGATATCAATTTCAGATGTGATGAATTCCATGTTATTTTCAACAGAATTGATCTTTCCCGTTATTCGAGCCAGTTCAGACTCAATCTCGGAATACCTGGAGTTGTGGTTGGAACTTTCAATTTTTAGATCTTCAAATATCCGCTCTTCATTTAATACGGAATCTTGTAATTCATCAACTTTAGATTTGTGTTGTTGAATCTGCTTCTCAAGTTTTTCAAGTTGCTTTAATCTACCGGTTCTTCTTCCATCTCCTGACCCTACAGATCCTCCGCCAACTGAATATTTTTGTTTTAGAAACCTCCCTGAACTAGAAAGAAGCACAAATTTATTTCCAAGCCCTGACGTATCAGTGCTAGTGATGTTATCTTCAGTGCTAATAAATACATGACCTAGAAGGTGCTGTAGCAGTTTCTCATACTTGGAATCAAATTCAACGCACTGTATTGCGGGAATACATCCTTCAATATTGGGAGTGCTATTATTTGACACTTCATTCATCTGATCAAGGACAAAGAAATGTGCTCTTCCTTTTCCTGCGGAATTAAGATTCTGAAGTGCCTTCCATGCATCCTCACCTGAAGAAACCACAAAATGATTTAAAAATGGCTCGAGGAAATTTTCTATTGCAACTTTTTGTTCCTCACTACAACTGAGAATCTCAGACACTAAAGGTGCCTCATGGAATGCTGATTCTTTGGATTTTAAGAATCGAATAGATTCCGGAAAACCTTCCATTCTTTCCAGCATATTTTTAGTTAGATCGTATTCATTCGATTTAACATCAAAGCTTCTTTTTTCGTCAGCTAATTCAACATTCAGCTTTCGTAAATTATTTTCATTAGTCTTGAGTCGTTCTTCGATCTGATTTTTTAAAGTGTTGATCTGCTCCAATTCAGATTGCAGTGTCTCCTTAGAAGGGGTCAAGTTCCCTAATTCTTCTTTCTGAGAATCGAGTTTTTGAATCCCAGACTGTAGTTGTTCTTTGAGACGTGAGACCTCCTGGTTTATTGACCTGCTTCTGGATTCCTTGACCGCGGCTTGTGTTTCATGAGTATTGATCTCCTGTCTTAATTCATGAACCTTTTGATTGAGTTCTTTTAACTCTAAAAGAGACTGATCGTACTGCGACTTATTTTCTTCCACATTCTCTTTGAGTTCAGCAAGTTGACTTTCTAAGGTAACCAGCGTCTCTTCCTCAGAAACCTGTTCTGAGCTCAAGCTCTCGATCTGCTCCTTTAATTCATTAATGGAGTTTTCGTCAGTTTCATTTTGCTTTTTGATCTGACCTTGTTTCTCATGTAAAAAATTAACCTTATCCCTTATGTTCTTCAGTTCTGTTTCGGATCTGGTAATATTGAGAATAAGCTCATTGATTTCTTTTTGTGCTATGGAATATTCTTTTTCCTTTTCCTCACTTTCTGTCTTTAGCTGCTGGATATTTGCTTCCATCACGTCAAGATCAACAGTAACTTTTAACTTCTCGTCGGATGCCTGTTGTTCTTGATTAGTTAATTCTTCAAGTTTATCCCGGAATTCTCTAACAGCATAACACGAATATGCTACAGAGACATCTTTATATTCTTCCTTGAGTTTTTGGTATCGGTTAGCTTTTCTCGCCTGAGACTCTAGCTGTTTCATGCTTTTTTCAATCTCGAAAAGCAGGTCATTTACCCTGTTCAGGTCCGTTGTGGTATCTTCAAGCCTAGCAAAAGTTTGTTTCTTCCTCAGCTTATATTTCGAGATTCCAGCAGCCTCCTCCAACAAATTTTGGATTGTGTTATTTCGATCGTTAAGGATTTCATCAACCATCTTTAATTCTATGATGGCGTAGCTATCGGGACCAATACCAGTGTCCATGAACAGGTTATTTATGTCTTTCAATCTACATGCGACATTATTCAGGAGGTACTCGCTTTCTCCTGTTCTGAACAATCTTCTTGTAATAGTTACAGAAGTATATTCACTTGGCAGAACACCTTTTGAATTTTCAAAGGTCAGATGTACTTCAGCCATATTGGCTGGCTTTCTGTTCTTGGTTCCGTTAAAAATGATATTCTCCATTTTCTCAGAACGAAGCAATCGGGTCTTTTGCTCACCTAAAACCCATCTTATAGCATCTACAACATTGGATTTTCCTGATCCATTAGGACCAACAATTGAAGTTACTCCTTTATCAAAGTGAATGATCACCTTGTCGCCAAAACTCTTAAATCCTTTTATTTCAAGGGATGTTAATCTCATATCAATCTCAATAGGTTAATTCGAACTGTAAAATGTTCATGAAACTTCTTATAGGTTGCAAAGTTAGGTTTTATGGCTGATTGAAACCAGATAAAAAAGCGGTAATTGGAGAGGAAGTAATATTTATTCGTAACCTATCTGATTATCAAAAAAATGATTTGTTAACATATGTTAATAAGAGAGGTTTTGATTGTTAGAATTTATTCGACACTTTTGGTGCTTCAATAAACAGGTAGAATTAAAATAATTTATGGATGATCTTAAGATCATATTTTATATAGTAGTGACCATTTTATGGTTTTTCTATAACAATTACCGAAAAGTTCAAAAAAAGGCCCGTGAACGTGATATAAGTGATTCACCAGATCCTATAGAAAAAGAGCCTGAAACTCCTTTCGATTGGGAAAAGGATTTTTTCCCAACTGAATCAGTAGAGCAAAAGCCTGAACCAGTTACAAAGGAACTGATCACCAATAAGTTGCCTGAACAGAAAAGAGTTCTTAAACCATTAATTTCATCTGAAAGAACTAGGCCTACCCTTCATTACGATGTAAAACCTGGGTTATCATCCATTCAACGGGGTGATAATCTGACCCTTCTAAATAAAGAGGTATCACCAATAAAATTGCCCAAAAGGAGAAAAAACAAGAACCCTTTGTATGATCTAAAACGCACTAATTGGAAAAAAGCAGTGATTATTTCAGAGGTTTTAAACCCTCCTTATTTATAATTAAAACTCATATAACCTTTGCTGAGTCAAGCTCTTGTAAAAATGAAGATATAATGAAGATTATGTTTGGAATTTACTTTCAAATATTCCTACTTTTACGCACCTCATGACAACTAATTGAAAACCTAACATCAATTTAACCCTATGCTCAAAAGAATTTACCTATTGACAGCAGTTCTATTAATTGGTACTGGCATCTCGGTTTATGCACAGTCCACTAGTGGATCGATTAAAGGAAAAGTGATTGACAAGACTACAAAGGAGCCTTTGCCATTCGCAAACGTAGTGGTAGAAATGAATGGCAGCCAGGCCGGTGGTGGTGTCACAGACTTTGAAGGAAACTTCAATATCAAACCACTTTCGCCCGGAAGCTATAGTCTGAAAGCCTCATTTGTAGGTTATACAGCTGCTGAAATTACCGGTGTAATTGTTTCTGCCGATAAGATCACGTTTCAGGACATAGCGCTTACACCAGGAGGTGTGGATATAACTGCAGTAGAAATTTCGGAATATAGTAATCCCATAATCGATAAGGGTAACCCTTCCACTCAAACAACTATCACTCAAGAGCAGATACAAGCTGCTCCTACAAGAGATGTAAGAGCGGTTGCTTCTACAACTGCAGGTGTATACCAAGAGGATGAAGGTGATGCTGTGAACGTTAGGGGTTCTAGAAATAATGCTACCGACTATTATGTTGATGGTATCAAAGTTCGTGGATCAACGAATTTACCACAGGCTGGAATTGAGCAGGTAACGGTAGTTACAGGTGGAGTGCCAGCACAATATGGTGATGCTACAGGAGGTATCATTAACATTACTACTAGAGGGCCATCTAATGAGTTCTTCGGTGGAGTTGAATATGTAACTTCAGAACTCTTTGATGAATACGGATATAACCTTCTTGGTCTGAATTTGTCAGGACCTATCCTCGCTAAAAAAGATGAGGATGGTAATAAAACAGGAACCATGCTTGGATTCTTCCTCTCTGGTGAATATCAAGTTGAAACAGATCCTGATCCTTCAGCAGTAGGAATGTATAAAGTAAAGGATGATGTATTTAATGACCTTAAATCTAACCCTCTTACTTCAGCTAGCGCTGGCGGTACTGTTTTTCAGTACAAATCTGAGTTTTTAGAAGATGATGATTTTGAAAAGATCAAGATCAAGCAGAACACCAAGTCGAACGGTTATCGTATTTCTGGAAAATTTGATTTTCAACCAGTTGATAACGTTACTCTTACATTAGGAGGTTCATATGATAAAGTCGATCGTAATTCATACATCCATTCATATTCTTTGTATAACTACGATAATAACAATGAAGACAATAGAGATACATGGAGAGTATTTGGTAGAATTACTCATAAATTAGGTTCATCCGGTGCTTCTGGTGAAGAGTCAGCTTCAGTGATCAAGAATGCATATTACTCTGTTCAGGTTGATTATACCAAAACAAAGCAGATCGTTCAAGATGGCGACCATGGCAAGAACTTTTTCGATTATGGATATATCGGAAAGTTCGAGTCTGTAAAAGCTTTAACAAATAATCAGTTTTCAACTGCTCCATTCTCAATAGATACTTTAACTGGAGATACTGCTTGGACTTTACAAAACCCGAATACTGGTCAGGATATCACTCTAGTGCAATCAGGATTACCTCAGGATACTATCGTAAACTTTACAGGCGCTGGGGTTAATCCTTTAACGCAAGCTTATACCGATCAGTACTACAATCTTGCTGAGGGTAATTACCAGACCTATTATTCAACACTCGCACAGATCTCCACTAATGGTGGAATACTTAACGGTGGTCGACCGCAGAATACTTACGCTCTCTATAGAAGTACTGGTTATACCTATAACCTCTATCGTGAAACAGAAACCACCCAGCTTCGTTTTGTAGCGCAGGTATCAGCTGATATTAAAGACCATGCAATCACTGCTGGTTTTGAATATGAGCAACGCTCCGATAGAAACTATGGTATTAATCCTGTAGGACTTTGGGGTTTGATGAGACTTCGTGGTAACGAACATATTCAACAGTTAGATCTTAATAATCCAATCTATTCAAATGATTCTATTTACTATAGCAGAAATTATACTGGTGACAACCTTCCTGGGTTCTATGAAAATCTAAGAGCAAAGTTAGGAACAGACCTAATGACCTATGTTGATATTGATGCTTTGGATAAGTCGATTTATTCAATGGATCTTTTCACTGCAGATGAGATCTTGAATAGTGGTAATAACCTTGCTGCTTGGTATGGATATGATTACAAAGGAAACAAGACATCCAGTAACCCATCATTTGATGAGTTCTGGACCGCACGTGATGAGAACGGTAACTTTACCCGTCCAATTGGAGCTTTTGAACCAATTTACATGGCTGGTTATATTCAGGATAAATTTGCAATCAATGACCTGATCTTTAATGTTGGTGTTCGTATCGACAGATATGATGCAAACCAACAGATATTGAAAGATCCATATCTATTATACCCTGCAGTTACGGCAGGTCAGCTTGGTATTGATCGCCCGGGTAACATTGGTGATGATTTTGTGGTTTATGTTGACGATGTTAACAACCCTTCAGAAAGCGGAATCGTTGGTTACAGAAGTGGAAACACTTGGTATGATGCCACAGGTGTAGAGGTTACCAATCCAAATCTTTTAGCATTGCAGGCAGGTGGTATTATTGCACCTTGGTTAGTAAATACTAACCTTGCAAATAATGGAGTTCAAACAGATGAGTTTAAACCTTCTGACAGCTTCAGGGATTACAACCCACAAGTAACAGTCAGTCCACGTGTAGCATTCTCATTTCCGATTTCAGATGAAGCGTTATTCTTTGCACACTATGATGTGTTGACACAACGACCAGCATCAAGATCAAGAAGTAATCCATTGGATTACTATTATATAGAGTCTCAAGGTGCATTACTTGATAATCCTGCACTCAAGCCTGAAAAAACAACTGATTACGAATTAGGTTTCAAACAAACTCTTTCCAAGTCATCTGCAATCACAATCTCCGGTTTCTACCGTGAATTACGTGATCAGATCCAGCAAACAAGAGTGAATTTTGCCTATCCGGTTTCTTATCTTACATTTAGTAATTTGGATTTTGGAACCGTAAAAGGATTCACTTTTGGTTATGATCTTAGAAGAACAGGTAATGTTCGTATAAATGCAAGCTACACATTGCAATTTGCTGACGGAACAGGTTCTGCTGATCGTACCTCTGATAAGCTTCTACAAAACGGACTCCCTAACCTTAGAGCGATCTTCCCACTTGATTTTGATCAACGTCATAACTTAGTTGCATCTATTGACTATCGTTACTCTAGCGGTAAAGACTACAATGGACCGATGATCAATAATTCACAAATCCTTTCCAACACAGGATTGAATTTTATCTTTAGAGCAGGTTCAGGAAGGCCTTATAGTAAGCAAAGAGAGGTTACCACTCAGGCCAACAACCTTGGTTTACAGCAAATATCTTCAGGTACACTTGATGGTTCTATTAACGGTTCACGACTTCCTTGGCAGTTCCGTGTTGATCTCAGACTTGATAAAGACTTTGCCTTGAATTTTGGTAAAGGAGAAAATTCAAGATCTGCTTCATTGAATGTTTATTTACTCATTCAAAACTTGTTTGATACTCAAAACATTATCAACGTATACTCTTATACTGGTAATCCTGACGACGATGGATACCTTGCTTCAGCTGTAGGTCAGGCACAAGTTCCATTACAGACTTCACCAACTGCATTTGTTGACCAATATAATATAAAGGTTAACAACCCTGATAACTATAGCCTTCCTAGAAGAGCACGTATAGGTGTAATACTTAATTTTTAGTAATCAGTTAAATTCTCAGAAACAGAAAAGAAATAAATTATAAGACATGATGAAGCGCGCAATTATTATTAATGTTCTCCTCGTTACCGCAATGTTGATTACAATGCCGGTGGTGAATTTGAATGCAAAAGTTAATCCTGGAGGACATGGCAATTCTAATGTACAGCAGACCGAATTGAACAAAGGTGCTGCTGACTGTAATCCTACAACATCAAGAGCAGACCTTGATATTAATAATATCCGAACAACAGTACTTGTTGGAGGAGATATGTGGTGGGATCTTACAAACCCTAAGTATGAAATACCTAAAGATGGGAATGTGCACTCGTTATTTGCTGGAGCACTTTGGATTGGTGGACTTGATGCAGGCGGTCAGATAAAAGTAGCTGCACAAACTTATCGTCAAACCGGAGTTGATTTCTGGGGCGGACCTATAGATCAGAATACTGTAAATATCACCCCTACTAATTGCTTGGTTTATGATAAGCACTGGAAGATCACTAAACAGGAAGTTGCAGAATTTAGAGCCTCTGGAGTTGCATCAAATGCAATTAAAAGCTGGCCTGGCAATGGTGACCCAACAGCTGGCAATGAGCAGTTGGCGCCATATGAAGATGTTGATATGGACGGATTCTATGATTACACAAAAGGAGATTATCCTAAATATAATTTTACAGGTAATTATCCTTCGGTTCCAGGAACTCCTAAAACAATATGTAACGATTACTTATTTGGAGACCAAACTATTTGGTGGGTTTTCAATGATGTAGGAAATGCTCACACTGAAACTAGTTCAGATCCTATTGGACTTGAAATACGTGCTCAAGCTTTTTCTTTTAAAACGAATGACGAGATTAATAACATGACATTCTATAAGTACCAGATCATAAACAGATCTACACTTACTTTGAATGATACTTATTTTGGTCAATGGGTTGATCCTGATTTGGGTAATGCTGTCGATGACTATGTTGGTTGTGATGTACCAAGAGGTTTAGGATACTGTTACAACGGAGATGCCGATGACGATGGGGTTGGTGGATATGGTTTGAACCCTCCAGCTGTTGGAGTAGATTTTTTCCAGGGTCCGCTTGCTGATGTTGGTGATGGAATTGATAACGACCGAGATGGTTGTGTGGATTGTACATTCTTGGATTCTG
>Ga0055584_100005773_pt1 | contig 12122 bp, 10 predicted proteins | sample OSDHelmetaG_FD_58716 | JGI IMG/M metagenome (GOLD analysis project Ga0055584, IMG submission 58716) | Pelagic marine sediment microbial communities from the LTER site Helgoland, North Sea, for post-phytoplankton bloom and carbon turnover... | ecosystem: Environmental > Aquatic > Marine >... | reverse complement strand
AGTTGCATGTAAACACCCGAGTATTGGGTGATGGTTGCAGCAACGGTTTCTTCGCCGTGCCCACCACTATTGGTGCCACCGGATGCAAGCGCAGCGATGATACCAGCCACGTACTGTGCCATGGCGATAGACAGGAACCAGCCACCCATGGCGAGCCCAACTTCTTTTTCATCAGCCAGCTTGGTCACCATGCTGAGACCGATCGGTGACAGACAAAGCTCACCAGTTGTGTGTAACAGGTAGGTCATTGCCAGAAAAATCCACGGTACAAGCCCGGCGGCGTTTGTCATATTGCCAATTGCAAAAACCAGCAGGTAGAAGCCCAGTGCAACCTGGATCAAGCCCAGCGCAAACTTACGCGGAATGGAGGGGTTCATGTTCATCAGGTCCAGCTTCGGCCACAACATGGCAAATACCGGTGCGAAAATCAGAATGTAGAGCGGATTCAGTGATTGGAAGACACCAAAACCACCGGCCTGCCAGGTTTCCATGGTGCCGTACATCGGCGTCACGAATTCACGCGCAAAGAAATTCAAAGAGCTGCCGGCCTGCTCAAACAGCGCCCAGAAACAAGCGTTGGCAGCAAACAGGATGATCATCGCGATGTAGCGATGCATTTGCACCTTGTTCTTCGACCTGATGCCGGCCAGGACAAAATAGGCGATAAGACCCAGCATGATGGCGACCAGCAAGTAACCGAGAATAGTACTTTCCGACAGCAGGAAGTAGACAATACCGGCCAATACTATGGAAGCCGCTCCTACCGCGAAAAAACGACCCCAGCTTTCCTTGCCTTTTTCCGGCAAACCAACATGACCGAGAGACTTCTTGGCAACTTCAAGAAATAGCGTCGACAGGATCATGCCAATACCGGCTGCGAAGAAACCCCATTTAAGGCCCCAGGTAGCGCCGATCCATGAAGCAGTGATGATCGGTGCAATCATCGCGCCGAGATTGATGCCCATATAGAAAATAGTGAAACCCGAATCACGTCGAATGTCATCCGGAGCATAGAGTTTGCCGATCATCGTAGAGATGTTTGGCTTGAACAGGCCGTTACCGGAAACGATCAGGGAAAGGCCGACGAGGAACCAGGTAATATCCTCAATTAACAACACCATCAAGCCCGTGGCCATGATGATGGCACCCAGCAGGATGGATCTCTGGTAACCGAGAATACGGTCAGCCACGTAGCCACCGGCGATACCGGTTGCATACACCAGTGCGGTATAGCCACCATAAACCAGGCTGGCCTCGGCATTTGCCCCGGCGCCGAGATGTGCAAAAAAAGTGGTGGCTACATAAACAGCCAGCACGGCCCGCATGCCGTAATAGGCAAAGCGTTCCCACATCTCAATATTAAATAATTGCCACAAGGCCTTGGGGTGGCCCATGAAGTCTCCTGCAGGCAAATCAGGCTGCAGGTTGCTAGCACCATCTGTTTGATTGGTCACGTTTGAAGCTCCAAATCTGTTTTGAGTGATTGTTTTTGTGTTACCACGAATGTCCCCCGTGGCAAAAGTACGGCAAGCATACCACTGCCCGCAGCCAACCGCATTCTCACAGATCACCTTTACAACAACACCGGTTGGTTACAACAACACCCGCTGGCGTGCGATAATCAGGTGATAATCATTATCAATACAAGGCCGAAGTCATGGATCAAAAACAAGCGCAGAGTTTTATTGACGAAATGTGGAATGACTCTATCGTTCCCGAACTGGTGGAGTACATCAAAATCCCCAATAAATCGCCCCATTTTGACGCTGACTGGCAGGAACATGGCTACATGGAAGACGCCGTTCAACAGATTTTCAACTGGTGCAAGGCACAGGACGTCAAAGGCATGAGTCTGGATATTGTCCGGCTGGAAGGCCGCACTCCATTAATATTCATGGAAATACCTGCCCAGGGCGAGGTTGATGCAAACGACACCATCCTGATGTACGGCCACCTGGATAAACAACCCGAAATGACGGGTTGGGCCGATGGCCTGGGCCCGTGGATTCCCGTTATCAAGGACGGAAAACTCTACGGCCGCGGTGGTGCGGATGACGGTTATGCTGCGTATAGCTCACTGGCCGCAATCATGGCGGTGCAAAAACAGGGTCTGCCGCATGCACGTATTGTGGTCATTATTGAAGCCTGTGAAGAGTCCGGCAGCTATGATCTGCCGTTTTATATCGACCATCTGCAAGAGCAAATTGGCACCCCCTCACTGGTGATCTGTCTGGATTCCGGTGCAGGTAATTATGATCAGCTTTGGCTGACGGTCTCGCTGCGCGGTATGGCTGCAGGAACCTTGCGGGCCGATGTGCTGAATGAAGGCGTACATTCCGGCTATGCATCGGGTGTTGTACCTTCCAGTTTCCGTATCCTGAGGCAACTGGTAAGCAGGCTCGAAGATGAAAAAACCGGTACGGTCATATTGAAGGACTTGTACGCGCCGATTCCGGAACAACGGATGGAGCAAACCCGTGCCATGGCCGAAGCGCTCGGCGATAGCATCTGGCAAGCCTATCCTTTTACCGACGGTGTTGAACCCATGGCAGCCAACAATGTTGAGCGCATTCTGAATCGCACGTGGCGCCCGGCTTTATCGTACACCGGTATTGGTGGTATGCCCGAGCTGGATTCCGCCGGTAACGTGTTGCGGCCTTACACGGCATTGAAACTCTCAATGCGATTACCTGCAACCGTTGATGGGGAAACGGCCAGCGAAGTCCTGAAGGCGGCACTTGAAGCCGATCCGCCTTCCAATGCAAAAGTCAGCTTCGAGCCTGATCACGCGGCGACCGGCTGGAACGCACCGGAAATAGCACCCTGGTTACATGCTTCACTGGAAAAGGGATCGCAGGCCAGCTACGGCCGTGGTGTGATGTACATGGGAGAAGGCGGTACGATTCCTTTCATGGCCATGCTGGGCGATTTTTTCCCCGAGGCACAATTCATGATCACCGGCGTGCTGGGCCCGAAATCCAACGCACATGGACCGAACGAGTTTTTGCACATACCATTTGCACGTAAACTCACAACCTGTGTTGCACACGTTATCGTCGATCATTGCCAACGATAGAATAGCCCGCAAATTGCATCAGTATCCCGGCCCTGGCTTGTCCATGCATGACTGGACTTGAGCTTCCTTCACCCTATAGCGTTGCTATGAGGTTCAGTCCAGCCCCCTACGCCCAGTCGCACCTGTCCAGCGCCATGATCAGGGGTGCTGATACAATTTGCGGGCTTGCCCGCATCAGTGGCTCCTTGAAGTCCGATCCGGGTAGCTGCCAGATTTAGTTTTCTGATGTGTCCAGATCGGCCTGTAGAACCTGTTCGAGGTCTTCAAGGTTCTGACGAACACGTATACCGTATTCGTGGTCATCTCCCCAAACCTCCGAGAGCTTGTACATACCTTCGGTATCATGTTTGTCGAATCTCGCGGCCATGTGTTTTGCCCGTGCATCACTGTGACCCAATAACCTTAGCGCCTCTTCACCCGTCGCAAGCGCTGATCCAAATGTTTCACGGACGATGAAGTCTGCGCCGGCGTGGATCAACTCGTAGGCATGGGTGCGGTCATAGGCCCGAACCAGGATTTTCAGCCCGGGGAATTGCATCCGGGCACTATGGATCATATCGATGGCCTTCTGACGTTCGTCAATGGCGATGACCAGTAAGCGCGCATTTTCAGCACCGGCGGCCCTCAACAACTCAACATTGGCCGCGTCGCCATAAAATACTTTATTGCCGAAACGGCCGCTAAGTTCTATTTGGCCCGCGTCATGATCCAGCTGGGTTGATTCATGCCCGCTGGCTTTAAGCAGACGTGAGACTACCTGTCCAAAACGCCCGAATCCGGCAACGATCACAGGGGTTTCGCCATCATCAATTTCATCGTCCTCTCGCTCATTGCAAGTACCGACAAGACGCGGTTGCAGAATCTTTTCAAAGAAGATGATGGCAATGGGTGTCAACACCATTGAAAGCACAACAACCAGGATCAGCTGATTGGCAATTTCAAAATTCAGCGCATTGCTCTGTAGTGCAAATGAAACCAGCAGGAAAGCAAACTCACCACCCTGAGCGAGTAGGAAACTGAACATCAGGTTATCGGCAAACTGTAACTTGAATGCACGGCCGAGAATAATCAAAACAACAAACTTCAGGACCATCAGGCCCACCACCAGACCGAGAACCCGGACCGGCTCAGACAGCATCATCTCCAGGTTAATACTCGCGCCCACGGCAATAAAGAACAAACCCAGCAACAGGCCCTTAAAAGGCTCGACACTGACTTCAATTTCGTGCCGGAATTCACTGTCTGCCATGACCACCCCGGCGACAAAAGTACCCAAAGCCGGCGACAGACCCACAGCTTCCATTGCAAGCGTAATTACAACGATCAACAAAAGGGCGGTTGCAATGAAAATCTCACCACTACGTGTTTTTGCGATGTAACGAAAAACCGGTCGTGTCAGGAACCTGCCAGCAACCACGATCCCCGCCACCACGCCCAGTACCGACAGGGCTCTCAACCATCGTGGCTGTTCTGTTTCCAGTGCGTTTGCCGCATGCTGCAGTGCCTGCGGGTCATCCATGAATATCGGCAGGGAAAGGAATGGTATGGCTGCCAACATGAAAATGACCGTGACATCCTGAAACAGCAATACTGAAAAACCACTCTGGCCGGCGACGGTTTTCATCCAGCCTTTTTCGTCCAGGGTCTGCAGCACAATAGCTGTCGATGACATAGAGAACACCAGGCCAATGACCACGGCCGTTTGCCATTCAAAACCCGAAAAAGTACATATCAAAGCTATGATGAGCGTGGTGACTGCAACCTGCAGGCCACCCAGCCCGATAATCGGCACACGCATTCGCCACAGAACAGAAGGTTGCAGTTCAAGACCAACAAGGAAAAGCATCAGAACCACACCAAACTCGGCAAAGTGCATGACATCCTGACCTTCCTCACCAACCAGGCCCAACAGGTTCGGGCCGATGATGAGTCCTGCCAGCAGGTATCCAAGCGCGGAACCTAATCCGAGGCGTTTTGCGATTGGAACAGCAATGACCGCTGCTGCCAGATACACAAATGCCTGCATGAAAAAGCTGTCTGCCATCGGGTTGTCTCCTTTCAGGGCCTACTTAACGATACGGGGATATCAACAAGCTCACCGCTTTTATTTAGCACAGTTATGCGATTGCATACAGGGATGACTCTCATCGCCGCGTTCTATCTGAAGTGTTGCATGTGAGATTTTAAACCTGTCCTTCAATTGTGATGCAAGCTGATGCAAAAACTCATCATCTTCCGGTGGCTTGGGCATCAGCAAATGTGCAGTCAACGCGGTTTCTGTCGTGCTGATGGGCCAGATATGCAGGTCATGCATGCCTTCAACACCGGGCTGAACGGATAACCAGGCGCGAATCTCATTTGGATCCATATCGCGTGGCACCGCATCAATTGCCAGGTTAAGCGAATCGCGCAACAGACCCCAGGTTGACCAGAAAATCACCACAGCGATCAACAGGCTGCTCATTGGATCAAACCATTTCAGTCCAAATTTCCAGATCACAAACCCCGATACAACCACACCAAGTGAAATAAGTGCATCGGCCGCCATGTGCAGATATGCACCACGTATATTGAGATCATGATCTTTGCCCGATACAAAAAACCATGCAGTGATTGAATTGATTACAACACCAATGCCCGCAACGATCATGATGGTCTGCCCGGCAGGTTCTGAAGGCGTCACAAACCGGTTAATGGCTTCCCAGCCAATAACCGCCACAGCCGCCAACAACAACAGGCCACTAAACATGGATGCCAGGATCGTGGCACGCGAATAACCGTAGGTTCGACGTAGCGAAGGTTGTTTACCGGCCAGGTAATTTGCACCCCACGCCAGCATCAAACCCAATACATCACTCAGGTTGTGACCCGCATCGGTAATCAGCGCCAGGGAGTTTGCGACTACGCCATAAAAAACCTCGATCACCACGAAAATAACATTGAGCGCCACACCGACAGCAAAGGCCCGGTTGTAGTCCGGTGCTGCATGATGATGGTGGTGTGTTTCCCGGTTCATTCTTTGAATTATTTCCTTTCCCGCCGCCATTGAGTGATATGTATCAAATACACTGCAAATCATACTTGAACTGGTCACTCCATGGTTGGACAATGCACTACTCGGAAATAAATCTGCAAAAACGGAAACAAGCGAAATGGGTACGAAATACAAGATTTGGTTCAACGGTGAAATGCGCAATTTTGAAGATTGCACCGTACACGTCCTGAGTCACGCACTGCACTACGGTTCATCTGTATTTGAAGGCATTCGCGCCTACAAAACACCACAGGGTCCAGCATTTTTCCGACTGGACGATCACTTGAAACGCCTGTATTACTCGGCAGCCATTTACCGGATGCCGATCCGTTACAGTATTGAAGAACTCCGCGAAGCCTGTTTTGAAGCAGTACGCAGCACCGGGCTGGAAAGCGCCTATATAAGACCGCTGGTTGCACGTGGCGCATGCGGACTGGGTGTAATTCCCAAGGACATGAACTCGGTCGATGTATCCATCATGGTCGACTCCTGGGGTGCCTACCTGGGTGAAGAGGGCCTTAAGAACGGTATCAGGGCCTGTATCACGTCGTGGCAACGCATTGCACCAAACACCATTCCAACCGGCGCCAAAGCGGGTGGTAATTACCTGTCCAGCCAGTTAATTGGCTTTGAAGCCAAGGACCGTGGTTTTGATGAAGGCATCGCACTTGGCCACGACGGATTACTTAGCGAGGGTGCAGGCGAAAACCTGTTCCTGGTCAGGAACGGCAAGATTCTGACACCACCGGCCTCTGCTTCTATCCTTAGCGGCATTACCCGTGATACCGCTTTTGAACTGGCAGCCGACCTGGGTATTGAAGTGACCGAGCAAACCTTGTCACGTGAACAGCTCTATGGCGCCGACGAAGCCTTTTTTACCGGTACTGCGGTTGAAGTCACACCGATACGCCAGATTGACCACATGACGATTGGTAACGGTGGCTGCGGCCCTCTGACAAAACAAATTCAGTCAGCATTTTTCGGGCTTTTCACCGGTGAAACAGAGGATAAGCGCAACTGGTTAAGTCACCTATAGCCCGGGTGACAGTTTTTGACTGACAAAAATCGTCAGTTGTTTAACATATAGCGTCCAACTATTTGTTTTCCGCTGCCCACACAAGATACCTGAAAAAGGTATCTTGTTGTTTTTAATTGTCTTTACCGCACCCCTCTCTACTTGGCATAAATATTGCTTTATAAAGGGGGAAGGTTATCGTTTCACACAGTAATCTTCTTCTTGAACCATACAAATTGTGGACAAGGATGTTTGTCACCGCCTGTGACGGAGTTGTGCCAACGACAACTTGCGGAAAGGTTGTTCCAACGACAGCCACTGAAGACGTCAGACCCAGGGAACCGGGTCGTTACAGGACGAAAGTTATGAGCTTGGGGGACAGGCAAGGGGGATCAAAATGCCAATTAGGGGTTGGCACGATGATCAAAAAAATAGGGGAGCGTGGGCTACAGGGCTTAAACCACCAGTTGTCCACAAAGAAAAAGGATCCGTTTAATACGGGTCTTTTTTTTTGCCCGAAATTGTCAGTTGTATAACAAATAGCGTCCACTTATTTTTTTTCGCATCCCACATAAGATTCCTGAAACCGTCTATCTTGTTGTATTCATATGACTTTAAAACACACCTTTCCAATTGGCACATAGTTTGCATTATAAAGGGGGAAGGTTATCGTTTCACACAGTAATCTTCTTCTTGGACCATACCAATTATGGACAAGGACGTTTGTCACCGCCTGTGACGGAGTTGTGCCAACAACAACTTGCGGAAAGGTTGTTTCCTTCGACAGCCATTGAAGACGTCAGACCCAAGGAAATGGGTCGTTACGGGATGAGTAAAAAGTTTAGGGGACAAGCAAGGGTGTTCATCATGCCAATTGGGGAATTGGCATGATGATTCTAAAATAGGGGAGTGTGGGTATATGGCTTAAACCGCCAATTGCCCACCAGGAAAAAAGGCCCGCTTACTGCGGGTCTTTTTTTTGTCTGCGAAAAGTGCGTGTCCTTTTAAAAGGGAATTAGCGTATATCCTTCTGACTGCAAGCGCACATGCGCTGTCATTGCTGAAAGCGCCAGGCTCACCGCAGAATTAAGTTCATTGGCGGCAAACCCCCGGTATGCTGCCGTTTGACCACACAGGTAAATTTTCACACCAGCCTTTTGTAAGGCAGCTAACATCGCCGTATTTGGATTTGGTGTATCAAACCGGGTCTCATATGCGGCATCATTTAAAAGGTCTTTGCCGGCGGACCCATGTACGACGATGGCGAAGTCGATATTGCCGGGGTCAATTCCATTTTTCGCGTGCAGGTTAAGAAAACGGGCTGCAGACTCGATACGACGGTTCTGGTCATCGCTGAAGTCCTCCGTGGCGGAGACATCCATTGATACTTTGTACTGCAGACCTTCCTTAAGGTTTAAAGCCTCTGCAGGTACGTCATAAACCGGCCCAAATGCCTCGATCACCGGTCCGGTCTGTGGTTCAAGCGCAAAGACCTGACCCGCCAGAAACAGCGCGGCAATCAATCCGGATAGTCTTCTAAACAGCATTAGCAGTTCCTCTGAAGAACGTTTTTGAAAAGATCAGACTGAAGATCAAAAAAAACCGTGAAGCCTTCAGGAGCCAACATAGTCGGTAATGATATAGCCACCGGACTTCTGATCATGCTCCAGCGTGACCATTTTTGCTTCTTCCATTTGCTCCAGCAATTCGCTGAATGACCGAAAACCATGGTAACGCTCGTTAAAGCCGGGTTTGCGCCTTTTTAGTGTTTGCTTGACCATTGAACCCCAGACTTTTTCCTCGGGATCACGCTCACTGAACAGATCGTCGAGGGTCTCAAGCACCCACTCATAAGCCTGTTCCGCCCGCCGCTGGCCTTTACCCCGGCCAACTTGTACATCTTCTGCACCTTCCTTCTTGCCATTGGTCTTTTTCTTAACAGGTTTGCGGCGCTCAGACTGGCGAACGATATCATCGTAATAGATAAACTCATCACAATTGGCTATCAGCAGGTTGGAGGTTGATTCTTTTACCCCGACTCCAATAACAATCTTATTGTTCTCACGGAGTTTGGAAACCAGTGGTGAAAAATCTGAATCACCCGATATCACCACGAAAGTATCGACATGTGACTTGGTATAACAAAGGTCCAGCGCATCAACCACCAAACGAATATCCGCCGAATTTTTGCCGGATTGGCGTACATGTGGTATTTCGATCAGCTCAAAAGAAGCCTCATGCATGTCTGCCTTGAAATCCTTGTAGCGATCCCAGTCACAATAGGCTTTTTTGACTACGATATTGCCTTTGACCAGCAAGCGTTCCAGTACTTCCATGATGTCAAAACGCGCGTATTGCGCATCACGCACGCCGAGAGCGATGTTTTCAAAATCGCAATACAGCGCCAGGTTGGTTGTCTTATTGGTCATGGCGGCTTAAACCTTGGCTTGGATGATTCATTCTACTGCCAAACGGGAGCGCTCAAAAGGGTGAATGTGAAGTATCCCGGCTTTTAATCTTTCTATTTGACAGCTTCCATACAAACTGGGGTTGGGGCGCCACAACCCGCGAGGAGAGATAAATTCCGCACATTGATCGTCAGTAAAAGGTACTCTGACCTCATAAAGCCGCACAGAATCAGCCGATGCATCAAACAAGCGATATTCTTACACCTTACTACCGCCTGGATCCGGAAGAATTAATCAAGGTGGTTGAGTCCGTTGGTCTATTGTGTGACGGTCGTTTGCTGGCTCTGAACAGTTATGAAAACCGCGTCTACCAAGTGGGCATCGAGGATGCGGAACCGCTTATCACAAAGGTCTACCGGCCGGGCCGATGGACCGATGAACAAATTCTTGAAGAGCACACCTTCGCTCTCGAAATCGCGGATGCGGAGATACCACTGATCCCACCAATGGTCATCAATGGGCAAACCCTGCACGAACATGACGGTTTCAGATTTGCGATGTTCGAACGGCGTGGCGGGCATGCACCGGAATTGGATAGAAAGGGCACCCGCGTCTGGCTGGGTCGTTTCCTGGGACGCATGCATGCGGTGGGTGCTGAAAAATCATTTGAATCACGACCGGAGTTAACCATCACAAGCTTCGGTAAAGAGCCTGTGGGCGAATTACTCGAAGGACAATGGCTGCCACCTCACCTGGAAACTGCTTTCTCCAGCCTCGCTGACGATTTGCTGGTCTCAATCAATGCCTCTTTCGAGCGCGCGGGTACATTCAGCAAAATTCGGCTTCATGGTGATTGTCACCCCGGCAACATCCTGTGGCGGGACGGGCCGCTTTTTGTCGATCTCGACGACTGCAGAAGCGGTCCGGCCATCCAGGATTTATGGATGCTGCTATCGGGCGAAAGCTACGAAATGGCGGAACAGATGAAAGACGTGCTGGAGGGTTATACCCAGTTTCACCACTTTAACCGGCGTGAACTGAACCTGATCGAAGCCCTGCGCACCTTGCGTATGTTGCACCATGCCGCATGGCTGGCAAAACGCTGGCAGGACCCGGCTTTCCCCATTGCTTTTCCGTGGTTCGGCGAGCCCCGTTACTGGGAAGACCTGGTGCTTGGCCTGCGGGAACAACTGGGCCGGATGCAGGAAGAGCCAATACAACTACCCTTCTAGCAGACTGCTCTCCTACTGTGTTATCGGTGGGGAGCCAATGAATTATTAGTAATGGGGCGGGGTTTCATCCTGCTGCATCGCAACGGGGGACGCATCGCCAAGTTCCTTCAGGCGCTCGCTTATTCGGCCAAACTGTTGTTTTAGTTCAAGAATCTCACGATCCTGTTTTGCTACCGTGATGTTGAGACTCTCGATTAATCCATCCTGGAAAGTAAGCTGGTTTTCCAGTTCGTCGATACGCCTTTCAAGGCTTTCTGTTGATCCGCTCACTCACTTTCTTCCGGCATTTTTTCAGGTGGCTCCCATAACTCGACACGGTTGCCATCCGGATCGATAAACCAGCCGAAACGACCAAAGTCATGTTCCTCTTTCTCGGGAATAACCTTGCCACCGGCAGCGCGCACATTAGCCAGGGTGGCGTCCAGGTCATCTACCACCAGGTTGATCATGTATGACTGCCGCTTGTTTCCAAAATACTCCGTGTCCCGGGCAAATATGCTCCACACCGTAAAAGAGTTCGGCGGCATCGCTTCCGGAGAAAAACTGGTGCCATGTGTTGCACCCCAGGATTCGGTATCGAAGCCCAGCGTTTCACTGTACCAGGCGGCAAGCCGGCCCGGATCAGGCGAGCGGAAAAACACACCACCGACACCTAAAACCCTACCTTTTACTTCACTGGTCATGCGCTGGTGCTCCCATTCAAAACGTCGTTATAGATTCTTAATGATACATCATGGCAGATTTAACGGGGTCTGCTTACTTTTCTCTGAAAAATGTATGCAGTTTCCGTTAAATCCAAATCGGATCAGTTGTTTTTTCTTACGCAGACCCCACTTCGTTAATCTGCAAACACAGGAAAAAGATTATGAGCCAGATGGATAACAGCCAGGAAATCACCATGGACGCTTCCGCGATCACCCGTGAAGAAGTCTACACCGACAGCCGAATCGGCTCGATTCGCAAAATGACCCCGGTGACACTCGATGGTGAATCGGACAGCAGCCGGCCGGTAAAGTTTTTCGGATCAACGCAAGTCATGACCCCGGGTGGCGCTTTACCGCTGTCATTCGAGATCGAAACTGACTCACTGGAAGGTGCGGTCGCCGGATTTGGCGATGCAGCTAAAATTGCAGTTGAGAGCGCCATGGAAGAGCTGAAAGAAATGCAGCGCCAGCAGGCATCCTCCATTGTTGTACCCGGCAGAGAAAACAGTAAGATTCAAATGCCCTGATTTCGATCTGCCTGTTTTGAAGCAATTCAATTAGAATGTTACCGGTATGCACTTGGATACCGGTGGCACTATGTTCAACTCTCTCACTTTTCCCAGCCTTCGCCTGATTCTTCTGACTGGCTTGTT
>Ga0055584_100005772_pt1 | contig 12123 bp, 6 predicted proteins | sample OSDHelmetaG_FD_58716 | JGI IMG/M metagenome (GOLD analysis project Ga0055584, IMG submission 58716) | Pelagic marine sediment microbial communities from the LTER site Helgoland, North Sea, for post-phytoplankton bloom and carbon turnover... | ecosystem: Environmental > Aquatic > Marine >... | reverse complement strand
CCGAAGCTGGACATTTTGGATGCAAGATACGAGTTCATGAATAGATCAGAGGTTCCTTAGCTGAGTTATTCCTCAGGTAAGCTGATCAGCAAGAAGGTATCCGGGTTCAGGTGTGTCTTCCAGGCTCCAGCCACCCATCAGGTAGTGATGAACGATCCGGGTTGCGATCAGCCCGATGTGCTCTCCGAATCCATCCAGGTCACCAAAGCGATCGCCCAGCTTGGCCGCCACATACCCCTGCATTGCATCCATGACCCAGATCGGAACGAATTCTGCGAAGGCTCTTTGACATTCTTCCTGGACCGCTTCGATGAAATCACAGCCGTGAATGAAGCGATCGCGGTTCGTGATCTCGTAACGTCCGGGAACAAAGGTATCCCAGTCGAGATCGAGGAGGCCGCGCATAAACCTGACCAGGTTCCAGATGTGGTAGTCCGGCATCAGGCCATAGCGTGCATTGGGAAGAATCGTGTCGGATGAAAAAAGCAGCCTCTCTTCGGCAAAATACGCACTCAGGTTCCCTGTACCGTGCGTGGGGCCGGGATTGAGCAGCGTGAACTGCAGCCCGTCAATGTCGATTTCGTGGCGCGTGCCATTGAGTTCGCGGGTCGGAATCCGCTGCCCGCTGGCCTGGCGAAGGCGAATCACTTTGGCGCACATCTCGTCGGCTATGATTTCAGCTTCCGGCGCGAAATCCTCTGCGAAACCTGCATGGTCGAGGTGGTCGTGGCTGTAAATCACCGTCCCGATCGGCTTGCCTGGAATCGTGGCCTCGACAGCCTTGTGGTATGCCTTTGCGGCGCCCGGGGTGCCAAAGGTATCGAATGCGACAACGCTGCTGTGACCCTCGAGAAAAATGGTGCGCCGTACGCCGTCGCTGATAGTCCACAGGCGGCCGGAAATCCGGTCCACACTCATTTCCGGTTCACGCTCCAGGTATTCCCTGGCGTTGGGGGCGGTAAACAAACCGGTATTAAGCTGACTCATGACATTCCGCTCCTGGCCTATAAAGGCGTTGTATCCTGTTGCCAATTACCCTCGATTCCCCAGCCACCGGTCAGGTACTGCTGCATGTAGCGGGACAGGTTCATGGCGCAGTATTCACCAAACCTGAACAACTGGCCAAACTCGCCGGCCAGGTTGAGATTCGTGTATTTTGTGACTTCCGCCCAATCATGCGGATCCAGTCCATTGATGATCGCCTGTTGAGCGAATTCGGACATCCGGTCGTAGTAGTCCAGGCTGTCAATGAAACCCTGGCGATCGGTAATCCAGAAATGGCCGGGTACGAAAACATCCCAGTCAAGACTCAAAAGCCGTTTCATCGCTGAAACGTAAGGGGTGAAGTGCCAGTCGGGGAAAAACGTGTAGCCGACGCCTGGTATAACCGTGTCCACCATGAACAGAACCTTGCTTTCCGGGAAGTAAGCGGCAATGTTGCCGTCGCCATGCGTCGGTCCCGGATAAATCAACTCGAATTCGTTGCCGTCGATCGAATAGGACTTACGTTCATCGGCGAATACCTCGGTGGCCGGTAACTGGCCGTCGGACCGGCGCGCCCGGACCACCTTGTCACACAACTCATGGGCAATGATATTCGCATCGGGCGCCATGTCCGCAGCGTAGCCGGTGTGGTCCAGATGGTCGTGTGAGTAAACGATGGTGTGAATGGGATTGTTCGGGTATACCCTGCCGACTGCGGCCGCATAGGCGCGGGCAGTGCCGGGAGTGGTCAGCGTATCGAAGGCCACCACACCCTTCTGACCCTTGAGAAAGATGGTCCTGTAAATCCCCTCGCTTACCGACCAGATATTATCCCGGACGGGGACGTAGGTGATATCACGCCAGGCGCCCTGGATGGGAATATCACCCCCTAAGGTGAATATGCCGCAATGCTCACAGGGTGTGTCGTGGGCCTGTTCTGTTTCGTCGCTGAGATCGTTCATGTGTTTCCCTCATCTCGAGTCATTTTCCTGGGGAAGTTCTGATCTGCTCGTGAACACATCCAGAATATATCAGATGTTCCTCAGATCCCAGCTCAGCAGGAAAATGCCTGCAGTCCGGTCTGGGCCCGGCCCAGGATCAAACCATGGATATCGTGGGTGCCTTCGTAAGTGTTTACCGCTTCCAGATTCATGACATGCCGGATCACGTGGAATTCATCGGAAATGCCGTTTCCGCCATGCATGTCACGAGCGACACGGGCGATGTCCAATGCCTTGCCACAATTGTTTCTTTTGATCAGAGAGATCATCGTGGGATCCCAGTTTTCACCGTCCATGATGCGCCCGACACGCAGGGCTGCCTGCAAGCCGAGGGCGATTTCAGTTTGCATATCGGCCAGTTTTTTCTGCACCAGCTGGGTGGCCGCGAGCGGCCGGCCGAACTGCGTACGGTCCATGGTATATTCGCGGGCCCTGTGCCAGCAGGCTTCGGCGGCGCCCATGCTGCCCCAGGCAATACCGTAACGGGCACTGTTCAGGCAGCCGAACGGACCCATGAGTCCGCGGATATCGGAGAAAGCGTTCTCTTCGGGCACAAAGACGTCATCCATCATGATCATGCCGGTATCGGACGCGCGCAGGCTGAACTTGCCTTCGATTTTCGGGGCCGCCAGGCCTTGCATGTCTTTTTCGAGGATGAAGCCGCGAATCGCTCCCTCATCGTCCTTGGCCCAGACCACAAATACATCGGAAATGGGGGCATTGGTAATCCAGGTCTTGCTGCCGTTTAACCGATAGCCGCCGTCTACGCGCCTGGCGCGGGATGTCATTCCATTCGGATCGGAACCGGCCCCCGCTTCAGTCAGCCCGAAGCACCCCACCAGTTCGCCGCTCGCCAGGCCCGGCAGAAATCTGTTTTTTTGATCTTCGTTGCCATAAGTGTAAATGGGGTGCATCACCAGGCTGGATTGCACACTCATGACCGAGCGGTAACCGGAATCGACCCGTTCGACTTCACGCGCTGCCAGCCCGTAACTAACGTAATTCATTCCGGCGCAGCCATAACCGTCAATCGTCATGCCGAGCAGTCCAAGCTCACCCATTTCAAGCAGGATTTCACGATCGAAATGTTCATTCCGGTTGGCTGTGAGGATGCGCGGCGCCAACTTCGCCTGGCAATAATCATGGGCTGAATCCCGCACCAGGCGCTCGTCTTCATCGAGTTGTTTGTCCAACAGCAGGATATCATCCCAGATGCCTAGAAAAGCCCCGGCCATCACGCAATACCAGGCTCGCCGGTAATCCCCCGGTGACCTGCCCTGGCAAGTTGATAGGCAAGGCACTGGCCCAGGTTTCCCGTTCCGCCGGTAACTGCGATCGCTAATTGATTTTCAGACATCTTGTACTCCTTTGAAATCCTGCCCGGTCACGCTGAAATAAACGATCTATTCGATTCACTACACTAGATGTTCGGCCGGTGCCGTTCTTGAACATAAGGGCACAGCAGTTGACGCTTCGTGCAGAGTGAAAATGGACTCTATTTCGTGTTTCGAAGCCTCCAGGCCACATATCTGATTTACGCCGGCCTGGGCGAGACCATTAACCTGTATCTGGGTGCCCTCATTGACAACAACGACAGTTTCGACATTCAGACCGATGCCAACATGGTGCACGCACAGAATCCCAACTCCATCCTGAACAACGATGGCACGCTGACCAAGTCCTTCTCCGGCGACGGCGACAGCGTGACCAAGATTGCAGCTGAATTCACCAATTCCGGGGACTTTTCAGTGGCATCCGGCTCAGTCGATTTTCAGCGGACATTTACCCAGACCTCCGACGGCACGCTTTTTGTTGATATCGCGGACAGTGATTTTGATAGTTTTGCGATCACTCAGGGCGCAACCCTGGACGGCATACTCGACATCAATCTGGCGGGTGGCTACACGCCCCCCGTGACAACGACTTTCGAGATCATGACCTGTAATACCTGCAGCGGGACATTTGCCACGATTATCAACCAGTCCATTGGCAATGGAACGGAATTCGTACCCAATTACGGATCCAACGACGTGACCCTGGAAGTCATGAACGAATAAACAGCTGCACCTCAGGCCAATGGCATGGCTCTTGGTGACAGAGGTGACGGCAGCAAGGTTTCCCCCATCAGCCACTCGTCGATGGAAGCAGCTGCCGCTCTGCCTTCTGCGATTGCCCACACGATCAGGGACTGGCCCCGGCCCATGTCGCCAGCGACAAACACACCCTCGGCCCCGGTCATCCAGCGATCGTCACGGGTCACGTTTCCACGACTGGTCAACTCGACACCAAACTGGTTAAGCATGGGGCTTTGTTCGGGCCCGGTAAAGCCAAGCGCAAGCAAAACAAGATCAGCCCTCACTTTCTCCTCGGTGTCTCTGAATGGCTTGAAGTAAGGCCGCCAACCAGCGCTCTTCGACTCCACGCTCTGGGTCGTCAGCGCGGCCACATGGCCGTTGCCATCGTCGATGAACTCTTTGGTGGAAATCGAGAAAATGCGCTCGCCGCCTTCCTCGTGGGCGGATGACTCGGTGAATTGGAGCGGCCAGGTGGGCCAGGGTGTGGAGGCATCGCGCTTTTTGGGTGGGCGCGACATGATCTCGAATTGACGCAAAGATGCGGCTCCCTGCCGGTGGGCGGTACCGAGGCAGTCCGCACCGGTGTCGCCGCCACCGATGATGATGACATGCTTGCCCTCAGCCGAGATCGACGGCTTTTCGAGGTCGCCCTCCTGAACCCGGTTGGCAAGCGGGAGATACTCCATGGCCTGGTAGACGCCTTCGAGTTCACGGCCCGGGATTGGCAGATCCCGCCACTGGGTTGCCCCTGCGGCGAGCAAAATGGCATCAAACTCGGCCCTGAGTTCATCTGCTGTGATATCGACGCCGACTTCCATGCTGCTGCGAAACTCGGTACCTTCGTGTTGCATCTGGTCAAGCCGCCGGTCCAGGTGGCGCTTCTCCATCTTGAATTCGGGAATTCCGTAACGGAGCAAGCCGCCGATGCGATCGTCCCGCTCGAACATTACCACGGTATGCCCGGCACGGGTGAGTTGTTGGGCAGCGGCGAGTCCGGCCGGCCCGGACCCAACGACCGCAACCCGCTTGTGCGTTTTCACAGAAGGGGGCACAGGGGATATCCATCCTTCCTTCCAGGCACGATCAATGATCTCAACTTCAACCTGCTTGATCGTCACCGGGTCGTCGTTGATACCCAGGACGCAAGCCGCTTCGCAGGGTGCGGGACAAAGCCGGCCGGTGAACTCCGGAAAGTTGTTGGTAGCGTGCAGACGGTCGATGGCATCCCGCCATTGATCCTGATACACCAGGTCGTTCCAGTCAGGGATCAGGTTGCCCAGCGGGCAGCCGTTGTTGCAGAACGGGATACCGCAATCCATGCAGCGCGATGCCTGTTGCCGCAGACGATCCTTCGGAAAGTCCTGATAGACTTCCTGCCAGTCCTTGATCCGCACTTTGACCGGGCGCCGTTTCGGCAGTTTTCGGCCGTGCTTGAGGAAGCCGCGTGGGTCAGCCATGAGCAGCCTCCATTATCGCTTCCGTGACGGGTAAGCCCCTGGCCTCGGCATCGCGCGCTGCCTCGAGGACACGCTTGTAATCACTGGGCATGACTTTGACGAATTTTTGCAGGCTTGTCTTCCAGTCTGCCAGAAGTACTTTAGCCACCGCCGAGCCGGTCTCGTCGCGGTGCTGAGAAACCCGGTCGAGCAGGAATGCCCGGTCGTCGTCATCGAGTGGCTCGAGTTCAACCATCTCATGGTTGACCCTGGTCGGGAAATCACCATCCTCATCGAGCACGTAAGCGATGCCGCCCGACATCCCGGCTGCGAAATTCCGGCCGGTTGCGCCCAGGATCACGGCCCGCCCGCCCGTCATGTACTCGCAACCGTGGTCGCCGACGCCTTCGACTACTGCCACCGCCCCTGAGTTACGAACACAGAAACGCTCGCCGACCACGCCGCGCAGGAAAACCTCACCGCCGGTCGCACCATAGAGGATCACATTGCCCGCCAGGATATTGTGCTCTGCAATAATCGGCGCTTCTTTCGGGGGTCGCATCACGATCCGGCCACCTGAGAGCCCTTTACCGACATAATCGTTGGCGTCACCCGTCAATCGCAAGGTGATGCCGCGAGGCACAAACGCCCCGAAGCTCATTCCAGCGGAGCCGGTGAAGTTGATCACTATGGTGTCATCCGGAAGACCTTCGCCCCCGTATCGTTTGGTCACTTCGTAGCCCAACAGAGTGCCCACCGTCCGGTGGACATTGCGGATCGTCAGGCCCAGCTTGACCTTTTTACCGCTCTCCAGGGCAGCTGCGGCACGCTTGATGATGGTTTGATCGAGCGCGAATTCAAGCCCATGGTCCTGGATTGTCATGTGTCTTCTCGGTGACTTATCCGGGAGTTCCGGCACATGGAAGATCGGGCCGAGGTCCAACCCCTCTGCTTTCCAGTGTTCAACCGCTTTTGCTACGTCGAGGTATTCAGCGTGGCCGATGGCCTCTTTGAGACTCCGGAAACCCAATTGAGCCAGCAGTTCGCGTACTTCCTGGGCAATGAACTCCATGAAATTGACGACATAAGCGGCCCTACCGGTGAACTTCTTGCGCAGCTCCGGATTTTGGGTGGCTATCCCGGCCGGGCAGGTATCAAGGTGACATACCCGCATCATGATGCAGCCCATGACCACCAGCGGCGCGGTGGCAAAGCCAAACTCGTCGGCGCCAAGCAGGGCGGCGATCATCACGTCCCGGCCCGTCTTGAGCTGCCCATCGACCTGGACCACGATCCGGTCGCGCAGTTCATTCAGGAGCAAGGTCTGCTGAGTCTCCGCCAGACCCAGTTCCCACGGGCCGCCGGCATGCTTGATGGACGTGAGTGGAGATGCACCGGTACCTCCGTCGTGTCCCGAAATCAGAACCACGTCCGATTTGGCCTTGGTAACGCCGGCAGCCACCGTGCCGACTCCCATCTGGGCCACGAGCTTGACGTGAATCCGCGCCCTGGGATTGGCGTTCTTGAGGTCATGGATGAGCTGTTTAATGTCTTCGATCGAATAGATATCGTGATGCGGCGGCGGCGAGATCAGTCCAACGCCCGGTGTCGAGAGACGGGTCTTGGCAATCCACGGATAGACCTTGTAGCCGGGGAGTTGTCCGCCCTCACCGGGCTTGGCGCCCTGCGCCATTTTGATCTGGATGTCGTCCGCATTCACCAGGTATTCGGATGTCACCCCGAAACGGCCGGAGGCCACCTGTTTGATGGCGCTGCGACGCAGATCGCCGTTCGGGTCCCGTTCGAAACGATCGGGGTCTTCGCCGCCCTCTCCTGTGTTTGACTTTGCGCCGAGCCGGTTCATCGCGATGGCAAGCGTTTCGTGAGCTTCTTTGGAGATGGATCCATACGACATGGCGCCGGTCGAGAAACGCCTGACAATATCGGATACCGGCTCCACCTCATCGATGGGGATGCCGTGACGATCTTCCAGACGGAGCCGGAACATGCCACGCAGTGTGGCCATTGCTGCCGACTGGCGGTCGACACGGGTGGTGTACTCCTTGAATATGTCGTAGCGATGCTCACGGGTGGCGCGCTGTAACTTGAAAACCGTGTCGGGATTGAAGAGGTGCCGTTCACCCTCGCGGCGCCACTGGTACTCGCCCCCGAATTCAAGCCCGCGATGAGCCTGCTCTTCGGGCCGGTCCTTGAATGCGACCCGGTGGCGCATCGCGATTTCTACCGCAACCACGTCCAGGCCGATTCCCTTCAGCCGGCTCAGAGTGCCGGTGAAATAGCGATCGATTAGCTCGGGCCCAAGCCCGATTGCTTCGAAGATCTGCGATCCGATGTAGGACTGGACAGTCGAAATACCCATTTTCGACATAATCTTCAGGATGCCTGCAGTCGCCGCCTTGATGTACCCGGCGCGGGCGGTTTCTTCATCAAGATGACCGAGGTCGCAGGCGCCCGTTTTGACCAGATCGTCGATGGTATCGAGGGCGAGGTAAGGGTTCACAGCTGCAGCACCGTAGCCTAGCAGTAGCGCGATGTGATGAATCTCCCTGGCTTCTCCCGTCTCGACAATGAGACCCACCTTGGTGCGATTCTTCGTACGAATCAGGTGGTGATGTACACCTGCCGTCGCCAGCAATGCCGGGATTGGCGCCATCTCCTCGTTCGCTCCGCGATCGCTGAGGACAATACCGTACGCACCTCGTTCGATGACCTCGTCGACTTCCGCATACAGGCCCTCGAGTGCCCGTCGCAGCCCGCCTCTTCCTTCGGCGACAGGGAACAGACAGTCCACAACCTCAACACCGAGGTGCAGAAATTTCACCAACTGGTGGTTGTCCATAACAGGCGTGTCGAGCTCGATAACCTGACACGACTCGGGTTTGGGGTCGAACAGGTTGCCCTCCGGACCCAGCATGGTGCGCATCGAAGTGACGAGTTCCTCGCGGATGGCGTCCAGAGGCGGGTTCGTTACCTGCGCGAACAGCTGGGTGAAGTAGTCGTACAGCAATTTCGGGCGATCGGAGAGCACCGCAAGCGGCGTGTCGGTACCCATCGAGCCAAGCGCCTCTTTGCCGTTCCTCGCCATGGGCGCGATGAGCAGCTTAAGCTCCTCGTGGGTATAGCCAAAGATCTGTTGGCGCTGAATCAGCGGTAGCTTATCCTCCCGCAACGCCTCCGTCGTCTCGATATCGTCGATGTGGAGCATGTACTGATCGAGCCACTCCTGATAGGGCTGAGCCGCTGCCAGCCGCTGCTTGATCTCCTCGTCCCGCACGATCCGGCCTTCCATGGTGTCGATCAGGAACATTTTCCCTGGCTGCAGGCGGCCTTTCTCGACGATATTTTCCTGTGGGATATCGATGACACCGACTTCGGATGCCATGACAGCCAGATCGTCATCGGTGATCCAGTAGCGGGACGGACGCAGGCCGTTTCGATCGAGAATGGCGCCGATTACACGCCCGTCAGTGAAAGCGATTGACGCCGGGCCGTCCCACGGTTCCATCAGAGACGCGTGGTAGCGGTAATAGGCTCGTACGTCCGGGTCCATGTGCTCATGACCCTGCCAGGGTTCCGGGATCATCATCAACACGGCCTTTGGCAGGGAAAAACCTCCCATGTAAAGCAGTTCCAGCGCCTCGTCGAATCCGGCCGTATCCGAGGTGCCTGGCGTGCACGCCGGGAAGATCCGGCTGAGATAGCCGGGGATGAGATCCGTTTTCAGCAGTGTTTCCCGCGCCCGCATGAAATTCCGGTTGGCCTGGATCGTGTTGATCTCACCATTGTGGGCGACCATGCGAAACGGGTGTGCCAGGGGCCACGCAGGGAAGGTGTTGGTGGAAAAACGGGAATGAACCAGGGCCAGGGCGCTCTCGACCTGCTCGTCGGAGAGATCGGGGTAGAAGTCATCCAGTTGTGGCGTCGTGAACATCCCCTTGTACACGAGTGTGCGGCAGGACAGGCTTGGGAAGTAGACACCGGCGTGCATTTCGGAGGTGCCGCCCATGGCTTCGTTCGCCTCTCCGCTATCAACAGAGAGGTGAATTTCGTGCTCACTTCGTTTGCGAATAACGTAAGCCCGGCGTTCGAGGTCCATGCCCTCGAGACCGTCGCCGGCGATGAAAATTTGCCGAAAGGTCGGCATCGTCTCGAGTGCCGCCTGGCCGAGCCTGGCTGGATCGACCGGAACATCACGCCAGCCGAGTACCTTGAGCCCCTCATCCCGGACAATCCTGTCGATTATCTTTTCCCCCGCAGCCGCCTGAACAGAGTCCTGCGGCAGGAAAGCGATACCCGTGGCATAGCTTCCTTCCGGCGGCAGTTCGAACGGCACAATCGCACGAAGAAAGCGATCCGGGACCTGAATCAGGAGCCCGGCGCCATCACCGGTGTTCGGATCAGATCCCACCGCACCCCGGTGTTCCAGGTTGCAGACGGCATTGATGCCCATCCGGACGATGTTGTGGCTACGCCTGCCCTTGATGTCTACGACGAAGCTGACGCCACAGGAGTCGTGCTCAAAAGCGGAGTTGTACAGGCCTTGTGACTTCATTTAGGGCTCATTGTGTTGAATGTTCATATGGGTTCAGTCGACCCTTGACTATACGTGAAAACGCTCATTGGGAGCAAAGACTGTCGTCATGTTTCTTACGATTTCCGGAGCACAGCCTTGCAGCGTGTTTGAAGCGCGCCATCGGGCACGTACTTTTTTATATTAGAAAATCATGATATATTTATTGGGTTAAAATCGCTTAGTGGCAGAGACCCAGAATAGTCTGAAAATTGTGCGGTTTTGCACCGTGCACAAGCCCAACAGGGATTACAGATATGTCCGCCCCGATACATGATCCGCTGTCGAAAAAACTCGACGAAGAGAGCCGCATAGAGGTCAAGAATACGACCTGCTATATGTGCGCCTGCCGATGCGGCATTCGCGTTACTTTGCGCGACGGGGAAATCCGCTTTATCGAAGGTAATCCGGATCATCCGATCAACAAGGGGGTGATCTGCGCCAAGGGCTCAAGTGGGATCATGAAGCAGTATTCACCTGCGCGCCTCACCAAACCTTTACTGCGCAAGGCCGGCAGTGAACGAGGCGATAACGACTTCGAGGAGATTTCCTGGGACAAAGCCTTCGAAATGATGGAGGAACGCCTGGCCGACATACGCGCAACGGATCCGAAGCAGTTCGCCCTGTTCACCGGACGCGACCAGATGCAGGCTCTGACCGGCCTGTTTGCCAAGCAGTTTGGCACTCCGAACTACGCCGCGCATGGTGGTTTCTGCTCCGTGAACATGGCCGCCGGCATGATTTACACCATTGGCGGTTCATTCTGGGAATTCGGCGGGCCGGATCTGGAGCGCGCCAGACTGTTCGTGATGATCGGCACGGCGGAGGATCACCACTCCAACCCGCTGAAGATGGCACTTTCCAAATTCAAGCGCCAGGGTGGCAAGTTCATTTCCATCAATCCGGTGCGTACCGGTTACTCGGCAATCGCTGATGAGTGGATTCCCATCAAGCCCGGCACTGACGGGGCCTTGTTCCTGGCATTGACCAATGAAATTATCAGGCAGGGTCTGTACGACCGTGAATTCCTGATGCAATACTCGAACGCCGCTGAACTGGTGAACCTGGATGAAGGTGCATCAAATTATGGAATGTTTGTGCGCTCGGACATTCCGGTTGAAGAGGGCTGTTTCGACCCGCAGAACAAGCTTTGGTGGGACCGCGAACTGGATCAACCGGTTCGCACTCACACGCCCGGCGCCGATCCCTACTTCCTTGGTGATTTCACACTCGACGATGGTACGCCGGTGAAGACCTCCTTCCAGTTGCTGGTGGACCGGGTCAAGAAATACACCGCTGAATGGGCATCTGGCATCACCGGAATTCCTGCGGAAACCATCCGGCGCCTGGCTCATGAAATGGGTATCACAGCGCGAGATGAGAAAATCGAGCTGCCGATACCCTGGACCGATGTCTGGGGCAACGAGCACCAGACAGTGACCGGCAACCCGGTGGCCTTTCATGCCATGCGCGGTCTGGCGGCTCATTCCAATGGTTTCCAGACCATCCGCGCCATGTCCATATTGATGAGCATTCTTGGCACCATCGACCGGCCGGGCGGTTTCCGACACAAGGCGCCGTTCCCACGGCCGATCCCACCCTGCGCCAAGCCACCGAATAAGGCCGGTGCGGTGCAGCCGAACACGCCGCTGGATGGTATGCCGCTCGGTTGGCCGGCTGAGCCCGCTGATCTTTTCGTCGACGACGAAGGTGCGCCGGTACGCATCGACAAGGCTTTTTCCTGGGAATACCCGCTGTCGGTGCACGGGTTGATGCACAACGTCATTACCAATGCCTGGCGCGGTGACCCCTACCGGATTGACACCCTGATGATCTTCATGGCCAACATGGCCTGGAACTCGAGCATGAACACCTCTGAGGTGCGCAAAATGCTCAATGACAAGGACGAGGACGGTCAATACAAGATTCCTTTCCTGATCGTGGCCGATGCCTTCCAGTCAGAAATGGTCGCTTACGCCGACCTGGTGCTGCCGGATACCAGCTACCTGGAACGTCACGACTGCATGTCCATGCTG
>Ga0055584_100005771_pt1 | contig 12124 bp, 6 predicted proteins | sample OSDHelmetaG_FD_58716 | JGI IMG/M metagenome (GOLD analysis project Ga0055584, IMG submission 58716) | Pelagic marine sediment microbial communities from the LTER site Helgoland, North Sea, for post-phytoplankton bloom and carbon turnover... | ecosystem: Environmental > Aquatic > Marine >... | reverse complement strand
GTTCAAAATCAAAGAGACCCGCTCGGGCATCAATCACAACCAACCGGGTCAGTTTTCGAAGGCTTACATCATTCCGTTCATCTATCTCGACGAGGTATGCTTCTTGAAAATCCCCTCTCCTATTGCCAGAAATCCCTCATGATCCAGTTTATAGACCTTTGACGATGAATGCTGTATGAGGGCCGAACATGTCTAAATCCAAGGTCAAGAAACTCCCCAAAAAAGGGCCTCTTACCTTTGATACCGTTTACCACGGAGATTCCCTTGAGGGGATGCGCCTGATTGAAGCCGAAAGCATCGATCTGGTCATTACGTCGCCACCTTACGCCGACATGAAAGTCTACGAAGGAGGATTCGGAGGATTCCATCCCGACGAGTATGTGAAGTGGTTCCTTCCTTATGTCGCCGAAATCGGACGTATCCTCAAGCCCACTGGCTCCTTCATCCTGAACATCAACGACAAATCCATTGACGGCTTCCGTCATCCGTTTATTTTCGAACTCATCTTTGCGATTCACAACGCCGAGGACTATTGCAAACTCAAGGGATTAGAAACACTTGACATGCACGGCCTTCGCATGTTTGAGCGCCTTTTCTGGAACAAAGGAAAGTTTCTCGCACATCCAAGTCGGTTCGGCGACAAGGTGGAATACCTGTTCTGGTTTTCAAAAACCAAGGAACGCAAATTCAACATTGACCCTATGCGCCTCAAGTACGATGAAAAAAGCGTGAAACGCATGCAGCGCCCTCTTCTCAAACGATTTGTCCGTGAGAGTGGTGAGGAGGTTACCGAATACAAACAAGGTGGCGAAGGTTCGTGGGCCCCAAATGAACTCGGAGCTCTCCCTTCTGTCCTTGTTGAAGAGGGTGCGATGCTCCATGTCAGACCGGTTGCTGAAGATCTTCCTGAGGGAACGGTCCTCATTGGAGAACGCATTGAGGATTCCATCGAAGTAGTGCATCCTCAAATTGGTGATACACCGCATCCAAGCACTATCGTCACCATTGGCTCAGAAACACGGCGCATTGCGGGTAATCACGTTGCCGTCTATCCCGAGCGACTTGTGAATTACTTCATCCAAGGCGCAACCGATGAGGGTGACGTTGTGCTTGACCCCTTCATGGGAACAGGCACTACGGCGGTTGTGGCTCATGCACTAGGACGGCACTATGTTGGTTTTGATATCAGTGCGAACTATGTAAAGACCGCTAATCTACGGATCGAAGCCGGCCCGTATCTGGATGAACTCAAACAACGAAAAGACCGCCCTGTGACTCTTTCTGATTTTTGACACCAGGAAGGTTATATTCCTTCGTCGTCAATCACTACTTATGACACTGAAAATGTGGAGCAAACAGCGATGCATCGATCTGGTTCAGGATGTCTACGGTTCACCTGTCATCCGTACGATGGGGAAAAACAGATTTTACATTCAACGAGACGGACTCATTGAACTCGTCTATGTCAGCCAAACCAAACCAAGCAAGTATGGGAGAGGAAAATGGAACTACGAATTTTTCCACACCTTCAGTGTTGATGTCGTTGAAGAAATCGTTGCAAGGGGATGTAATTTTATCCTCTTGGATTACGTGGAGGAAAGGAAGATTAAAGTCCAAATCAAGGATTTATTTTGGCTCTTTCAACACAATTCGAGGATTAAAGGGAAGCGGAAAGAGTGGAGCGTCGACATTGTTGTAAAGAGCATTGATGGCGAGTTTTATTTTACAAGCTATGAACAAACCAACAATGCAAAAAGATTGACTCAACTGATGTAGATTCGTCCCAGGTTCAAAATACTGAACCGATACTCGAGAGCCATGACCCACACACTGATTGACCTGTTCTCGGGTTGTGGAGGGCTCGGGCTTGGCTTTCATCAAGCCGGATTTTCCACAACATATGCCAATGAGATTCACGTCGATCCTGCAACAACCTACGTCAGGAACCTCCTTGGTGATGAGAGCCACAGAATGTTGTTGGGGCCCATTGAACAGCAACTCTCAAACAAGGCTATCGACATGAGAAGAAGTGAACTCAGAGACATTGACTGTATCAGTGGTGGCCCCCCATGTCAGGGACTCTCCCTCGCCGGTGCGGGAAATCCCGACGATCCCAGAAATATGCTCTTCCGTGAGTACTTACGTGTGGTCAAAAAAATCAGACCTCGATCGATTATTTTTGAAAATGTCCCAGGTTTTGTGAACCGATACGGACTTGGATTGAAATCAAGGCTTGAGGAAAAATTAGAAGATTATGGCTATCTCTTTGATTCTCACGTCATAAAAGCATCAGATTACGGAGTGCCACAGAACAGAGAACGTTTCATTTTGATTGGCGTCCATGAAGACTACGCAACGGATGAGGTCAAACTCCCAACACCGACCTGGACTCCTTCACAAAGAAACAAACATCTGAGAGTCTCTGACATCATTGACGACCTGAACTCCTACGAGATATGGGGAGGTTACGGGACTGGGGAGATTTGGGGTGAGTCAACATATACAAAGCCGGCTCTGAGTGATTTTGCAAAAACGATGAGAAGTGAAAGCAACAAAACCAACACAACGTGGAACACGAAGATCCCGAAACACACCTCAATCGTCGCCGAACGGATGGGCCGTATACTTGACGGAGAAGGGCCGGAGGATTGGATTGGAACCCCACTTGAGACAAAAAAACACACTCAACGAGGCCTGGTAAAAGACGAGTTTGAGAACATCACCATGGTTTCAACCCCAGATGATTTTGTCCATTACGATCGGAGTCTACCTCGAACTCTTTCTGTTAGAGAATGCGCAAGATTCCAAACCTTCCCTGACCATTTCCACTTCTACGGCAGCAGGACAACAGGAGGGGTACGAAGGAAAACCGAGGTCCCTCAGTACACACAAGTGGCCAACGCCATTCCCCCACGTCTCGCTGAGGCACTGGCGCATCAAGTTCTTGGCCTTATTCAATGATGTTGACTCTGCAATCCCTTGGAAACCTTTTCTCAAACTCCTCAATAAGTTGAATTGCCCGATGGTTGATATGTGCTTCATTCCAATCAGTTCCTTGTAAGTAATCAACTCCGGAAATCGAAACGCCTGCACTTGCCTGTCTGAAACGATTAATCCGTTCCTCTTTATCGCTCAAGGTTAAATTTCGTAAGCTACTACCATTAAGCCTCACGAGGAAAAGGTTGCCTATTGTCCATGACGAAAAAGTTCTATTTCGAGCTTCGCTACCGTAGTCCCAAACTTGATTTGTTTGGATATCGTACCTATCGTATGCAGGTAACAAAGATCCAATCATCATCGTTCCATTCCTACCTTTTCCTGACAAGATGGGGCCTTTATCGCTCCATCCCTCAAGTGCATAAAATGCCGAAATAAGAGATGGGATTTTGTTGCTATCTCGGGTTGGCGCCCAGGGGAAGTTCGAAAGATTTGAAAGATCGGTCGGATTTTCATCCATTTCGGCATACTCATCAAGAATTGCATCGGTGAGTTCTGAAGTCAAACCAGTTTCTTTAATCATGTTCGCCTGTCTTGATAGAAATGAATGTTGTTTCTTCGTAAAATCGTTGAATCTTGTCATATCAAGTCGTGTACGCATCAGGATACACTCAAAACCGCGCAAAATCCTTAGGAGATTGACTTCAAAAAACTCGTTATTTTGTTCTTCTGCGAGCCGTAGAGAGATTCGTCCAGTGCAATAAAGAGGGATGTATTGCTTTTGGCCGATATATCGTAATCTGAGGTTTTCCTCAAGACCAATCTCTTCTGAATTGTGCCAGTCTTTGCACACAATCCTTTTTCTGTAGTGGAAATAAAGGCGTACGTATTCAATGAAATCTAGTATTGAATCAAGATCTAGCAAACGCTCAACTTCTCTTTTGATATAGAACATCACTTCAGGCTTTGAGATTTTCCTGCCTTGAAAAACTGACATAATTTCTGCCATAACTTCGTTAATTGGCTTATTTATGTCAGAATTTCCTGAAGTAACCTCGTTGATGTACTGGTTTAATTTTCGCTCCGTTGCCTCAATTTTCGCTCTTATCTGCTCAGCAGCATCAAGATTGAGTTCCATTTCTCTCGATATCAAGAACCCTCGGAGAATGTCAAAATTATTTAGAGGGGTGCCTCGGGTATTTGCGGTGATAAACATCTCATGAGCTACCACCGGACTTGGGGCAAGAGTCAAGTTAACTATCACGTTGTCTCTGATTTTCTCATAGAAATCGACCAAACCTGTTAGGTCTGAAAGAGGGCCGGTGATGTTAAATTGAGAACGAATCGCATTGGTGTAATACATGACAACGCATTGTAAGTTTGTCCCTTGATATGATTCATTATCCATGTTGTACCTTACAAGGGGAGGTTGGTCTTCGCCAGTAAATTGAAAATCACCATCAATAACGATATCTCCAGAATAATCTGTTAACACCCTGATGATATCATTGTCAAAATCTCTTGAACTTTGTAGGCGATTGATATTGTTCTCAGATTTGAGGAATCGGCGTTTAATATCTTCTTTGACTCCACTGAAATCAATACCATTGTTTGACTGGTCAAGCAAGTGATGAATCACACCCATCAAAGCGGTGATACTTGTCCAACGCTGCTGGCCGTCCATCAACTGATACTTGCCGTCATGGCCCAAACTATCTTTGTAAACAATAATGGTTCCTGAGTAATAAGGCATCTCTTCGCTTGAAGGCGAGTATGAATAATTCACCAAGTCTTTCAGCAAAACATATGCTGATCTGTCAACATTTGGATCGTTTTCAACACCAACGCCCCATTGGTATCCTCTTTGAATCGGGGGGATAGCAAAGTGTTCCGTCTGATTTTCATTTTGAAGGATTTCAGAAAAGAATAAATCTCCAATGCTTACTACTTCCGTTTCAATCATGACCAATCACTCCACACTACTGCAATACATTCCTCGGAAAAGAGGTAAACTCTACTGACATTACAGGACCGATTTCTTCCCTCATATACAATCTTCTCGGTGAATGCCAACATACCAATTAGGTGAAAACTTCCTGTCTCAGGATTATACGTAAGTACGTCAAAATCACCGGTACAATCGTAGAGATTAGGCAAACCTGTAATGAGAGACAAATCACTTAACTCGAAATATGGATCTTGAATTTCATGATGCTCAACAACATGGTCAATTCGTATGTAGTTGCTGTTATTCCTTACTTTCATTCCCATTTCCTCCAAAGAAAGTTGAGTGAAATCCCCTCCCGAGAACTCCTCCCAACCTTGAGATTGGTTGAATTCTGTATTTGTCCACAAGAACCCTTCTCCACCGTCCGTCCTGCAATTAATGCACGGCATGACACGTGGAGTATCCTCTCCCAAATGCTCACAAGAGGAACGGTTTCGATCAGCGCCGATTGAATGAGCAAAGAGGGTTCTGATGCAATCTCCATTACGAACCCCTTCGATAAACTCGCCCAACTCATCTGCACCCCGTCGGTACCTTGTGTGCAGTTCATGATGACCTACCTGCATGCAATCAACCAAATCCTGCCAAGAATTGAGGCGTTGATCAAAACCCACGACAGCATATTTCTGGGATGTGGTGTTCAAGCGATAGTTTGTCGGAAGGTCGGAGAGAATACGCTTGACCTCATCATATCCACCTTGACTGAGTGCATCAGTAAGGAAAAGGGGATCTTGTCCATTGATGGCCGTGGCAATTTCCCTGCGATGGATACCAAAAAAATGTGCATCGCCCGAACGCATGAGGCATGACAACACCCACATTCTGTTTTTGTACAGTTGCTGATATCGCTTCATATCGGCAAAGCGTTGTGTAAAATCTTCTCCAAAACCAGACTGAGCATCCCGCCAACTGGTGTAATCATCACTTGTGTCATCAACCTCGTCCAGTTCAACATTATCAACTTCCAAAAGCTCATTTGGCCTCCAGGCTTTGGATTCTATGTTCCTCGTGATAGGGAGAAGGATGTATCCGTTTTCCAAAATTATAGTATCAGGGGAGAGGAAGAGATCGAACAATCGCTCAAGCGATTTCCGCTCTCCGAGTTGTCGTCGGAAGTTTCGTGGCCTGGAATCATGAAGGAGGCCGAAACAGGCACCGCTTCTGATGGCGCTCACATCGCCGTCCCAATGGCTCTTTCTGGCTGCTCTACCAAATCCCTGATACAATCCTTTCACGGTAAACGGCATGCCGAGGTAGCTGGTGATCCAGACATCGGGTTTGTCAATGCCCATACCGAAGGCACTCGTAGCGACCATGCACGAGAATTGATTTTGTAGAAAGGATTCACGAACTCGTTCGCGCTGAACTGGGCTGGTATCTCCTGTGTAGGTCTTTACGTTCGGTTGACCAAACGATTCCTGAGCCAATTGTTTCATCGGGCCGTTCGCGTTTGATTTGAGCGGCGTATACACGATGACGGGGGGAAGAGAAGGTGCTGCTCCAAGTGTATTGAAATAATGGGTTGGTATGTTGTTCCACTCATTGTAAATTGTATTCATCCCTTCTTGGTAGTCATACTCGTTTTGTTCATTCTGCTGCAAAAGTTCCACGTGAAAATAAAGGTCCGGTCGGGTTTTTGTTTCTTCAATAGGCAATGTTTGGTGCATCCCCTCTCCAAACAGCAGCGTGAGTTCCTGTCGCTCATCTTGGGAAAGCGTGGCAGACATCAGAAGAATACGGAGATCTGGATTGGCACTCAGCAAGCGATGTTTGACCCATTTCAGGAATTGAAAATCAGGTCGTATGGACGCCCCCCAATCGCCGACAACGTGGGCTTCATCCACCACGAGGAAGGATACTTTGTTGGCGATGGAACATAAGTGATCTACCCACATTGTTCGGTTTGAGGGGCTCGCCATCAGCGTTTCTGGCGAGCAACACAACATGTCAAGACGGTTTGTTTGTAGTGCGGTCATGAGATCCAATGGGTGAGTTTCTTCAACCGATGTAAGGAAGGATGACAGCAAACCGGACGAGCCATGCAAGCCAAGGTCGTTGGCCTCAAGGTCTTCGGAAAATTTTCGCCATTGATCGCGCTGATCATCCATGAGGGAAATCAGGGGTGAAACCATCAAAGCCGGACCTTTTCCGCTTTTTCGAAGCGCCCAGGTAATGGCTTGGGCGATGCGTGTTTTGCCAAATCCAGTTGGTAAGGCGGCGATTGTAAGAGATCCCGAAGTGGTTAATACTCTCGAAATGGCGTCAAGTTGTTGCTCTCTGAACCCTTCAGAGTTAGGAACGTTGCGTACATTGATATCTCGAGTCTGGAGGGCGCTTCTGAGTTCATCTAAATGAGGTTGAAGTTGGTTCATATCAAGGTCTTGTGCGTTTTGACCGGCCACCGGCATCTGGGCAACCACGTTCGGAGTTTCAAAGGGAAAAGGGTCGCCAACAATCGGTACGAGTACAAGAGGCTCATCGCTCTCAATGTCCCCCTCAGGGTGCAACCGGTGCCAGCGTAGACCAAATTCTGCTACTCGTTGGTTCGCTGTGTGCAAAATATCAATGCGACGATGAGCCCCTATGTTCCAATCCTCATCAAGCAAATTCAGGCGAGTCCGTTTTCGATCGCTCAACTCCAGCAGAAGTGCCCTTTCGTCGTTCGCCTCTTCAACACCGGTTGGGGTCAAACGCGGCCAGGGATAAATTCGCCCGTTGCCCGGCGTCCAACCGCTGTTTCTGCAGTGCTGGCAAGAAATTCGGGTGTGAAGTTGGGTATTCTCCGTCATACATCCGTCATCGCAACGCATCTCTATACCTCACTCAACTTCCGATTTGAAATCAAATAGGCAGTATAGCGATTCAACTCTAGGCATAAATCTGGACTGGTGGTCACCACGCCCCATTCTGCACTGTGAGCAATACCGTTTTTTGATAGATTGGCGGAACCAAGATACAGTTTCACATCGTCAATCATGATGCCTTTGATATGAAATAAATCTCCGTCAGCTTCGTTCCAGTGCCATCCCGCAATATCAAATCGGTCCCGATACCGAGAGACCAATCGAGCAACGTTGGAATACTGATGAGAGTAGACTTTCACACTCACACCCCGAGCGAGCGCTTGCTCAAGAGCGCCAGCAAGAAACCAATCCCTAGACCACGTGGGCAGCGAATAACTGAGAAGCGTAATGGAGGATTTAGCCGAGACGACCAAAGCGACGAGTGCTTCTTCAAGTCGGTACGAAGTGTGCTCAAAGGAACCCAAAGGATCCGTAAAGTGAACTGTCGTTCGTTCCAACTTCATATCACCAGCTCCTATCAAGGAAGAGATTTCCTAGTTCGCAGGCTGTTTCAGGCAAATACAAACAGGCGTGGCATGCCGCACCGTTGCGTTCTGTCGGCGAAGGAGTGTGATCGGCACACACAGGATCGTTAGAGCAATCGTCAAGGCCGGCTAAAGCGCGTCTTAGGAGAACCTCAAGTTGTTCAGGTGTTGCCTGCCTCACGAGACCTCCAAGGGTCCCATCTGAGCTTGGGCCAGATGTGTAAAGCAAAATGCCAGCGTATTCAATGCTGCCGTCCTCTGTGTGATTCAGGTACAAACGTTCAGAGATCGAACCTGCTGAATAGCCAGAAATCAAGCAAACTTCACGAATCAACAGGTGCGAAAGGCTGTGCAAGACCGTGAGAGAATTTCCTCCCTGATAGTTTGGAGATTCAACCGAGGGAAGTTGTTGAGCGATGTTATATCGCAACCGTTCCATGCTCGGGATCATACCTGCATGTTCCGGGCTCAGCCTCTCCGCCCTTTGATTGGTGGTCGCCTGTAACCACGTTGACTTGACTTCAAAATATATCCCCTCCCCGTGATGGAGGCGGGCAATACCGAACCGATCGCCTTCGCGGAGGTCAATGGGTTGTTCTAATCCTTCCGAGGGGTCCAGACGTGTGATTCCCGAGATGTATCGCAGCTCAGTTAACCGGTCAACTCGAATAACTTGAGAAACTGGGGAAGCTACTGAGGCCCAATATGGAGATTCATCCGCCAGTGTCACAACACCCCGAGCGGAAAATTCTGTTGGATCATACGTGGAAGCTCGGTCCGGGTTGAGAAGACCAATACGTTCCCTGCGGCGAAGATTTGCTAGGGTCAATACTTGGTCGGCGGGTTGGCCAGAGTGATGTGAAAGGTACTGTGAGCAGGCGTCATGGAGAATATCGTTGTTGATTTCCCCATTTTGAACAAACTCGGTCTCGTTTAACAAGGAAAGCAATTCGTCATGTCGCGTTCCAACGACTTGATCAAACACTTCTCGATTAACACCAGCCTCTAAGAGTCCGAGGATGCCCCAATCTCGCAACTTTTTGGCGTATCTCCACGATACGTGAAGCGGTATCAACAAAACAGATCCCCCGTTGTTAAAGGTGACATTGGTCGAACCAACTTGCCGGTGCATCAATCCGAGGTTGCACTCTTCTCGATGTTGCGTATCATCCGTTAGCCAAGGTCGGAAACCACCGCAGCTAGGTCCGTTTTCAGCCGTGATTGTCGGGGCGAGTTCCATGCTTCTGCGCGCCCCGCACCCTCTGCAAACCACGGTCCAATCCCTCAAGGTATGTGCCGCATCAGCGCCCATCTCAAGATCAATATCTGCTGTTTCTTGACAAGATTTCCAACGACCGTCTGGTTGATGCACCCATTTCGAGTAGTCAAACGGTTGAAGATGACCATTGGAGCAAATACTGACGAATCCAGTTGGGTGAGCCAAAGCATCACAGCCCGCTCTTTGGCATTGTATGTGGCCCCCAGGGCCCGGATTGAGCCAGCTTGAAAGATGGCCGTTTGAACAACGGAATCCGTATTTCCCGGGATAGCGGTCGATGGTCACGGCGCCATGACGCTGATCGGTGGGCAGGAATCGTAGAATCGTGTTTGGTGGCAAGATATCCTGAAGGGTTTCACGTTCAATTCTCAATCCGCCTTCACCTTCGAAACGATATGCAAGATTCCCCTGCCCGTGGGCCCAGTTGTTCACGCCCAAGGTCAGATAGCTCAATCCATCTTTTTCCCAAATGTTTCCTGGCGCTGCCTGCGCCATCACATGGTTGGTTGGCATGGTCATCACCCTCTCCTCATTCTGGACATTCCACCTTTCCACCACACGAACTTCTGGAGCAACATCCCTAAAGGATTGAAGCGGCACATCGGCATTTGTAAATTCACCTATCTCGCTACGAAGCCATCCTCTTTGTTGCTGGTTTGCTTCGTTTCTTCTGGAGACCCAAATGGCCCGAAGATTATCACGCTGACAGTCTTCAACGAAGCGGCTCAGATTTGAGAACTTACGACTAATGGTTTCCAGAGCTTGAACAACCGTGTCCGGAGGTGACCGAACGTGGATGTGTTCTTCTCTCCCTTCAACCGTTGATTTGAATGCTTCAACCAAGGCTATGGCGCTGGCCCTCAGGTCAGCAGATTGACCAAGATTTCTAAGGTCGTAGGTCTGAGCAAGACTATCAAACCGCATTCGAAGCATAATGGCCAGCGCCGTCCCCATCCCTCTATCAAGCGCACGTTGAGAAAAGGGTGTGGTAGAGGTTAAATCTACGTGACTGTAGACCTCCTGATGGAAGGCTTTGAAATTTTCATAATGAGATTGATCTCGAGGAAATGTAGACCTCAAGAGCGACACAACCAATCCGGGAAATCTTCGCCCGACCCTTCCGCTGGACTGGATGTATTCTGAATTGCTCTTTGGTTGTCCGACAATCGCCATGAGGCCAAGTCGTCCAATATCAATCCCGACTTGAAACATGTTGGTTGTCACCACCACATCAACAACTTCTTCTGGAAGACTTCGTTCAAGGGAATCCTTGACGGCCTTCAGTTCAGATGAGGTTTTTCGGCTTGTTAATTCCTTGATGGTGTGAAGTTGTCTCGGGTTCTCAAGGCCACCTTGCTGAGCAAATTTAGGCATGAATTGCCGTGCCACTCGGTCAGGAAGTGCTGTTTGCGCCCCGCCAAGTTCTCGCAGGCTGTTGAAATATCCAACCATTGTGAAATAAGGATCAAAAATATCATCCGGCTCCTCAGGATTCCCTTCCCTCAATTGTTGAACACGTTGCAATAACGATGCTGTGGGTTGAGCAAATGTCGTACGATTCTTGCCGGGAGGGCCTAATATTCCGATGTGTTTTCTACCAGCATCGTCATCTCCACTGAGTTGAGCGAAGAAATTATCTTCCGCTGTTGCTACAGGAGGGGGGAAGATGTTCATATCTCTTCCATACATGAGCATTGCATCACGCTGCGCCCCTCTAATGGTCGCCGTAGCAGCAATGTACTTCGGTCGGTGGTCAATATCCTTCCACGCCGTCTCCAAAGCAGTTTCAACCAACCCAGCAATGGTTCCGAGGGGACCCGTTAACAAGTGCAATTCGTCTTGAATGATGAGATCTGGAGGACGCGCTGCATCGCGGCCAAAGCCCAGCATTCTTCGGGCGTTAAATTGCTGAGCTGCGTCGGAATCTGCTGCTGCACCGCCAGGCAAGCTTTTGGCCCAAGGATTCCTTGCGAGCTGTGCAAATTTATCCGCAGTCGCCAAAAGGACCGAGGGGGGATTGATGTAGATATCGTCGTCAACGCAAGTAAACGGAACACCATCATGAAACAGACATGCATCGTCCTGACATCTCCCCTTCAATGCTGGTTGATTGTTTAGATCTCCGATTTCCCAAGAACTTGCTTCTCCAAGGGATTGACTCCCACACCATGGGCATCGTTCAAACTGAATCACCGTTCCTTTTTCTTCTGCTAGATTATTTTGAAGTAAGGCGAGGTTTTGTTGAGCAGTTGGAGTCGGATATGTGGTATCATAGCCTAGTAACCGGTTGGGGCTGGCATCTTCGCCGACCCACATGCCGACTCTGAAATCAGTGAAGTTATGGTCGGGTTCTTCTCCTCTTGCGATGTGATTCATAGCACCAACAAGACGCACCAGCCGACCTGCCTGATCGGAAGTCAAGAGGCGCAGCGTATAACGCATGATGGAATGGACCGCAGGGAGGCGGCGTTCATCCTCAGGAAAGCGGAGACGGCGATAAAATCCGACTGTCGCAATCATCCCGAGATATGCTTCTGTTTTGCCCCCGCCCGTTGGAAACCATGCAAGGTCG
>Ga0055584_100005770_pt1 | contig 12125 bp, 10 predicted proteins | sample OSDHelmetaG_FD_58716 | JGI IMG/M metagenome (GOLD analysis project Ga0055584, IMG submission 58716) | Pelagic marine sediment microbial communities from the LTER site Helgoland, North Sea, for post-phytoplankton bloom and carbon turnover... | ecosystem: Environmental > Aquatic > Marine >... | reverse complement strand
AATTTGCCTCGGAGTGAGTCTCTCTCCAATTATCGCGTTTTCATCCAGCCGCGTTGCTTGAAGAACATCAGCATGGAGACGGAAATTGTTAGCATCAACAGCAACGCAAACGGGTAGCCAAAATACCAGCGTGTCTCGGGCATGTTCCACCCGGACACGCTTGAGTCAAAGTTCATGCCGTACAACCCAGCGATAAAACTGAGTGGCATAAAAATTGTCGCTATGATCGTCAGCACTTTCATGACCTCATTCATCCGCATGCTCATGAAAGTGAAACAGAGGTCATGAAGATCATTGCAGCTGTCTCGGCATGCTTCGGCTAAATCGACAAGGTGGTGAGTGTGGTCAAGCACGTCTCGTAAATGCAATCGGGTTTCGTCTGTTATCACATTCGATTCGTTAGCAATCAAACTTCGAACCAATTCTCGGTGTGCCCAAGCATCACGACGCAGCACACGCACTTCGCTTCGGAGTCGGTAGAGGTCAACGATGGGGTTATGTTTTAACGAATCACCATTCTCCTCGTCGCCAAGCTCATCTTCGATCTGGTCAAGCTTGCCAGTGTAGTGCTCTAGCACGGGGAAATACGAATCGACAATCGTATCGATTAAGGCATATGCCAAAAAATCGCTACCAAGTTTCCGGATCATGCGTTTGGTTGACTTGAGACGTTCACGAATCGGCTGGAAGCAATCCCCCGAATGTTCCTGCCAGGTTAAAACGTAGTCTTTGCCGACGAAAATGCTGATTTGTTCCCGATACAAGCCGTCGACGTGGCTAGGAAGTCGAAGCACCGTGTAAAAATGGTCAACGTATTCTTCGAATTTTGGACGTTGATGGGTATTCACAACATCTTCAACAGCTAGTTCATGCAATCCAAATTGGGTTGCAATTTTTAGGATCACCTCTTTGTTTCCGAGCCCGATGATGTTCATCCATGTGACCGTTTCAGCCCTCTGTTTCGGCAAATGATCGACATCACAATTGGCCCAGTGGTTGAGTTCATCGGAATTAAATTGGATCACATCTACTACTGGTTGCTCCGCAAGATCGCTGATTTTGAATTCGCCAGGTGGGTTTCCAGGAGTTACTTTGCGAATTTTCTGTCTTGCGAAAGTGCGGGATTTAATGCCCAGATTGCTTCTTCGTCGAGCCATTTGATTTGCTTCCTTATTCTACCTTTGAGATGAACTCTTTCCTGCTGCCAATCGCGGCAGACTTCGGATGAAGCCTGACAAGGCGTGAGATCTGTTGAATCGAATTCTTCGTAACGCATTGTCAGCTAGGATACATGAGTTTTTGTTGAAGCAAGGTCCTAGTTCGACTTTTGATGTGCGAGTAATTTACTACCAGCGAATCGGTCCATTAAGCTTCCTGCACCCACGCCGACAAAAAGGCAGGCGATATCACTCCAAACAAACGACCTTCCAAGCATGAATCCTATCGTCGGAACAGAACGTAATCCCACGAGCCAGGATGGTGTCCAGAGCTGGCTGAATTCAATGCCACATGTCACTAGCAGGGTTACTATTGCCAGCGTGATAATGGCGGCTTGAGGAAGAAAAAGTCTCGCAACGAAATAGCACATCAATCCCCAAAGCGTATCGGCTGAATAGGCCGCAACGATCGTAAGTAGGAGGTTGGAATACGGTTCATTTCGATAGGCTCGTGCCACTAAACCCATCGCCATGGCAACGGCGATGAACAGTAGCGATCTGTGCCGAGTGTTTCTAATCAAACGATCGTGATAAGATGAGTTGGGTTGAATATTCATTAGCGAATGTGTGCAAATTCCTACCTGCAAAAGGTCAGTTCCCTCTAAGTTCTTCGTTTGGACCTATCTAGGGTAAATGTTTGTTGCATTCGGGCCCTGAAGGGCTTAGAAGGTCATTATGAAGCTTGGGATTCTCTCTCGAAGTTTAAAATGTTATAGCACTCGAAGGCTTCGAGAAGCGGCTGAACAACGAGGTCACAAAGTAAAAGTTCTCAACACGCTGAAATTCGCAATCGATCTGCGACGTGGGCACCCGGATTTGTTCTTTCGCCGACGTCAATTGACCGAGTACGACGCGGTTATTCCCCGAATTGGGGCATCGATTACCTATTATGGTACAGCGGTCGTTCGACAGTTTGAGCAGATGAATGTGTTTTGTGCGAATTCGTCGGTTGGAATCGTGAACTCCAGAGATAAGCTTCGTAGCTTACAGGTGTTGAGTCGTCACCAGATCGGAATGCCGCAGACAACATTCGTTCGAGATAAAAGGGATGTTTTACCAGCGATTGAGCGTGTTGGTGGTGCACCGGTCGTGATTAAGCTCTTGGAAGGAACTCAGGGTATCGGAGTTCTGCTTGCCGAGACGATAAAATCCGCTGAGGCAATCGTTGAATTGTTGCAAAGTCAAAACCAAAATGTATTGATTCAAAAGTTTGTTGCCGAAAGTAGGGGCAAAGACATTCGCGCTTTCGTTGTCGGTGATCAGGTCGTCGCCGCGATGCGGCGGGTGGCTCAAGGTCAAGAATTTCGAAGCAATGTACATCGCGGTGGATTGACTGAATCCGTTGAGCTTTCGGAAGAATATACCACGACGGCACTGCGGGCTGCCCAAATCATGGGACTGCGTGTTGCTGGTGTTGATATGCTAGAAGCCAAAGATGGTCCACAAATCATGGAAGTCAATTCGTCGCCCGGCCTTGAAGGAATCGAACGATGCACGCAATTAGATGTAGCCGGTGCGATCATTGACCATGTAGCCTCGCATGTTGATTTTCCCGAAATAGACCTTCGCCAAAGGCTTTCGGTCAGCCGTGGTTATGGCGTAACCGAAATAAATATTCCAGAAAAATCTGATTTTATCGGCAAGACGATCGAGTCGGCCGGATTCGAGGAGCAGAACATCAATGTGCTGACGCTTCATCGTGGAACATCCGTAATCCCAAATCCGAAACGGAGTCGTGAAATTGAAGCCAACGACCGATTGCTGTGCTTTGGTAACTTGGAAATTTTGAGAAAAATTGTGCCAAAAAAGGTCCGAAGGAAACGGCGACCAAGCGTGATGGACCTGCCCGAGTTGCCAGTTGCGCGAGAAGTTAGTGATGACGCGGAGGAATCTAGCGAATGAAGTCTGACGTAAAAGCGTCTAAACAGGATCACGACCGAGAAAAGTTCACGTGGAATGGTCGCTTCGTAGAGCCGGGTGAGACTTGTGACCTTCAGATTGCGGTCAGCGAAAGTTACAGTGGGGTTGCGGTAGAAATTCCGATTCAAATTCAGCGTGCAACCAATTCTGGGCCTACTGTTTTTGTTTCTGCCGCACTTCATGGTGATGAGATCAACGGGACTGGAGCGGTCCGTGAACTTCTGAAGGACGATGAGCATTCATTACTGTCAGGTACCTTGATTCTTGTCCCGGTGTTGAACATTCCGGGATTTGAACGTCACTCGCGGTACTTGCCTGATCGTCGCGATCTCAACCGAGCATTTCCAGGATCATCATCGGGAACACTCGCAGGAAGGATGGCTCAGGAGATTTTTAAAACAATCGTTAAAAGAAGCGATTTCGGAATTGATATTCATACGGCATCCAAGCGTCGCACCAATTATCCGAATGTTCGTGGTGATTTGTCGATTCCGGAAGTCAAACGGATGGCACTCGCTTTTGGGTGCGAAGTGGTAATGAACGGTCCGGGGCCCGTTGGTGCGATGCGACGCGAAGCTTGTAAGGCAGGATGCCCGACCATAATCATGGAAGGTGGCGAAGTTTCCAAGGTCGAGCCAAGTATTGTCGAATCAGCGATACGCGGTGTCCGAAATGTGCTAAGAGAATTCGGAATGTTGGGTGGAGACAAAGACATTCCGGACTACCAACTGGTGATAGAGAAATCGAAATGGATTCGGGCCGATCACGGTGGGTTTCTGTCTTTTCATGTTAAACCGGGTGATGTCGTAGCCAAAGGCCAAGCTCTTGCTACCAATGCCACATTACTCGGCCAGGAACAGAGTGCGATTTTTGCTCCCTTCGATGGGGTCGTCGTCGGCATGACCACGTTGCCCGCGATAAGTCCCGGTGATCCGATTTGCAATCTAGGTGAGTTGCCCAAGGGAACCAAACCGTCAGAATTTCGGCGGCGCCGTCGAATCGAAGACGGTCTCGAGACTCGATTGGTGGATGAGCTTGCATCAAATGTCTTGGTGGTCAAACCAGAAGAGTAGACCGGTTGGGAATGGGTGAGTGGGAAGTTCAAACCGAACATTTTTGAGTCCTGCCATTTGCGTTCGCATCGTGTTTTTTGCCACTTTCTGTATCGCCGTTTGTCGCGTATCTCGATAAGAAGTCAACGCTTTCTGAGGAGGTATGCGATCAACTTCGCCACTTGGTGGCAAAGTTAAATCAGAAAGACACGAAGGCTTCGGACAAATCTTAGGCCTTGGATTTGGGATTCGACATTTATGTAGAGTTTGGGCCATCAATCGGAATTCTGGATGCGTGGGCAGGACGCTTTTTTGCTGCCACTGGCAAGGCAGGTTGCTGTTGGCGGTTGCTTGGTTGATATCGGTTACGTGCAAACCGATTCCAGCATCGGTTGGATGCTGGCTTTCTCGTATCGCTTATTTCAAATTCATTCTTGTGTTGGTTTTCGGATGTTTTTAAAAGTTCCAATTCTCACGGCAACAACGGATTCGCTGACAGTCAATACGAGCGCAGAAGACAACGAATCGAAAAAAATACGATGGAAGAGTTGGCGGCTTCAAACCCAAGCCCCGTTGCCCCATTTCATTTGAAGAGAGGAGCCACTTCTTTGCATTCTGAGGTCAACGGCGGGTCTCCATTTCGTGACGTAAGCGGACAGGCTTGGTTTGCGGTGCTGTTCGGTTCGTGGTCTTTGGGGGGCGTCTGGTCCATTGTATTGTTGTTTCGGCAGCATTGGCTGTCCAAACGCTTGATCGATAACGGTCCGCCGTTTGTTGATCGTAAGTTTTTTGTCATTATCGAACGCTTTGTCTGAGCATGGGACTGGTCAACCCGCCGCGTTTCGCCAAGACAAGCGATCTGGTATCTCCGATGCTAATCGGGATTTCAGAAATGGTCGGTTTGTGCACATTTCTAATTGCAAGTGGTTAGACTTTAGGTTGCCATCCGACACTTAACTTCAGTACGATGCCTTTCTTCTACGAAAATATTCAGACAACACTGATTTATTTGAGTCGCCACTTTCAACCGAATTTTTTTCTTATGCGCACAGCTCTACATTTGGGTTTACTGTTCCTAGGCATAATTTGTACAACGCTGGTCGCGGATGACGATGTCAAATCGCTAAGTCAGTTTGTGGAGTCCCATTGTGTTGATTGCCATGAGGGTGCAACAGCATCTGGAGGTTTCGATTTTTCGAAACTTACGCATGATTTCAAAGACCCGGAAGTCCTCAGACGCTGGGTGTTGGTGCACGACCGTTTGCAATCCGGAGAAATGCCACCAAAAGATGCTGCGCATCCACCCGCAGCTTCGAAAAAATCGACGCTCAACCTATTGCGAAAGATGCTTACCCAATCCGATCAACGCAATAGCGACGTGGTTTTGAGAAGGTTGAATCGGCATGAGTATCAAAACACGGTTAACGATCTATTCGCCATCGATGCCCAGATCATCGGGTTGCCTCAGGATGCATCAACTGATGGTTTTGACACAGTTGGCGAGGGACTAGCTGTTTCAGCCGAGGCGATGCAAGCCTATCTTGAGGCGGCGGACCAAGTCTTGGATATTGTGTTTGGTCCTGCGACTGAGCCCAAACGAATTCTCCACGAAACCAATTTATTGAAGCAAGTGGATTGGAAAGGGCGTCCGCAATTGGATTCTCAAATTGGAAAGATGTTCCGGAAAACCAAGGATGGTCTTGTCATTTTTCAATCTGGTTATTGTCCAACGAACCTTGTTAATTTTGCACGTTTGCGCGCACCGGCTGGAACCTATCGTGGAACCTTGAAAGTCCGAGCGATTCAGTCGGAAAAACCTGTGACCCTCCGGATATATGCTGGCGATACAATCGTCAATCGGCGTGAGAGGCATTTGGTTGGATATTACGACGTACCTCCAGAATGGACAACCATAGAATTCATCGATCGACTGGTTGAGGATGGCGGTACGTTTCAGCCAAAATGTTATGGAACACGAGACACTCGAAAAGACGCTGATAGCTATCCTGAGCCGGGGATCGAAATCGGGGATATCGTCATTGAAGGACCGCTGGAACAATGGCCACCTGCGAGTCGCAATTTGCTACTTGGTGACGTGGACGTAAAGTCGGCGAATTCTGTTGACGCGAAAAACATCCTCGTTAATTTTCTTCCGCTCGCTTTCCGCCGAAAGATTGGTTCAGATGAGGTTCTTCCATTCGTTGCTTTGTTCGAATTGGCGACCTCGGAGGGGCGCTCATTTGAAGACGCAATTAGAGTCGCATTGAAAGCCATATTGTGCTCTCCTGACTTTCTCTTTCTTCATGAACCGTCGGAGGCGAGGCGGAATGTTGCTCCAGACGAGGCGGACTCGATCACGCCACATGCGCTTGCAGCACGACTCTCCTATTTTCTCTGGAGTTCGATGCCGGATGAGAATCTGAGAAAGCTTGCGGATGATGGAACTCTTCGTCAGCCCCTGGTATTGCGAAGTCAAGTTGAACGAATGCTTGCATCGCCAAAATCAACTGCATTCGTCAAAAACTTTACCGGGCAATGGCTCGGCCTTCGTGATATCAATTTCACTGAACCTGATGCAAATTTGTTTCCAGAGTTCGACGAACTATTGCGAATTTCGATGTTGAAAGAGACGGGAGAATTTTTTGGAGAAGTTCTAAGAAACGATTTACAGATTACCAACTTCGTTAATGCCGAATTTACTTTTCTGAATCAACGGCTGGCAAGTCACTATGGAATTGACGGTATTGAGGGGCAGCAAATGCGAAAAGTCAGGCTGCCACCAGGCCATATTCGTGGCGGTTTACTGACCCAAGCCAGCATCCTCAAAGTCACCGCCAATGGGACTTATTCGTCGCCCGTTCAACGGGGAGTTTGGATTTTGAATAATATCTTGGGTACGCCAACTTCACCGCCGCCGGACAACGTTGGCTCTATTGAGCCTGATATTCGCGGTGCGACCAGCATTCGCGATCAATTGAATCGACATCGCAACATCGATTCGTGTAGGGTCTGCCATCGCAAGATCGATCCCCCCGGATTTGCATTGGAGTGTTTCGACCCCATTGGCGGATTCCGCACCAACTATCGGACAATGGCGGAAACGGCGAAACGTCCGTCCATAAAACAGGCACCGTTTACTTATGCTTGGGTGCGTTACAGAATTGGACTTGACGTTGATAATTCGCTATCGGACAACACCAACCAGCAAAATAAGCTAGGCGATCTTAAAACGATCACGGAAAACGTAAGACTCTTTCGCGAAAGCATCGCATCGCGGCCGAACGACTTGGCTCGAACGCTTACAAGAAAACTGCTAACGTACGCTCTAGGACGAAAAATTGGTTTTTCAGATCGAAGGGCAATTGATCAAATCGTTCGCCAATCGCGAGTTGAAAATTATGGTTTTCGCTCGCTCATTCATTCGGTGGTGCAAAACAGGAGTTTTCAACGTCCATGAGAAGTATCGTTCGAAGAGCATTTCTGCGAAGCGCTGGGGTTGCCTTGGCTTTACCAAACTTGCCTTCCATCGCAAATGACGATCGCAACAAACGTCGTCGAAGGATGGTTGCGATCAACATCGGGCTTGGCTTACACGCACCAAATTTTTTGCCGGAAAAAGCGGGAGTCGATTACGATCCCCCAGAATACTTGCAACTGCTTGGTGAATTTAAAAAGCAATTCACTGTCATATCGGGGACTTCACATCCGGAAGTCGGAGGCGGTCACTCCTCATACAAGTCTTACTTGACATGTGCACCACATCCCAATAGCGCAGGTTTCCGCAATACGATTTCGCTCGATCAGTTCGCGGCCTCGAAATTGGGGAGTGAAACGCGTTTCGGTTCTATTTCATTAAGTAGTTCCGGTCCCGGGTTATCGTGGTCTCGATCCGGTGTCGAAATCCCGACTTTGACTCGTCCATCATTCGTTTTTAAAAAAATGTTTTTGGCGGGAAATCCAAAACAACAATCTCAACAACTTCAGCGACTGCGAGACGGTCAGAGTATTCTTGATACCGTTTTGGATCGTACTCGAAGCCTGGAACGTAAACTCAATGGCCGTGACAGAGACAAGCTGTCGCAGTACCTTGGAGCTGTGCGTGAGGCGGAGCGAAGACTCGAAAAAGCCGAGGCGTGGAGTCAAAAAGCCAAACCAAAGACCACTGCATTGCAACCTGTCGATGAAACGGATAACAAGAGGATTGTTGAACAAATGCGGTCAATGTACGACATCATGCATTTGGCATTGGAATCAGATTCATCAAGATTTATTACTTTCAACTTCACTGGAATGAACGCGGTGCCTGCCATTTCAGGTGTAGATATTGACTATCACAACCTTTCACATCATGGAAAGGATCCCGCGAAGCTAGGGCAGTTGAAAATTGTTGAATCGACCGTTGTAAGAGAATTCGGTTCGTTTCTTCGCAGATTGAAAGAAAGTCAGGAGGAGACGGAATCCTTGCTTGACTCGACAATGGTTTTGTTCGGTTCAAACCTCGGCAATGCAAGCAGCCACGACACCAAAAACATGCCAATGTTGTTGGCAGGTGGCGGTTTTGAGCATGGCAAGCACCTCGCCTTTGACCGTGGCAATAACCATCCGCTGCCCAATTTATTTGTTTCGATGCTTCAGCGACTTGGAATCGAAGTCGATTCTTTCGCGACGGGCAGTCAGCCGCTTACTGGTCTCCGATTTTCTTAATCGGTCTTCGGTTTGAGAATGATTTGTGATTCAAATTAGCATTGCGATTGAATCGCTACGGAAGTGGATCGCGATTTAACATCGGAATTTGCCATGACTTCGGTAAAGTAGCTTTTACGGAATCGGAATTGCCTGGATGCAACAAGATGAAAATGGCCATGATTGTTGGATGGGTGGCAATTCAATCCGAATCGCTCTCCAGTTGTATCGTAGCCTCTTTTGATGAGATGCCTACTTTGTCGAGGAAGTGGTTTCCAACCTCGCCACGGTTGCCGCATTGCGGCGGATGACGTTCAGTGCGGCTTGCTGTATCGATTGGGCTGAGTCACTTCGGGACAATGAATTAAGGATCTGAATCGCGGTCTTTTTTTGCTCGACGGACTTTGATGCGACCAGGGTTTGGTTCGCATCAAAGACTTTGGTGGCGTCGCTCCAAATGTTTCGCAGGTTTGTGTTGGTCGCTAATTTGACGGCGATTGTTGAAAAATGTTTTGCGGCTTGCTTATTATTTGCGAAATTACGCTCCAGGGAAACGAATTTGTAGATAGCCGGGAATGGGTCTTTTTGATTCTCATCAAGTTCTTTTGCGATGGCGTCAACGTGTTGAGCAACAAACGTTTCGCTTTTTTCTGACACTAATTTTTGAAGGCGTTTCGATTCAATTGCCGCGGCGGCATAAGACTCTGACGACTGCGTTGATGTAAAGATTGAGTTAGTGTTCAGCCATTGGATTGCGACGTCGACCTTGTTGTTATCGATCGCTTGTTTGACGGATGCGTTTGCCACTTCAATTTTTTTGATATCGCTTTCGGTAAATGACTTGCCGCAATGAGCGATGCCCTGCGTTAGGAATTTTTCTAATTGCTCACCTGGAAGTGTATTGCTTTGGCCATAGACCTTCGTCTTGTCCGCTCGTATTAAATAAACTAATGGCAACATGGTGCCTTGGTGTGGAAATTGTCGACTCCAGGACCGCCATTGAGGGCCATCTAGATCGACTCGAAGATAGACGACTTGATTCGCATGTGGGGACGATTTCAAATGTTGCTCAACTCGCGCTTTCAAAGCCCTGCAGGGAGGACAGTTTTTTCGAGAAGCTATCGCGAAAACAGGTTTGCCGGTTCGCTGCGAAATTCGCAGTGCGTTATCAACTGAAGTTTCCTGACAACAAGCAAGTGTTGCGAAAGTCACGACCAAACCAAAAACGAAAAGATAAGTTGCACGTAACATTAGAGTTCTTCCTCATCCCGGGTATTGGGGGTTTTGCATCCTGCCAAAGATAAACGCGGTACCTGTCCGATCGCGAAATCGAACGTCGTCAGTGAAATGTGTAGCTGGGGTCAACTTTTAAATCGTCTCACTCACTGCTATGGTTTGAATCCGCGACAAAGATTCCAAATCTGCGTTTCATGCAGGCAAATACGCCGAATTACTTGCAAACATGGCTTTAATTAGGTGGATCGCTCGCAATGCTCGGAATGTTGGATTTTTTTGCGGCAAGGTGTGATTGCGGTTTGGTGAGACTTTAACGGACGATTGTGCTCGGAAATTCTGGTTGGGGCGATCGATATAAGTTGATTGTTAGATTGGGATTGATTTAGAATGTGAAGAAGAACATCCCACCAACATTACCCCGCAAACGAGGCAACGATGGAACGCAAAATCGATTCGATTGAGACCAATACCAATAACAGTCCAGCAAACGACAAATCGGACTTGGGTCCGACAGATAGTTCACGCCGTAGCTTCATCAAAACGTCGTCCGCAATTGTGGCGGGTGGCAGTTTTTTGATCTCTGGTACCAAGGCGTCCGGAAATATTATCGGAGCAAACGATCGGGTTCGCATCGCAGTTGCAGGTTTGAATGGTCGCGGTGGTGCCCACATCGGTGGTTGGAAGGGGCAAAAAAATGTTGAAATTGTCGCGTTGGTGGATCCAGACAAAAAAGTCCTTGCCAATCGAATGAAAAGTGTTGAGGGAGCCAAGGGATTTGCGGACGTACGAAAAGTCTTGGAAGACAAGAATCTTGATGCTTTGTCGGTTGCGGCACCTAATCACTGGCATTCGTTGATGACCATTTGGGCGGCACAAGCCGGCAAACATGTTTATGTTGAAAAGCCGATGAGTCACGACGTCCAGGAAGGACGTATCTGTGTTGAAGCGCAGAAAAAATATGGGGTGGTGATTCAGCACGGAACACAGCGTCGTAGTAATTCCGGAATTGCCGGTTTGCATGAGGCATTAAATAACGGCGATTTGCCAAAGTTGAAACTTTCATATGGATACTGCTGCAAGCCGCGAGGTTCGATTGGGATGGAAAAACCTCAAGCACCGCCGTCAAACTTGGATTGGAATCTTTGGAAGGGACCGGCCGTCATTGATCAGTATCACGCCAACTACGTTCATTACGATTGGCATTGGTTTTGGAAAACGGGTAACGGCGACCTCAACAATCAAGGAACCCACCAATTAGATGTCGCTCGTTGGGCGCTTGAAGAAGAGCAGACGCATCCAACTCGTGTGATGGCAATTGGAGGTCGATTCCAGTGGAATGATCAGGGCGAAACGCCAAACACCATGTTCGGAATTGCCGAATACCCCAACGGCCAAAATGTTTTGTTCAATGTTCGTAACGTAAATTACAAAGGCTACAAGCATCAGGTCTTTAACGAATACTATCTTGAGGATGGCAGTAAAATCACCGGCGAAGGCCGCTACACGATTGAACGGCCGGGCCAAAAACCAGAGGTTCTCAAACTGAAACCTGGAAAGGTAACGCCGGGCGGAAATTGGGGCAGCTTTATTGCGGCCGTTCGTGCAGGTGATCCTTCGATGGCAAACGGTAATGTGGCCGATGCGCATTACGGTTGCGTTATGGGACATCTGATCAACAACTCTTACCGGCTTGGAAAGAAGGTTCCATTTAATTCCAAGGCCGCGTCGTTTGGCGACAACAAAGATGCCGCGGAGCATTTTATGAAACTACATTCGATCATGAAAGACGGAGTTGGCATTCCGGAAGATGGTGCCGAATACACCGTAGGTCCATGGCTTACCTTTGATCCAAAAACGGAACGCCACACTGGCGATCATGCGGAAGAGGCAAACGCGTTGTTGAAAGATCCAAACAACATGGGCTTTACCGTGCCGTCGATCAAAGACGTTTAAACTGGTTAAAAACTCATATGGTTTAGCCTGCAAGAGTCGCCATTGTGCGGCTCTTTTTTTTGCC
>Ga0055584_100005769_pt1 | contig 12127 bp, 11 predicted proteins | sample OSDHelmetaG_FD_58716 | JGI IMG/M metagenome (GOLD analysis project Ga0055584, IMG submission 58716) | Pelagic marine sediment microbial communities from the LTER site Helgoland, North Sea, for post-phytoplankton bloom and carbon turnover... | ecosystem: Environmental > Aquatic > Marine >... | reverse complement strand
CGACTTGACATGTTTGGTGAAAAGGCTGCACATCTGCGAGCTATTGCGAATTTCGTCGTTGAGCGGCGAGCATAAGGAGGTAGTGTTGAGCAAGGGACCCGAAACGCCGTTGCTGGATACCGTCAAAGTACCGGCGGATCTAAGGAAGCTAGAAGAAAAAGAACTGCGGCAGCTTGCTGATGAGCTTCGGGCCGAAACAATTGATGCCGTCTCTACAACGGGGGGGCATTTGGGAGCTGGCCTCGGGGTCGTCGAACTTACGGTCGCTTTACATTACGTATTCAACACGCCTGATGACCGTCTCGTCTGGGATGTTGGGCATCAGGCCTATCCACATAAAATTCTCACTGGACGTCGGGATGGCATTCGGACACTTCGCCAGGGTGGCGGTTTGTCTGGATTTACCAAGCGTTCGGAGAGTGAATATGATCCGTTCGGCGCTGCGCATGCGGCGACATCAATTTCTGCGGCGCTGGGTTTTGCCGTTGCCCGTGATTTGAGCGGTGGTACAAATAACTCGATCGCCGTCATTGGTGATGGGTCGATGACGGCGGGAATGGCCTATGAGGCGATGAATAATGCCGGGTCTATGGATTCCCGTTTAGTCGTCATTCTCAACGACAATGATATGTCGATTGCACCGCCGGTTGGTGCCATGAGCGCCTATCTGTCGCGACTTATCTCCTCCCGTTATTACCGATCTCTGCGCCATTTGATGCGCGACCTCGCCAAAAAATTCCCCAAACCTCTGGAACAGGCGGCGACGAGATCTGAAGAGTATGCGCGGGGCTTGGTTACCGGCGGCACGATGTTCGAAGAGCTTGGCTTCTTTTATGTTGGACCTATCGATGGTCATAATCTCGATCATCTTTTGCCGGTGTTAAAAAATGTGCGTGATTCTGATGAGCCTGGCCCAGTTCTGATTCACGTTGTCACCAAGAAGGGTGGCGGTTACCCGCCTGCTGAAGCAGCAGCTGATAAATACCATGGTGTCGGTAAATTTGACGTTGTAACAGGAACCCTAGCAAAGGCGCCGCAGGGGCCGCCGGCCTATACCAAGGTTTTTGCTCAATCATTGATCGCGGAAGCGGAGAAAGACGAAAAGATCGTCGCAATTACGGGGGCGATGCCGTCCGGAACCGGTCTCGATATGTTTGAGAAGGCTTTTCCTGATCGGTGTTTTGATGTTGGCATCGCAGAACAGCATGCAGTGACGTTTGCCGCGGGCTTGGCAGCGGAAGGGTTTAAGCCTTTCGCGGCGATCTATTCCACTTTCCTCCAGCGAGCCTATGATTCCGTTGTGCATGATGTCGCTATCCAAAATCTGCCGGTCAGGTTTGTTATGGATCGCGCCGGAATGGTCGGCGCTGACGGTATTACGCATCAGGGTTCCTTCGATATCGCCTATCTTGGCTGTTTACCCGGAATGGTGCTGATGGCGGCGGCGGATGAATCCGAGCTTGTTCATATGGTGAAAACGCAAGTTGCCATCGATGACCGTCCGTCCGGACTGCGTTACCCCCGGGGTAACGGGGTCGGCGTCGATATGCCAAAATCAGGAGAAATACTTGAAATCGGCAAAGGACGAATTATCCGAGAAGGCATCAAGGTAGCATTGTTGTCCTATGGTACGCGTCTAGCTGATTGCCTTCTCGCAGCCGATGATCTGGCGGCGCGCGGGTTGTCTACAACTGTCGCCGATGCTCGTTTTGCAAAACCGATTGATGAAGAGCTGGTTCGTCGTCTTGCGGCCGAGCATGAAGTGCTTATAACAATCGAAGAAGGGTCAATCGGCGGTTTCGCCAGTCAGGTCACACACGTGTTGGCGTTTAACGGCTTGCTGGATAATGGCCTGAAGTTCCGGCCTATGTATTTGCCTGATGTCTATATTGATCATGAAACCCAGCCCAAACAGATCGAGATAGCTGGCCTTTCAGCGGTTGATATTGTAGCGACCACGCTAAGGGCTCTTGGGCAGGAAATTACTGAAGCCCCGGCCCGGGCCTAATCGGATTTAAACAATGGCCGCGAAACAGCGCGTCGACCAATTGCTGGTGGCGCGAGGTCTTGTTGAGAACAGAACCCGTGCACAGGCTCTGATCTTGGCCGGTGTTGTTTATTCTGGTGAAGCGCGGCTCGACAAGCCGGGGCATCAGGTCTCTGATGATATTGCAATTGAGGTTCGGGAACGGCCGCACCCCTGGGTGTCGCGAGGCGGTGTCAAGCTGGCGCATGGTCTTGAAATTTTCTCTTTGGCGCTGGCAGGCCATACCTGCATTGATATTGGTTCATCGACGGGTGGTTTTACGGACGTCTTGCTCCAAAATGGTGCTGCTAAGGTTTATGCCGTCGATGTCGGGCGCGGCCAATTGGATTGGCGGTTGCGAAACGATGAAAGAGTGGTTGTGCTCGAGGGTGTGAATGCCAGAACATTGGAAAAATCTCATATTCCCGACACCCCGACGGTGATCGTCTGTGATGCAAGTTTTATAGGGCTTCGGACAGTATTGCCTGCTGCTCTCAGTCTGGCTGCACCGACAGCCTCTTTGATCGCCTTGATCAAGCCGCAGTTTGAAGTAGGAAAGGGGCGTGTCGGTAAGGGAGGGGTTGTCCGCGATCCCGAACTGCATCAGGAAGTCTGCGATGAAATTAGAATATGGTTGTCAGAAGAAATGGGGTGGGATGTGGCCGGTATCGAAAAGAGTCCGATAACGGGACCGAAAGGCAACGTTGAATTCCTGATTTTTGCGAGTCGCGAGGCGTGACCGATCTCGACGTCAGGATCAAAGCGATCGGCGCTAGAGGCGATGGCATCGCTGAGGAACAGGGCGGCGCAATATTTGTACCATTCGCAGCGCCCGGTGACCTTGTAAACATTCGTTTCAGTAAATCCAAAGACGGTTCCCGTCGGGGAAAAATACTATCGATCAAAGAGCCCGGCGATGATCGTCACTCGGCAGCCTGTCGGCATTTCACTCAATGTGGCGGTTGCTCTGTGCAACATCTCTCGCCGACAGCCTATCAGGCATGGAAACGCTATATTGTCTGTCAGGCATTAGAACGTCAAAACGTGGACGTCGCTGTTGTTGCTGATGTGGTAGCGGGGTCAGCAGGGACGCGCCGAAGGGCAAGATTTTCTGCCCGGCGCCTTGCGGGTCGTACCATTCTTGGTTTTCTCGAAATGGGGAGTCATCGCGTCGTTAATATAGAGGAATGTCCGGTTTTGCATTCGGATATCATCTCTGTTGTGCCGTCGTTACAAAAGTTAATGGATGGACTGCTGGACGCACGGGCGAACGCAGAAGCCGCCATTACCCGCGCTGATACCGGGCTGGATATTTCCCTGTTGATGACAGGAGAAATCGATTTATCGATAAGAGAAAACCTTGCCGCTTTTGCGGAATCGCATGACATCGCTCGCATTAGTTGGAAACCATTGCAATCCAAGGCCGGAGAGAGTGCTGAGCCAATTGTAACAAGACGTGCCGTTGCCATGAATTTCGGTGATGTTCAGACTGACATTCCGCCGGATGCTTTTATTCAATCGACAGGCTGGGGCGAACAAGTCTTACGCGAGCATGTCCTTGCAGCGACGAAAGGCGCCCGGAAAGTTGTCGAGCTATTTGCGGGCTGTGGCGCCTTTACGCTGCCGCTCGCTCAATTAGGCGGTCATGTCTTTGCCATCGACTTGGCACAGGACCATCTCGACGCATTGTCTCGTGCTGCTCGGGCAAACGCGTTGGGAGAACGGGTGACAGTAGAGTCGAGAAATCTCGATCGACGGCCCTTGGCAGGACCTGAACTCGATAATGTGGATGTGGTCGTTTTGGATCCGCCGCGTGCCGGCGCTTCCTCGCAGGCGGGGCTGTTGGCTCAAAGTCCCGTGCCCGTTGTTGTTTATGTTTCGTGCAATCCACAGAGTTTTGCGCGCGATGCGCGAAATCTCATTGAAGGTGGATATCAATTAGAATCGGTTGTTCCCGTCGACCAGTTCCTATGGTCACCTCATCTCGAATTGGTGGGTGTCTTTAGGCGTTAGCCGCATTGTCCGCGGTGGCGTAACATGTGATCCGCCAGGACACAGGCCATCATTGCTTCGCCAACAGGCACGGCGCGAATACCGACGCACGGATCGTGGCGACCCTTCGTTTCTACAGTTGTGTTGCGTCCTTGCTGGGTAATTGTGTTTCTTGGTGTGAGGATTGAGCTGGTCGGCTTAACAGCAAATCGGACGACGATATCCTGTCCTGTTGAAATGCCGCCAAGGATACCACCAGCCAGGTTCGACTGAAATTCGACTTTCCCGTCTTTCAATCGCATTTCGTCGGCATTTTCTTCACCGGACAATGCAGCAGCGGCCATGCCGGCACCGATCTCAACACCTTTGACAGCATTGATACTCATCATCGCTGCGGCAAGGTCGCCATCAAGTTTGCCGTAAATTGGAGCACCCAACCCGGCCGGTATGCCGGATGCGACGATTTCTATGACCGCGCCGACCGATGACCCCGATTTGCGAACGCCGTCAAGATAATCTTCCCAATGAGCCGCTGTTTTGGCATCGGGGCACCAAAAGGGATTCTTCTCGCGTTGTGCCCAACTCCATTTTGTCCGGTCAATGGATTCCGTTCCCATTTGAACCATTGCGCCGCGAATCTTTATGGAACGCCCTAGGATTTTTCGCGCGATACCACCGGCTGCAACGCGCATAGCTGTTTCCCGTGCGCTAGGCCGCCCACCGCCTCGATAGTCGCGGATGCCGTATTTTTTCCAATAGGCATAGTCGGCATGGCCGGGACGAAATTTGTCCTTGATGGCTGAGTAATCTTTGCTGCGGGCATCCTGATTTTGAATAAGCAGACTTATCGGTGTACCGGTGGTTTTTCCCTCGAAGACACCAGAGAGAATCGAAACTTGATCGGGCTCCTGGCGTTGGGTAACGAAGCGAGAGGTGCCGGGTTTTCGCTGATCGAGCCAGGTCTGAAGGTCGGATTCCTTGATGGCAATTCCCGGCGGGGTTCCATCAACGACACAGCCGATGGCAGGTCCGTGGCTCTCTCCCCAGGTGGTCACGCGAAAAAGCGTGCCAAAACTATTGTCGGACATTTAACTCGCCCCGAATTCTTAAAGCTCTTTGGCTTAGTCCCCGGTTACCACACTGATATCGGGGGCGTCGACTGCTTTCATCCCAACGACGTTATAGCCACAATCGACATGATGCACTTCGCCGGTTACGCCCTTGGAGAGATCGGACAGTAAATAGAGGCCGGCGCCGCCAACATCGTCAATGGTGACATTGCGTTTCAATGGAGCATTTAACTCATTCCACTTGAGGATATAGCGGAAGTCCCCAATGCCCGAGGCTGCCAGTGTTCGAATGGGACCAGCAGAGATCGCGTTGACCCGGATATGCTCTTTACCAAGATCAACAGCCAGATAACGCACGCTGCATTCCAGGGCAGCTTTCGCAACACCCATGACATTGTAATGCGGTACAACACGTTCGGAACCTGCATACGTCAGAGTCACAATGCTGCCACCATTATTCATCAGTGGCTGCGCTGCGCGGCAAACCGACGTGAAGGAATAGCAGGAAATAGCCATGGTTTGTGTGAAGTTCTGTGCCGAGGTGTCCAGATAACGACCGGTAAGTTCGTTCTTGTCCGAGAACGCGATCGCATGAATGACGAAATCAATCGACCCCCATTTTTCGCCGAGTGTTTCGAAGACTTTTTCAATGCTTCTATCATCAGAGACATCGCACTCGATCAGGATATCGCTGCCCAGCCCTTCGGCGAGCGGCCGTACGCGTTTTTCGAGAACTTCGTTCTGATAGGTGAAAGCGACCTCGGCACCTTGGTCGACGACAGCCTTGGTAATTCCCCATGCAATCGAACGATCATTTGCGACGCCCATGACAAGGCCCTTTTTGCCCTTCATGAGAGATGCTGGCTCTGTCATGTGTAACTCACCCCTTTACGCAACTACTATGGTTGCAATCCTACACGAAAGGATTCCCGCGGCAAAGCCGGAGCAATGCCGTCTGTCCAATCTCTGTTTACGCGTCATTGAATGCCGCAGCAAGCGCCCTGCATTAGTTTACGATTTGCCAGCTTCCATCCGCCTGGCGACAGGCCAGACCATAGGCCTGTTCAGTTTTTCCATCAATAGTGACAGTGTGCTGATACTCGCGGCAAGGTTGACCATTATCAGTGCTGGCGACTGTTTTGGTAGGTGTAACCGTGCCTGAATTGCCGGTGTCTGGATTGGACCAGCTGGTCGAGTGTCCTGCAGGATTGGTTTCAAGCGCTGTTTGTTGCGCTCGGGCGGCTTGCATTTGATCGACCTTGTCGAGCTTTTTCCCGATACGGCTTCCGAGAAAAACACCTAGCGCGGCCCCGGCTGCTGAAGAGACAATTCTGCCTTTGCCGCCACCAACCTGCGACCCCAGAAGGCCACCAATCACACCTCCGATTATGGCACCACCTGTTTCGTTTTGGTCGTTTCCGGTGCAGGCAGTGAGGCCCAGCCCAAACATGCCGATTACGGCAACAATCACCAGTTTTTTTATCATATCTCAAACCTCAGCAAAATAAGTTAGGTCAAATCATAAAGGATTGCGACGCCAAATCCTGCAATACTTTTCGTTGTAAACAATTCTATTATGTTTAGATGGGTATCCAAGCGTTATTAGTGCAAGTCCTATAGCGCAGGAGTATAACGCCTACAGGGCGTCTATCTTGTGATAAATGCGTAATAGAATGATTTTAAAAGGGTTTTTGATACCCATATGGTAGATGATAACGAAAAAAAGCCGCTAGATATTTTTAGAAAGTGGTTTGCCGAAGCAGAAAAGGCCGAACCTGGGCTCGCTGAGGCGATGACGCTTGCTACGGCGGACCAGTCCGGAATGCCGTCTGCGAGGATGGTTTTGCTTAAAGAGGCAACCGAGAAAGGGTTTGTCTTTTATACAAATCTTGAAAGCCAAAAGGGGCTTGAGTTGACGGACAATCCCAAGGCTGCCCTGGTGTTTCACTGGAAATCACTTAAGCGCCAAGTGAGGGTTTCAGGGGCTGTTGAACAGGTTAGCGATGTTGAAGCGGATTCCTATTTCGCGAGCCGGGCCCGTGGCGCGCAAATAGGTGCCTGGGCCTCTGATCAATCTCGGCGGATGGAAAGCCGGTTTGATCTTGAAAAGAACGTCGCAAAGTTTACCGCGAAGTTTGGTGTTTCAAAGGTTTCCCGTCCCCCAAACTGGTCTGGATTTTGTGTGATTCCTTCTGCAATCGAATTTTGGGAGGAACGCCCGTTTCGACTTCATCGGAGAACATTATATCGATTGGAAAACGGCGCCTGGTCTGCAAGCCATTTATTTCCTTGAATATAAGGTCCGAAATCACTTGAATGCTATCCAAAAAACGTCAAGTCTAAGATGACGGAAATTTTTATCCGCCGATCTAGTTGGCACTATTTCTTGCCGGGAGGAAGACATGATCAAAACGATACTTGCTTGTGTAAGCAGCGGTGATTCAGGACAGACGGTTCTTGAAACTGTTGGACGAATTGCGAAGCGGTTTGACTCCCATATTGAGGTTTTACACGTTAGAGCTGATCCCCGTGGTCTCGTTCCCTATACCGGAGAAGGGATGGACGGTTCTATGATTGAAGAAATCATGGAGGTCACTGAGAAAGAAGGTGGCGAGCGCGCTGTAAATGCACGTGAAGTATTCGATGAGTTTTGTAAATCAAGCGGGATATCCATCGCGGATGCGCCTAACGGCCAATCTGGCCCAACGATCTGTTGGCGGGAAGAAAGTGGCCGGGAGGACGAGATCGTCGCTATCCGCGGACGATTGTTCGATATTGTTGCGGTAGGACGTCCCGTGAAAGACTCAGCATTACCGTCGCCGATTACACTGGAAGCAGCGCTCCTGGATACTGGACGTCCAACGCTTGTTGCATCGCCAGAATTGCCTAGCGAAACAGGTAGCCACGTCGCTGTTGCCTGGGAAAGCAGCCCGGAAGCTGCTCATGTAATTGGTGCGGCAATGCCAATTCTTGAGAAGGCCGATAAGGTGACTTTGCTGGCAGCGGACCCCGTCGAACCGCCGTCAATTCCGCCCGAAGAAGGGGTAACGCGTTTAGCCTGGTCTGGAATCAAAGCGGAGATCATGCGTTTTGATGTGCACGAAGATGAGATCGGTGCGGCATATTTGAAACACGCAAAGGAAGTAAATGCGGATATGCTGATCAAAGGGGCCTATTCACGGAGTCGCGTCCGTCAGATGATCCTGGGCGGTCGGACGCGCCATATTATCACGGCAACCGAAATACCGGTCCTGCTTTGCAAGTAGTCTGCACTTTGGTGCTCGCCAACTGAATGACTGACCCGGTTAAATCTATTGTTCTAACGGGAGCAAGCCGGGGTATTGGCCATGCGACCGTTAAACGGTTTAGCGAAGCTGGCTGGCGCGTAATCACTTGCTCTCGTGAAGACATTCCAGAGGATTGTCGGCGCGATCCAAATTGGACGCATCATATTTCAACTGATTTAGCGGATCGGCAAAGTGTCGAAAAATTTATTAAACAAGCCAATGACGTTCTTGGCAACGACGGCCTCAACGCGTTGATCAACAACGCTGCCCAATCGCCTAAAACACCTTATAAAGAACGGCTGGGTTCTCTGAACGGCAGTCTGGACGATTGGCGTGAGGTATATGAACTAAATCTTTTTGCGCCACTTTCATTAGCGCGCGGCTTTGCAGCGGCTTTACATCGGGCAGAAGGGGCAATCGTGAATATCACTTCTATCGCTGGTCATGCCATTCACCCCTTCGCAGGGTCAGCCTATTCGACCTCGAAATCGGCGCTTTCGGCGCTTACGCGTGAAATGGCGGTTGAATTTGCTGAGCTGGGTGTAAGGGTAAATGCAGTGGCACCGGGCGAAATCGCTACTGAAATGATTGGCGCGGAATATGAATCCCTTATTCCACGAATTCCGTTAAACCGCATGGGGACCGCTGACGAAGTTGCTTCTGTTATCTTTCAGCTCTGCGGTGAAGATTTTGGCTATGTCACCGGATCAGAAATTTTTGTCTCTGGCGGCCAGCATCTGTTCTAGCCGGGTTTTTGAACAGACCTGAGGCTAGTTCGCAGGCCACGGAGCCATTCTAGCCGGTCTTCAACCTGTCCGATATCGTGATCCAGCCATTCAACCAATAGGCCTGGGTCTTCGCTATGGTGACCGCGTAGATCGACAAGCCTGGCGAGTTCTCCTTCACATGCCTCGATCATCATTTCTATTTGATCGCACTGATCTGAGACATCAAGTAGATGAAGGAAACGAAACTTGAGCGCCAGGATGAGCTTCGCGACATCATTGACCGGTGGTCGTACTGCGGCACGCAATAGGGAAATCAATTCTGTTCGTCCGTCATTCGTTAGCGCGAGGACGGCTTCTGGAATTTCTTCTTTCTCGGTTTCTTCCGTCTCAACAAGACCCTCAAAACGCAATAATTCGATCGATGTTCCCATCAGGTCGAGTGAAGGCCCGGCGATGCGGCTTGTGAAATTGCGGACGGCAGCCGCAAGCGCAGCATAGGTCATCGACCCACCGGCAAGGATGCCGAGAGCGGCTAGACGCACAGCTTCGCGCGGAAGAAGAGAATTGTCCTTATACACGCCGCTTTCCCAAATTTCGTAACTTCAGACACATATTATACACCCGTTGGGGCTAATATGCGGTGAAATATTAAGGTAAACTAACCACTTGATTTGGGCTCGGTTACCAATGTTCGTAACTATGCGCCCGGCCGTGTCACTTCCGAGAAGAAATCATTTCCTTTGTCATCGACAACGATGAAGGCTGGGAAATCTTCGACTTCAATGCGCCAGACCGCTTCCATGCCAAGCTCTTCATACTCGACGCATTCTACCTTTTTGATGCAATCCTGGGCCAAACGCGCTGCCGGGCCACCGATTGAGCCCAGATAAAACCCGCCATGTTCTTTGCAGGCATCTGTAACCTGTTGTGACCGGTTGCCTTTGGCCAGCATGATTAAACTGCCCCCCTTTGCCTGGAAGTCAGCGACATATGAATCCATACGTCCAGCTGTTGTTGGTCCGAATGAACCGGACGCCATGCCGCTGGGGGTTTTTGCTGGACCAGCATAATACACTGGATGATTGCGCATATAGTCTGGCATTGGTTCGCCAGCCTTGAGACGTTCTGAAATTTTCAAGTGGGCGAGGTCGCGAGCAACGATTAGGGAGCCAGTGAGTGCCAGTCGGGTTTTTATTGGATAGCCGGAAAGTGTTTTGCGAATTTCGTCCATAGGCTGATTGAGGTTGATGGATACCACCTCGCCGCCTAGAGAACCCTCTTCAACATCCGGCATGTATTGCGCCGGGTTGGTCTCGAGTTGCTCAAGGAAAACACCATCCTTGGTGATTTTTCCGAGAGCCTGTCTGTCTGCAGAACACGAAACCCCGATACCAATTGGCAATGAGGCACCATGGCGAGGGAGTCGGACGACACGAACATCATGGCAGAAGTATTTTCCGCCAAACTGAGCGCCGATCCCCATCTCACGAGTCAGGTTTAAAATATGTGCTTCCATCTCGAGGTCGCGAAATGCCTGGCCATGTTCGTTGCCCTGTGTTGGGAGGCCATCGAGATAACGCGTGCTCGCGAGTTTTGTCGTTTTCAGGTTTAGCTCAGCGGAGGTGCCGCCAATAACAATTGCCAGATGATAGGGCGGGCATGCAGCGGTGCCGAGCAATCTGATCTGGTCTTCCAGAAAGGGAATGAGCCTGTCGGGATTCAACATCGAGGGGGTTTGCTGGAACAAAAATGATTTATTCGCTGAACCGCCACCTTTTGCAATAAACAGGAATTTATAGGCGTCGCCGTCGGTCGCGTAGAGTTCGATCTGCGCAGGAAGATTGTTCCCCGTGTTCTTTTCTTCATACATCGAAAGCGGCGCGAGCTGCGAATAGCGCAAATTGCTTTCGGTAAATGTTTTTGCGACGCCTGCGGCGAGAGCCGCCTCATCACCGCCACCGGTCCAAACGTTCTGACCTTTCTTGCCCATGATGATTGCAGTGCCAGTATCTTGGCACATCGGCAGAATACCACCAGCGGCGATGTTGGCATTCTTCATCAGATCCCACGCCACAAAATGATCGTTTGGGGAGGCGTCTTTATCATCAAGAATGGAAACGAGTTGTTTGAGATGGCCGGTGCGCAGGAAATGAGCTGTGTCGTAATATGCTTCTGCCGCAAGTTTGGTCAGAGCCTCGGTTTCGATGGTTAGAATTTCAGCGCCGTTAAGTTTGCTTACACCGACATAGTCTGACGTCAAATGACGGTATTCCGTTTCCTCTTGGGCTACAGGAAACATTTCGTGGTACGTAAAATCCGACATAGCAGCGATCCGTTTTAAATTGGCGAGAAGTCTGAGTTACCAAATATCGTGTGCTTGGCTCAGAGTCATTTTTTCCGAAAGCTATCGAGCGTAACAACCGTGCCATCATCCGTTGCTACATCTGTAGCCTGATTCTCGGAGGTTTCGCCAACGATCAGTTCGTTTGTATCCGTATCGTAATTTTCGCTACCCAGTTGAGAAATACCGCTTCCTTCTTCCTGGCTAAATTGCAGGCCGAACTTTACCGAGGGATCAACGAAAGCGGTGACGGCGTCGAAAGGTATAAACAGGCGTTCTCGTTTTCCACCAAAGCTCAGCGTAACCGCAAAGGAATCTTCAGCGATGTCGAGGTCCCAGAACTGATGTTCTAGAACGATCGTCATTTCCTCAGGATATTGGGTGCTAAGGGCAGACGAAATATCGACCCCAGCCTTTTGAGTCTCGAAAGTAATGTAGAAATTGTGGTCGCCCGGCAGCCCCTGATCACGTGCGATCTTAAGCGCGTCGCGCAGAACACCCCGCATCGCGCGGTCCATTAATTTTCCGTAGTCAATAAATTCGTCAGTCATGATGTGTGCAGTTTTACGGGATTTACCCTTGGCACCGCAAGGGTGCAGGGGCGGAACTAGACCCGTAAGTAAAAGTGGGGGGTATTCTGTTACTAGGAACCCCCCGAAACCCTATCCGATTACGCAGCTAGT
>Ga0055584_100005768_pt1 | contig 12128 bp, 11 predicted proteins | sample OSDHelmetaG_FD_58716 | JGI IMG/M metagenome (GOLD analysis project Ga0055584, IMG submission 58716) | Pelagic marine sediment microbial communities from the LTER site Helgoland, North Sea, for post-phytoplankton bloom and carbon turnover... | ecosystem: Environmental > Aquatic > Marine >... | reverse complement strand
CCAGGTGACCAGAATTCTGACGATTAACGGTTCCTATCGGGAAGATGGCATTACCGATCAAGCGGTAGACGCCGCGGTTCGGGCGCTGCAGGAATCCGGTGCTGAGGTCGAAACCATCCGGCTTCGTGAGCAACAAATTGAGTTCTGTCTGAACTGCCGTACCTGCACCCAGGAAGCCGGCGAGTCCCCAGGTCACTGCGTGCACAGAGACGGTATGCGAGAGTTGCTGGAGAAGATTGAGCGGGCGGATGGCTACGTCCTCGCCGCGCCTACAAACTTCGGGTCGGTCACTGCGATTTTTCAGCGGTTTCTGGAACGATTGATTGTCTATGCCTATTGGCCCTGGGGAGTCAATACGCCGGCTTATCGCAAGGCCAAAGTGCCGAGGAAAAAGGCGATCCTGATTTCGTCGTGCGCGGCGCCAGGACTGATGGGACGACTGATGTACGGCACGAACAGGCAACTGAAAACGACAGCGCAGCTTATTGGCGCAGATGTGCTCGGCATGATGTTCACTGGCCTGATCGCAGGCGATAGCGACACTCGTCTGCCGGCACGGATGCGTCACAAAGCCGAGTCTCTGGCCAGGAAACTGAACTAGTCGCCTAAAAGCTGCCCTTTGATTCCACCAGAATCTGCACGCTGTCGATCGAGTCGTCACCATCGAGTGGGAATGCGATATCGATATGGATCATCTTGCGCGCTGAACTTCGGGTCGGTGCCAGGCGCAGACCGAAGCCCACGTCCGTTAGCCAGCCCAGTGGTTCACCGCCAATGGGATTCTGACCCCATACACGCCCTGCATCAGCGAAAACCGCCATGCCCACCCGAGCGAGTCGGAACGGATACCAGTCTGTAAAGAAACGTTGCTCGACCGTGAGCACTGCTTTTGACTCACCGTTCTGATAGCGCTGCGGGTAACCGCGAATCCCGTTGTCTCCGCCGAGTTGAACAGGATTATCAAGATCCAGTTCGTCACCGACGGTGGCATGCAAGGTAGCAAAAAACAGGCGCTTGTCGGATTGCGTGAGGTAGTAGCGGGCACTGAGTCCGATCAGAGAATTCTTGAATTCGCCCGATTCGACCCGCCCGCTCGCCGTAGCGCCGAGAATAAGCGAACGTCCTGCCAGGGATCCGAGTCCGCGACTGAATGTGGTCGAATAGATCAGCGCATCCCGATCAGCGCCGAATGACTCATCGGACCAGCCGAGCATCGCCGAAAGCGTCGTGCCCATCAGGATGTCTTCGGTCCGGCCGATCTGGTCCCGGTTTTCGGAGATTTCGAACGAGTCCTGCACCAGCGAAAATTGGGCGAAGGGGTAGACGAGCTTTCGATCCTCGGGCAGGGCGAGCGGCAGGGATGGGTTCGATACCTCGGAAAATTGATTGTCGTCGTGGACCATACCAACGGTCCATCGCCGGGCGAAGCCACCTTGCAGTCCCTTGGACCACCCACCGAATGCGGTGAAGTAGCCACGTTCGTGTTGATATTCGGCCGCCTCTTCGCCCAATTGATACAGGGTCGTCCGACGGTCATCGTCCAAACCGCTACCACCAGCAGTCCAACGTGAGTCCAGTGCGTAAAAAGGACGAATGACCGACAGCCAGTTTGATCGGCCATCGGAATTATCGGCAATGCTGAGCGACGTTGATACCCAGCTATCGCCGAAATTTCGATCGAAGAAGGCGACGCTGGTCGATGATCGATCGACGTCATCTTCATACTTGACGCGCAAAGTCTGACCGCGGCCGAGTAGATTGGTGTCCTCAATGCCGATGCCACTGCTATTCTCTCCACCGCTACGCGAGTAAGAGAAATCCGGTCCCAGCGACCATACGTCCCGCGTCGCTACCGAGACATCGACAATCCCGTCTTTGACACGCAAGGGCTTGATCGAGGCATCGAAAAGATATCTGTTTTTCCTCAAAATGCGGCCCGACTCGTCTATCAGTCGCTGCGAATAAGCATCACCACTTTTGAACAGCAGTTGCCGTCGAATCACCTTGTCTTTGGTAATGATGTGCCAGCGATTGGCCAGTCGGAAAATGGACTTGTTTTCTTTAGGGTTTGAGAGATCGAATACATCGCTCTTATCGAGAACGATTTCGCCGATGATGGCGCCCTCAATGCTAAGTGGCTGATCATCAGGGGAATCATCGGCGTTGGCCACCGACATCATCACGAGTGCCAGCAGAATTGATTCTCGAAAGTGCATGTCGTCTATCTTGTGGTTTCTTCGCATTCATTACCACCGAGTATTTCCGGATTTTTCAAACCGAAAAATAGCTGGTACAAATACTGCTTGCGCGCAGTTCGCGAAACCTGTTATAAAAAGTTGCGCAATAGCTTGATAGATAGGGAGTATTGAAGGACTCACGGCTCTGCAGGGGGCCGGATTACAGTCGGTAGACAGCTCCAACAAAAAAAGCGTACAAGCCGCCGAGAGGGCGTCAGCGGCAACACAATAATGAAACGCTGGAGAGGCAATGACGAATCACGTCGAATGCTTTCACGCCGCACTGACGGTGCTGGCCGGCCATGGCCATATAAAACAAAGACTTATCAAGGCTTATGAGTCCTTCCTCGTCGATATCAATGAAGACGAATTGCCAGTATCAATGAAACAGCAGTTCGCTGATCTCAGGCGACAGATGTATTGCGTTACACCGCAGAGCGGCGAAGGAGCGATATGCGCTTCGGTTAGAAAAATGTCGTTTGACGAAGCGAGCGAGTGCGCAGCATCGGTTGTTACTATGTTCGGCGAGATATCGCGAATTCAGGACAGCACGCAGGTTGCCCTGTCGCTTGATGAGGTCGAAGAGGCCAGAGTCCCCCCCTTCCTCGTAAAAACTATCTAGGAAAACCGTTTAGGCAAGACCGAGTCTAATTCACCTTGACCGGATAGTAGACGTAGGTCAGCAAATCCTGCTCTGGCACCTTGCTGGGATCACTGACGTAGGACTCCCAGGCAGCGCCATTGCGCTCGATGCCGAGCGCGGCCAGATAAGCAGACACTTTTCGGTGTGCGCTACTTAGCAACTTATACGATCCCACGTGCCTGATCCTGATCACAGGCCCGGCATAGGTTTGACTGATTTTCACGCCGCCTCTGGGTTTCAGCGCTTTATCGCCGACGCCCCGTACCGGAATAGCGGCATCAAAAACCATTTCGGCCCCGCTAAAACTTCGCGTTATCGACAGCGGTGCCCCGGCTTCCGTCAGACTGTTGTCGTCGATGAAGCCCAGTATCTGAAAGTACGCTTTGCCGAGTGCGTCGGAGATGGCAGCCGGTTCCGGTTGTGATGTCGTGGGAAGCAATGCTATGTCGGTCGCTTCAACAACGATGTGTTCGATTTCCAGATCACTGAAGTCGGCGCGAGGCAGAGTTTCAGCAAGCTCTTTTAACGCGAGGAGGCCGTCATGGTAATCGCGGGCGACGACACCACCCAGCATCGATGCGAAATAGCGACCGACGATATTGAGGCCGTAGTCGGCCTCGAAGCCCCAGGTGACGATCGTCGTGCCGACGCCGGCTTCGAGGGCAAACCAGGATTTCGCCTCACCAGGCTCGCCCGGATTCATCGCGATTCCGACCCATTCAAACGGGCGACTTTCTGTGATGATCTGGGTGCCGCTTCCAACAATAGCGCCATCCCAGGTCACCGTTGCTCCCTCTCCACGTTTGGGCCCGGCATAAAGAAAGCGGGCATTTGGGTCCGTATCCGCCCAGGGCGACCACAGCGCAAATCGATGAAAATCATTGACCAGCGCAAACACCGTCGCCTGATGGGCATCGATTTCGATTTTCACCTCAACCTGATGCGTTCTCGGCAGGGCGAAACCGATTATGATCAGAAGCGCGAGAAAAGCGCCGATTCCGTAGATCAGCTTTTGCACGGTTGACAGCATTCCATTAGTGGCCAGTTGGGGCCGGATTATTCCACAGATCAGATACATTGGGCACAATGCGCATATGACAAGCTATAACAAATCACTACCTATCGGCGTTTTTGATTCGGGTGTCGGCGGTTTGACCGTCTTGAAAGCAATTCGTGACGCGCTGCCCTTCGAGAACCTGATCTACCTCGGGGACACCGCAAGGCTTCCCTATGGCACCAAGAGCCCGGCATCCATTGCTCGCTACGCGACTCAGGCGACCAGTAAACTGCTTGAAGACGATATCAAGTTGCTGGTTGTTGCCTGTAACACGGCGTCTGCGGTGGCGCTGGATGCGCTGCGCGAGCAGATGGATCCTGTTCCGGTCCTGGGTGTTGTTGAGCCCGGCGCCACCGCCGCAGTTGCCGCGCGGCCTGGCGGGTCGCACATAGTCCTGGCAACTGAAGCCACCGTTGGCCTGGGCGCCTATAGTAAGGCGATTCTTGCGAAAGACCCGGAAGCCCGGGTCAGGGAACAGGCCTGCGAACTCATGGTGTCGCTGGCTGAGGAGGGCTGGACAGAAGGGGAGATCGCTGAGTCAATTGTCAGGCGGTATCTTTCAGAGGTGAGCACCGACGGTTTCGAAGCCGACAGCATCATCCTGGGGTGCACACACTTTCCACTATTACGCGAAACGATCACCGGTGTGGTTGACGAAGATGTGGTGGTCGTCGATTCTGCAGTCACAACGGCCACCGTTGTCCGCGATATCCTGAAATCAAACGGCGGCCTGCTCGAAATACAGCGACCGGGCACACTCAAGTTGCTGGCAACAGACGGTATTGCACGATTCGCGCGGGTGGGGGGGCGGTTCCTCGGAGAACCACTGACCGCAAAAGACGTCCAACTCGTCGATCTTTGACGTCTCATTGAAGCGCAAAAGGCGCTCGCTATGCGATAATGTTCGACTAATTCTGCATCAGGGGGAAGCCGTGAGCTTCACAAAACTGTCGCGCCCGTTCGGCGTTGTTGCACTTACTGCCCTATTTTTCATCACATCGTGCGGCACAGAGCAGCCGCCTGAACCTCAGTTTCAGGCTCTGGAGGTTGTTGCGCCGCGGCCTGATATTTATGCCGAGTTCACTCTGACGGCAGACCTTGAACGGCTGACGGACAATCAAAAGGAGATGATCAGCATTCTGATCGACGCCTCACAGATTATGGATGACCTCTACTGGCGGCAGACCTACGGTGATGATTACGAGTCCTGGCTGGAATCGATCGCCGATGCGGATACCCGACGCTTTGCGGAGTTGAATTACGGTCCCTGGGACCGACTCGAAGATGACAAGCCGTTCATGAAAGGGGTCGGCGCCAAGCCGCCCGGCGCCAATTTCTACCCAAAAGATATGAGCAAGGAGGAGTTCGAAACAGCCTATTTGCCGGGCAAGAACGGACTCTATTCCCTCGTTCGCCGCGATGCTGAAGGCGGTCTGAAGCTGATTCCCTATCACGTCGCCTATGCGAGCGAACTGAAGGAGGCGGCCGACCTGCTGCGCGAGGCAGCAAAGCTGGCGAAAAGCACAGACTTCGCGAGCTATCTCAAGCTCCGCGCTGCAGCACTGATCAGTGACGAGTATCAGGTTAGTGACATGTTCTGGATGGATGTCAGAGACAACGACATCGACGTGGTCATCGGCCCGATCGAAACCTATGAAGATGCGCTTTTCGGTTATCGGGCGTCCTACGAGTCCTATGTGCTGGTGAAGGATCTGGAGTGGAGTAGCCGCTTGAGCCGGTTTGCAGACTTTCTTCCCGCGCTGCAGGACGGCTTGCCCGTTCCTGATGAATACAAATGGGAGACGCCGGGTACTGATTCTGACCTGAACGCCTATGACGTTGTTTATTATGCGGGCGCCAGCAATGCAGCAGGCAAGACGATTGCGATCAATCTTCCAAACGATGAGGTCGTACAACTGTCGCGCGGTACGCGTCGACTGCAGCTAAAGAACGCGATGCGTGCCAAGTTCGACAAGATCGTCGAGCCGATTGCGGATGTTCTCATTGACGAATCACAACGCGAGCACATTTCCTTCGATGCATTTTTCGCCAATACGATGTTCCATGAAGTAGCGCATGGTCTTGGCATCAAGAACACCATCGATGGCCGCGGAACCGTTCGCGAAACTCTGCTGGACCTGTCGTCAAGTATGGAAGAGGGTAAAGCCGATATTCTGGGCTTGTACATGATCACCGAGTTGCACAAAGCTGGCGAACTGGGCGACGTCGATCTTCGCGACTACTACGTAACCTTCATGACCAGCGTTTTTCGCTCGATTCGCTTTGGCGCATCAAGTGCCCACGGAAAAGCGAACATGGTGCGATTCAATTTCTTCCTCGACAGCGGCGCGTTTGTCCGTGACGCCGAAACGGGTCGTTATCGCGTGGATTTCGAGAAAATGGCTACATCGATGACGGATCTCTCACGCTTGCTGCTGACCTTGCAGGGGGACGGAGATTACGAGGGCGTTGTCGAACTGACCGAGTCACGCGGCGTCATAAAGCCTCAGTTACAGGCTGACCTCGATCGCCTGACCGAGGCGAATATTCCGGTCGATATCACCTTTTTGCAGGGCGTAGCCGAACTCGGCATCGAGATGAACTAGGCGGCAGGGTCGCGGCGATCTTTAGCGATTGGCATCAATCATGCGAAGGAACTCGACGCGTGTGCGTGCGTCCTTGCGGAATGTGCCAACCATTTGGCTGGTCACCATGGAGACATCGGACTTGTGTATGCCGCGGGTAGTCATGCACTGGTGTTTGGCTTCTATGACGATGCCCACGCCCTTGGGCTGCAGAACGTCCTGGATACAATTGGCGATCTGCGCTGTCATTTTCTCCTGGACCTGAAAGCGGCGAGCGAAAGCCTCAACGACACGGGCTAACTTGCTTATGCCGACCACTTTGTTCTTCGGCAGGTAGCCGACATGCGCCTTGCCGATGATCGGTGCCATGTGGTGTTCGCAGTGCGATTCGAAGGCAATGTCGCGTAGAACGATCATCTCGTCATAGCCTTCAACTTCCTCGAATGTCCGTTCGAGGTAGGCAACAGGATTCTGGTTGTAGCCGCTGAACCAGTCTTCATAGGCCTTTGCGACACGCTTGGGTGTGTCGATCAGACCTTCACGTCGCGTATCCTCTCCGGCCCACAGCAGCAGGGTGCGGATCGCTTCCTCTGCCTGTTTCCGACTTGGCTTGCGCGGCTTTGGTGATTTCATTTTTTTCGCAGTCACAATTGAATCCTATACTGAGGGCGCACAGGAAACGCCTGTGCCGCCGAGTCCACAATAGCCACCCGGGTTCTTCGCAAGATATTGCTGATGATATTCCTCAGCGTAGTAGAACGTATCGAGAGGCTCTATTTTCGTAGTGATCGCATCGAGGCCGGCCGCCGTTAACTCCAGCTGGTAAGCCGCCAGCGACCGCTCGGCCGCCTCATTCTGCGCATCGTCATAAGTGTAAATTGCGGACCGATACTGAGTGCCCACATCGTTTCCCTGCCGCATACCCTGTGTCGGGTTGTGGCTTTCCCAGAAAATCCTGAGTAACTCAGCGTAGCTGACCTTGGCCGGATCATAAACGACGAGTACAACTTCGGCATGACCTGTCTCGCCGCTGCATACCGACTGGTATGTCGGATCGGGAACTGTGCCGCCCGCGTAGCCCACCGCTGTGGAATAAACGCCTTCGGCCTCCCAAAAAAGACGTTCCGCTCCCCAGAAGCAGCCGAGCGCAAAAACAGCCTGCTGCAAATGTTTGTCGAACGGTCCCTTAATCGGGTTGCCATTGACATAGTGGCTGTCGGGTATTGTCATTGGTGAGCTTGTCATAGCTTGCTGCCTTATAAAGCCTGATGTCGTGCGCCGCGTCGAGGGCGGTCGATAATACCGTCTGAACTCTCGAAGCGCACTTCAATTGACTGTGTCCTGCCCCATGAGACGGCGCGATAAACGGCGAAATGAAGGTGCGGCATTGTCGTGTGACCCGTATTGCCGGACAGCGCGATTTTCTGTCCACGCTCTACGGTGTCGCCAACGTCGACCAATGCGCCGTCTTTGTCCAGATGATAGTACTCGCCTGTTGTCCCGTCGCTGTGCAGTACGACGACGAAGTTCGCATAACGGCCACAGTCATCCTCCCAGCAGCCTTTCGAGTTTGACTCCTCAATTCTCGCGACGACCCCGGACCGCGCGGCATGCACAGGAGTAGCAACAGGCATGTCAAAATCGATCGCAAACTCCTCTCGGCCCGTGTGGCTAAATCGCGAGCCATAGCCCTGCAGGATTCGGTAGGATTTTTCGGGCGCGTAGGGGAAGGCATAGAGTTCCGAATCGTCATGACTGGCGTCGATGCGCCCTACGGTCCATTTGATGCTGTACTGAATACTGGCTTTGTCCCCACCGCCATATCCATCCAGCACCATGATCTGCTGTGCTTCGCCGGGGTCGACAGTTTGCGTGACCGGGTTCGGACCTTTGATTGAATATCGTTTCGCATCGACTCCGAGCGTGTAGGTGACGGGAAACGGCCTCAGATTGCGCGCGTATAACTCTACGTCACCGTCATTCGTGACTTCGTCGACGCAAATCCAGTTGTCCTTGCAAGCTGCATTTGCTGTTGTCGAAAACAGAGTGAGTGCTGCGCCCAACAGTGCGGGTAATAAGAGCCGGGACACTGATCAATCGCGTTCGGTTTCTTGCAGTGAGTCGGCTGCGGCAGCGTCCTTGGAAGCCCGCAGAACGTCGAGGTCGGATTGAAGGTAGGAGAATGCATGCTCGAAGACCAAACCCCTGGAATCGACTGCTTCCCCTTCGGCTACTCTTGGGCGAAACACCCGGCCACGAATCTCTCTGTGCACCATGCGCTGCATATCCGTGAATTCGGGTGGCATCGCTTCGGTTTGCATCTCCCTGACACGACCCCGGGATGTGACGTTGTAGTTAACGATAATCTTGCCGGTCATCAGATCACTGCGGGATGAGCCGCTCGTCGAACTGCCGGCGGCATACAATGGAAGAGAGCCTGTTCGGATGGGAACAGGGTCGGCAAATAATTCATTTCTCAACGCAAGTCTGTCGTCGCCTTCCGAGAGCATATTCCAAACCTCTTTGTACAGTTTCCGAGAGCGATTCTGTGATTCGCTGAACGTGTAGTAGTCAGCGAGTGCGAGCTTGGTCTCTGCGAGCTGCCGCCAACCGATATCATCGTTCTTCTCGGCTATTCGAGATGCTCGTTTGAAGTACATCTCCCCGGTACTAACCATTCCCTGTTGCTGCGGGGACGTCATGTTGACGTCTATATAGTAGAACGATTCACCAAGACGTCGCAGGGGTTCGATCAGCAAAGGATCGTTAGAACCCGCGCTGGCTTCAACGATTCTGATTGCACGTCGATACGACGAGCGTTCTTCAGCGTAATAGCCGGCGCGATGCTGCCAGGAAGCCCGGTTCATCAATGACGGCAAAAGGCCCAATGGGTTTTTCTCAAACTGCTTGACGTTGATAAGGTGAATTCGGTCGAGAATTGAACGGGCTTCTTTCGTTTCACCCATGCGAATAAAGGTTTCAGCAATGGACTCCAGAATCTCAACCTGGTCCAGATTATGCGGGCCTTCGTTAACGTGCGTGATGTGCGCGGCACGATTGAATGACCCGAGCGCCAGATCCGGTCGCCCGCTCCCCAGTTGTGCTGCACCGAGCCCCTTCAGTGGATTGATGAGTGCGTCGTTCAGCCGGTCTTCAACGTTCTCAAGTATCTCTACCGACGAGGTGAAGTTCTGTATTGCCGCATCGTATTGGCCATTGCCATGTTGCACGATACCGAGATTGTTCAGTGCGCTGGCAGTTTCCCGCGTTTGCGGTCCGTAGACCCTGATCGTCATTTCCACGATTCGTTTTGCCGCGATATCGGCCTCGTCGAGCGTACCTTCCTGGATCAGACGTCGGTAACGCGCAAACTCTTCCAGTAGCTGCTCTTCGGTGACGACATTGGCTTTTCGTGCCGGCGGTGCAACTTCATCCGCAACCGGAACGTATTGCTCCATCGGGTCGGCAATTTCATCTGCAACGCTGTCTTCGTCCTGAGACGCCGCTACGAGCGGTACCAGCATCAATAGGGCAATTGCGGAATAGCGAGTTTGGTTTGTCATACTTTTGGTCGTTTGTTCCGGCAGCAGGTCATGTCAACCCAGTGAACTAAGACCGGATCGGACCTTATAAGTTCTCAAGTTTACGTCGTCGCCGGGGAGGACGCTAGAACGCCAGCCCCAATTGACGCTTGGCCGGATGCAGAAATTTGCTGCAATCGAGACTTTGTTGGTAAGTGTCCGGTGCAAGTCCCAGTTCTTTACTGGCCTTGGCGAAACGCGCTGCGAGCATTTCGGCATAGGGACCACGGCCGGATTGTCGATGGCCAAACCGATGATCGTAGAATTTTCCGCCGCTCGCTTGCTTAATAAGGCTCAGGACACGCTCGGAACGGTCGGGGTAATGCGCCTGCAGCCAGTCGCCGAAAATCTCTTTGAGTTCGTTCGGCAAGCGCAAGAAGATGTAATGCGCTTGCGTGGCACCGGCCTCGGCTGCTGCGTCGAGAATCGTTTCGATTTCATTGTCGTTGATAGCCGGAATGACGGGGGCGATCAAGACGCTGACCTTGATGCCGGCCCGGGTCAGTTCACGAATTGCCTTGAGTCTCGAAGCGGCGGCTGGCACCCGCGGCTCCATGATCCGTTTCAAGTCGTCGTTTAGTGTGGGAATGCTTATCGCGACCGAACACAGGCGATCAGACGCAAGGTCGCTCAACAAATCGATATCGCGGCAAACCAGGTGACTTTTGGTAATGATGTTGACCGGGTGGCGATACTCTGCAAATTGTTGCAGCAAAGCCCGCGTTATCGCCAGTTTCTTTTCTGCAGGCTGGTAGGGGTCCGTATTGGCACCGATAGTTATCGGCTTGCACTCATAAGCCGGTTTTTGCCATTCCTCCTGCAGTCGCGTTGCCGCATTCGGCTTGTAGAAGATCTGTGTTTCGAAATCGAGTCCGGGAGAGAGATCGAGATAGCTGTGGCTCGGCCTCGCGTAACAGTATACGCAGCCATGTTCGCAGCCCTGGTAGGGATTGATCGATCGGTCGAACGGCACATCGGGCGAGGAGTTGCTGCTTATGATGCGGCCCGCCTGCATGGCTCTTAGCACCGTTTCCGGCGCGCTGCTCGCGAGCTGATCCATTTCCTCCGCATCCAGCTCGGTCGTTTGGTTCGAAAATCGGCTTGTCGGTGAGGAAACCGCGCCTCGACCTTTGTGCGTTTGTGCCGTCATGCTTTACTCCAATACTGTATAAATACACAGTACTGCGATCTGGAACTGCGGTCAACAAGCCCAAAGGCAGTGCACTTCGGTCTTGGTTGAATCTGACTCTGTGTGTATGATCCGGCTGGCCTAACTAACTGGACCCAATTTATGAGAACTATCAAATACGCATCCATCGTCGCTTCATTCGTCGCTTGCTCTGTCGCCTGGGCAGGAGAAGACGCTTCGATGATGGACAAACCGTCTTTTTCGGCCAGCCAGTCAATGGTTGTTTCGGCCCTGGTCGAGGCTATTGACCACGAAACCCGAGTTGTCACATTACGCAAGGCAAATGGTGAAGCAGTTACTTTCACAGCCGACGACAATGTTCGCAACCTGGCGCAGGTCAGTGTCGGTGACCACCTGACTGCTGAATACGTGGAAACTGTGTCGATAAAGGTAATGGCAGCCGACGGTCTGGAGGCCGACGCCGCTGAAGTATCGGCGATGGCCCGCGCTGAAGAAGGCGCGATGCCGGGTTTTGCAGCGATGGACGCGATGGTTGTTACGGCAACCGTTGAAGAGATCAATATTGAAATGAATACCTTCAAGTTGAAGGGACCGGATGGTGTGATAAGTGAATACACTGCCCGGAACCCTGAGAACCTGAAGCGTTCGGCTGTCGGTGACCTCGTTGTAATGACAGTTACATCTGCGGTGGCCATCGTGGTTGAGGAAAAGCCAGCAGAATAGTTCGCATTATCGTCGAACGTAAAGTGGGCCCGTAAGGGCCCATTTTTTTATGTCATGAGTTAATTCAGAACCCGGTAGCCGCGCCCGCGCAGGCAGCGTTTAAAGACTCTCTGTTTTTCCCGATCGGCATCGAGGCCGGATCTTGTAGCGCC
>Ga0055584_100005767_pt1 | contig 12130 bp, 8 predicted proteins | sample OSDHelmetaG_FD_58716 | JGI IMG/M metagenome (GOLD analysis project Ga0055584, IMG submission 58716) | Pelagic marine sediment microbial communities from the LTER site Helgoland, North Sea, for post-phytoplankton bloom and carbon turnover... | ecosystem: Environmental > Aquatic > Marine >... | reverse complement strand
TCGTCGGACTGATCGTCGTCGGACTGATCGTCGTCGGACTGATCGTCGTCGGACTGATCGGCCGAGGGTCGCGGCGCGGTCGGGGCCGGCCAGTCGTCGCGCAGTTCGGGCCGGCGATCACGGACGGTCAGGTCGTCCGTGCACACACCTCGAACAGTCCCCGGGCGTACGTGTCGCCGTTGGCGCGAACGGCGTCGTCGCTGATCAACCAGAGGAGGACACCGAGGTAGGTGGCCGCCAGGGCGGCGAGTCCCAGACCGACGGCGACGCGGCTGTCGGTGACGGCGAGCCAGACCCCGACACCGACGGCGACGGCTGAGGTCAGGACCCAGATGATCCTCAGACCACGAAGATTCCGCAGGAAGCCGTACTGGATCAGCGCACGCGTGAGCGTGGGGTGGTCGCCTCGGGCCGCCACTTGGCGCAGTTCGGACTCGGCCACTCGGTAGTGGCCGTTCGCCTCACTCGGATCGGCCTGCTCGGCGTCGGCATCCGGCAGCTCCAGCCCCGTCGACTCGAGCACGATCAGGTGTCGCTTTCCGGTCTCGACCTTGGAGCTCCCGGATTGCCACTGCAAGAGTTCGACGACAGGACTGATCCGTTCCGGCCCCCACAGACGCGCCTGTGTCCTGCGCCCCGCCTCTCGGGCGAGTGACGAGGCGAGCACGGCGATCACGAGCGGTAGTGCCGCTGACAGCACCGCTGCGACCCACTTGCCGTCGACCCCGAAGCCGAAGAGGAGCATCGGGACCAACGGCAGGACGGACGCGATCGCCGGCACCAGTCGGGCCCGCACCTCGTACTCGTCGAGTCGACGCTTCGAGCCGTGCTCGTCGGCGTGGCCCTCCGTTGTCATCGTGTACCCCTCATCCCACTACCCCCACCCCAGTTCTGAGATCGGATTCTATGTCCGGGCATCCATCGTGCCGGATGACGCTCGACATCGCAGTCGCCGGATGCCGCCGGCAGCACTGTCGTGTCGTCGTGGATGTCCGCGCCGGCAGCGGTCGAGATCGGCTGCGACGTCGACGGCGTCCCCCAGTGCGGTGGGCTCCTCCGTGCCCGGGATCGCGCCGAGCACGACCGGCTGATGTCGATGCCGAGACGGATCGGAATTCCGGTCGTCGCGCCCGCGGCCGCCGGTTCGTCGAAGGCCGACTGCGTCTCGTTTCCGGAGCTCTGATGTCAGTCGAGCGGTGGACCGTCGCCCAGGTCGGGCAACGGCATGTCGTCGGCGTGATACCGGCAGAGCGCCGCGCCCGTGAGCCACCAACCCCGATACACGAGTGCCCGGCAGAGCTTGCGGTCGAGTTGGTCGAAGACGGTGGGCACGAACGCGAGATCCGCACCGTCCCAGTCGCGATGCTCGGGATGGCGGGCAGCGAAGGCGTCGAATGCTCCGTCGTCGTCGCTCGGCACGTTGCTCGCCAATGCGAACAGGACGCCCCGGCGTGCGTCCGGCTCGGGCTCCTCACCGGCTGTGACGGCGGCCCGGTAGCGTTCGAAGCGCTCGACCATCCAGCGCGTTCGCAGCGCCGTGCTCTGACGGTACAGCAGCGAGTTGCTCCGCTGAAGGTCGCCGACGATCGGTAGCGAACCCCCGCTGCCGACGGTCAGCACGCCTCCGGCATTCAGCGTGACGATGAACACGTCCCGGTAGCGGTTGCTGTCGAGCGCTTCGAGCCCGGTGTTGTCGTAGACGCCCCCGTCGAGCAGGGAGGGACGGCCACGCTCTGCCGCGCAGGGGAACGGGATGTCGTCGGGGAGTTCGAGCCGGGCGAACGCGCCCGGCACCGCCGCCGACGCGGCGGCCGCTGTGGCGAGGCGTACTCCCGTTCCGCTCGTCGGGGCCAACCCGATGACGTAGTCGCCCAGCACGTCGCGTTCGAAACCGAACCGGACCCCGGTGCGCACGTTCGCAGCGTTGATGATCCATCGGACTTCGGGGTCGAGTTGCTCGAGGTCGAGACCGTCGAACCACCAGTCGTCGAACGCGTCCGCGAGCAACTCGGTTCTGTTCTTCGAGCCGATGATCCGCCAGATGTTGCGCACCAGTTTGTGCTTGAGCGAGCGGGAGCTCACCTTGTCGACGATGGGATCGATGATGTGGGCGTCGACGGCGGCGGAGGTGTAGCCGGCTTTGCGCACCTCGGGCCAGGCCTTGGCCATGATGCCGTTCGCCACCGAGCCCCCGGAGACCGAGGAGACGTACCGAACCTGGGCGAGCAACCCGGCGTCTGCCAGGAGTCGGATCACGCCGAGAGCCGCCAGCGTCGCGCGGAAGCCTCCCCCCGAGAACGTCAGGCCGAACGGTGGGCCGTTCGTGGGGTCGGGTGGTGTCGCAGCACGCGTCCGATCGCCGCACGGGCGAATCAGGCTGCTCAGCGATGTCCCGATCGCCGGCGACGACAGGATCTCGTCGTGACCCATTGGAGCTCCCCTCTGACCACTCGGCCCTCGTGGGCGGAGCGTACATCGCACTCTCGACTCGGTCCACGAGTTCCGGCCGCGGGAAGGCGGCCGGCGGTCATTCCGGACGACCCAGGTCGACCGGTGCGACGTCGTCGGATGGCGCCGCTCGGAGTCCGCGGATCAAGGATTCGATCGCATCGTGTGCGTCGGCGTCACCGCGGAACGCCCGCTGTTGGATCCTGAGGTTCGCGGCGGTGGTCTCCTGCATCCAGTCGGCGGCGTGGACGTTCAGTGCCGCCGCGAGGTGCTCGTTCGCGACGCCCCAGTCGTGGTCGGCCGAGGCAGCTCGAGCTTGGTCGCCTCCTGCCAGTATCTCTCTTGCCGGCTCAATGCGGGGGGTGCGTGATCGACGGCCATACGAACCACGGGGATCAGCATCTCGAGTGCCGTCAGGTCGTCGGGCCCGGCGCGCACCAGGCGGAGTGTCACGGCGTTGACACCGGGGAAGTAGTCGCGCAGGTCCGCCGCCATGCCTCGCTCGTACGCCTCGATCGCCTGGGACAGCAGCGATGCTGCGTCGTCATCGGCCTCGGCCACCCGCTCGGCTTCGAACCAGGCCTTGTAGACGCGGCCCCGAATCGCCCACGTCTCTGCGGTGATCATGCGCTCATCCATGTCGTCCAACGTGCCGACGGCCCGTGCCCGGAGTTCACGCGAGCGGTCGCGTGCTCGGCGTGTGCTCGCGTGATCTGCTGTTTCCCGGGCGGATTTGGCGATCCGGTCGTGCTCCTCGGCGAGGCGGTTGAGCGCGAGCGCGAGCTGTTCACGGGCGACGGCTGTCGCCTGCAGCTCCGGAGACAGCTTCGGGAACAGGTCCACCATCTGCTGGTACGACGCACGTTCACGGTAGGCGAGATAGACCCCGAGCAGCGCCGAGCCGAGTTCGGCGATCGCATCGCCTCCTTCGACGAGGGATTCCTCGATCGTGGCCAGTGCGTCGAGCGCTGCTCCACGGTCGTCCATCTCGAGCGCGGCACCGATTCGGCTCCCGACCTCCCCGGTCTCTCGGAGGAGCGCGAGGAACAGGTCGGTCTTGTCGTGCTCGAGCCGATCGGACTGTCGGCCCGTGACGTGGATGATCGGAACGTCGACACCTGCGTCGCCGTCCACGGCTTCCCGCAGCCGCCGGCGGACCATTGCGCCGAGCGCCTCGCCGTCGGCCGCGTCGAGCTCGCCGTTCGCAGCCACGTCGTACGTGATGACCGGCAACGATCGGGCATCGAACGGCGGGCCCCCGAGGTGGGTCTGGGCGCCGACGACGATGGTGGGGCGGCGCCCGGCGCCGTGGCGGACCCCCACGACGTAGGCGACCTGCGGGTCGGGGTAGGTCACATCGGCGACGACGTACTGCGCGACCAGCAACCGCTCGGCCACGTCTGTGTGGAACCCGCGGCCGGGTTCGACGTCGGCCCGAACGCACTCGAGGCCCTCGTCGGTCACCGCTCGCTCGATGCGGGAGTACACCTCGTCGAAATCGATCACATGCCGGTCGGCATCGGGGATCGGCTGCCGGGCCGACGGCATCGCGACGAAACACACAGCCTGTGGGCGCGCGACGACCATGAGGAATCAACGCTACAAGTGTCGGCGTCACGGGACGGGTCGGGTCTGGCCGCCGGTGGGGCTCCAGCGCCTCGTACCCACCGACGCGTGTCGTGACGTGCCCACGGCCCGGACGACCGTGGGCCTCGGCAGTACGAAGGTGGGGGGTTGACATGTCTAATGGTAGTAGTTACAGTGACTAACATCATTAGATACAAGTTGAGGAGTCAGCCATGCATCACGAACTGCACACTGAGATCGACATCGACGCCGCACCGGAAGTGGTCAGCCAGGTGCTGACCGATCTCGACCGATGGGCCGACTGGAACCCGTTCATCACCTCGTCGGTGGGCACGGCCGAGGTCGGTGAGACGCTGGTCAACCGGATGGAGCCCCCAGGTGGCAAGGCGATCACCTTCAAGCCGCAGGTCACCGTCGTCGAGGACGGCGAGACCTTCGAGTGGCTCGGCAGGCTCGGCTTCTCGGGCGTGTTCGACGGACGGCACCGCTTCGACCTCGAGGCCACCCCGACCGGGACCAAGCTCACGCAGAGCGAGTCGTTCGACGGCATCCTCGTCCGGGTCATGCGCAAGTCTCTCGACACCGGCACCAAAGCCGGTTTCGAGGCGATGAACGTCGCCCTGAAGGCCAGGGTCGAAGCGGCCACCACAGGCTGATGGGCCGCAAGCTCGGACTGACACGCGAGCGGGTCGTCGAGACCGCCGCCGAGATCGCAGACCGCGACGGCCTCGGCGCGCTGACCCTGGTGACGCTCGCGTCGGCGCTCGGCGTCCGTTCCCCCTCGCTCTACAGCCACGTCGACGGACTCGCCGGGCTCCGCCGGCAATTGACCCTCCACGCGAACGGTCTGCTCACCGCCGAACTCGCCGAGAGCGTCGACGGGATCGAGGGAACCGAGGCACTCGAGGCGATCGCCGAGCAGTTGCGGTCGTTCGCCCACCGGCATCCCGGCTTGTACGACTCGTTTCTGCCGGCTCCGACCCCCGACGAGGATCCCGAAGTGGCCGCTGCCCTTCGCGAGCCCGTCACCGTCGTCGCGTCGGTCCTCGACGGGATGGACGTCGACCCGATGACCGTCATCCCTCTCATCCGGGCCCTGCGCGCCTCGGTCCACGGCTTCGTCGATCTCGAACTCCGGGGCGGCTTCGGCCTCCCCGAGGACATCGACGACTCCTTCAGCACGACCGTCAACCTCGTGATCGAAGCGATCGCCGCCCGCTCGACAACCGGAGTCAGCTCATGATTCCTCCGGGAATGCGGCCGTGGAACCTCGCCCTCCGGCTCGGCTTGGAGATCGGAGCATTGACCGGTCTCGGTGTCGCCGCCTGGACCCGGATCGACGGGCCCGCCCGACCGGTCGCCGTCATCGCCGTACCGCTGGCCGCGGCCGCGCTCTGGGGCACATTCAACGTGATCGGCGACCCGAGCCGCTCCGGCGAAGCCCCCGTCGAGGTCTCCGGCCGGGTGCGTCTCGGGATCGAACTCGCGGTGCTCGGCGGAGGCTGGGTCGCATACGGCGTCGCCGGCGCCCCGGCGATCGGTGTCACGTTCGCCGCCCTCACCGTCCTGCACTACGTCGTCGCCCGGCCACGGGTCGAGTGGCTCCTCGGCCGGTAGCCATCGGGCCGGGCCCGCCCGGGGGTGCGTCGTTGCGCCCCGACCCGTCGCGGTCGGCCGAGGTGACGCGGAGGTCGGAATGGTGTGCGGGCAGTGCGTACTGCGGTCGTGGTGCCGCCGGCGGAGGGGAAGATCGCGGTGACGGCCTCGGCGAGGTCCGCCTGCGGAGTGGCTCAGGTGTTCGATCACGCTCGGCGGCGGCGTCGACGCCGATCACCGGCTGCATCCATCGCTTCAGCTGCTCCGGATCTCGCGGTCGGGGCGACACCGTGTCGGCCGAAGGAGTTGTCCGGCGCAGTGAGCTGTGGCGACGCCCGGTGTCGGTCTGGATCGTTCGGGGTCGGTCATCGCCCGACGGTGGTGGGTGGGCTAGACCGCCGGGTTCGCATCGCCCGCTGGGGCTGCCGCGGTGAGGTGTTCTTCGATCCTGTCGATGATCTTACGGATCGCGTCGCTCTGGTCGTCGGCCGGGTGCAGCGACCACAGGTCTTCGAGATGTTCGAGTGCCGACGAGCGTTGGCGACCGGAGGATCGTCGTTCGAATGCAGCGATGTACAGCCTCGCGATCGCGTTTGCCGAGCTCGGCAGCGTGTCGTCGATCAGAGCCAGCGCGAGCTTGGCGTCTGCGCGGCCGACGGCGTCCCAGTAGGACTCTTCCGACTTGCGTCCGCTGGCTCGGGCGAGTTTGCCGATGCGGCGGCGGTCCTCCGCTGTGACCCGCGACGGCGAGCGCGCGTTGAGTCGGCTCCGGATTTCCTCCAGCTGGACGTAGTTGACGAATGGGTAGGTCCCTGCCTCTGCTCCGCTTGCCTTGACGTCGTCGTCGTAGGCGCCGCGGTAGTTGTCGGCGGCCTTCGTGAGCGCCTTGTTGCGAGCTGCTCCGGTGAGCACGGTGGCCTGGCGCTTGAAGTGGCCGCCAAGCAGAGAGCTTCGCTCGGAGCTGATTCCGAGGCTCGTGAGCAGGACGATGTCCTGTTCGGCATCGGTCGCAAGTGCGGCAGCCCGTTTGCGTTCGGCGGCTGTGACGTCCGGCTTCCTCATGAGGTCGGCGGCGAACCGATCTCGGATGTTCGCGCGCTGTTCGATGGCTTTCACGCTTGCGGCACCATCGGGGTCGGCGAGCGCCCGGTCGTACCAGTCGATCGCGAGCTGGAAGTTGCGGAGCTCGGCGTGTGCCCGACCGAGTTGCTCGGCCACCCGCCCAGAGTCGGGAGTACCCGCGAGGCTACGGGCCGCATCGGCGAGCACCGTCAACTCTTGGTCGATGCGGTCGGATTCCGATGCGCCGCGCGGGCTTGCGCCACTGCTCTCGACGCTGTCGATCAGGTACTCGATTCTGCGGAGCAGTTCTCTGCTGGTCGTCGGGGCGCGTGGCACGAATGAGCGGCCACCGAACGTCAACCGGAGTCCGCTGTCGCCGTAACACTGGTAGGCGCCCCAGGTGTTCGAAGTGGGTGATGCCTTGAATGCTGCCTTCCGGGCGCTGAAGACCGCTTCGGCAAATGTTGCACCCAGATGGGTGATCTGGCGGTAGAACGTCGTCGCGAAAGCTGTCGCGGCACGGTCGTCGACCGCCCAACCGGCGGCGATCACCGCCCGTACGCCCGAGCGGATCAACCCCTGGGCCAGGCTGGCACCGAGTCGGGTGAATTCGCCAGATGCGGGATTCGGTCCTGCATGTTCGTCGCCGATCGAACCGAGGTGACAGCAGTTCATGAAGACCAGGTCGGGGACAGGCCGGACCTGTCCGAGGAACTGCGCGGTCAGGTAGGAGTCCGGACCGATCACCACGCCCGACTCGCTCGGGTTCTGTGCGTCGTACGCTCCGTGGCCGGCAATGTGCACTACCCGGTAGTCGTTCTCGAAGAGGGCGTTCTCGATCGACGCCGTCGACCTGGCGAGTTCTTCGGCGCTCAAAGGCCCGGCGGGTTCGAACACATGGGTGTCGACCATGTCGTGGGGAATCGCCTGCCGCAAGGTGGCCGTCACAGCAAGCGCCTCGTCGTAGGCGCCGTGTAGCTGCGGCCAGCCGGCTCCGGCCGGAGGGTTTCCGATGATCAACGCCCGAAGTTCGTCCGCCCGTTCGACATCGCTCGGCAGTTGGTCGGGCGGCTTGACCAGCAGTTGCCTGGTGAAGTGTGCCCGTAACGCGAGGGGTTCGCGCGTGCTGCGTCGCGGGTTGCGGGCTGCGAGCAGCTCCCACGGGATATCGGCGACCATGGGGTCGACGACCAGTTGGATGTCCGCTGCACCCTGAAGCTCCCACTTGAGTTCGTTGGGCAGGAGGAGCTCGTACAACATGCGGTAGAGCGATTCTCCGGGCTCGCTCTGGTCGGCGAACCGGCCGAGCTTGCGTTCGAGGCGTTTGCGTTCGACTCGATGTGGCCGCGCACCGAGCCCAGCCGTTCGCCCGTCGACACTGAATTTCAGCTCGAGGTACCGGCTGTCGAGATCGCCGACCGATTCAATCGTCACGCGGCGCCAAGGTCGATCGTCGCGGTCGGACGGCACACTGTTGTCGAGCCGCCCGTCCGCGCTGCGCAGCTTTCCGTCAAAGGTGACTTCAGGCGGCAGACCGCCATTGTGTGTGGCAGGCGTCGCGTCGTCCGATTCGTCGTAGTCCTCGATGTCGCCCTCGAGCGCCATCAACGCCAACTCGGCGTCCGGCGCTCGTCGCTCCCAGAAGTCGAGCTGCACGTACTGGCTGCGCGCCTTGCCCTCCGAGTTCGTCAGCGACTGATTCGCCTCGACGACCCCCAAGATGATCGCTCGCGCAGCGGTGCGCACGCTCATCCCGCGATCGCCCGTCGCTCCGATCAGGACGGAGCTGATCTCGAGTTCGAGTGGTTCTCTTCGCTTCGCGACCGCATCAGCCGATGCGAGCCCGTGGCTGACCAGCGATGAGCGGATCGTCTCGGTCAGCAAGCGGGGAGTGAGTTCGCCGTACTCGCCGAGAGCCACCACGAGGACGCCGGCCGCCGGATGGGCGAGGCGCGGCGCCTGGACGAAGAGCGGACCCGAGCCGACCGGGCCCGGATACTTGTCGCGCATGTGGCGATCACTCAATCGGCGGCCGTACTGTCGGTCCAGGTAGCCCTCTGCGCCCGACAGGGGTGTGGCCTCGTAGTGACCGACCATGACGGGTGAGTCAGAGCGGTCGAAACTACCGTGGAACACCCGGACTGCAAGTTTCGTCGGCTCGACGACCGGAGCAACGCGTCGTTCGGTCTCCGAACCCTCCCCGATCACTCGAGCAACGGGTTGAGTCGAGCCGACCGCCAACTCGGCACCATCGCGGGCGTACACGTAACCGGACTTCACTCCACTCTGCTCATCCCACTTCTCCGTGAAGTCGGTCAGATAGTTGAACGTCAACTCCGGGCGGTGCACCTGCTCGACGATCAGGTCGATGCACTCCTCGTCGGGGTGCTTGAAGTAGGCGCCGTTGGTCGAGATCAGAAAGTGGTCGCACTCGATCATCTCGAGGAGCTGCGGTGACATGTTGTTGACGCTGCCGTGATGCGGGATCTTGAACGCGTCGAGGCGTACAGGAAGCCCGGCTGGCCCGGCGTAACGCTTCAGGCTCTCCCGAAGCAGGTCTTCGTGAGCGTCGCCGGAGAACAGCCAGCGCTCGTCTCCGTACTCGGCGATGAAGGCGATACTCGACCCGTTCGCCTCAGAACCATCGCGGCCGAACGTCTTCCTGCCACGAGTCGGCGCAACCGGGCCCATCCGCTTCTCGAGCAACAGTTCGGCTCGCGCCCGGTCGCCGGCGGTCATGTCGGCCTTGGCGACGGCTTTCTCCCACTCGGGGACCAGGGCGGCCAACTTGGCGGGTGTCGGTGACAACAACACGAGCACCAGCCCACCAGGCAACTCGACGCGCGGCAGCGGTGCGCCCTTCGGGATCACAACCGCACGACCCTCGAACTTCTCGTTCCAGGCCAAGGCCCGCCGCTCGATCAGAGCCGCCAGGAACTCGCCCTGGATCCCGCCACGGTCGACTTCGCTTGCCCCACTGCCACCGTCAGGCTTGGGAAGGTGGCGATAATCGTTGAACCACACCTCGTTGATCCGAAGATCTCGGGGAGGCGTTCTCAGCAGTTCGATGGGTGTCTCGATGTGGTCGAGATCGACATGCGTCACGACCAGCAGGTCAATGACGCGGTCGTCCACCTCGAGTCTCTCGAGCCGCCGCCGGACATGGTCGTAGGACGCGCGCGGCCCACCGTCGATCAGCATCCTGTGGCGATCGCCGGGACTGCCCCACTCGATCCACAGACCATCGCCGTGACGAGCGGGCAACATCTCGACGGTCAGTCCCTCGTCGGCCATATCTCCTCCTCCTCGTCCCCACCGGAACCGTAACCCGGTGCCATACGATCGGAGTGGTCGGATGGGTCGCGCCACGGCGGCATGTTCCACTTCGGCCGGTCGGGTCTCGTCGAGCAGGGGAGGGCGCTGTCGGATGGGCGGGGCTAGGTTCTGGTGATGGCCGGGGTGGTGACAGCGATTCACATCTATCCGGTGAAGTCCTGCGGGGCGGTGGCGCTTGATCGCGTCGAGGTCGCCAGCACCGGCTTGCGTGGCGATCGTCTGTTCCAGGTCGTCGACACCGAGGGCAATCCGGTCACGCAGCGACAGCAGCCGATGTTGGCGACGGTACGCCCGGCGTTCTCTGACGATGGGCTCACGCTCGATGTCGATGGCCGGACCGAGACGACGGTCGCAATCCCCACATCCAACGACACCACGGTCAACTCGCTCCTCGGTGTGCCGGTCAGAGCTGGGGACTCGGGAGACGACGCCGCGAACTGGTTCTCCGACCTGCTCGGAGCTTCTGTCCGGCTGGTCGCGATGACCGAAGACAGCGAGTACCGGCTGCCGATCGCTGGCGTTGACATGTCACTCAGTTGGGCAGACGCTGCCTCGGTCCTGGTGGCCAACTCCGCGTCGCTGGAGTGGCTGAACGAGCGAGCCGACGAGCCGTTCGGGATGGACCGCTTTCGACCCAACTTGACGGTCGATGCAGGTGAGGCCTGGGTCGAGGACACCTGGCGCGACTTCTCCATCGGCGGCGCTCGTCTCGGTCTCGGACTTGCCTGGCCGCGGTGCACCGTTCCACAGGTCGATCAGCTCGACGGGTCGCGTCACAGAGAACCTGCAAGAGTACTGAAGAGCCATCGCTGGTGTTCCGACGCCGCGTCTGCGGGTGAGGCACTGCGACCCTTGCTGGAGGGCAACGCACTGTTCGGTGTCGGATGCTCGGTCGATCCGACGGATGCCGTGATCGCGGTTGGCGACGAGGTGAGTGTCCACGAGGCCGGAGCCCGGATGATTCCTGCTCCCGTCTGACCGAGCGCCCACCCTTGAGGCCGAGCGTCGGGTGTCAGGCCCGAAGAGGCAACGAACTCGAAGCCCCGTTCCGTCTGCATCGGCCCGCCGTCGCAGAGGTCCCGCTCGGCGCGGTCCACTTCGTGCGCACGGGCGAGGACCAGGGGGCGAAGCTCGTTGTGTTCCGGGTGCACACCCGCGGTGCTCGCGAACCCGTCGACATCGACGACTGACGCCCTCATCGGCGGCGGATGAAGCGGGCCGCATCAGGGCCACGTCTGTTTGCATACTCCGAGTCGGCGCTCTTGACCCGGGCTCCGTGCATGCCCATGAGGGAGGAAGACAGCGCTGGCCGGCGCTGCCGCCGCGCTCACGAAGCGCCTGCCGTGACCCGGTCGACGGCCGTTACCGCGTGCCACACTTCGGCCCGAGCCGCACACTGCATCATCCCGACGGCCAATACCGAACCGGCCGTTGTCGATGATCGCGGTCGGTGCGGCGCCTCGACGAGCCCGACGTGACCGCTGGGCCGGAGGAGCCCCGCTGGGTGAACCGAGAAGGAATCGGGCAGGATGGGCACATGTCCGCAGCTCACAACCCCTACGGCACACGACCCGGAGGCGGGATCACACTGCCCGAGTACTTCCGGCCGACACCGTCGTGCACGAGCAACAACTTCGCCCCGCCCAACGAGCCACTCGCTGCGGGCGAGATGCGGATCTGCTTCACCGGCAGCACCCCGTGGCCGCCGACGCTGATCCAGTCGGGGACGTCGATCGTGCTCGAGCTCGGAAACGGCACCCCGTTCCCGAGGCGGTTGTTCTTCGACTTCGGGAACGGCTGCGTGAAGAACATCCTGCAGCGGGGGATCCTGCCGCCGATGGTCCGCGACATCTTCATCAGCCACCTGCACGTCGATCACTACGCCGACCTGCCCTACTTCATGCCGTTCCGAGCGTGGTCGGGCGGCTGGCAGAACGGGCTGCGCATCATCGGGCCGAGCGGCGATCGTCCCGAGACCGGCACGCAGTACATGGTCGACAAGATGCACGAGATGATGACCTGGCATCTGGAGAACTTCGACCACTGCCCGATCGGTGAGGGCTACAACACCGAGGTCGTCGAGTTCGACTACACCGACGAC
>Ga0055584_100005765_pt1 | contig 12134 bp, 9 predicted proteins | sample OSDHelmetaG_FD_58716 | JGI IMG/M metagenome (GOLD analysis project Ga0055584, IMG submission 58716) | Pelagic marine sediment microbial communities from the LTER site Helgoland, North Sea, for post-phytoplankton bloom and carbon turnover... | ecosystem: Environmental > Aquatic > Marine >... | reverse complement strand
TTACCAACCAAATAAAAACCGTTGGGGATATTCCAGTTTTTTTGTTCTATCGCATCGCGAGCTGCCAGTGCGGGTCTAAAGACGGAGTTATCTGTGTTAGTTGTTTCATGTAAATCAACATGCACTAATATATCCACATTAAGTGACTGAATAAATGTTATTAAGGCAGCAGATTCTAATGCTGGGCTACTAGCATAAAATGAACGATTAGGATCGATAGCTTGATTATTCCATCGATTAATAGTTTCATAGCCCCAAGGGCTAACACAAGGAGCAACAAGTATATTAAAATATTCGCTATAATGAGCGCGTTGATGATTTGACAGCGCTGCTACTTCATTTTCTAAAAAACGAAGTGCTCCTTGCACACCACTAGTTTCATAACCATGAACCCCACCGGTTACAAGCACTGTTTTTCTCTTGTTTTTCCAAAATTTACTTTTTAAAGCAAATAGTGGATAACGCTGTAAATCTATTGATAAGGCGCCATATTTAACAATATCGAAATGTGATGATAATGCATCAATTTTACTAACAACTTCATCTTTATAAGAGCGTTTTATTGTTTGTAGTTCAAGCCACTTTTGCTTATCTGCCGCATTCCATTTTTTCCCTAATGTACCAATAGGGTATTCAAGATTATTAATCATCGATACTTATGTATCACTTTACTTAAATTATATTTAATTTAAGTAAAGTGATATAGCTAAATTAAAGTTATTTAGAGTCAGAACGACCCATAAATTTGTGTTCGCTCGTATTAATTTTAATTTTATCACCTGTAGAAATATGCTCCGGTACTTGTACAATTAGTCCCGTTGACAACGTTGCAGGTTTAGTACGAGCACTTGCAGAAGCGCCTTTTATTGAAGGGTCTGTTTCAGTAATAATTAAGTCAACACTTGCAGGAAGATCAACACCAACAGGAACCTCATCCACAATAATGATTGACATACCCTGGGTTTCTTCATTGATAAACAATAATTCATCCATGATGCTGTCTTTGTTTAAATTATATGGCGTGTAATCTTCATTATCCATGAAAACATACTCTTCACCATCTATGTATGAAAACATTGAAGGACGGCGACTGAGATCGGCAAAATTTAGCATATCTTCTGCTTTAAATGTTTCATCTACTTTTGCACCAGTAACCACATCATATAAGCGCATACGATATAAACTTCCACCCGCTCGACCTTGAGGCACTGAACGTGTTATATCTCTAACAATTAATACTTTACCATTGTGTTCTATTGCAGCGTTTTTCTTTATTTCACTTGCCTTTGGCATGTAGAATTCCTTAAATTTTATACTTGCCCATTTAAAGACTCAGCATTCAAATGGGCAAGTATATATAATGATCAATAGCAAAGAAAATACCACGAACACACGGTAATGCAAGCATTTGATACAACAAATACTTATTAATTTACATCTTTTATAATTAATAATAGAACTTTTATAAAAACAACAAACAATATTCCAATTTTTTATCAAATAAAATGATTTCCATATAAAAAAGACTAGTATAGGTAACTACACTAGTCTTTTTTACTATACTTATTTATATAAGTTTTAGGATATGATTATTCGTAAGAACGTTCTAACCATGCTAACTGCAGTTTTAAATCAGCAATTTCTCTATTAGCATCTGCTAATTGTTGTTGTGTGGTTTTTTGTTCGTCATTCCCACTTTCAACATTAGAATCAGTATTTGATGACATATTACCTCTATCTCCGAGGGGTATAAAGCCCTCTTTAAATATTTGTTTGTAGACATGTATTATTACATTAGTGCCGACAAATAAACAATATTATGAATTCATTGTTAACATTTATATCGATAATAATATTTTACCAATCTCATTTCGTTAATTTACCACATTAAATCATCTGGTATTTGATAATCAGCATAAGGATCATCTTCATCAACTTGTTCATCTACTAATTTATCATTTTGTACTAAAACAACTTGTGCATCTAATTCAGCTAATTTATCAGCAGTTTCTCGAGTTACAATATAAGTAAAGTCATCTAAGCCGCATAAAGATAACCGGCCATTAACCAATGCTTTATGCGTAACTAAATCTAATGACAATTTTTTAATTTTACTATCAAAAGTGTAGTTATATTCATGATCACCATCAACATGTTTAATTTGATGGTGAGTTAAAATCTGCTTAATACGCAATTTTTTTTCTTTATCAGCAAGTTGCTCTTTTTTAAGATCATTTAAAGCATTATCTTTTTCTTGCTTCTTCGCCTTAGCTTTAGCTAAGTCTTGTTTAATTTGCTCTTGTAAACTTACATCATGCTGCACGCCACTGCGTTGTTGTTTATTCTTTTTACGTTTATCTGAATTAGCTTGACGTGTTTTTTGTTTGGTCGTTAAACCAGCGTTGAGTAATTGATCTTGAAGTGATGCCATTATAGTTTTTTACGAAAATGTATTGATATTTTATTCTAACAATAAAATATCATGAGACAAACCCAAGATTGTAGTTTGTATCATTTGTTTTTTTTATTCAGCACTTTTAAATGCTCTAGTGTATCAAGGTCAATAAATGCTAATGGCATTTCCTTAAGATTGACAAATTGATTATTATTTTGAACGACTTCTTTAGCCCCATTATCACCGTATAATGCCATTAATTCGTTAAAAAATATTCGAGGGAAAATAACAGGAGGGCTAAGACTTGTACCTTTACTTGCAATATGAATGTTTTCTGGCTGTTTCTGCCATTGCGTAATTAAGCTAATTAAATCTTCAGCGGTTAATTGCCATTGATCAACTAAGAAAATAAGCACGGCATCAATATCATTACCTAATGCACTTACGCCTTTAGCAATAGAGCCTGATAAGCCTTCTCGCCAATTAACATTATCAATTAATGTAAGATTTTTTGCTGGCATAAAACCTGTCAAGTGATCTCTCAATTTATCACTTTGAAAGCCGAGTACACAAAATGATGTGGTCTTAACTGACAAGCAAACTCTATTCATAATAGTAACTTGCCTGCGTAATAAACTTTGGGGTACTTTTTGGTCAATAATTTGAACTAACTGCTTGGATTGCCCAAGACGTGAAGAACTCCCTGCAGCCATCAACAACAGTGCTATTTTTTGATTCATAGGTTTAGGGATCTGTGCCAACGGTAAAGCAAGATAATAGAGCTTCGGTATAGTTAAATATACGTAGGTAAATCAATGACAATAATACTTTTTATTTTAAAGGTAATATTTTTTAGTTATAAAAAATCTATTTAACTAAATGTATAGGGCTATCCATTTTAATGACTTGAAGCTCTTTTGGCGGCGTAACCTTAACATCTTTTGTGGTAGATTGACCACTTTGATATCGGTGATACGAACATTGTTTCATGCCTATTTGATGACAGAAGTCATTAAAACTTTGAAAATCATCACGGGTTAAGTTTTGTCCTTCTTGTGCTAATAATCCATCAATATACATGGCATCACCATTAATATTACAATTAGCTATAGCCGAATAGGGTTTTCCATATTCATCTACTTTTAACGCTCTAACCATTTTTATTTCGAAAATCCATTCTCCAATTTTTACATGTTTTGACATTGACTCGGTCACTTAACACTCCGAAAAATAAAATACCTAAAATACAAGTTAAGAATTATACATTTTATTAACAATAAAAACACAATTAAATATTTGACAAATTGAAAATAATTTGAGTTTAACAAAAGCTTCGATAATTTACCTTAATCAGTTATCCTTTCGTACATTGCTTCCCATTGTTACTGTTATTCAGGATAACTATGATAAAAAAAATAATCATTTCCTTATTATTTATCGGCTCACTTATTATTGCTTCTGGTGTGACCTGGGTTTATAGTCAAATAGACAGTGCATTACCTATTTTAGATGGTAAAGAAACAGTATTTGGGTTAACTAAAAGTACTACCATTGAACGTGATGAACAAGGAATTGTCACAATAAAAGCAAACAATAGACTTGATTTAGCAGTAACAACGGGGTTTGTACATGCGCAAGAACGTTTTTTTCAAATGGACTTACTTAGACGAAACTCCGCTGGAGAATTATCCAGTTTATTTGGCTCTGCCGCGCTTAATTATGACAAATCGATCAGAGTTCATCGCTTTAGAAATAGAGCTACCGAGATAATTAAGCATTTACCTTCTGAACAAAAAGAACTATTGAAAGCATACACTCGTGGTGTTAACCAAGGATTAAAATATATAAACTCTCAGCCTTTTGAATATCTTTTACTACAACAAGAGCCAGCACAATGGAGTGAAGAAGATACAATTTTAACTATTTTCAGTATGTATATTGATTTGCAATATACCAATGGCCAGCGTGAACAAACGTTAGGCTTAATGAAAGTATTATTATCTGCTGATGTTTATGATTTTTTAAACCCCAATGGCAGCATTTGGGATGCTGCCATTGATAATAGTCAATACAAATCATCATCAATACCAACAGAAGCATGGCCACCAGCGTTTAGCGCCAAGAAAAACAATATAGATAAAAAAATTGACTACGCTAACAGTGATACCTTCTTAGCATATCAAACTAAAGAATTCCCTGGCTCTAATAACTGGGGAGTTTCAGGTAAAATCAGTAGCACAGGCAGTGCAATTATTGCTAATGATATGCACTTAGGAATACATGTACCTAATATTTGGTTTAGAGCAAGCTTTGAATATCCAACTGCAACTACCAATATAAAAATTACTGGCGCTACATTACCCGGCACCCCTAATATTGTAATAGGGAGTAATGGTCATGTAGCATGGGGGTTTACTAATAGTTACGGTGATTATAGTGATGTAATTAAAATTAAATCGGTTAATAATCATAAACAATACATCACTCCAGATGGTGTTAAAGATTTTACCTTCCATAAACAAATTATTGCCGTTAAAAATGAAAACCCAGTCGAGGTTATTATTAAAGAAACAATTTGGGGGCCTATTATTGGTAAAAATCACCAAGGTGAATTACTTGCATATCGCTGGGTTGCTCACGACAAAGAAGCTGTAAACTTTGTTTCAACAGAATTAGAGCTTGCTACAAACGTAACTCAAGCATTTAATATTGCAGCACGAAGTGGCATTCCATCACAAAATATACTGATAGGAGATAGTGCTGGCAATATTGGTTGGACAATAATGGGACCGATCCCTAATAAATTAGGCAATACTGGTGAAACACCAACTTATTGGCATACAGGCCATAATGCATGGAAAGGTTATTATTCTCCTGAGCACTACCCTAATATCATCAACCCCAAAGATGATAGATTATGGACTGCAAATTCTCGTGTGGTTGGTGGTGAAATGCTAAAAAAAATTGGCAATGGCGGTTACGCTTTAGGGGCTCGTTCAAAACAAATTCGTAATGGCTTATTTACACTTGAGACCTTTAATGAAAAGTCACTATTAGGCATTGGTTTAGATGATCGCGCATTATTTTTAGAACCTTGGAAAAATTTTTTATTAACTAATGTACTTAATGAGGAACGATTAACTGACAAGGTTTTAATCAAACATGAAAAATTTAAACAAGCAAAAAAAATAGTATCTGAGACTAAAAACTTTACCGCAAGTGTAGACTCAGTAAGCTATAGATTAGTTAGAAATTTTCGTATCAATGTTCGTAATTTAGTTTTTAGTGCATTAAATAACACACTAGTAAATGCCGATAATACTTATCGTTTTGATACGATTAGTTCTCAAATGGAAATACCCTTATGGGAATTAATTAATCAGCAACCTGATAATTTTCTAATACGTCCTTTAAGTAACTGGCAAGATGTTTTCAATAAAGCGTTACAAAAAACAATCGATGAAATGATTTATCTAGATAGAAATAACAAACAAGCACTTACTAAAGCAACTTGGGGCCAACAAAACACAACTGAGCTCCAACACCCTCTGAGTCAATCAGTGCCATTTATTGGAAAATGGCTAGATATGCCTGCTAAAGCACTTTCTGGCGATAGCTACATGCCAAAAGTACAAGGAAAAAACTTTGGTGCATCACAACGTATGGTCGTTTCGCCAGGTCATGAAGAAACGGGTATCTTTCATATGCCAACCAGTCAATCAGGTCACCCCTGGAGCCCATACTACGGTAAAGGACATCTTGATTGGGAACAAGGAATCGCATCGCCCTTCCTACCTGGAGAAACTAAATATAAACTAACTTTACTTAGTTATTAATTATAACATTTCAATAACAAAAAAGGTAAACATGACAATACTAATTTGGTGCTTATTTATCGCTGCTATATTACCACTAATAGCCAAGATCCCTGTGATTTTTGCTATGAATAAATTAGGCGGTTACAATAATAACCACCCAAGACAACAACAAAGTAACCTAACAGGCTTTGGTGCTCGAGCATTAGCTGCACACAAAAATGCTTTTGAATCTTTTATTATTTTTGCACCTTCAATTTTATTAGCTATTGCTACACAACATACAAATGAGACAATAAAACTACTTGCCATTATTCATGTAAGTGCACGTATTGCTTTTAATATTTTTTATTTAATGAACATTGACAAACTGCGTAGTATAGTTTGGTTTATTTCGACTATTTGTAGCTTTAGCATTATCGTGCAATGCATCCCATAAAATAACCTAACAAGAAAAAATGGTCTAAAGAAACTATTGACATAAATTGGTGAAGCTCGCTACAGTAGTCGATCTAGCGAAGCAAGTATCTAAAAAACCTTCATTTGGAAGGTTTTTTTACAAACAGAACAGCATAAATTAGCAAAATAGGAAAATAAACGTGAGCGAAAAATTAGATTTAAACGAAATACGTAAAGAAATAACCAGCTTAGATAATGAATTACTAACTTTATTCGCTAAACGTCGCGCCCTCACACTTAACGTTGCTAAAAGTAAAGTGCAGCAAATCCGCCCTATTCGCGATCAACAACGCGAGCAAGAATTATTAATTCGTCTTATAAAACAAGGTAAAGAGTTAGGGCTAGACGCACACTATGTTACCAGTGTTTTTCAAACAATTATTGAAGATTCAGTATTAAATCAACAAGCCTACTTGCAGAATTTAACCAACCCTAATATTCAAACACCAACCGTTAGTGTCGCCTTTTTAGGCGATAAAGGTTCATACAGTTATTTAGCCAGTCACCGATATTTTTCGAGACGTGCTGAAAAAATAATTGAATCAGGTTGCCAAAATTTTAGTGACATTTTACAACAAGTTGAATCTGGTCAAGTTGACTATGGAATGCTACCTATCGAAAACACTAGCTCAGGTAGTATTAATCAGGTTTATGACTTATTGCAGCATACAAATTTGTCGATTGTTGGCGAAATCACTCAGCCGATTGAACATTGTTTACTAACAGCAGTAAATACAAGTTTAGATAAAATTAAAACAATTTATGCTCACGGACAACCCTTTGCGCAATGTAGTAACTTTTTAGATAAGCAAAATGATATTCGCATTGAATATTGTGACAGTACAGCAGATGCTATGGTAAAAGTTTCTGAGACAAAAGATGAAACCATTGCTGTTATCGGTAGTGAAGAAGGCGGACATTTATATCAACTGCAAGCATTAGAAAAATCTATCGCTAACCAAAACGAAAACCACTCTCGCTTTATTTTAGTTGCAAGAAAAGCTGTTGATGTCGCTGAGCAAATACCGGCAAAAACTACTATTATTTTAGCCACAGGACAAAAGGCTGGTGCTCTAGTTGAATGTTTATTGGTATTAAAAGAAAAAGGCATTAATATGTGTCGACTGGAATCTCGCCCTATTCAAGGTCGCCCATGGGAAGAAATGTTTTATATTGATGTTGAAGCTAACTTGAAGAATTTCGCTTTGCAAGAAGCCATTACTGAAATGACTAAACATACTAATTTTATTAAAGTACTAGGTTGTTATCCGATTGAACATATTAGTCCAACAACCGTTCCTAGTAACGAAATTTAAGCCGTAGTATTACTTTTCTAAAAAATCGTGATTAGTCTTAATACAAGAGGCTAATCACGTAATATTTATATTATTGTTTATCAATACTAAATTCTGTTTTCCTGCCTGTATGCACTTCTAATTTATTTTGCTTTTCAGCTATTTCATTAGCGATAGCTTGAGGTGAACCTGTGTTTTTACAAAGCCAGAAATAAGCACCTGGCACAATAAATAAAGTAAAAATACTTGCTAGTGACACACCAGCAAAAATAACGACACCGATCACCATTCTACTTTCTGCACCAGGACCAGATGCAAAAACTAAGGGTATCGCACTAGTTGCTGTCGTAAATGTTGTCATAACAATAGGTCTTAAACGTTGCTGTGCTGCACTAATTAACGCTTTTTGAAATTCAATTCCTTGATCACGAAGTTGGTTAGCAAATTCAACAATTAAAATCCCGTTTTTTGCGGATAAACCTATCAGCATAACAATTCCGATTTGACTATAGATGTTTAACGTCATTCCCATCAATTCAAGACCTGTTAACGCGCCAACTAAACCTAACGGCACTGTAAGCAAAATAACTAAAGGATGAATAAAGCTTTCAAATTGCGCAGCTAACACTAAAAAAGTAATTAATAATGCTAATAAAAAAACCAATAAAATAGAGCTGCCTGACTCTTTTAATAATAGCGATTGCCCTTTGTAATCAATTTGTGTTTCCTCAGGTAAATGTTGAGCTGAAACATTTTCTAAAAACGTTAACGCTTCACCTAAAGCATAGCCATCTGCCAAATTAGCGGTGATAGTTACACTACGTAAACGGTTATAACGATTTAACTGAGAAGACGTGGCATCTTCAGTAATATTGATCAAGTTTGACAACGGAATTAATTCATTTGTACTCGATGAGCGAACATAAATATTATCAATGTCTGTTGGGCTGCGGTATTGGAGTTCATCTCCTTCAACAATAACATCATACTCTTCACCACGGTCAACAAAAGTAGTCACTCGGCGCTGTCCGAGCATTGTTTCTAATGTTTGTGCAATATCCCCAACAGATACACCTAAATCATAAGCTCTATTACGATCTATGCTCACCATTAATTGTGGGTAAGTTTCTTTGTAATCGCTATCAACAGAAGATAAATTAGGATTTTTTTGTGCTTCCTCAATAACAATATCCCGCCATTTGGCTAATTCACTGTAAGTATTCCCTTGCAGTACAAATGCCACTGGCGAACTACCACCTCCACCACCAATACCTCGGCGCATCATAGCGTAAGCTCTTACATCAGTAACATCTAATAGTTCTTTATTTATTTTACCTATAAATTCAAAAGTACTAAAACTACGTTCACCCCAATCAGGCATTCCAACTATCGCAGTTCCCCCTTTTCCACCAAACCCTGGCACTCGAATCAAAACACGGTCAAGCTCATTGCGTTCTTGATACGCGAGTAGTTTTTCTTCTATAGTTTGCATATTTTTTACATTATTCTCGTAACTTGCTCCTTCCGCACTTTGCATAATAATGTACAAGTTGCCTCTATCTTCTTTTGGCGTATATTCCGATGGTAATTGTGTAAATAATAAATAAACAGTTACAAGTGATACCACAACAATACTAATAATTAGAAAAGGTTGATGAATACTTTTTGATAAAGCTCGACCATAAGCTGCTTCAAATTTAGCAAAATTTCTATCTAAGAATTGGCCAAATGAAGAACTACGTTTTCGGTATTTCAACATCTTTGAACACATCATTGGTGTTAGCGATAAAGCTGTAATACTTGAGAAAATCACAGCAGCGGCAATAGCAATGGCAAACTCTGTAAATAAGCGGCCAACATTGCCAGATAAAAAAACTAATGGAACAAAAACAGCAACCAAAACTAAGGTAGTCGCAATAACGGCAAAAGCAACTTCTCTGCCCCCTTCATAAGCAGCAAGTAAAGGTGTTTGTCCATTTTCAATACGACGGTAAATATTTTCTAAAACAACAATAGCATCATCAACAACTAAGCCTATTGCTAACACAAGTGCTAATAATGTTAGTAGATTAATAGAAAAACCAAACCAAGATAGTGTCATCATTGAACCAATTAATGCCACAGGTACTGTAATTGCAGGAATTATTGTTGCACGAACATTACCCAAAAATAAAAATATAACGAGTACAACCATTAACATAGCTACAATTAAGGTACTATACACTTCATCAATTGATCCTTGAATAAAAACAGAAGAATCATAGCTATTGATAATAATTGTTCCTGTAGGTAAAGAATTACGTACTGATATCATTTCCTTACGTGCAGACTTCACTACATCTAACGTATTCGCTTTAGATTGTTTTACAATACCTAAACCAACCATATTTTTACCGTTTCCACGGAACATATTTTCATCATCTTGAGCATCAACACTAACTTTAGCAATATCACCTAAACGAACAAGAGAATTACCTTCAGCTCTGGTAATAGCCATATTAGAAAAGTCTTGCTCGGTTAGATAACTGCGCTGTACTCGAATTGAGAAATCGCGTTCAATAGACTCCACTCTTCCTGCTGGTAACTCAATATTTTCGCTGCGTAAAGTAGATTCTATATCCTGTACTGTTACATCTCTTGCAGCCATAGCTGAACGATCTAAAAGTATTTTCATTGCATAAGTACGTCCGCCGCCAACACGAATTCGAGCAACACCGTCAACAACAGAAAATCGGTCAACAATATATCTATTTGCATAGTCCGTTAGCTCTAGTGTAGACATACTCTCACTTTGCAAGGCAAACCAAACAATAACGTCTTCGTCATCGTTCGCTTTAGAAACTTCAGGCGGATCAGCTTGCTCTGGTATATTATTCAACGCACGTGATATACGATCACGAACATCATTGGTAGCAGCATCGATATCGCGATCTAAGTTAAATTCAATCTTAATGGTAGATCGCCCTACCCGTGAATTAGACGTTATCGTTTTAACTCCTTCAACACCACTAATTCTATCTTCTAACACTTGTGTTATTTTTGTTTCAACAATTGCAGCAGATGCACCAGGATAATTAGTATTAATACTCACAACGGGAGGATCAATATCAGGATATTCTCTTAGCGGTAAGAGTAAAAACGCAACAATACCAAAGGTAACAATAAGTAAATTAATTACCGTTGCAAAAACCGGCCTTTTAACAGAAAGGTCAGATAAAATCACTTAGCCTCTCCCTCAACAGCTGAATGTGCTAATTGATTTATTATTTTTACTTTTACACCATCGCGTAACTTCAATGCACCTTCAATGACAATCAATTCGTCTTGATTAATACCTTCAATGATTTCAACAATACCGGGTAAACGACGACCAATAATTACTCTTTTACGAACAGCATATTGAGCGTTTGACTCATCCCCCTCTATCGTAAAAACAAAATGTTTATCTTCTATAGGAATAATAGAACTTTCAGGTACTTGCAATAGCATTTCTACTTGCCTTACCACTTCTATGTTCAGTAACATGCCTGGTCTTAATGATAGGTTTTCATTCGGAATAGTAGCTCGAACTTTTAAAGAACGAGTGATTGGATTAATACGAGTATCAATTGAGCTGATTTTTCCTATAAACTCTTGTTCTTTATAGGCGGAATTTAGCGCTGTTACTGATTGCCCTATTTTAATGGTAGGTAAAAAACGTTCTGGTAAATCAAAGTCAATTTTCATTAACGATAAATCATCAAGTGTGGTGATGACATCACCTACATCAATGTAGCTTCCTACGCTGACATCCCTGAAACCTAAAACGCCATCAAATGGTGCTTTAATAAGTAAATCGTTTAATTTGGTACGAGCACTTTGTAATTGTGCTGCAATGGCTTTCGCTTTAGCTTCTTGTTGTTCAACTAATGACTGTGATATTGCTCTTGATGCTAGTAAATCTTGAAAGCGTTTTAACTGCGCCATAGATTCAGAAAAATTAGCTTCAAGTTCATTTACTTTTGATAATTCTTCCTGATTATTTAGGCGTAAAAGTACATCATTCTTCTTGACTAATTGACCATCACTAAAAGAAATTTCATCTACTAAATCAGAATACTTACTGGTAATATATACTTTTTCATTTGCTCTAGCGGTACCAATAGCTTCAATACTATCAGTAAACGCTGT
>Ga0055584_100005764_pt1 | contig 12134 bp, 7 predicted proteins | sample OSDHelmetaG_FD_58716 | JGI IMG/M metagenome (GOLD analysis project Ga0055584, IMG submission 58716) | Pelagic marine sediment microbial communities from the LTER site Helgoland, North Sea, for post-phytoplankton bloom and carbon turnover... | ecosystem: Environmental > Aquatic > Marine >... | reverse complement strand
CCATCGAGATTTTCCGCTTCGATTCATCACAGATGATCGCTACTACAACATCAATCTTTATCAGGATCTCTTTGGTGACTGGGTGGTGGTATGTGACTATGGGAGCAGAAGGACGCGCGCAGGGCATCGTAAAATTATAGCCCTTCCTGACAAGCAGTTTGCTTTAAAGCGCGCTGATGAAATTGCCAATGTTCGGTATCGGCATGGCTATATTGAAAGATGAGAGATTTTTTATACACTGGGAGGATGTAATTTAGGCTAAGGAAAAACATGGACTACAAAGCACTTGCCAGAAAATTCTATAGTTTCGATGAAATGCTAACGCCATCTATTATTCATATTGTATTTTGGATTCTTGTTATCATTTCAGTGGTCACTGGGTTAAACACCATGATTAATGCCTTTGGTTACACTTATCACACCTCAATGGGAGAGATCCGTCAAAGTGGTAGCTTCCTGCTCTTTGTCTGGGGCATCATTGAAATTGGTATTGGGATTATATTATCAAAAATATTTTGTGAGCTTGTTTTAGTGACATTCAAAATTAATGAGCATCTTGCTGAAATTAGAAAAAATAGCGCTGTTAAATTAAGTCAAGACAGTGCTGTTGTTACCCAAAAAAATCTGGCAGCCACATCAAATCAGAAAACAGCAAAAAAGACAAAAACCACTCAAGCCAAAAATAAACCCAAAACACAGAAGAAACCGGAAGAATCTACAAAGCCAAACAAGAGAAGATAGATTTAAATGAAACAGGCGATACCAAACAATGAGGTTAGCGCATTAATGTCGAATATTCGACAGCTAGCGCAAGAGAATATCTCACATCATATCTATTTTAATGATGCTCAGGCTAAAAACTGGAATATATTTTGTGGCGCAATGGATGCAGTAGACGATCTTCATTTAGCTGTTATGTTTTATCTATCCAAAGAGCATAAGCAGTTTGAGCCCAAAAATAGGTTTGGGCACATGTATTTTTGTTTAAATGGCATTGCTCAATGCTTATATACGCAAATCAAATCGGTAAGAGAAATGTGGGAAAAAGTGCACCTTGAAGACAAGTGTTTCAATAAACTGCTTGAGAAATATTCCATGAATGATAGGCCAATATATAAAATTATAAATGCAATAAGGCATCCTGCAAAAGTGCGAGGATTTGGAAATGATACATTCGTTATTAACAGAAACATGTCTAGTGAATTTCATGTAGAAGGATATATATATGACAACCAGGGTAATGAAAAAAAACAGATGCCCTGGAGTCAGCCAATATCTATTAATATTCATGAGCTAATTCAAAAACAGCAACAAGCTATATCTAAAATACTCGAAAATATAATTCAGAAAATGGAAAAAGATCACATGAATCATAAAAACGAAAATAACAATATTGATTTTTTCATTAAAAATAATGTGTCTTATTATCTAGGGAAAATCATTGAAACGTTGCTTGGTCATCAATCTATGGAATATGGATGTGTTCACATCAACTACATTATTGAACATTATGAAAAAGTTAAGGGAACTCTTGAACAGATAGGAGAGTATCAAGGCATAATAGCTGATTATTACCAACATCTTGAACACGCATTAAACTCACTTAAAGATTATTTTAAGAGCAACACTCAATCCAATCTTACAAAACAGGATGCATATATTTTTGTATATGGAACTACACACATAATGGGTAAGGTAAATGCTTACCTGAAAGATATATGCGGTGAATATAAAACACCCACTCAATTGCCAAGCAGCAGTACTTAACTGTCAGTTGTTGTTTGATGGTCTCTGTCAAATAAGTGTCTGGTTGCTTGTTTATAATAATTTTTCCTGAACCTTACTTGCTTTGCGATCCACTACATTATCAATTTGATCCTTGGAAATTTGCTGATCAAGTGCCTTGCTGTCCGTCTCTTTGAGGCTATCGGCTTTGCTGTTTTTGTAGGCTTGCACCTGTTCATTAAACACCTTGCTATTAAGCAGCATATTACTATAACCAGCAAATTTTCCATCCTGTGATTGTGCGTTTTTAACAGCCTGCTGCTCTGCTTTAGTTAACGTCTCACCAAAGAGCGTCCCAGTGCCATGGTTGCTACGCATCGTGTTAAGTGCTTTGGTGATATCAATTTTGCCATTAGCACTGGCATGCGCTTTGATCTGCCCCTCTTCAATAGCTTTGAATTCTTGTGGAGTAATCAGTTTTTTAACTTGATTACTAAGTGCCTGGTGTCCTTGTTGCTGTAACACATCATTAAAGTCCTGTTTGTGCCCTTCTGGCATGATTAAATGTACCTGTCGACCTGATTGCTCAATACGCGCAACGGCATCTTTTATGACCTCCTCAGTGAAGGTCTTGATGCCATCATTATCCAAACACAACACCACCTTATCAGCCAATTGCTCTAAATCGATTGTTTTAAAATTAGATTTACCCAATACCGCCAAGACATCGGCTTTTTTGTTGGCTTCTAGGATGGCAAAGCCCGTCTCTGGCCCTTCCACCAGATAGGTGACTGATTTATCCGCCTGATGATTGAGAATAACTGCACGACCATTGATTGCGCCATAGGTCTGCTTTCTAATGGCAACATCCATATTCTTTTGGCCATCTGGGGTAATGCGAATTACCTGGGCATTATTAACCTTGCCAGCATCATCGCGCGTATAGGCAATAATGGCTGGGGTTTTAGTTTTGTTTCCAGAGTTCGATTCTGCATGAAGGTTAGGCACATACCTGACATCACTATGGCCAATGTTAAACAACCCTCGATTATGCAAGTATCGCTCACCTGGTGTGCCTGTGAGTGGTTGGGATCTGCGTACCAAATATTGTGCATAATCTGATGTGCCATTATGTTTGTTCTTAGCTGTCTCTTTATGTTCAGCCTTGGGTTTAATTGGCACAAACTCGCTATCCGCCTGATAGCCCACAAAGCCTTTGGCAAATTCCAGCACCTCTTTAAAATCGGTTATGCCAAGCTCACGTTTAATCAAATCAAAGGCATTGCCCCCCTTACCTTCTTCAAAGGAATTCCACAAACCATTGCTGGTATTAATGGCCATACTGCCATTTCGCCCATAACGTAACCGTGTTGGCTTGGATAATTTACGATTGGGTTCCCCCAGTAAACGAATGGCGAGCTCTTCCATACGAGCGTTTAGTAGTGGCAAGATATCATCTGCGCTTATGGGCTTTTCTTGGTAGCGATAGATAACACCATCTGTTTTTTCCTTCCCGAACGTATCCTCTTTTCTTGGATTTGACTCTACGCCACCCTTTTGGGTTTGTTGGCCTTGATGGGATTTTTGCTGGGCGCGTTCTAGCGTTTCGATTGCAGAATGCTTGTCAGCTTTAATCAGATCATCAAGACTGCTAAACAACCGCGCCTTATCGGGCGTATAGATGGTGGCCTGCGTTTTGGCACGTGAAAGCTGAATATAGTTAGTGCGGTAATTCTCATTAATGGCCACGCCAATAGCCAGGCGATCATCATCGCCCTGCACACTAAAGGTAGTGTTGGTATAGGCATGATCCCAATGCTGGTCACATTGTTTACTCAAATCAAGATCCAGGATGGTGTCAGCATTTTTAATGGTGGCTATACCTTTTTCATCAATATGGGAAATCACGTACTCATCACCGCCTTTTAATCCGCGCTTGCTATCACTGACACGTAGTCTGATACGATCCCCATCTCCTAGTTTTGTCTTAACTCTGCTAAAAACCGACATCTGCGCTTTATGGGCAATCAAAGCAGGGTTAACACGATAAGTATTGTTTGTGGCAGTATCACTTAGGGTTAACTGGTTCTTTGTGGTATCAATATCTTGTACCACCATATGATCACCCCGCTTGGCAACCGAGTAACTGCCATCAAGCTTTAATACATCCCCTTCTTTAAAGTTCTTGCTGCTTAACATCTCTGCCTGATCCATATTTTTAGATTTAAGGCGTGTTACCGGCATGTCATTGGTAATCAAGCCCTCATGCTTTAACCCTTCACGAATATGATGGGTAATCGCCTCACGTGACTCATGCATGGTGGCAATGACCAAGGTACGGTCTCGCTGTTCAGGAATTCTAGAAAGATAATCACTGGCAACTGCCTCATATAGCCCCTCTATTTGTGGCACCCCTTTTTCGGTAAAAATCATGTTGCCCTCTTTATCTCGATCAGGGGGCACTTCAATGAATGAGGAGGTACTGCCAGAAGCCACATCAATACCAGCAAGTCCTTTGCTATTCTCGCTGCGCTTGATGATCTCTTGGGGATTGATTTTTGCGATGGTGTTAAGTGATGCCTTAGCATGGGTTTGTGATGCCTGCTCAATGCCCTGCTTTAAGACAGGTGCTTCCATTTGTCTGACAATCTCTTGCATTTGCGCGCTCTTTAAGCCATATTTAATGCTTAACTCCATCGGCTTACCTTGATCAATAGCCACCTGCTGTTTGGTATCCCCTAAGAAAATGCCCTGTGCTTCACTTGCAATGACTTTGTTTTGAATATCATGGAATAGGCGATTGCCCAACATTGAGGATTCATCGGCGATGAAAATGGTTTTTGGGTTAATATCGTTGGTGTCTTTGTTTAAAAAGCTGTGTGCCGTCATGACCTCAATGCCTGCCCGCTCAAAGCGATTGCTAACCTCTCGATTGTTAAGAGAGGCATCAAGCTTTTGTACGGCCTTATGGGTTGGCGCAACACCAATAATTTTGTACCCCTGCACCTCTGCCTTATCTTTTAAGGCTTTCATCATGGTGGTTTTACCGGTACCGGCTAACCCTTCAATCCCAATAAAACGATCTTGGGTGGTCAGTGCCAGTGTGACCGCTTCACGTTGACCTTTGGTTAAAAAGGCCGGCAGAGTGCCGATGATGTCCATGACAGGCGTAATTTTACCGCGTCCTTGTAGATTGTTTTTGATGATGTTTTTTTCTAAATCAAAAACCTTTTGGGTGGTGAGCAATCGCTCTCCCAATAATTCCCCTGATGCCCGTTTTGCATCGATCAGTTGTTCAATGGCCAATGCATCGACCCTGCCTATGGCAAAGCGCACCGACTCTGTAACCACATCCTCAAGACTAAAGGCCGCCTCGCGTTCAGCAAGCTTAGATAAACCATAGGATAAGGCGGTTGCAACTTTGTCCTTATCCTCGCCCAGCAATGCGGAGGCAACGGTTTCTAAGTCTTTGCGAATAGCCGCATCGGTGCGCACGATAGGATCATAGGCTGCCTTACCATGTGCAATATCACTGGCCACCCAATTGATTTGCTCATGATCCAAGAGCTTCTTGGTTTTAGCAGCATTATCAGTAATTAAGGTAATATTGGGTGCATATTCTCTAAGCTCACCCATGCTTTGGCGACTGACTTGATAGCCACTTAATTTAGTAATCACTTTTTTGCTATCAGTTAATTGGTGAGGTTTGATCACATAGCCATGCTCAACAAAGGACTGCTTTAAACGCTCTTGATCAATCCACAAACTTTGACCCTCATGGCTAATGCGAATGCCCTCTTGAGTGATACTGCTAACGCCAAAGGTGGCATTTTTGTCGATACGATGATCACCCAAATATAGATTACGGTTAGCGCGTAATTTCTCACCAACAGCAATATCAAGGCTTGCTGCTTTCTTCACTTCAAACGGATCAACTTCATGGCCAGTTTCCTTGTATGCCGACAGATCCAATTGCCGTGCATCACCCTGCTTATTGTGAAGCAGCAGTATGTTGGCCTTGCCATCTACTTTGGCAACGCGCCAGGTTTCCTGATCAGGGCTAAAGGCATGAAAGGTGATCTGATCCCCCATGCCATAGAATTTACTGTGCCCCTTTTGGGCATCACTTAATCCCCGCGTTGATAACACCTCAAAGCGAAAGCTGCGTTGCCCTAATTGCCCCTCATCACGTAAAGCGGCTCGAATATGCGCGGTTACCTGCTCTTGATCCTTATTGGTTTTTACCACAACAGGGGTTGCACCCTGATCCTCTAGGTAAGATATGGCCAACATGCGATCAGCCATCTTGGTCTCTACAATATTCACACGCCCTTTGACTTTGGGTGTGCGAGAGACATGATGCGCCACACCGCCATCACGAACCCCCATCATCGGATTACCTGGTGTAAACCCCGTGGTTGCCTGGTTGTTGTTAAGCATGACTACCTTGGCATCCCGCCGTTCTGCAAGGGTGTTTAGATCCAGTACATCTTGATAGGAAAGCTTTTGGGCATCTAACACAAAGATCACATCATCACGAGAGGAGCCGAGTATTTTGCCGGCTATTTTGTGAGAGTATTCATGCTTAAAGTGGCTCACGGTTTGCATCAAATCATGAGCAAAGAAGTTTTTAAATGCCGACCAGAAAGATTTTTGTTCGCGTTCAATATCCCCACGCAACCGATTAATGCTGGATGCATTCTGGTGTAATACATAGGCATTTAGTCCCGCTTTCTCTGCCCCTTTGACCATGCCATCAACCAAAGCCGCCTCACGCTTAACCCCATTAGCCTCTACTAACTGAATGCGATCCGTACTTGCAAGCACTTTACCCAAAATACCAGAACGACCTATATCAAGTGACCAGGCTTTGCCCTTTGTCTCTGCAATCGTTTGCTTAAATGCTCTCTCTTTTTCAACTAAGGCTGCGGTGGTGTAGCGAATGTTGGCCTTACCAATTAACTCGCCCTCTTCCATTTTCTTGGCAACACTATGCTCAATAGCTTCGTGTTCAATACTCCCGCCACCAAAGATGAATGCCTGGCGAATAATATCCCCATGTGACAAAGACACTGAATATTGCGAGAGATGGGCAATGGCATCTTCTACGGCACTTGTAACATCTTGGCTAATGACAGGCATTGCGGTGTTAACTGTTTGCTTACCATGATTACCTTGGGCAAGATGCTCTTTGCTCTTTTGAATAATACCCTCAAGATCAACCCCCTGCTCACGCGCGCCTTGTTGCCAGGTTTGCTTGAGTGCCTCTGGATCAACCTGCATTTTTTTAACACGTGAGGCAAGTGTTGCCATTTGTGCTGCCTTAGCGCCTTTCTCACCACGAGAGCTAAGCATTCTCTCTATTTGGGCGCGTCGCTTGGATTGATCTTCGATATAAGCATCTGGCACATCAACAATTTTGAAATTGCCATGCTTATCAACAACCTCGATATCATAGCCACACTCTACGGCCCCCTTGGCCAAAATGCTGTTATAGAGCATGCCAAGGTAATGCTGGTTATTGTAAATATTCTCTCGAAAGCCGTTCTCAAAGTGTTCAATGTCAGACTTTTGGCGTGAGGATAATGCCCGCCATTGTCCATCTTCTCGCTGCGTGGCATTAATAATCACGCCATGAGTATGGAGTTGTGGATCTAACTCGCGACTGGTGGTGTGGCGAAAGGCAGCAATAATCAAATTCTTGGTTTGTTCAAATTCCGTCATGCCCCCCACTGTCTTGCGTCCCTCAGCGTACATGGCTTCTATTTTGCCTAGCACCTGCTCAACCGCGCTATTGTGAAGTGCAATCAGGCGCTCATCACCAGCGACTAACGCCATAATGGAGTAGGATTTGTTGGCAGAGAAGGTCAGATCGGTTGCAGGACGATGGCGAATAGTGCCATCTCGCATCTTTCCAATCTGCTCCCCATTTGGCATACGCCCATTTAACAGATCATCAAATAGCTGTGGCTCAATTTGCAACCCTAAAATATCAAGCCGTCTGGCGCCATCGCCTAACCAGCGCGCTGCCTCAGCAATCTCGCTTTTATCGTTCAAATAATAATTATCTTTGTCCAAAAAATACTTCGAGGTATCACTGGATGATTTCACAATGCCAATTGAGATCATGGTTTTTCTCCTGATTCCAGGCTGAAACTGACCCGTCCAAGCCAATGGAAGTTTTTAAAAGTGAACAGTTAAATTAAGGGTGATGAGCTAAGGATCATGTTGTGACATGCCACATTGCTCACCCAGGTGCAGCTAAGGAAACAACACCACGATGCAAAATATTGGAATATCAACCATCCCCATTTCTGTCAGAATTTACGCTTTGTAGGCTTTTTTGTGGCTAAAACCGCAAATCCCGACATGGTGTACATATCAACCACTATCGTTATAAGTCATGGTATTGCCCCTTATTTCTCAACCGCGGATTTCAAGGCATTAAAAGACACATAACCGGGTAACAACGTAATATCACCTGTAGAAACGTTACTTTCATCACTTGGCATGACGACCATAAAAGGCGTTCCCTGGATTTGTAGCTGTTGCGCCAAGGTATCAATCTGTTTAATCTGATCGTCAATATCACCCTTCTTAAGTGCCGCTTTAAAATCTGCCTGGTTAATCCCAACGTTTTTCATTATGAGATCAACCGCAGTGTTATTAAGCTTGCCTTCAATTAAGCCTGCTTTCTCCATGGCCTGATAGAATGCTTTAAACTTACCAACGCTATTGGCATACAAAGCGACTTTGTTGGCATACAGTGAGGCTTTGCCAAAGAAATGCAGCGGCATCATCACCACCTTAAGATCCTTGTTCTCTTCAAGCAGCTTGCTAATGATCGGAGCTTCCTTGTGGCAATAGACACACTGAAAATCAAAGACAAACAGCAAAGTTTTACTGGCATGAGGATTACCAATACTGGGCAAAAAGCTATCATCGCCCAAAATAACAGCCTTACTATCAACCACTGACTGCTTAGCCTGGTTTAAAGACTTTTGCTGCAGGCTACTTTGCATATGCTTTAAGATGTCCATCATTTGCTCTGGGTGAGCTTTGAAATAGCTTGTCGCCATTTCCCCTACCTGATTTTCGGTTAATGTAGGACTTGCCATAGCCGTGCCCATGCAAATGCTCGCCAATAGGGCTGTGGTTAAAATGTGTTTTTTCATTAGGCTTCCTTTTCTATGTGGTGGTTAAGAGTGGGATCTGATTCAATTTCAAACCCCATGTCATATTGATGCTCCATATTGCGCTCCTGTTTGTTGTTTTTGGCTTTTTTAAGCTCTGCTTGTAAGTGTTCTTGTTCATCGGCTAAATCTGCATTTTGTGCAACCAAACTGTTCTTCAAATTACTTTCCTGCTCATCAATTACGCCTTTATCTCGTTTAGGATGGTTTTGCAGGGTACTGGCAGCAGATGATACGGTTTTGATGGCATCCCAATTGATGGGACGCTGCACCAAAAGGTTTTGAGCCAGGATTTCACGCTCAATATAAGGTGTGTGCAATCGGGTGATGGGATGATTGCCAATTAAACGCACAAAGCACTCCAGATCATCCAGGTTTAAGATGGTGCCCGATTCCACCGTGCGCCGTGTAACGCGTTGTCTGGCAAAGGTATTGCCATCTCGAACCGGATCAGGCCCGTATGACTGACTTTCTTTCACTTCATTAATGACTTGTTCGCCCAAATCTTTCGATGCCCATTCCGCAACACGTTGTTTGGAGGAACGGTAATAGATGGTGGTATTTAAAAGGTCACTAATGGCGGTAGCTTCATGCTGACCGTAGATGAATTCCAGTTGACTAATGGACTGCACACCAATGGCCACACAACCACCAAATTTACGGATGTCGGCCACTACATCTGAGAAATTCTCAAGACGGTTTAAACTGGCCATCTCATCTAAGATCACCCAAAACCGGCGATGATTATTAGGTTCAAGGGATTGGATGCCCTTCATGGCCATACCAATCCACGCCGAGATCAGTGGCTTAATCTCGGCATGAAAATTGGCGCGTGAAGTGATAAACAGCCAGGGCTTATGACCTGCATTGTCATTGGCTTGACTAGCAACCCACTCTTTAATCGCAAAGGGGGTTTTATTTTTATCTTGATCTAAGCCCTCAAGAAATCGTAATGCCTTGGTATAGGTGGCCATCACCGCCCTTATGGAAATGGCGGTTTTTTCGATATCTTTGGACACCAGGTTTTCTGATTCCGTGCCCTCAAGTATTTGGCGTAATTCATCCAAACTTGTAGTCAGTAATACTTGCAGCAACTTGATGATGCTTTTATCCGGGTGATCGCGCATTTCCCATGCCACATTGGTAAAGATGGTACGCGCCGCATCTACCCAAAAGGGATCACTGCCCTGTACTGCTTTGGGCATTAAGTACGTGGCCAAGGCCGCCATCTCAATGGGATTCTGACAATCCTTCCAGATGTCCCAGTTGGCACATTGGTTGGACAATGGGTTAAGTTCAATATCGCCCAAATCTGCATCAAAGAAATACGGTTTTAAGGTGCTTTCCTTATCGTAGATAATGGCAGGGTCTCCACTTGCACGGATCTCATCAAGCAAGCGCATGATACCCTGGGTTTTACCCGACCCAGTAGATCCATGAAAAAACAGTCCCTGACGCTCAGAATAGCGCGGCATGGGTAAGGTGCTAAGTAATCGGATATCACTTGATCCACGCTTAGATCTATTAACCGAGGCAATGGTTTCCTTTTCTGATTTGGCCAAGCGTGTGCCAGAGATAAAACTATCACCAGAGTGCTTATCCCCACTTTTTATAAACAAGCTGGTAAAAAGCTTTGTTACCAACATGTAAATAATCAGGCCACCTCCCAATGCAATTAGGCCACTTGAGATTAAATGTGAGATAGCAAGATCCACATCATCTTGCATATTTCCAGACAACCAATAACCTGCGGTCATGAAATGAGCGTGATTATCCGGATTGGTCCACACATGAACCGATGAAAGGCCAACAAAACTTAGAATCCAGGCATAGCTTTGTAAGCCCAGCAACACCCAGTCGCTGTAATGCATTAAAGAAAGAAGAAGTAATGCAACAATCACCAGGTAGATAATAATGGCCCACTTGGTGATGCGCCCGACCACTTGTGAAAACATTCGAGCCTGGTAGAGAAATAGCTGCCCACCTCTAATTAATGATTTGGTTTTGTGCTCACTCATGTCATCCCCCAAATCCAAGGTAATGTCCAATAACATGTATCCATAACAGCGCACTCAGACCTGTTAATATCAAAGCAACGGTGAGTCGAAATGAAAACGTAAACGGCACTAATTTTGACTTGTCTAGATCACCTAGCTGGCGTCGAAGAAATCGTGCATAGGTGAGCAACCCTATGGCCACCAAAGAGATCATCGTTGCTGATCGAACACCCATGCCAAAATTAAATAAGGCTAGAATGACAACCAAAATTCCAGCAAAACTCTCCCACAGTGACCAAATGGTATGTGAAAAATGATTAAAACTTACGACCTGCCCTTTTAGAAAATTCGCTGTTCGATTAATGAGTGACATGGCTAGACTCCTCGATGGTGTTAAGCAGCATTCTGATTTCACACTCAATACCAACCCACTTGGCAAAAAGTGTAAAATCCAAGCTGTTACGTAACTGCTGGCAATTAACGCGACTTTTGCCAATTAGACGGTGTAAGTCTGCTTTTAGTTGTTCTAGCTCTAGGCTCATTATTGTGTTAGGTGTTTGTTTGGTCACGATCTCCTCCAATTTGGTTCTTAGTTGATTTACAAGGCAAAAGATTGAATGATTCAAGCATCTTCCAGCTCTTATCTGGGCATGCATCTGGTTTGTTTATTGGCATGCACCACATGGCATAGGTGTTTAGCCATTGTGCGTTCAAACAGTCTTTAAAATGAGGAACAGAAAGATATGCCGGTGTTGTCTCTTGTATTCCTGGCATTAATTTAGGCCATGCATGAACTTTGCATTTCTTTTTATTGCAATAATCTGTGACCGTCATTGATTCATTAAATCGAGCCATGATGTTTTGGGTGTAGGATCGAGCTAAAGGCTTACTTTGAATAATAAGCATATTCTCAGCGTTTCGATGCTCAGCACTATTAGTGAAGTTGTAACTTCCAGTTTCAACATACTGACCATCAATGACCATAACTTTGTTATGGGCAATCGCCACCTTGTAATCAACAAAGACAGGAATGCCAGCATCTAGCAAAGTCTGTACCTTACTGTAACGAGCATTAACCTGGCTTTTGTCAATTACTGCAACAACCGTTAAACCCCTATTAGCAGCTCTAACCAATGCTTTTGCGATTTGTTTTGAGGTGAAGCTGTAGGCTTGCATCAAAATACTGTTTTTTGCAGCATCAATGTGCTTGATTAAAAGG
>Ga0055584_100005763_pt1 | contig 12135 bp, 11 predicted proteins | sample OSDHelmetaG_FD_58716 | JGI IMG/M metagenome (GOLD analysis project Ga0055584, IMG submission 58716) | Pelagic marine sediment microbial communities from the LTER site Helgoland, North Sea, for post-phytoplankton bloom and carbon turnover... | ecosystem: Environmental > Aquatic > Marine >... | reverse complement strand
TTCGGCTCCAGGGCCTTCAAGAAGCAGTTTGGGTGCACCGATACGTAGAGGGTGAGAATCCCGCTAGCTCATAAGCTCGTGCTCGCGTCCCTGTGTGTCGCGACAGTCTCCGTCGGCCTGCCCGAAGCGATTCGCGCGGCCGGGCTCGCGTTCCCTGCGTGGGCGGCGACCTTCGTCGCGCTCGGCGCGGGTGGATTGGTGGGCTACGTCTTCTCTCGAATGTTAGGTCCAAAGCTCGAGTGGCTGCGCGGGGTGACCGAGCAGATGCGGCACGGCGCGCTCCACGGCGCGTTGGCCGTTCCGCGCAGCTCCTGGGCTCCGGATGAGATCGACGAGCTGGCGGAGAGTGTCGCGGTGCTTCGCGGCAGTCTGGCGGGGCTCCTCGGCCACTTCGAGAACACGGCCGACCGTCTCGCGACGGGCGCGCAGGATCTCGGCGTCTCGATCCAGAACGTTTCCGAGGGCAACGGCGAGATCTCGACCACCATGAGTGGGGTGGCCGATAGCGTCTCGCGCCAGCATGAAGTACTCGCCAACGGCACCCGGATCATCCAGGAGATCGCGAGCGATATCGAACTCAATGCGGGCCGTGCCCGCGAGGCATTTGGCTTCGCCGCCGAGGCCAATCAGAAGGCCGGTACGGGCGTCGAGGTGTCGCGACTCGCGATCGAGAAGATGCAGACGATGTTCGAGCGAGTCGAAGAGACCAGCCAGATGGTCTTCGATCTCGAGGCCAAGACCCGCCACGTGCATCAGATCACCGAGATCATCACCAGCGTTGCTCACCGCACGAACCTGCTGTCGCTCAACGCCTCGATCGAGGCCGCGCGTGCGGGAGAGGCGGGGCGGGGCTTCTCGGTCGTCGCCGATGAGATTCGCAAGTTGTCCGAGAACGCCGGTCGTAGCGCCGACGAGATCTCCAAGTTGATCCACGAGATTCAGTCCGACACGAACCAGGTTGCCGACGAGATGCGGAACTCGAGTGAGGTCATCGGGGAAGGCCGCGAGGACGTCAACACGATTGCCGATGCGTTGTCGCAGATCTCGATGGCCGTCGGTGAGGCAGCTGCGCGTTCCGAGGAGATTTTCCACGGCGCCGACAGCCACGCCATGAACACCGAGCGGATGGTCGCTTCGATGGACGAGATCGCTCAGGGAGCGATGGGCAGCGCGGACTCGATTGCGGACGTTTCGCGCACCGCGCAGGCTCAGCTCGGTGCGTTGTCGGAGATCGTCGAGGCTTCGACTTCGATGACCGAGCTCGCCGATCAACTCCGCGGGGTACTGCGAAGCTTCAGCAATGGTCGGGGTGCCGACGAGGCTCCGGCTCACTCTGCCGCGATCCTTTCGGGTGGTGCCGCAGGTTCGGGCACCACACCGTGAGCGACTTGGACAGCGAGCGGCTGTTGCTATTCGAGCTCTCTGGTCACGTCTACGGCCTTCCGATCGATGGGATCCTCGAGGTCGTCGAGGCCGGGGATCCCTGTGGTGTGCCGACGTTGCCGGGCGCGATCGCCGGCGTGATGAACTGGCACGGCGAAGCGCTTCCGGTGGTCGCTCCGCACGTCCTGGTAGCCGAGCCTGAACGGGGTGCCACGGACGGGGGCGAGCCCAACGCGAGCAAGATCGTCGGAGCGGGCCTTCTACAAGGTGAGGTCGGGCTGGCCGCAGCGTCCGTCAGACCCACCGAGAAGGCGGCGCTCTGCGCCGAGCAAGTGCTCGTCCTAGCAGATCGCGCTGGCGAGGTGCCGAAGCTCGGTCTTCCGATCGATGCGGTGCTCGGTCTGGCGGATGCGTCGAGCCGGACGCACGCCAACGTGACCGGATCCGTTGTTCGGGAGCGGCGATCGATCGATGGTCGCGTCGTCAGTGTGTTGGACCCGCGGCGCCTGGTGGCCCGCGCGCGAAGTGTAATCGAGGACATGGCCGCCTGAGGCGGACCGTTCGGGGGTAAGGATGAAGGGTCGAGTTCTGATTGCGGATGACGCGTCGTTCATGCGCCAGATGATTCGAGAGATCATCGAGCCGGAAGGCTACGAAATCGTCGGCGAGGCCGTGGACGGTGTCGAGGCGGTAGAGCAGTACGAGGCGGTCCAGCCAGACATCGTCACGATGGACATCGTGATGCCGAAGCGCTCGGGAATCGACGCGGTGAAGGGGATTCTCGAGCTCGATTCCGACGCCTGCGTCGTGATGTGCAGCGCGCTCGGGCAGGAGTCGCTCGTGATGGAAGCCCTGCAGGCCGGGGCGAAGGACTTCATCGTGAAGCCGTTCAAGCCGGAGGCCGTACTCGAAACGATGGCCAAGCTCACGAATAACGGCTGAGCGAGAGGATCGGGCACCCCATGGCTCTCGATATGGCCAAGTACCGTGCACTCTTCCTCGAAGAGACGACCGAGCACCTCGCGGAGGTCAGTCGCGCGTTGATCGACCTCGAGAAGGATCCCGCCTCGAGTGGGTCCATCGATCTGGTGTTCCGCATGGCTCACTCGATCAAGTCGATGGCGGCTTCGGTCGGCCACGATGCGATCACGGACGTGGCACACGCGCTGGAAGACCGGATGGAAACGGTGCGCAGTTCGGGCCGAATCGAGGGCGAGGACGGGCTCAGTGCGTTGTTCCGAGGTCTCGAGGGACTCGAGCGCATGGTTGCGGTCGTGCGCAGCGAGGACCGTTCGCCCGACCCCGATCCGGAGCTGGTTGCCGCGCTGCAGAAAGCCCCGAGGCCATCCGCCGTCGCCGCGGAAGACCGGCTCGCGGTCGGGGGACCCCCCGAAAAAAAAGCCTCGAGCTAGAACCGGCGGAGCCCACGCAGGCCCTGCCGGACGGCGATGCCGGGCTCCGAAGCGAAGCCGCAGGGCCGCAGCAGGCGGCTTCGGTGCGCGTCCGGACCGACTCCCTGGACCGCTTTCTGGGCGCCGTGGGCGAGGTGATCCTCAGTACCAGCCAGCTGCGGACCGCAGCCGGTAGCGGGCTCGAGGCCAACGCCGATCTGGCCGCCGGCTTCGACCATGTCGAACGCCGCGTCGGAGAGCTGCAGCGCCGCGTTCTCGATCTGCGAACGACTCCGCTGCAACGGGTGATGGATGCGTTGCCGCGGGCGGCCCGTCAGGTCGCGGAGGCGCGTGGCAAGCGCGTCGAGGTCGAAGTGACGGGAGCAAACCTCGAACTCGACCGTTCGATTCTCGACCGGCTGTCGGATCCCCTGTTGCACCTCGTGCGCAATGCGGTCGACCACGGTCTGGAGGCGCCCGAGGTTCGCGTGGCCGCGGGCAAGAGCCCGGTTGGACGCCTGGTCGTGGAGGCCCGCCGCGAGAAGGACGCGATCGTGATCGACGTGCGCGACGACGGAGCGGGCATCGACCTCGACGCCGTGCTCCAGCGCGCGGTCGAGGCGGGACTGTTGCATCCCGACCTTGCCGACGATCTCCCGCCGGAGGAGATCGCCAGCTTCGTCTTCTCGCCGGGGTTGTCGACCGCCGCCTCGGTCAGCGATATCTCGGGCCGAGGCGTCGGGATGGACGCCGTGCGCGCGACGATCGAGTCGCTCGGCGGCGCCGTCGAGTTGCGGACGGAGCGCGGAGCGGGGACGACCACGTCGCTCGTCGTTCCGATCACTGCCGCGGTTCAGCGGGTGTTGTTGGTCGGCGTCGCCGATGAGCGGGTGGCGCTGCCGATCGTGAAGGTCGAGCGGATTCTCGAGCTCGAGGCCGACGTGATCGAGCGAAGCGGGTCCGAGTGCTTCGTGCTGGTCGACGATGAGCCGCTACTGGTAATCCAGCTGGCCGAGCGGTTCGCTGCCGAGCCGACGGGAGATCCTGCGCTGGCGCTCCTGGTGATTGCCGAGCTGCGCGGCGAGCGCGTTGGATTGCGCGTGGATCGCTTCGAGGGTCAGCAGGAGATCTACGTGAAGCCGGTCCCGGAGTTGCTGGCGAGTGTCAAGCTCCTGGCGGGGCTCACGGTGCTGGGAGACGGCAGCCCCGTCTTCCTGTTGGATTTGAATCACCTCGTATGAGTGATCCCCGCAACGATGCGCATTCGCTGACGCGAATCGGGGCCGAGAGCGCCGAGAGCGCGTTCTCGCTGCTCCTGGATCGGACGATCGAGATGGGCGAGATCGTGCTTCGGGCCGCGACCTCTCCGATGGTTCCGACCGCGAGCGAGTGGGACTGCGGCGTCATTTTCGAGCTCGAAGGCGAACTCGACGCGTGGGTGGGCCTGTTGTTCCGGACGTCGCAGCGCGACGCGCTGGTCGAAAGAATGCTTGGAGCCGAGGCGAAATCGATGGGGGAGATGGCAACCGAGTCGGCGCTGATGGAAGTCGCCAATATCGTGGCTTCGCACGTCGCTTCCGGGCTGGCCGACGCGCTCGGGGACCGCTTGCTGCCGTCCGTTCCGATGCTGGCTCCGACCGATGCGGCCGCCCAGCTGGAGATCCTGCTGCGGGAGCGCGCGCGGGACTTCGACCGTGGCGAGTGCGAGCTCTTGGATGAACAGAGCGAGCTTGGGGGCCTGTTGGTCCTGGCGACCCGCTCGGGTCCTTGAGGGTCGCGGCGGTCGACCCCGGTAGTCGAGTCCGGGAATCGAGCCGGGCCCCGGAATCGGTGCAATCGGGGCCTGCCTCCGCGAGCCGTTGCTCCGTCGCGCGGTGGGGTACCGTGGGCGCGTGAACCGCGATCGCTTGCGAGAACTGCTCGAAGGTCTGCGCGCCGGCCGGGTCGATGTCGACACTGCGCTCGAGGATTTTGCGCGCATGCCGTTCGTCGACACGGATGCGGCACGCGTGGACACGCACCGCGCCCTGCGTCAGGGATTGCCGGAAGTCGTCTTCGGCCTGGGCAAGACGACCGACCAGATCGTCCAGGTCGTGAGCGCCCTGCGCGAGGTGGAGCAGTCGGTCCTGGTCACCCGGGTCGAGCCCGACACTGGGGCGGCCGTGCTGGAGCGGCTTCCGTCCGGCGAGCACGACGCGGTGGCTCGACTTCTCTGGTTCGGCCCGGCCGAGGTGGCGCCCGAGGGGAAGGGGACGATCGCCGTCGTGACTGCGGGCACTTCGGATCTGCCGGTGGCGCTGGAGGCGGTCGAGGTTGCGCGTCGCTTTGGCAACAAGGTCGATCTGGTGCAGGACGTCGGTGTCGCTGGGCTTCATCGTCTGCTCGCGGCTCACGAGCGGCTGCGCTCAGCGCGTGTCCTGATCGTTGTTGCCGGGATGGAAGGGGCGCTGCCCTCGGTCGTTGGCGGGTTGGTCGACAAGCCCGTGATCGCAGTGCCTACCAGCATCGGGTACGGTGCGTCGCTCGGCGGCGTCGCCGCGCTCCTCGGTATGTTGACGAGCTGTTCCTCGAACGTCACGGTCGTCAATATCGACAATGGATTCGGGGCCGCTCATGTCGCGACGCTCATCAACCGGCTCTGACCTGCTCCACTTCGACGCGTTCTCCGGGATCGCGGGGAACATGGTGCTCGCGGCGTTGATCGATGCGGGCGTCTCCCGCCGGGCGCTCGAAGCCGAGCTCGCTGGGCTCGCTGGTGTGGGCCTCGACTTCCGCTTCAAGATCCAGCGGGTGCGGCGCGGAGCGCTCGCGGCCCGCTACCTGGACGTCCTGGTCGCGACGCACCCCCGCAAGACGAAGAAAGCCGGTGCGGCCCATGCGGCGGGGCCGAAACGGTATGTCTCCGGGAATCGCGAGCCCGCGCCCGGCGAGCACCGCCACGTGCACGGCCGCAGCTTTGCCCAGATCCGGACCCTGCTGCGGAAGGCGAAGCTCGCCCAACCGGTTCGCGAGCGGGCCCTCCGGATCTTCGAGGCACTCGCACGCGCCGAGGCTCAGGTCCACGGCACAACCATCGATGAGGTGCACTTCCACGAGGTCGGTGCGGTCGACGCCATCGTCGACATCACGGGCGCGGCGGCTGCGATCGAGCTCACCGGTGTCTCGCGCATCACGTGTTCACCCGTCGCCCTCGGACACGGCTCCGTCGAGACGGCGCATGGCCGATTGCCGCTCCCGGCTCCGGCGACTCTGGAGCTGCTGCACGGGATCCCGACCGAGCCTGCGCATGTCGAGTGGGAGACGGTTACGCCGACCGGGGCCGCGATCCTGCGTGCTTGCGTCGATGACTATGAGCCGCTGCCGGCGATGCGCGTCTCGGCGATCGGCCACGGTGCGGGCCGCGACCGGCCGGGTCCGATGCCGAACGTGCTGCGCGCGGTGCTCGGCAGCGCAAGCACGGCCGGACGCGATCGGGTCGTCGTGTTGGAAACGAACCTCGACGACCTGGTGCCCGAGCACTTCGAGTTCTTGATGGAGCGCCTGTTCGAGGCTGGGGCTCTCGACGTGTCGCTCCAGAACCTGCAGATGAAGAAGAACCGGCCGGGTTTCCTGGTCCGTGCGCTGGCGCGACCGTCGGACCGGATGGCGGTTGCGAGTACGTTGTTCGCCCACTCGACTGCGATCGGGGTGCGTACCAGCGAGTGGGATCGCATCGTGTTGGAACGCGAGGAACGCCGCGTCGACACGGCATTCGGGCGAATCCGGGTCAAGCAGGTGAGCGATCTGGAGGGGCGCACCACGGCCTCGGCGGAGTACGACGACTGCAAGCGCGCGGCGACTCGCCACGGCGTGGCGCTGCGCGACGTCGTGCGCGCTGCAGAGGATGCCGCGCGCGGGGACACGGAATGATCGCGTCGGCAGAGTCCGTCGCGTCCGCCGAGTCGGTCGACTGGGGCGCCTACGACCTCGCGCCGACCGGCAGCCCGACGGGAGACGCGGTGCTGTGTATCCACGGCTTGACGGGAACGCCTTACGAGGTTCGCCCGCTGGCGGAGGTGCTGTCGGCGCGCGGGCTGCGTGCGCGCGGGCCGATGTTGCCGGGCCATGGGGGCGAGCCCGCGGAGCTGGCCCGGACTCGTTACACCGACTGGCTCGACTGCGTGCAAGCCGAGTTGGCCGCGCTGCGCCGCGATCACGCTCGCGTGTTCGTCTGCGGCTTGTCGCTAGGGGGCCTGCTGACGCTCTGGCTTGCGGCGAACGAGAAGGTCGACGCTGCGGTCGCGATCGGTACCCCGCTGCGCTTTCGGGCGCCGCTGCCGGCGGCGGTCGCCATCGGGCGATTCGTCCGGCCGATGCTCGTCAAGAAGGGAGGCTCGGACATCGCCGATCCCGCGGCGCGCGCGCGGCATCCTGGCATGCCGGTCATGCCACTGGCCAGCGTCCACCAGTTGATCCAGCTCCAGCGGGTGGTGCGGCGCTCGCTGCCGTCGTTGCGGGTGCCGCTCCTGCTGGCTCACGGGGCGTTGGATCGAACGGCGAAGCCCTCGAACCTGGGCGAGATCGCCTCCGCGGTAGCCAGTGAACGGCTCGAGCAGCTCGTGCTCGACTCGTCGGGCCACGTCGCTCCGGTCGACGTCGATGGCCCGCTGCTGGGCCGCGCCGTTGTGGACTTCCTTGCGGGGACCACGCGCGAAACGGTTTGACGTTCGGCGTCGAGTGCGAGAGAGTCCGCGGTGTTTCGAGAGGTGCTCGTACGCGGTTGTTGTAACCGGGTTCGAGAGAATAGGGAAGCGAGGTGGGAGGAGCGTCGGCTCCTCGATTCCTCCGCGGTCGCGCCGCCGTAAGGGGTGCGATCGGGTCATTTAGAGCCATTGCCGCGCTCGCAACGAGCGCAGTGAGAAGGCGACCCGATCGGTCAAGCCCTGAGCCGGAAGACCTGCCTCCTCGAGACCGCTCGGAGTGTCCTCGCGCATGGGACCTCGGCGGGTTCGTCTCGACCTCCCCAAGTGGGTCGGCCCTCCGATCGTCGCGCGAGAGCACCGCTCTCTCGGGGACGGCCCGCCGCGCTTGCGGGCAGGAGTGTTCGGCATGGGTTCTTTCCAATGGCTCCTTGGAGTCACGCTACTGCTGTGCTCAACGATCGCGGCGCCATCGCTGGCCGCCGCCGAGGATGACGCGGAGGGCGAGACGGTGGCCGCGCCGGCCGGCGTGGCACTTCCGGACGAAACGATCGTCATCACGGCGACCCGGACGGCGCGCCGACTCGATCGCGTCGGCAGCACGATCCGGGTGATCGACGCCGAGGACCTCGCACGACACCAGGATCAGCTGGTGATCGAGGCGCTCGAGCGCGTTCCCGGGCTCACGGTGCGCCGCGATGGCAATCGGCCCGGCAGTCGAGCCTCGGTCTTCATGCGCGGCGCGGATTCAGATCAGACCCTGGTCCTGGTCGATGGGGTGCGGCTCCACGATCCGTCGGCCCCGAACCGCGAAGCCTTCCTCGATCACCTGGGGGTCGATGAGATCGAGCGGATCGAAGTGTTGTCGGGTCCTCAGAGTCTACTCTACGGCTCCGATGCCATCGGGGGCGTTATCAACATCATCACGCGCAAAGGGCAGGGTGCGCCGAATGGCACGGTTCGTTTTACCGGCGGCAGCTTCAAGACGCTCGACGGCTCGGTGGCGGTACGCGGTGGCGGCGATGCCTATCACTACGCGGCGAACGTCCGGTTGGCCGAGTCGGACGGATTCAGCTCGAGTTCAGTGGGGGACCCGGACGACGACGGCTACCAGAACACCAGCGCCTCTCTCCGGATGGGCCTCGGGGACGATGACCTCGGCATCGAAGGTGCGTTTCGGTTCATCGATGCGCGAACCGAAGTCGATGGTTTCGGGGCGCCGGCTAGCGATACGCGACAGTATGCGCTCTCGATCGCGCCGCACTGGGCGCTCTTCGACGGGGCATGGCGTCAGAAGCTCACCTACTCGCTGCACCAGGCCGAGCGCGAGAACGGGGCTGTCTTCGTTACGGCGTTCGACAGTGATCTGCACGTGCTCGACTGGCAGAACACCGTCGATTGGTCCGACTCGCAGGGGACCGTGTTCGGCGCCCAGTTCCAGCACGAGGGTGCGCACTTCGCGGGCGGCTTCGCTCCGCCGACGGACGAACAGGCGTCGATGGGAGCCGTTTATTTCGACCAACAGGTCGCGCTCGGCAGCGCCGTCGATGTGACGGCGGGGCTGCGGGTCGAAATGCACGAACGCTATGGCTCGAACCTCACTGGACGCACGACGGCGGTGGTGCGCGTGTTCGACACGGGGGGGGCGTTCCACGGCTCCCTTGGCAGCGGATTCAAGGCGCCCACGCTGGCGCAGCTCTTCGATGACAGCTTCGGATCGGCGAACCCGGACCTGGAGCCCGAGCGTTCGACGGGCTGGGACATCGGCTATCGCCAGCGTTTCGGCAGTCGTGCGAGCTTCGACATCACGGGCTTCTGGAACGAGATCGACGATCTGATTCTTGGCGATCCGAACAACTCCTTCCGCAACGAGAACATCGAGTCCGTGCGCACGCGCGGTCTCGAACTGGCGCTGGATCTCGTGTTGCTCGACGGCTTCCGCTGGCTGGGCGATCTGCGCGGGCAGCTCGGCTACACGCGGACCGACGCACGAGCGCAGGAGTCGGCCAGCTTTGGCGTTTCGGATGGGGAGAGGTTGTTGCGACGTCCGAAGCACGAGGTCTCGTCGAACTTCGTCTGGGCGCCACTCGTGCCGCTCGAGTTCACGCTCGGTGTCTACTACGTGGGGGAGCGCTTCGACCTCGACCCGGTCACGTTCTCCCGGATTCGCGTCGATTCCTACGTGCGCGTCGATCTGGCCTACTCGTTCGCGCTGACCGAGCAACTCAAGCTGTTCGCTCGGATCGACAACGTCGGCAACGCGCAGTACGAGGACGTCGCAGGCTTCGAGACGTCCGGCCGTGCCTACTACGGTGGGGTGCGCTTCGACTTCGAGTGATCGCGCTCAGGCGACGGCGAGCTCGTGGAGGAACTCGAGGTAGGTGCTCTCGCCGTCGGCTCCGAAGCGATCGAAGCGAAGTCCGACCCCGCCGGGGTCCCGGTCGCCGCTGCCGAGCCGGTAGAGCACCTCGGTCTCGACCTCGACGGTTCGGCCCGTGTCGGCGAGCAGCAGTTCGCAGCGTTGGAGGCTCTGCGTGGGGAGGTTCCGGTCCGTTGCTACGAACAGGCCGCCGCGCGACAGCGCCAGTGCCGTGGAGGGGGCAGGGTTCCCGGCAATGAGGACGGTGATCGGTTCGTGATAGCGCGTGAAGCGTCGCTGCTCGGGTTGGTCGAGGATCTGTGCAAGGCGGTCCGCAATCCGCGTGACCTCGAGCGGTCCAGCGAGGTAGCCCTTGGCGCCGATCTTCTGGGCCGCCGCGCGTCGCCCGGGGTGCTGTTCGTTGTCGACCACGATCACGGGGATGTGGTCGACGCCCGCGGTCGCGGCGAGCATCGGCACGAGCTCGAGGCCCCCGCTGCGTCCGAGGTCGGCGTCGGTGATGACGAGCTCCGGCGTGCAGCGGTGGTACAGGCGGATCGCTTCCGAGGCACTGCGCGCGATGTCGACGGTGTAGCCGCGAAGTCCGAGTGAATCGATCGCCCGTTGGTTGCGAGCCAGGAGAGGGCCGACCAGCAAGATCCGGTGAGACCGAACGCCGACCGTGGCGATCTCCGACTGCGAAATCTCCTGCCTTGCGCTGGATTCGTCGCGCAGCCGCGCTCGAACGGTATCGGCGACCGCTTCGATGCGGTTCGTGATGGCGATCTGGAGCTCTCCATTGCTGCCGGGAACGCGGCTCAGCTGGAATACCCGTTCTGCGCGACCGGCCAGTGCCAGGCCGCGCAGCGGGCCGCGGCCCGGAAGCACGATCGTCCTGGGCTCGACGATCACGGCTTGAACGCGATCGCCTTCGCCTTCGATCGGGATGCGGATCACGCTGTCCGGCGAACGCGCCGCCCGGGTCGTACCGGCCCGTTCCAGTGCAGCCCAGGTGTCGGCGAGGCGCTCCTGTCTGTGGCGCCAGGCGGTGCGGATTCGCAGCTCGATGTCCAGCGCGCTCTCACAGCCGCGCGTGTCGATCGGGGGGAGGCAGAAGAGATCGTGGGGCTTCAGACACTTGATCGTATGCGCGCCGAGCGTCGTGAAGAGCACACGATCGAACCGGACGCCGCGCTCGAGGCCCGGGAAGGCATGCTGTGACAAGGGCATGGTCGCCAAGGTCGCCCGCCCCCCGCGCATCACGCGGGAGTGGATGCGCATCGCGGCGAGCCGCTCGGACCAGGTCTGTGCGCGGGACCGCGGAGGGGCGGTGCGGATGTCTTCTCGTTGTTCCACCTGTTCCGCTTCGGCCGCTCGGGCGTGGCGCTGCGTGACGACATCACATCCGCTCGGTGACGGAAGTCACCTCCCGCGATGCTCGGTGCGGAGTTCTGCGTAGCGCTCGCCGGCTTGCTGCGTTCCGGGCCGCTGCATGCGCGGCGTGTCGCGGGTCCGGGGTGAGGAGCGAGGGCACCGGACGGGGTGGAAGCAGCGAAGCCGTGCGGCCTGGTCGCAAGCGGGGTAGAACCAGAGTGTGGCCCGCGCGGAATCCTCGATCGAAGAGAACGCCCCGGCGTCCGGTTCCTCGATTGGCTGGGCGCTTGCGATCGTGGCCCTGTTTGGCGTCGCCGGCTGGCTGCGCGCGCACAACGCCTATGCCTTCTTCATCGATCACGGCTTCGACGAGAGCTTCAACTGGGAGTACGTCCAGCAGCTCACCCGGAGCTGGGCGATCCCCGATCCGGAGAGCCTCTGGTCGGCGGCGCGCCCTCCCTTCTTCTTCTACGTCAGCGCCGTAGTGGCTCGCATCGCCGGGGCGGCGCAGGCGCCCTCGATGCACGCGATCCGGCTCGCGAGCAGCGTCTTCGGCGTGCTGGTGATCGCGCTCGCAGTCGTCCAGCTCTGGCGCTGGAACCGTGCCGATCCGATACGCGTCGCGGCCGCGGCCGCCTTGATGTTGTTTGTGCCCGCCCACATCTATCTCAGCGCGATGGTCAACGAGGAGATCACCGTCGCCGGTTGGACCACGCTGGCTCTCCTCGTCGCCCTGTGGGAGCAGCGTGCTGCGGCCGAGGGGAGTGCCAGTTGGCTGCGGATCGTTGCGATCGGTGGGCTTGGCGGTCTCGCCTTCATGACGAAGCTCACGGGTTGTCTCGTCGTGATGGCGATTGCCGCATCGTTCGTGTTCGACGGATGGCGCCGCGGCGAGCTTCGTTCGGCACTTGTGCGCGCGGCAACGCTTTCCGTGATCGCTCTAGTGGTG
>Ga0055584_100005762_pt1 | contig 12136 bp, 18 predicted proteins | sample OSDHelmetaG_FD_58716 | JGI IMG/M metagenome (GOLD analysis project Ga0055584, IMG submission 58716) | Pelagic marine sediment microbial communities from the LTER site Helgoland, North Sea, for post-phytoplankton bloom and carbon turnover... | ecosystem: Environmental > Aquatic > Marine >... | reverse complement strand
CATCTACCACATACCACCCTGCGATAATATCGGGGTCTTGTTTTGCCATGTGTGCGGCAAAGTCAGCGAGTAGTTGTCGCTCATTAGCGAAAGCCTTTATTGGAGTATCGAACTCGATAGACTCAAGGCCTTCGGGGTGATTGATGCAGTCGAGGGATTTGTAAGTCCCTGCCTTTATGTCGTCATGGCGAACCCAAGAATACATTCTACCTGTGTACGAATCATGCACACTAAGCATAGTTATCTCGCCGGATTTAGTCATCCATTCGCCATCTAAGTACCATATCCGGTGATTGTAGTTGGGTATGGGGTCTTCACCGGCACTCAGCCGGTCAATAAGAACTTGGTTGGGGAAAGTAACATTGCTCTCCCAAGTAGTAGTGTGTTTAGACCACATGCGACGGTCATATTCTGTGCGAAAGTAGACCTTGTTTAACTTCTGTCCATAGAGACCCTCAAAGCCCTCTTGGACTTTGACTAGACCGTATGTGTCACCTACATTATTGGTGAAGCAATACGGATAAGCATTCAACTTAATGTCCTGCCGCTCAAGGGTTTCGGGGTCTCTACTTCTTATTCGTATGTCCCTACCGCCTACCTGTGTTACAATCATATATACACATCTCACTTCGCCACTACTTAATCCATTAGGTCAAGAAAGCATCGACACCATCCATGCTGTAGCATAATAGTATTGATAATATCTAAATCATTAGATGGCGGGTTGCAGGTGGCCGAGACTACACTTTGGCAGGCCGGACATACAGTAATTTTGAGGACATGATTAACCATTTACTCTATACCCCCTGCCTCTTGTCGGTATGTCATGTCGGCGTAGCCAATTTTGGATAGTCATAGGAGTCACCGAGCACATTACTGCGATAGCCGCCATGGAGTAACCCTTGTCTACATAATGCTCCCGCAACCAGTGTGGGTCACGGTAGTCATCTCGTAGTGCCTTTAGAGTTAAGCATAATTTATGCGGCTCTCCGCAGTGGATGCACTTAATTATTTGCTCGGCGTAATTCTCACCGACCTTCACGGTTGGTTGTTCTTCATTTATTATTTGCTTCTTTTCGCAATTGTAGCATATCATTAACATATTTTTCACCTAATTTGTATTCTCTCTTTCCTTTTACCGTGCGGTATTCGAGTAATTCACGAGCAGTAAGCACCCTAAAGAGAGTACCCACGCGTTGATTGCTGATTATTTGAGATGAAGTCCCTCTAGCATCATGTAACATTGCCATTTGGCATATCAATTCAGTAGTGTACCAGTCGTCAGCATCCAACTCAAAAGCCACCACACAAGAAAGAAGAATCCTCATCCTTCTTCGCCTGTGAGAGCCTCTAAAAATCCAACGATTAAATGCCTCGTATTCACATACGGCCTTGACTTGGGGAGTAGTAAATCCGGCGATTGTATCGTATTTGTAGCCTAGGGCCATCAAAGAACCCCCGCTTGAAATACCCAGTCTCCGTTACCCATCACCATTAGAAGTCTTATTCCTTGACCGTGTTCTCTAAAATCCAAGAACCTCAAGTAAATGTCATCTCGGTAGTGTCTCGTTATATTCTCAAGACCTCCCTCGAATGCTACTTCAAAATCATCAGTGGTGTATTCGCCCAAGTCGGTAGTAGTCTGTCCCTTGAACGGGTCTCCTACTGAAACACTTAGCGTGTTGTCCTTGACTTGAAAGCGGTAACGATTCAACTTCTGTCCGTTCATACCATCACAGCGTAGAGCGTCATACAATTCCCCTGCTTCGATTTGAGCAGTAAAGAAAGGGGATATAGTATTCCCATCCTTGGTCTTGTATGTCAAGCCGTCTATCTGTTCGGCTCTACTCTTTGCTTCATTATGCCACTCTTTGAGCGTGTGTTGGCTATTGGCAAATGCTTTAGCATCAAAGCCACCTGCTAGAGTAGTCTGTTTTTTATTAGATTTAATAAGAACCTTACCGTTGTTTAGGCTTAGGTTCACATAATCTCCGTGATACTTTAGGACTCCAAGCATACGCTCAATGTCCGGCACAGGTAGGGATTCTTCATCCCCCTCGCACTTAAATGATAAGTATGAGAGGGAGGTTTTCCCGTCCTTTACAATAGAAGTAGTGGACAACTTATCGTCGCCCAACACTAGGATACACCCAGTAACCTGCTTCTGTGGTTTGCCGTTGATATGTTGCTCCCTCGATGTAGCCGAGAGCAACTGCTCAAGTGCCTTTCGAGGAACTTTCACTTAACCCAACTCCCTAAGTAGTGGGTGAACTTAGCGGCGGGAGCGTCATGCTCATCCTGCAACTCACGCACAGCCGCTATGACTGCGCCCAAGTTAGGTATCTCATCAATGATTGCCTCAAGGTCAGCAATTCGAGAGCGGAGAACCTGTAGTTCTTTGCCTATCTCAAATAACTTTGCTTCGTATCCCATATCAGTCCCACCCAAAAGGTAATCCGCTCCAAGTCACTTTGCCATTGACAACACTCATCAAGTCATACTGCTTACCCAAGTGCTCCATGTTGCGACCTTTCATCTCGTTGATAGTAGCACGGATAACGAAGTCATCCTCGCCCAACTTTTTGTCAGCCTCAACACCGGCGGTCTTGTCGCCTTTCTTAGTGTATCGTCTTAGTAGAACCTGTTGGCTTACGAATCGCTGTGTACCATCGACCCAATCGACAATCTCGCCAATTTTCATCATGGCTTTAGTACCGTTGCCGATGTCCATGAATTGCTTCTTGTCTTTCAAGTGAAAGGTAAAGAAAATGTAGGGGATTGGTAGAGCAGTCAGTCGGTTAAGAACGCCCTTGAACACACGGTTGCGCTCACGCCATTCCTTCTGATTGAAGTTGTCGCTCTCGTCTTTGATAACACCACGCTCAACAAGTCGCTCAGTCATAACGAACTCGCACCACTTGAGGAAAGTAGAGCCGCCATCCATGACGACAGCCCCGATACTCTCATTATTCTCACCAAGGTATGCGGTGAACCACTCCAACTTTTTGACTACAGCGAGCCAATCAGTAGTGTTGTCTTCATTCCACATAGCATCATCCATCTCATCAATCATAGGGATGACACGGATTCTTTCAGCACCCTCAACCTTGGTCGAGAGTAAGTAATCTACAGTGTTCTGTGCGGAATTGTCACAGTCGAGGACTACAATGTCCTTGTCTGTGTGCTTGAGTGCTAGGTCAAGAGAGAGACCGGTCTTAGCGGTGTTCTCCTTTCCTACCAAGGCCATGCGAATTGGTGCATGGTTTGCTCGCTTCTTGTCGAACAACTCACGGTAGTATTCGGCCCCGTAGGTAGCCCCCGCTTTCGCAGGGGCCGCCTCGGTTTTAGACTGTGCCCAAGCCATCAGTCCCACCCCTCAGCATCTACAGTCGAGGAGTCATCACTGACACCAATGGATTCAGCACACCACCAACCAGTAGTTACTAGGCGTGCTTCGTCGTCACGGCTCATGTAAGGCTGTCCAACAACCATTAGAGTAGAACCGACAGAAAAATCAACCAGTGACTCTTGAGAGGCAGGGACATAAATGTCAGTAGTGCCGGCCATAGACATGATGTCAAGGTCGCCAACAGTGATAATGTAGCCACCATTGTCCCGTGGGTCAATGTGAATAACTTCGACTACAACAGATACTAGTGCATCCCACTTCTCTTTGTCGCTGAGTCCACCGACATATGCTTCGATGTCTTGTAGACCACCTTCGAGTCGCTTGATGCCGTCATAGTTAATGGCATCGGGAGCGTCGGAGAAAATAGTCTGTAGTGAGTCATCAACTGTGAAGTTGGAGACACCTGCTTTAGCGTAGGCAGTGTTACCATTACGAGCAGGGCGCATAGCGATAGTTCCTGCTACGAAAGTAGGTTGGTCTACTTCGGCTAGAGCACCAGTGAATCGCATGGAGTAGACTTGAGTGTCTTTGTCTCCCTGCTTTCTACCCAAGAACATACAGTTACGGTCCTTTTCGCTTAGTGGGCGAGGGTTGCCGTACTTGAAGTTCTTGTCACCGGACGGGAATGTAGGGCTAGCCTTGTCCCAAATCAAGTGAAAGTGTAGTCCGTTGCCTGCGTCGTAAGTATTCTTAGGCAATTCCGAAACATCAACAGTGCTGACATCGGGGTCGAATGCTTCGCCACGAGCCAAAGAACCGTTGTACTTCTTGGTGTATGTGCCATCGTTGTTGTCTTCGTAGACAGTTGCTAGTCCGTCTTCGACCATAGCGTCAGCAATCGCTGAGTCGCCAATACTCTTAGCCGCTTTCTTGTATGCAAAGTCTGCCCAGTCTTTGTAGCGTGGGGCACTAATGAACATTCCTTCAAAGAGAGTCGCACCGGAACGCTTTAGTCGTTCACTTTCGCTCTTAATCTGTCGTCCTGCAATCCGTAGTGCGTTGATATTGCACTCTTCTTCTGTCTTTCCTGCATCCATCCATGCGGCCCTGTTGGTGTCAAGCACTTCGCTCATTCGAGCGTTAAGTGCATCAACCGTACAGTTCACATTTTTGCTAATTCGTTCAATCATTTGTTGTATATCTACCATTGTAAAACCTCATCTATCCATGTATCTCCGCCACTATATAACCCTACCTACTCAGCCAATCTACGGCAAAAATCCCACATAACATAGTGGGCTTCGACACCACTCAACAAGTCCCTTTGGGCCTGTGTAGCGGCATCTACCAAGAGCAATTTGCTTCGAGGTTTAGCGGGGGAGTTAATGCCGTAACTAAATACAGCGCCTATGGTCTTTCGTAGATTAGTCGGTGTGCCCATGCACTTTACCGCTTCTTCTACCTGCTTCTCTTTGAGACAAAGAGTGAGTATTCTAGCCGCATCAATCTCCGGTTCGGAGATGGATACCAAGAATTGCTCTCGGCTTTCTTCGGGAATAGTATGGTACGCCTGTAGAGCGTTGATTGCGTTTCGTAAGTCGCCTTTGTTGGCACCTATGATTTTGTCAAGGTCGGCTTGATTAGTAAAGAACCCTTCTCTAGCATCTACTTGATGTAACCGCAGGAACATTTCACTGTCCTCTATTGGTTTGAAGGTTCTTAGTTGGCATCGAGATTGAAGCCAAGGAGACAACTTAGTTAAGTCGTTACAGGTAAGAATGAAGTAACCTTGAGCACCTTCGATGACACCTTTCAGTGCCGACTGGGCCGCATCAGTAAGTTGGTCGGCTTCATCTAAAAAGTAAATGGTCTCCCACTGTCCAAGTCGAGTCATAGGGGCTAATTCATCCTCGATGAATTGTATGCCCCGCTGTCGCTTGGATGAGGCATTGTACATATGAATAGTGTAGCCTAATTGATTAGCCAGTATATGAGCGAGAGAGGTCTTACCTGTTCCCGCTTCGGGAGAATAAAAAATGTAGTGTTGCATGCCGCTAGTACCGGAGGCGATGCGCTCGAACTCACCAATCATGTGTTCTTGGCCTACGAACTCATCGAGAGTAGAAGGCCGGTGCTTGGTAGCCCATACTTGTTTCATGCCTTACCATGTATCTACGCCACTATATAATCCCTATGCCCGACGAATACATGCTATGCAGTGGTTTTCATCGGTAGGCATTATTCTAGTCTTGGCGCACACAGGGCATTGCTTTGCTTTCTTTCGCTCACTAGGAGTCATCACTGAAATAGGACGAGTCAAAATCAAATCATCCTTTGTCTTGATTACTTCTCGGTCAATATCGAAAAGCATATGCTGAGTGTTAATCCCAACAGTCATTTCGACTTTTTGTTTGCCGACGATAACCACTTGCGGATTCTTAGACATAAGAGCACTGAGGCTATTAGGAGAGGGAACATTCTTCACACCTTTGTAATTCTGTAATAATTCGGCAACTTCTTCTCTAGTGGCAGGACCGTGTTCGAGCAGTAATTCTACTATTGCCCGACGAACCCGCTTGTTATTATTGTTGGCCGACATGCTTAAGCATAATCGCTAATGCCTTATGAGAGTCACTCGTTTTGGTTAAACCATACAATCGCTTGAGAAGTGGCCTCGGCACTAGCCTCATGCTCCATAGTGGTCTTGACATCAAATTGATAAGCGCCGCCATAATCCCCGAACTTAGGGTCGGTGATGACAGCGATAATAAACCAAAGCAATACTGCTAGCATAATCCATAGTCCTCCGCTACCGTAGTCCATGTTCACCACTCCTGTAGTAGAGTTGTTGAAGAATGGGGGATAGCGTTGTAGGTGTAGACCCAAGCGTTTATTTTGTCGCCTGCATTATTGATTTCAATTCTACGGCGGTGATAAAAGCCTTGAGCCACCCCTTCGAGTACATCGAGTTCTTCTAAAACATCGTCAGTCACAGCGTATGCCTCACCTTTGACAGCGAGAGCACCACACACCATAGCAGGGAATGGTCCTAGGTCTACCAAGCCCCATCGAGGGTTACTTTCATATTCACCTAGGTATTCTTGTTGCGCTAAGTAACCGTGGTTACTGTATCCTTTCTTTAGTGTCCCATATACGAACACAGTGTGCAGTTCTTGTTGTTTCATCATAGCCATTGTATCACTTCTTGTTTTGTTTTGTTTGCTCCGACAGGCAACGCATCAATTTGATTAGTGCGTATCTCATTCGTTACTAGTGGGTCTCCACTTAGAATGGTCTCCATATGCTTGTCTGTTTGTCTAATGCCATCCGGCACTATATAGTCCTTCTTGGCCTTCTTAGAAGGCCACTTGAAGTTGCGAATAGGATTGATGCCGTATGCAATCGCCGCACGAGTATAACTTTCATGCAGGGTGAATCGGCATCGAGCCAACAGGCGACCAAGGGATATATCATGTGTGTTCACCTTGATGAATGCGTTGGCTAGGGGGAGAGGGATAGGACCGAGAGCAGTGTGTGCTCGGTCACGGTCAGCCCAACATAGGGCCGCTCTAATTTTGCGAGAGTAGTCGGGCTTACTTGTCTTGATAGATTGGTCGAGGATAACACAGTCCTCGCTCGCCTTTGTCAATTTAGGCAACTTGTCACATACAATGACTAAGCGGAAAGGTACAATTTTGGCCCAGTATAGTGCATCCTTCTCAGTAAAGTTACTGATGTGTAGAATGTATGTGGTGTGTGGTGCTGACGGAGAGGTAGTCAAGTCGCCATACATACAGAAGTAGTCTCCAGTTCGGTATCTCGTGTCGTCATTAGTGAAAATTACTACTCCCATATTACATCAACTCCGTATCATTTGTTAAGACCCAATCAATAAAACGGCGCATTTGATGTGGTGATAATCCCCACACCTCCCGCACCGACTTTGCAGGGACTTGATAGTCTGCAACATACAACTCATAACCATTACCCTTCGCCACTAAGCGAATGCTTAAACCATCATCGGCCATGGCCTGCGCTAGAGCAGGGAACTCACGCTCGTAGATGGGTCGAGTGAACAACATGGTGGCACTCTTACTGCGCCATGACTTGATGCTCATTCCTCTTCACCATCCATCATCCAATCCCACTCTCGCTTCATTCAATCACCTCGAAGTCGGCATCATTGTAGGACACCTTGGGCGTTTGCATAGTGGCGAGGCGCAGTTGTATTTGGTCTAGGTAGAGCGGCTCATTGCGTAGGACTTCTACGAGAATGCCCATCATGGCATCGACCTTTCGGTCAGCGAGTAGTAGTTGCGAATCAACGCCAATCTCGCTCTTGAGTTGTCCTACTAATTTCAAGAATCCTTGTCCTTGAGACAGTAACTTAGTAGCGTCGCCAATCCATTCCGAGGTAAGTCCCTCAGTTACTTTGCGTTGCTCAAGTTCATCAAGCCAAGAGACCAGTCGTTGAACGAGATTCTCGGCTACATTGAGTGTGCTGATAGACTCATCCCGCATCTGTTCGATGTGTGATGCTTCGTTGGGTTCATACTGTAGGTGCTCATCCATGTGACGATTAACTGTACCTACAGGCCATGAGTACTTAGACTCAAGGAATGTGCTAGTCATTTCACCTCGGTGGATTTTGACCTCGACCTCACGCTTGTTTGCCAATTGACATACAGCACAGTTGTTGTCTTCAATGACCCACTGTAGGGCTTCGGCGTGAGCGTGAGCATTGGTATTAGGTATGTTCGTAAGCAAATAATCTATGCGGTCTTGGATTTGTCGTCGGGTTTTCATCAAACCACACTCCATACTTTTACTTTGTAGTGGTAGCCTCTAGCCACCTCGCCCTCACCGAATTGGTATGACCCGACATCGGGTTCATGTGATGCAAAGCGGTGGTCTCGGAGTAGGGCTTGAGAAGCGGAGCGCACACTGGTAGGGCTACGCTTGGCACTGAATCCCGACTGTGCAATGTTATACATAAGAGTGCGTGCTGACATCTCGCCGTTGCGTAGGATTTGCTCCTTGGCTCGGTCACACCATTGAGTGTATCTACCCATCAAACATCACCTACTAAATGATACATACTGACAATATAGGTTGTCTTTCTGTTTGTATCTCGATAATATACTTCGGTATCCTTTGCCACTAAGTCACTACATCTAGCGAGTATTTGTTGGCATTGCCTAGGAGTTAATGTGTCTCTAAGTGGTTTGCCTCTAGCAGTGTATTGTAATGAATCATGCAGTTCGTTTGCAGTACTTGGTCCGTTTTCTGTTATGTATTTTATTGCATTTTGTAAAAAATTATGTTTTATTTTAGGCCTCATTTGGTTTCACCTCGTAGTTGGCTTGGGGGTAGCCGATATAACAGGACACTCCTTTGCGTCCTCTACCTGCCCCCTTACTCCTTTCTTCATTATACCACGCCTGTATATGTAGGTTGTCCTCAATCCATCGTTTAGCGGATTGGTAGTCACCATTCGTAATCATTCGCGCTACCTCTTTGATGAGGTTGGAGCGGGACATGGCTTGATTCCAGAAGGCTGTCTTGATTAGGCGCAGGTCAGCATCCATGACGCTTCGTCGCATATCCAAGCACCGGTCAAGGATGGTGCGTAGTTGGTCTGTCATTTTAATGTGTAGGACATCACCGCCTTTGTAGATTGGGGACATGATAGCATGGCCCAAGGCTAGCCTACGAAACAGGTCGGCCTCATGGCTACGGACTTCGGGTCGGAATAACCACTCATTGAATGCGTCATCAAACCGTAGTCCAGTTGGGGGGTTCATAATTACCTCCATGGCTCGGTCAGTAAAGAAGTTACGCAGGTTGTCAGCCATGCCGATTAACTCAGCACGCTCGGCGGGAGTCATACTCGCCTGTTTAGCCTGCGCCATTTTGAATAGTCGCTCCTTTTCGGGGTTCATCTCGATGTCAATGATGAAGAAGCGTCGGTCAAGACCGGACTCCATCTCGAATCGAGCAGGTTGCGTACCTGCCCACAGTGTATAGCGAGTAGTATATTCTACCCATCCGGCTCTCATAACCTTCTTGACTCTACCGTTGTCGGTGGAGGTGAGTAGTTGGTTCTTAATGTCGGTGCTGTGTTCCTTCTTTCCGGCATCAGTGATGGACGAGAACTCCTCGAATCCAAGGAAACCCCCACACATTTCACGAGCCAGTGGTCGGCCCATGATATTACCTTCTTCATCCACCGAACCAAACATACCTGCTTCGGTAATTGAGTTCGGGCCGATGTCAGTTCTAAAGCCCATGCCGATTTCAGCATTAGCCATGTTTGACAATAGCCCTGTTTTAGGGCTTAGAAACAACTGTATGAGCACGGATTTACCCGACCCCTTCATACCCCGCATCAGTATGTGAAGTCTCGTGTCAGCGACATGAGACATAGGTGTATAGATTGGGTCTTTGTCATGTCGTAGGATACAGGATTCAATCTCAAATCCCTCGACACCTTCGACAGGTATGAACGGACATGTACCACACTTGTTCAGCCCGTTGAATATGTGAGTGCCTATCGAACATAGGAACACAGGCACTTTATCGGCAACATCAACATAGTGGTTGCGCTCGACATACTCGGCCATAGCATCAAAGACATTCATGTTATGCACATCAATCAACCCCATAGCATATTAGGTGCTTCTACCTTGGTCTGTGCATCACTAAGTAACTCTTCTAATTGCTTTCTTAGTGCCATTGATTCGCTTATCTGTTTGTTGGTTTTCTTGATGGAGGCGTTGAGTGAGTGCTTTGTCTTGTATTTACCAGTCATTTTATTGACCCATCGGAATAGCGAGAGTGCCGCCACTTCATCAACATCACCCGATTCGGGGTCATGTCCACTGAATACAGTGAGGCAATTACTAATGCCCATGTTATGAGCCAAGTGAGGGAATAGCCAAGCAGGGGGAGAGAAGAACAAGTCTGTTTTCAAAACACCCTCGCCTGTGATTCGTAATTTTTGGCTAGCGGAATGTGAGTAGCATAGCATCTCATCGGGAGAGTGAACAGCGAATATGTCGGTGTTGAGCGAGTCATGCAAAGTAGTAGATGTTACGAATGCAAAGAAGCCTAAGTCATCGTACTTGTTTTTCATAAAGGAAACAAAGTCCCGTACCGGTGGGTAGCAGTGAATCCATGTAGCCTGTGCTTCTTGTAGAGGCATGATAGGTGTTTGAGGCCACTGATTTACATTTAGGATAACTACTCCGTTGTAGAAGTAGTATTCCCAACCTATCTGTTCAAAGTCCTTCGATTGGTTGAATACCATTTGGCTAATCAAATGCGACAGGATGCGCCCTGCGGGTTTGGCCTCACCAAGTATAGCATTCATTGCTATGTGTGAGGCGCAACCGTATTCGTTCTCGGAGTAAATTAGAACTCCGTTAATGACAGCAGGCCATGCCTCCTGTTCGTATATGTCAATTGTTTCGTGTTTAGTCATCATTATTTATCATCAATCCTTCGTCACTACTTAAGTGTTCTGTAATTAAGTTGGTAACTTCAATTCAGCAAACGAAATTAAACCACTGCACTGCTCCCCGATTCCTAGGTATTAAGTTAATTCGTATAAGGGATATTTAATAAAAAGGTTATAGTATAGTATAGTAATAGTATAGTATAGTCCTCATAACATAAATGTCTATAACGAAATAACTTAATTAGAGCAATCAAGGCGCAGTCAGTCGGTTTATTTTCGTTGTCAAAAAAAAATTATCCAACTTAATTGCGGAACGCTTATATGCACCTCCGCAATCTATCATGCAGTAATGTATCTAATTCACGGGTCATCAAGTAAGGTGACTCATTTACTGCGCTGATTGTTGGTAAGTCCCTCGCTACTTCTACCGATACACCAACAGAAGCAACATCAAGCGTATTAGTCAATGCTTCACGCAACTCCTTGGTTGTTTTCTTACAGGTCGTAGGGGGTAGGAGGCAGTACTTCTTACCCGCCATGTCCACGGCTGTCACGCTGATGTAGAAAGACGGTCCGATGTCTGTTACTCGCACAGTGTGTCTACCTACATGACAGAATAACGATGGCCTCAAATGGGCCTTCTTAGAGTCTTTATAGACAGTCGGTCTATGCTGAGTTACGAACCCCGCACTAGCCAACATACTATCCACCTTCTCTATGTCATTCGACAAAACATACTCATCTAGGCTACGGACTAAGAGCACAGCGTTTTCGGAGTCATGCTCAAAAACCAAGTACCTATTAGATGCGCTACTCTCTTGGGTGAACTCATTGAATAATGAGAGCATCGAAGGAGTATGTATGCTTGGTGCGAATAAGTCATCCTCTACCGGCCCTCTTGGTAGAGGGTCATTAGGGTATAGGGAGTCAAGGAAAGACCACATAGTGAGTCGGCCCTTGAGGTGGTATGTTTGCTCACTCTCACTGATAGTGAAGTAAGGCTCTTGAACCATACGCCCCTGCCTGTTACGGGTGTAAGGGTATGTTCGCTCGAATGTAATGTTTTTCAAATCAATCACGGATAACATCAGCACCCCTCCATTTGATATAATCCTGCATGTTCAGCCTCCAAACCACTACACTTCTAGTGCTGACCGTGGTATAGGCCGTACCTTTGCCGTGCTTTTCAAGCCCACCGATGGCCCGTAATTTAGGCCCGATGGAGTTGCGTGTCGGTAGCCAACGACGATTCAAGTCGCTGTCGGCTAAGTGGTTAAAAATCTCATACGATGAGAGTCCCTGTGGGTTATCGACTAAAAGTCTCGCTA
>Ga0055584_100005761_pt1 | contig 12137 bp, 11 predicted proteins | sample OSDHelmetaG_FD_58716 | JGI IMG/M metagenome (GOLD analysis project Ga0055584, IMG submission 58716) | Pelagic marine sediment microbial communities from the LTER site Helgoland, North Sea, for post-phytoplankton bloom and carbon turnover... | ecosystem: Environmental > Aquatic > Marine >... | reverse complement strand
CAAGCCCAAGGCAAAAGCCAAGCCCAAGGCAAAAGCTAAGCCCAAGGCAAAAGCTAAGCCAAAGGCAAAAGCTAAGAAGAAGTAAATATCGGGTAGTTCAACCCGAGTCTCTCAGAAACCCGTGCAGCTATGCTGACACGGGTTTTTTACATTAAATTATCAGCTATCGTGCGCAGAACCAGGCTTATATAGTTCAAGTTCCTTTTCGAGGTTTAAATTTGGAAACTGGTGCTTATCAGCCGGAAAATATACTGCAGAATTTTTTATTGTCTCAAACCATCCGCGAACTGATCGCTTGTTATCGTTTAGATAAGAGCGCAGGGATTCTTTGCAGTCGGTGGAAATAAGCGATAAAAGGTATTGATCGCGGAGCCCATCGCTACAATAGGCACAATCTAGCCCTTCATTAACTAGCTTTGCTGTGAGAGCTTGCACGAGATTACTTGGTGGGTTGGGGCAATCACAGGGATACAGCAGTAATAGTTGGCTGGAACAGACATTACTATCGAGCACACTGATTACACCTGATAGCGGTCCCTGGAAGTTGTCCATGTCATCACTTATTACTGGAAATCCGTAGCGGGTATAGGCTTCGATATTGCGATTGCAGCTCAATATGAGCTGATCCACTTGAGGTTCGATTGCTGCGATAGCATATTCGATCAAAGGTTTTTTTTGCCAGCTAACTAAACCTTTGTCGACGCCACCCATGCGTTGGCCACGACCCCCGGCGAGTATTACAGCACTGATGGACAGATCTTTCATGGCTGGGCATTCTTTAAAGTAAAATTGAGTGCTTATGGTAGCAAAATTTCATAGATAAGCGCGTGAGTAGATGCAGTCTATGGGATAATCGCAGCCTAGGGGCTATAACTACTGCATAGGATAACTGGCTGATATATGAAGGATAAAATTCTAGCAATTGATACTGGAGCTGAGAGCTGCTCTGCGGCGCTTAGTGTGGAGGGTCAGCTGTACCAGCGTTACGAACCAACGCCAAGGGAGCACAGTAAGTTCGTGTTGCCAATGGTGGATTCTTTACTACAGGAATCAGGGCTTAAACTGGCTGATCTAAATGGCATTGCTTATATTCGCGGGCCTGGTTCTTTTACGGGTTTGAGGATAGGCGTGAGCGTTGTGCAGGGCTTGGCCTATGCAGCCAACTTGCCAACCTTAGGCCTGTCATCGCTGCATTGTTTAGCTGCAAGTGCTCTGGAGACTTATTCTTTACAGCCATCAAAGACATTGCTGGTAATGCTGGACGCTAGAATGAATGAAGTGTACTGGGCACAATATCGAGTAGAGCAAGGTCGCCCCAATCTGGTCGGGCAAGAGTCTGTCGGTAAGCCCGAGCATATTATTATAGACGGTGATATCGGATTAGTCGGACTAGGCTCTGGGTGGAATTACCAGGCACAGCTTTCTACGGATATTCAGACTCGATTGGAAGAGGTTTACCCAGAGCACAATACCCGTGCAACGGATATATTTTCCTTGCTAGAGTTTTTGGGCGATGAGGCTGAGCCATTTGGCGCATCTTCCGCGTTACCTGTGTATGTGCGTAATAAAGTTAGTTGGAAAAAGCTTTCGGAGCAGAAAAAAATAGCCGCTACAAAAAGGGAAATGCAGCATTGAATGAGAGCTTTCAATATGTAGTGCTGGCACTAACTCAGGGTTTGACAGAATTTTTACCTATTTCAAGCTCGGCACATCTGTTATTGCCATCTCAGCTCCTGGGTTGGCCTGATCAGGGGCTGGCCTTCGATATTGCTGTTCATATAGGCTCTCTTTTGGCGGTGATCGTCTATTTCCGTCGCGATATATTATCGATGGGTGTTGCCTGGGTCGGGTCTCTAGGTGGACGAAGACGAACAGCAGACAGCGATCTGGCCTGGATGGTAATTGTGGCGACAATTCCAGCAGGGCTTGCGGGTATTGCCTTTAGTGATTTGGTAGAAATACATTTACGTAGCGCCCAGGTGATAGCGGCAACAACACTGATATTTGGTTTGTTGCTGGGCCTGGCAGATTACCGACGAGGTAGTTCTGACAAGGTTGGTAAAGTGACCATGATTACGGCGGTCGCTATTGGCTTGGCACAAGCTCTGGCTATTATCCCCGGAACCTCAAGGTCGGGAATTACCATGACCGCAGCATTATTTTGCGGCTTATCACGTCATGCGGCGGCTCGATTTTCGTTTCTAATATCTATACCTATTATTGCAGCAGCTGGGCTACTTAAAGTGCTAGAGTTAATCTCTGAGAATATTGCAGTAGACTGGCCGTTACTGGTATCGGCTGCTGGTTTGTCTGCCGCGACAGCCTTTGTTTGTATTGACTTGTTTATCCGACTTATCGACAAGGTTGGGTTTATGCCGTTCGTGATATACAGGTTATTGCTGGGCTTATATATAGTTATATTTGTTATATAAAACAGTAATATACATAAATATTATAAAGTAATATGTAATATTAGATATTACTTGATTATAAATCACTTGCAGATTGCCTCTGAAGCTCGTTAAAGTGGCCCTTTGCGTAGATAGAATCGTGTTATGAGCTCCCCCCCAAAACTAGCCTTCATCGGCCTTGGCGTTATGGGTTTTCCCATGGCTGGCCACCTGCAAAGGGCTGGCTATGACGTTACCGTGTATAACCGCACGCTTTCACGAGCCCAGCATTGGTTGGAATGTTACGGGGGCAGTGTGGCGACCACTCCGGCACACGCTGCTGAGGGTGCCGAACTGGTCTTTTGCTGTGTAGGCAATGATGATGATGTACGTTCTGTTGTGCTTGGTGACCAGGGTATATTGTCTGGCATGGCGCCGGGTTCTATATTGATAGATCACACTACAGCCTCTGCAGAGTTAGCCCGTGAACTTGAACTTATAGCTGGTAAAATCAATATTGGTTTCATCGATGCTCCGGTTTCCGGGGGCCAGGTCGGTGCTGAAAATGGCAGTCTGACAGTTATGGCCGGTGGAGCCGAAGAGATCTTTACGAGGGCGCTGGGTGCTATCGAGTGTTATGCCCAATGCGTTAAGTTGCTCGGTCCAGTTGGTAGTGGCCAGCTGGCTAAAATGGTTAACCAAATATGCATAGCGGGAGTCGTACAGGGGCTTGCTGAGGGATTGTATTTTGCTGAACAAGTCGGTTTACCCGCTGCTGAAGTTGTTGAAGTGATTTCCAAAGGTGCTGCTCAATCCTGGCAGATGGAGAACCGCTATAGCAGTATGCTGGCCAAGCAATATGAACACGGTTTTGCGGTCAATTGGATGCGTAAGGATTTGGCGATTGTTTTGGCCGAGGCCAAAAACAATAATTGCCGACTGGAGTTAACCGAGTTGGTAGATAAGTTCTACGCTGAAGTACAGGGTATGGGTGGAGGTCGCTGGGATACCTCAAGTCTATTACTTAGACTGCAAAAGCAAGACAACTAATCTAAAATCAATGTCATAACGGAGCATTAATAAAGTTACCTGCCAATGAATACTAATCAGAAGTTAATCCAATTTTTATCAGTTGCTACATCGCCCTTTCATGCAGTTAAGCACATGGCAAACCACTTTGTGGCTGCTGGCTTTGAATTGTTACGTGAAGACCAGATCTGGTCGCTAAAGCCGGGTGGGCGCTATTACTTGACTCGCAATGGCTCGTCAATTATTGCCTTTGTTTATGGCAAACAGGCTGACCCAGAACAGGGCGTGCGCATGGCTGGTGCGCATACTGATAGCCCTTGTTTGAAGGTCAAGCCGCAACCGGAAATGCAGAACCGGGGTTACTTTCAATTAGGCGTGGAGGTGTATGGTGGAGTGTTACTAAACCCTTGGTATGATCGAGATTTATCGCTGTCTGGGCGCGTCAGTTATCGGGATAAAAATGGTCAACTGCGCAATGCTTTGATTGATTTTCGTAGGCCTATTGCCGTCATTCCCAGCCTTGCTATTCATTTGGATAGGGAGGCTAACAATAGCCGAAGTATTAATGCACAAACTGATATACCACCTTTAATATCGATGCCTGAAGATGATAGTAAAGTCGATTTTCGTTCGCTGTTGCTGAAACAACTGGTAGCTGAAAATCCAGATTGTAATGCTGAGCAAGTGCTGGATTATGAGCTGGGCTTTTACGACAGCCAGCCACCAGCGCTAACTGGCCTGAATAACAATTTTATTTCTTCGGCACGTTTGGATAATTTATTGAGTTGTTTTATAGGCATGGAGGCTTTAATTGATAGCGGTAATGAATTTAGCAGTCTGTTGGTCTGTAATGATCATGAAGAAATAGGTAGTCAATCTGCGGTGGGTGCCCAAGGTCCGATGCTAAAGTCGGTTATTGAAAGGTTAACAGACTCTGCTCAGCAGCGAGTTCAACTCACGCAGCGCTCCTTGATGATTTCAATGGATAACGCACATGGTCTGCATCCAAATTACGCAGATAAGCATGACAAAAATCACGGTCCACGACTCAATGGAGGGCCGGTGATAAAGGTCAATGCCAATCAGCGCTATGCGACTAATAGTGAAACTAGCTCGTTGTTTAGAATGTTGTGTGAGCGTGAATCGCTTCCGGTGCAGAGTTTCGTAGTACGCAGTGATATGGGTTGCGGAAGTACAATTGGACCTATTACTGCCAGTGAACTGGGTGTTAAAACTATTGATGTCGGTGTGGCTACTTTTGCAATGCACTCCATCCGAGAAATTGCTGGTGCCGAGGACCCCACTTACCTTTATAAAGCAATCAAGGCATTTTTCTGTTGGCCTGATACTCTCGGCGCATTAGATTAGTTACAAGGCCAGGTGGATATTTTTTGAAGGTCTTACTGCTTTCAGCCTACGATGCGGCCAGCCATCAACGCTGGCGAGAGACTATTACTACCGAGTTTTCAGACTTTCAGTGGCAGGTGTTGACTTTGCCGCCGCGACATTTCAGTTGGCGTATTAGAGGCAATAGTCTTACTTGGTCGCTGACTCAGCATAGCTTGTTATCTGCGCCTTATGATTTAGTCATTGCGACCTCCATGACAGATTTGGCCACGTTGAGAGGTTTGGTGCCTCAGCTTTGCGAAGTGCCAACACTGCTATATTTTCACGAGAATCAATTTTCCTACCCACAAAATAAAAGCCGGCATGGTGCTGTGGAAGCGCAGATGGTATCGATCTATAGTGCCTTGGCTGCGGACGGCCTGGCGTTTAATTCCAACTATAACCTCGACACTTTTATGCAGGGCGTTAGCAGGCTTTTGTCAAAGCTACCGGATCATGTTCCCGAAGGTATTGTAGAGCAGCTGAAGGTGAAATCCTGTGTGCTACCAGTGCCTATTTTGGCTCAGGCACCGGTTGCCAGTCGACCCAATAGGCCTGATAAATTATCGGTAGTGTGGAATCACCGCTGGGAGTATGACAAAGGTCCCGATAGATTATTGAGATTAATCAGTGCTCTAGCCAAAGCCGAATATGGTCACTACGAATTGCACATTATAGGCCAACAGTTTCGCTCCCTACCGGATGAGTTTAAACAAATAAAAATGTTGGTGGCGCATTCGCCAGCCCTTAGTCTGGAAAGTTGGGGTTTTATAGAGTCTGAAGCGCGCTATAGGGAGGTATTGTCAGCGTGTGATGTTGTGCTTTCTACAGCCTTACATGACTTTCAGGGCCTGTCGGTGCTAGAGGCTGTAGGGGCGGGTTGCTGTCCAGTGGTGCCCGATCGACTTGCTTATCAAGAGCTTCTTGATCAAGGTTATAGGTATGAAGTTGATGAAAACAATGTCGATGTAGAGGTAACTTCAGCGGTTAGAAAATTGGGAATATTAGCTGATCTAAAAAGAAACAAAGGGTTATTGCCAGTGCCCTCGGTGGAGTTTCTTACTCCAGCTGTATTGAACGAGAAATACCTGTCCTGCTTTGAAAGCCTGATTGAGAATAAACGCAACAATGGGCTAGGCTCATCAGCGTAGCTATCGACTGTCGATATCAGTATTATAGCGGCCTTTAATGTGTGGGAATGATAGTTTTTATGAGTAGTCGGCGAGTGTTAACAGGTATTACTACAACGGGAACTCCGCACCTGGGTAACTATGTGGGCGCGATTCGGCCCGCTATTGAGGCCAGTCGTGAATCAGGTGTTGAGTCCTTTTACTTCTTGGCGGACTACCATGCACTGATCAAGTCGAATGACCCCCAGCAGGTGCGTCAATCGAGTAAGGAAATTGCGGCCACGTGGTTGGCACTGGGTTTGGATACTGACAATGCAGTTTTTTATCGTCAGTCGGATATCCCTGAAATAATGGAGTTAAGTTGGGTACTAACCTGCAATGCGGCCAAGGGCTTGATGAATCGAGCCCACGCATACAAAGCAGCCGTGCAGGTAAATGAAGAGGCAGGTAGTGATCCCGATTTGGGCGTAACCATGGGCCTATTCAGTTACCCCATATTAATGGCGGCTGATATTTTAATGTTTAATGCCAGCCATATTCCTGTAGGAAGAGATCAAATTCAACACGTGGAAATGGCTAGGGATATTGCCCAGCGCTTTAATCACCATTATGGTGAAATATTTGTACTGCCTGAGGCGGTGGTGGAAGATAATGTTGCGGTCTTACAAGGTCTTGATGGACGCAAAATGAGTAAGAGTTACGGCAATACAATCCCCCTGTTTGATACCGAGAAAAAGCTGCGAAAGTCGATTAATAAGATCAAAACGAATTTACTGGAGCCCGGTGAGCCTAAAGACCCCGATGGCGCTACTGTGTTTCAGATATGGGAAGCTTTTGCATCAGTGGATCAAACCGCAGAAATGCGCAAGAAATTCTCCGAGGGTATAGCCTGGGGAGAAGCTAAAAAAGAACTTTTCGAACTGATTGACGCTGAGCTCAGTGAGGCGAGACTTCGTTACAATGAGCTGATGGCAGACAGCGGACATATAGAACAGGTTCTACTTAAGGGTGCTGAACGAGCCAGAGAGCAAAGCTCAAACCTGCTTGCCAAGGTCAGGAAAGCCGTTGGCATAGCGCCCATTACTTAGCTAGTGGCTGTTGTAGCGCAATTCCAGATATACAGACCGTGGTTCACCAACAAAATAGCGGTCATTACCAAAACCGAAGTCTGCGCGTTCTGCGTAGTCTGCATCAGCAATATTTGAGACGCGTAAAACGACTTCTAATTGATTGGTTAGTCGGTGAGACAGACGTAAATGCAGTAGATCGTGTCCTGCATAGCTGTGCAGGTTATCTGGATCAGTGTAGTAAGGGCCCAGATACACCCACTCAAGTTCGGCCTGGCTGTTGGGCCTGAATTGCCAGTTTAGTCGAGAGCTACCCATGCGCCGCGGCGCAGTGTCGATATCGTTGCCTTTAATGTCTGTGCTGCTACCTCTGAGAGTGATGTGGTTTTCATAGTGATGACGGGCGTAGCTGATATTGCTGGATAGCTTAAGATTGTTAGCTAATGGGTAGTTGAAACCGAGCTCTAGGCCGCGATGGCTGGTTTTGGCATTTGAGACATTGCGGCGGTTGCTATCCTGAAAAATAACATTGTCTTTTTCCATATGATAAATAGAAGTTTCATAGCCCAGTCCCTGCCAAGTTCCACTGAAACCAAGTTCAACACTACTTATTTCTTCAGAGTCTAAATCAGCGACTTGCTGGCCAGCCTGCAGTCTGTAGAGCTCGGTGGCCTGAGGGGCTCGAAAACCACTGGCAAGCCGCAGATACATTCGTGAAGCCTCATTGAACTGGAATTGTAGGGCGCTATTTACCGACCAGTCATTGAAACTGTCGTCCCGATCTTGAGGGCGAGTGAAGCGACAGTTACTGACTCCAATTGCACAGGCACTGCCATCGCTGAGTTTGTTGTTGTAATCATAGTTGGTGTACTCATAGCGTCCACCGGCAACAAAGTTTAATTTTGGTGACAGCTCCCAGCTACCCTGAAAGTAGGGCGCAGCAGTTATGGCATCGACTTGATAATTGTAGTGTGCCCCTTGAGGTAGAGTGGCCGAAAAGGCAGCAGGCTGAAACTCCTTTAGGTAAGCATCGGTTATTTCGGTATCAAATCCGGCGATGAGTTGGTAACCCGGAGTATCGAAGCGATATTGTGATTGCACACCAAAACTTTGCTGGCCGTTGGACTCAATAGGCTTCCATGGAAAGAAATGCTGCATGAATTCCATTTCAGTGTCACGCAGGTAACCACGGACAGATAGGCTGTGATTATTGCCTAGATCGTAGTCGAATGTGCTGTAAAGGCGTACTGAGCGTGAGTCGCGATAAGCCTCAGGGTTTGGGTTGCTGTCCTTTAAATCGGAATCTTTATAGGCATCTGGACCCTGGATAAATCCAGCTGTCTCCTGGTTGAGGTTGCTGGCACTCAGTACAGTTTGGACTGAAAGCCTATCAGCTGTGTAGTTGTGGCGAGCAACCAGCTTTTGTTGGCCGTAGCCGGAGTCATCTTTATAGCCGCCATCATGGCTGCCTTGGATGTTCAGGCGCAGGCCGTGTTCTCCCGAGCGATAACCCAGGCTATATTTGAGCCGAGAATAATCATTGGGTCCCAATTCCAGACTGCCGCTTTGTTCATTAGATTCAGGAGGTGCCTGGCTAATGACATTGATCACACCATGCATAGCGTTAGAGCCGTATATCGCCGGAGCGGGGCCCTTGAGTATTTCTATGCGGCCTGCCTGCTCACTGTTGGCATCAAACAGCTGGTTGATATTGCAAAATCCGGCAGCACGCAGAGACAAACCATCCTCGGCCATCAAAAATGAACCGCATCCACCACCACCGGTAAACACTGGAGAGCGCAGTGCTGTGAGATGTTCCTGGCCGTTACCACGACTGATCCAGGCGCCACTAACACGATTGAGAGCCTCATTGATATGGGTGTGTCCGATAGTGCTTAACTCATCGCCACCAATAATGGCTGAAGCCAAGGGCAAAGTGCTGACTTCGGTAGCCATTCGGGTGGCAGTCACGTAGACATTTTCAATGGTTTCGGTGCTTTGAACAGGCGTGGTAAATAGCAGACCTATGGCAAGTAGGCAGGGTAGTTTTTTGGCAGGACTCATAATGTACAAATGTCAGTTTTTAGATGAAATTTAGGCGGCAAGTCTATCCTGAATTGGGATATGTCTCTACTGCACTGTCTGTAAATAAACCTGGCTGGCGTGATGTGATCAAAACGCTTCATCATGCATTAGCTCAGAGAGGTGTATCGTTAAAACCTCGCTGGACTGCTGGACTGCTGGACTGCTGGACTTTGAGTAGAATTATTTAAATAAGCGTTTGGTCATCGAATACCGGATTGGGTGTATTTTCAGCACCAGCCTGAAAGACTTCAACAGAGGCCGCAGCCTCTTTAATATCTTCAAACCGTGCGATATGAAACAGGGCGTCTCCTTCATTGACCAGCGGAATATTACTTCGCCCAATTACCAGGCCACTGTATTGTGAGGTGACGGGATAGTCGGTTGGCTCGAACAAATCTGAGGGGTCAGAAATGACGCCCAATAAATCACCTTTGTTGACCTTTGCCCCGAGTGAGGACACTGAGCGCAGTATTCCACTCTCTGGCGCCCTTTCCCAGCTACTGGAACGAGCCACAAACGGTTCATGTCGTCTGCTGGGATTTTTCGCTGGTGTGAGCATAGCTAGCTTGCGCATAACAGATAAGATACCACGTACCCCGGCACGAATAGATAACTCGTCAAAACGCAGAGCTTCACCAGCTTCGTAGAGCAAAACTTTTACTCCGTACTCAGCGGCTGCTTGGCGTAACGAACCATCACGTAAATTTGCGTTGAGTAATACCGGGACCGCAAAAGCCTCAGCCAATTGTTTTGTTTCAGGGTCGTCGAGATTGGCGCGAACCTGGGGCAAATTAGAGCGATGTATGGCACCTGTATGCAGGTCAATACCATAATCGCATTGGCGGACGACTTCCTGTAGAAAAATATGTGCCAGCCTAGCGGCTAATGATCCTCTGCTGGAGCCTGGGAATGAGCGGTTAAGATCACGTCTATCCGGTAGGTAGCGAGAGTGCTGGATAATACCGAAAATATTCACCACAGGAATGACGATCAATGTGCCACGCAAGCGCTTAAGTGCGCTGGTAGTGAGTAAGCGCCGGGTAATTTCAACGCCATTGAGTTCATCACCATGGATAGCGGCACTGATAAATAAAGTAGGTCCGCTATTTTTCCCACAGATCACCTGGAGGGGAATGTTTACATCGATATGGGTATACAGTTTGCCAACAGGCAATTCAATAACACGACGCTCACCGGGCTGCACAGTGATGCCGTTGATTGTTACCGGTTTATTTTTGGTTGCCATAGAGAGTGACGATTATCCTTTACCACGTGTACGTGTTTTATGGGGTTTGGCGTTTTTTGCAATGAAGTCGATAATCATTCCAGCGACATCTTTACCTGTTGCTTCTTCGATGCCGCCTAATCCGGGTGAAGAGTTGACTTCCATCACTAGGGGGCCTCTAGCGGAACGCAACAAATCAACTCCGCAGACATTCAGGCCCATAATGTGAGCGGCCTTAACGGCTGTGGTTCTCTCCTTGGGCGTTAACTTGACGAGTTCAGCGGAGCCACCTCTGTGCAGGTTCGAGCGAAATTCGCCCTCGGGTGCTGTTCTTTGCATTGCGGCAATGACCTTGCCTCCTACAACGAAACAGCGAATATCGCTGCCGCCAGCCTCTTTAATGAACTCCTGAATCAGGATATTACTTTTTACCCCCATAAAGGCCTCGATAACACTTTCTGCTGCTTTTTTGGTCTCAGCCAATACCACGCCTATACCTTGTGTGCCTTCAAGTAGTTTAATCACCAGTGGCGCACCACCGACTTCTCGGATCAAGCCATTTACATCATCGGGAGAATTAGCAAATGCTGTCACCGGTATGCCGACACCCTTGCGCGACAACAATTGAATGGAGCGCAGCTTGTCCCTGGAACGCGATATAGCTACCGATTCATTAACGCAATAGGTACCCATCATTTCAAATTGGCGCACAACCGAGGTGCCATAAAAAGTTACCGAAGCGCCAATGCGAGGAATGATTGCATCAAAGTGACCGGGATTAAACTCTTCGTCTTTGAAGTGAATGGAAGGGTTGTCAGTACCCATATCCATGAAACAGCGGATATGATCTATAACCCGTATTTCGTGATCACGCTCCAGGGCTGCTTCCACCAGACGTTTTGTGGAATACAGTTTTGGGTTTCTCGATAGAATGGCAATCTTCATGGGCTAAACTACCTGCTTTTGGGAGGCGCTACGAGCGTCTGTGTAGCCGAATGATTGTACAGTAAATCAGTGCGAGGGGCCCCCTAAAAGATAGGATGCTGCAGGGTTGACACAGTATAGGCCGTTCAATGCAGTGCGCCCAAGTAATAGACGAAATTTCATAGTGTCACGATTAGTTAATGTAATTTCTATTGGTTGATGTAGTTCACCCATCACGATATCTGTTTCAATGACAAAGCGGCGTTCTGCATGGCCGCCAGAATCAGTAATTGTGCGCTCTTCCAGTATCGCCGCATCACAGATAACTTCGGTTTCACTATCATTTTGATTGGGATGAATACCAAATCTGACTCGTTGTTCACCATTTTTTTCATAGGGCTCAACGAAGTAAGCGTGCAGGGCAGAGGTTCGAGCACCTGTATCTACTTTCGATTTGATGGATGTAATTCCCAGTGTTGGCAAGCTGACCCACTCGCGCCAACCAAGGGTTATTAACTCTGGTTGTTTGTTTGAATTGAGTGTCGTTTCGGCACCCATAAAGTTGATTCCTTGAAAAACTCAAATTTGATGCAAAGCATAGGTCATTTACAAATAGGGTTAAAGTAAGAATAGCGTGTTGATTTAGGGCTCACGCTACACGCCTCGTAGAAATCTCCTGGCGGAGATTTGAACCGTAACAACCTTTGGGCTGTTGCGACCCCTTGCGGGGCTTCGTGACCTATAGCCGCTCGTAGAAATCTCCTGGCGGAGATTTTGCGAGTCCCGGGCAAAGCCAGGGTTCTAAACAGAGCGTTGTAGCAGAGTTAGGCTACAAAGAATTAGTGGTACCGGTGGGCGGACTCGAACCGCCACGCCTTGCGGCAACGGATTTTGAATCCGT
>Ga0055584_100005760_pt1 | contig 12138 bp, 11 predicted proteins | sample OSDHelmetaG_FD_58716 | JGI IMG/M metagenome (GOLD analysis project Ga0055584, IMG submission 58716) | Pelagic marine sediment microbial communities from the LTER site Helgoland, North Sea, for post-phytoplankton bloom and carbon turnover... | ecosystem: Environmental > Aquatic > Marine >... | reverse complement strand
GGAATTTCCTCTGCAGTCGAAGATATCGGCGAGATCGATATTCTTGTTCACGCCGCTGGGGTCAACATCGCTGCACCTGTCACGGAATTCGAAGAGCAGGCCTGGGACACGGTTTTTGATGTGAACCTGAAGAGCGCTTTCTTTCTGACAAAGGAACTCGTTCCTCGCTTTCGCGTGGGCTGCACTGGGAAGATCGTTTTCATTTCCTCCATTTCGGCACGACTCGGATATCCAGGACTACATGCCTACACTGCATCGAAAGGCGGACTCGACGCGCTGATTCGAAATCTCTCGACGGAGTTGGCCGCGAAAAATATCTGCGTCAACGGTATTGCACCGGGCACTACAAAGACGGGCATGACGAAAGGTCTCTGGGAGGACGAGAAAAAGTGTAGCGCCCACGAAGCGACGATCCCGATGGGGCGAATGGCGAACTGCAAAGATCACGTCGGCCCGCTGCTTTTTCTCTGCTCGGACATGTCTGACTACGTCACTGGTCAGGTTGTTTGTTGCGACGGCGGACTTACCTCAGTCCAGGCCGATTTTATCAATCTGAATTTACGCGAAGGAAATGAGTAAGATTCTCGAAAACCAGGTCGCCATCATAACAGGCAGCACCAGTGGAATGGGTGAAGCAATCGCCCGGCGATTCGCGAAAGAAGGGGCCGCTGTCGTCATCAATGGCACGAACGAAGAGCGAGGGAAAAAGATTGAGGAGGAAATCGTCCAGGAGGGAGGAAAGGCGGCGTTCTACCAGGCCGACGTTTCCTCTGCCTCTGAAGTCGAGGCGATGGTCGATTTCGCTGTGGAACAGTTTTCCAAAGTGACAATCCTCGTTCCCAACGCTGGCATTCTCGGTAACGGGCTCGCTACTGAGATCAGTCTGGAAACGTGGGACAAAACGCTGGGTGTGAATCTCAATGGCGTATACTATCTCTGTCGCTATGGCTTGCCGAAATTGATCGATGCAGGAGGTGGCACCGTGGTCATCAATGCCTCCATCGCAAGCTTCAAGAGCTTTCCTCAGCACCCGGCTTACTGCGCGTCGAAAGGTGCGCTCATTCCCTTGATGAAAAATATTGCTCAGGACTATGCCGAGCACAACATCCGGGCGAACGCGATTTGCCCGGGGCCCGTCGACACGCCGCTGATATGGGATTCGGTGAAGGCATTTTCCAATGCCGACAGTATCATCGACGAAACCATCGGAATGACTTGCGTAGGGCGACTGGGAACGCCCGAAGACGTCGCCGAGGCAGCGCTCTTTTTCGCCAGCGACCAGTCGAGTTTTGTTACCGGGGCATCACTGACCATCGATGGGGGAATCATGACCTGAACAAGGTTTGCCTCAAATGCGGAAAAAGACCAAGAATGAGCTTCGCTTGCACGAATGAAACACGAATTGTCGCGAATCGAGAACAGCATTCGAGTAAATTCGCGTTCCATTCTTTTCCATTCGTGCCAATTCTAATTTAGTCGCCTTTCCCAAAATCTCATCATGAAGACGAAAGCTCTCTTACTACTCTCTGTCGCACTGTTTTTTGATACCATTTCTCACGCCGAGCCAATCAAGGCTGGTATCATTGGAATTGATGCTCACGCCAGCAGTTGGACGAAGATCATCAATAACCCCGAGGCCACGGGCGAACTGGCTGACATCACGATTGTCGCCGCCTATCCAGGAGGCAGTCCCGATATTCCGCAAAGCATGGAGCTTTTGGAAAAAGCAAGAGAGCCAATGATCGCTGCAGGTGTGGAAATGGTGGACTCGATTGCGACACTCATCGAGAAAGTTGACGTCGTCATGATTCTCAGCATCGACGGTCGGCCTCATCTGGAGCAGGCAAAGCCGGTTTTTGAAGCAGGCAAAACGCTGTTTATTGATAAGCCTATCGCCGGAACGCTCGCCGATGCGATCCGCATTTTTCGTTTGGGGAAAAAGCATGAGGTGCCCGTTTTTACGAGTTCCTCACTGCGCTTTGCTGAAGGAGCTCTGAATATTCACAAAGATCCCAAGCTCGGTGATATCATTGGTGCCGAAGTTTACAGCCCCTGCAAAACCGAGCCGCATCACCCCGATTTTTTCTGGTATGGCATCCATGGCGTTGAGCCGCTTTTTACGATCATGGGCGCTGGCTGTGAATCCGTCACTCGCATCCAGACCGAAGGAACCGACGTCGCGGTAGGCGTCTGGAAAGGTGGCCGAGTCGGCTCGTTTCGCGGAATTCGCGAAGGACAGCGTGGCTACGGAGCGACGGTGTTTGGCACAAAAGGTGTTGTTCAGGGGGGAGGCTTTGATGGATACGAACCTCTGATTGTTGAGATCGTGAAATTTTTCAAAACCGGCAAGCCGCCCGTGAGTGAAGCAGATACCCTCGAGATATTCGCCTTCATGGAAGCTGCCGACGAAAGCAAGCGGCAAGGCGGAAAGCCGGTGACGCTGGAGAGCGTGATGGAGAAGGCGCTGGCCGAGGTGGATGCGGATTGATTCCGATCTTTTTCTTTAGTCAATCACGACCGAGGCCGGATCGTAGTCGATGTCCGGATACTTCATATTCAAGCCCTCAAGGGTCTTGATGATGATGTCGGCGACGATGAGATTGCGGTTCCATTTTCGATCTGCAGGGATGACATACCACGGAGCATCATCCGTGCTCGTTTTTTCGAAAACATCGGAGTAGGCCTCCATGAACTTGGGCCAGAGGGCACGGTCGTCGAGGTCTCCGGGATTGAATTTCCAATTCTTCTCTGGTTGGTCGAGGCGAGCCTGGAGACGTTCTTTCTGCTCATCGAATGAGATGTGGAGGAATATCTTCACAATCGTGACGCCCTCGTCGGACAGCATCTGCTCAAAACCGCGAATATGATCGTAGCGCTTTGACCAGCGCTCTTCTGGAAAGATATCGCGAACTCGAACAGCAACGATGTCCTCGTAGTGGCTGCGATTGAAAATTGTCGTTTGTCCGTTTCCCGGAATGTGAGGATGAATCCGCCAGAGGTAGTCATGAGTAAGTTCAAGGGAGCTGGGGCGTTTGAAAGATGCGACGCGAATTCCCTGCGGATCCATCGGATTAAAAACGCTTCGGATCGTCCCGTCTTTGCCTCCGGTATCCATCGCCTGGAAAACAACGAGAAAACGGTTTTTGTCCTCTGCATAGAGACAGGTCTGAAGTTCGTCTATTTTCCCGATAAGCTCCTCGAAGTGCTTTTTCCCTTCCGATTTGCTCATCGGAAAAAGATCTTCGTCGCGTGTGGGAAAGGAATTCAGGTCGATCTTTTGACCAGGCTTGATGCGAAAGGGGTTCTCTGAAAGAGTGGGGACTTCAGACATGTCCCTATACTAGCGCAGCCGCAATCGGGTCGGCAAGTGCTTTACCGGCTCGGGTAAGGCGAGTGAACCCTGTTTGCTGGATGAGTAAACCCTGTTGGGTCAAAGACTCAACAGGGTTGGGTGTGGGAAGTAAGCCTGTTGGAAGGCCCTCGCGAGTGCGGAGGAGCAGGGCGATGCGCTCAAGCCTGAGATCTTCCTCGGTGAGGATTTCAATATTGGTTCGGGTGTCGAGACCTCCTTTTGCGGCGCGAACGTAGGCTGCGGTGTCGGCGAGAGTGGTCCATCGCTCCTTTCCGATTGTGCTGACGGCACCTGGGCCAAGACCGAGGTAGCTGGCCCCGTTCCAATAGGCTTGGTTGTGTTTCGACTCGAAACCGGGTTGCGCGTAGTTGGAGATTTCGTAGTGAGAAAATCCGTTTTCTTCCAGAAAATCGAGCGCAGTGTAGAAGAGATCGGCGTCGCGGTCTTCGTCGGTGTCGAGCTCTCCGGATTGATGCCGGGTCAGGAACTCGGTGTCCTCTTCATAGGTGAGGTTGTAAGCTGAGATGTGGTTTGGATGAAGCGTGGCAGCCTGTTCGAGATCCTTTTGCCAGCTCTCCAAGGTCTGACCTGGAATGGAGAACATTAGGTCGATACTGACGTTTTCAAAACCAGCTGCACGAAGCGTTTTGTAAGCCTCAATCGCTTCGGCGGGAGAATGATCGCGGCCAAGAGTGGAGAGAGTGTCGGGGTCGAAAGACTGAGTGCCAAGGCTGATGCGTGTGACCCCTAATTCGAGCATGAGTTGTGCTTTTTCCTGGTCGAAGGTGGCTGGGTTGGCTTCGAGAGTCCACTCCTCGACCTGGCCCAGGTCCAAGGTGTCATATAGGCCACGGCAAAGAGATCCGAGATGTGTGGCGGACAGCAGGCTTGGCGTGCCACCGCCGAAGTAGACGGTTTGGATGGGATCGATGGCGCAATCCTGATGGCGCTTCGCTTCCGTCAGGATGGCTTCGATGAACTCCGCGTTGGCGAGCTTTCCGGGCGTGTGCTTGTAGAATCCGCAGTAGGGGCAGATGTGGTGGCAGAAGGGAATGTGGACGTAGAGATGCACGTGCAGGAAATCTCATGCAAAGGCGCAGAGGCGCAAAGGGTTTGTGGGGGCGAAAGAGCGCTGTTTTTTAAGGGGGAGCGTTTACCAAACCGATATTTTCGCTGAGCGGGTGGCCTCTCTTTTAGATGGGTGAGGTGCTCCCATTGAGAAGGATGAGAGGAGCAAACGAATCGAGAATGCTACAGGGCCCGAAAAAGAAATAATGTTGACGGAATTTTCGGGAAAGTATCTTCAGGAAAGGCTCTGTGATCGAGTGGCTATTTTCGCACAATCACACTCGGCCCTTTCACTGCGACTACTGATATCTCAGTATCAGCCTTGATGGAGCCTGCCTCGGCGATGACGTCGATCTTTTTCCCATCGATCTTTGCTCGGCCGGAGGGCACCAGGTCGGTCACGGTGATTCCGGTTCTGCCGACGAGGCTGTCTCGTTCTTCCTTTTTCTCCGTTTCTTCCCCGGATTCGTTTTGAAGAATCAGTTTTCGGGTGAGTGGGAGGCGGTGAAAGTATTTCATCCACCAGCCGAGGACTACGAAGCAAAAGACAAGCAATAGCATGGAGGCGATGATGCCCGCGGTGGCACCAAATTTGGCAAAGGTGACGACCACGGTGGCGACGAGCAGGCCAATGCCAATGACTCCAAGAATACCGCCGGGCAACACCAGTTCAGCGAGGATCGCGGCAATCCCGATGATGCTGAGAAAGACGATGAGTGTCATGGGGCAGTGGAATCGGATTTGAACGTTCGCGCGCAGCGTGCTCGATCAGGCTTTCCCGCAGCATTGTTTGAATTTCTTGCCGCTTCCGCAAGGGCAGGGGTCGTTTCGGCCGACCTTGGGCTCCTCGCGTTTCACGGTCTTGGGAATCTGAATCTGTGGGCGATCGTCTTCCGGGAGATCTCCACCTCCGCCGGCTGCCATGTCGGAAATGACATCAGGACGGCTCATCTGGATGCCGCGGAGGACGCGGTTGTAGTCATCGGGGCGAGTTGTGGTGCGGAAGAGATTTCCAAGGACTTCGATCTTGATGCGATCCATGAGGCCGACGAAAAGCTCGTAGGCAGCGTGCTTGTATTCAACGAGCGGATCTTTCTGCGCGTAGCGATAGTTGCTGATGGAATCACGCAAGCTGTCCATCTCAAAGAGATGCTCCTGCCAGAGTTGGTCGATGCTATGGAGAATGACAAAGCGTTCGAGTCCCTCGACCTGCTCGGGATCTTCGTGATTGGTTTTGACCTCGTAAGCGGCCTTTGCCTGGTCGATGAGAAAGTCGAGGTTTTCTTCAGCATTGCGTGTCTTGAGCTGCGCTTTGTCCTCGTCGAGAGCGAGAGGGAAATGCGTGTTGAATGCGAGTAGCGCGGCATCGGTATCCATCTCGCCAGTCTCGGGATCTACGCTGTCGCGAAGAACAGTAGGCATGGCGTCTTCGATAATTTCGACGACTAGTGAATGCGGATCTTCGGTGTTGAGAACATCGTTGCGATAGCCGTAGACGACGCTTCGCTGGCTGTTCATGACATCGTCGTATTCGAGGATGTGTTTACGAGAAAGGTAGTCGCGTTGTTCGACTTTCTTCTGTGCGTTTTCAACGGACTTGTTGAGCCATGGGTGCTCCAGCTCCTGGCCTTCTTCGAGGCCGAAACGCTCCATCATTTTCGTCATCCGTTCGGCGGCACCGAACTGCATCATGAGCTCATCCTCGAAGCTGACGTAGAAAACAGAGGCACCAGGGTCGCCCTGACGAGAACAACGTCCGCGCAGCTGGCGATCAACACGGCGGCTGCGGTGGCGTTCGGTTCCTATGACCATAAGTCCGCCTTTGTCGCCAACTCCTTCGCCCAGCTTGATGTCGGTTCCTCGACCGGCCATGTTGGTGGCAACGGTAACGGAGCCAGGCTGGCCGGCTCGGGCGACGATCTCGGCTTCCTGCATGTGGAATTTCGCGTTGAGAACGGAGTGGGGGATCTTCTCGCGCTTGAGCATTCGCGCCAGTACCTCGGAAGATTCGACGCTGGCCGTTCCGAGCAGAATGGGCTGCTCTTTGGCGTTCGTTTCTTTCACCAGATCGATAACGGCCTTGTACTTCTCGCGCTGGGTTTTGAAAATTTTGTCGTTGAGGTCGATCCGCGCGATGGGGCGGTTCGTTGGTACGATGAGAACTTCCAGCTTGTAGATGTCGTGGAATTCTGCCGCTTCTGTTTCGGCAGTTCCGGTCATTCCGCCGAGCTTCTCGTAGAGTCGGAAGTAGTTCTGAATCGTAATTGTGGCGTAGGTCTGCGTTTCTCCTTCGATGGTTACGCTCTCCTTGGCCTCGACTGCCTGGTGGAGGCCATCGGACCAGCGACGTCCGGCCATTTTACGACCGGTATTTTCGTCGACGATCATGACACGGTTGTCTTCGACGACGTAGTGCACATCTTTCTCGTAGAGCGTGTAGGCCTTCATTAGCTGAGAGATGGTGTGCATCTTCTCGGCCTGAGCTGCCATCTGCTGCTGGAGATCAGTTTTGGCTTTTGCCTTTTGTGAATCCGAGAGGTTTTCATCTCCATCGATAGCGGAGAAAGCATGGGACAAGTCGGGAAGCACGAATGCTTCGGGATCGTCCGGGCTTAGGAACTGGCGGCCTTTGTCCGTCAGCTCGGCTTCGTGTGCTTTCGGGTCGAGGGTGAAAAAGAGTTCTTCTTTGAGTTCGAAGAGCGCGGTTTTCTGCGGGTCGCGGAAAAAGTCTAACTCGGCCTTTTCCATAGCTCTTCGAATTTCGGCATCCTCCATGGCGCGGAGCAGGGCGCGGTTTCGAGGCATGCCAAGTTTGAGCTTGTAGTACATCGTTCCGGCTGCCTCGACATTGCCGCCTTCGAATTCTTTTTTCGCATCGCGTGCGAGATCGTTACAGAGGTTGGTCTGGTTACGATAGAGATTTTGGATCTGTGCCTTGTAGCGATCAAATTGCTGGTCCTGGCGAACTGTAACGGGACCGGAAATGATGAGTGGGGTTCGAGCTTCATCAATGAGCACGGAGTCAACCTCATCGATGAGGGCGAAGTAGTGATTTCGCTGCACTTGCATGGAGGCGTCCTGCGCCATGCCGTTGTCGCGCAGATAGTCGAAGCCAAATTCGCTGGCGGTGCCGTAGGTGATGTCCTTTTCATACATCTCCCTGCGGAGTTCGCTCGATTGGTCGTTCTGAATACAACCAACGGTGAGGCCGAGCCAGTCAAAGAGGTATCCCATCCATTCGGAGTCGCGTCGGGCGAGGTAATCGTTCACGGTGATGACGTGGACTCCCATGCCGGTGAGAGCGTTGAGAAAAACAGGAAGAGTAGCGACGAGAGTTTTACCCTCGCCGGTGGCCATCTCAGCGATCATGCCACGGTGCAGACCAATGCCACCGATGAGCTGGACGTCGAAGTGCACCATCTGCCACTCGACAGGGTGATCGCAGACGTTCCACTCGTGACCGCAGAGCCGGCGGGCGGTATTTTTTACGACGGCGTATGCCTCTGGAAGAATCTCATCCAGATAGGCAGCACGCGCCTTGGGGAATTGCTCCTTCAGGTCCGCGAATGTGCGCTGGGCTTTGAGAATATTTTCGACCAGCGCATCATTGTCGAGTCCAGCAAACGTATCGGAAGAAGCGAACCCCTCTGCCTCTCGATACTCGTCAGCCAGTTTTTCAAATCGCTTTGCCCAGGCAGTCAGCGTTTCGCGGTTTTCGTCAGCAGTGCGACTCCTCAGAATCCGGTCGCTGAATGATTCGACACGAAGGTCATATCTGGCGAGGTGATCCTTCCACCCGGCAGTCATTGCGCGGAGATCATCGTCCGTCTTCGACTGGAGATCCTTTTCGATCTTGTTGATCTTCTCGACGATAGGAGCGACCTTTCGGATGACCCGCTGGTTACGGCTTCCGACGATAAGTTTCAGGATCCACTTGAGCATGTTAAAAAGGGGAAATTTAGGAAAAGTAAAATATAGGGCATGTGCCGTGATTTTCAGTCACTTTTACTTGTGGGCACGAAAGGCATGAACTCGTTTAAAATTGGGCAGGGGAATGTAATCAGGAATGCCGGGCAATAAACTCGTCGGCAAGGGCACGGTAGGCAACTGCGCCGGCGCAGGTTGGTGCGTAGTCAATAACGGTTTGCCCATAACTGGGTGCTTCTCCGAGCCGGATGTTGCGCGGAATTACCGTGTCGTAGGTCACTTCGGGGAAATATTCGCGAACGTCATTGATGACCATGGTAGAAAGATTGGTGCGGCTGTCGGCCATTGTCATGACGATGCCTTCGAGAACGACTTCGGAGTTTGCTCCCGAGTCGCGGATCTGCTGGTGGACGCCAACGATCTTCGATAGTCCTTCCAGGCCAAAATATTCGCACTGCAGCGGCACGATGAGTTCGTCCGCTGCTGCGAGCGCGGAAGTCATGAGGACACCCAGTGATGGCGGGCAATCGATGAGGATGTAGTCGGCAATTTCGGTTGCCTTGAAGGGCTCGAGGAGATTGCGAAGTCGGACAAGGTGGTCATCTTCCTTGGCCATCTCGATTTCGCAGCCCGCGAGATCCATGTCACAGGGGATAATGGAAAGATTATCGTATTTTGTGACTACCACGAGATCAGCAATTTCCCCGCCGCCGATCAGCGATTGATAGATGCTGGGATGTTCGCCCGGTGTGAAATCGAGAGCACTGGTCGAGTTGGCCTGCGGATCGAGGTCGAGCACGATGACTCTCTCCCCTTTCTCGGCGAGACAGGCTCCAAGATTCACAGAGGTGGTCGTTTTTCCGACGCCGCCCTTCTGGTTCGCGATAGCAATGATTTTCATACGGGGAACGGGGTTCGGCCTTTATCACAAGCTTACATCGTAGCGCCTGTCGGGACCGACTGAGAATCTTGCCCGAGTCTGGTGAAGTTGAAAGAGGAAAGTTCGACCTAACTTGAGAATGATACTGCCGGGAAATCGGACAATTGCGCCCCTTGATCAGCTGGTAGAGTGGCGCACGATTTTGCGATATTTCGCGGCCTGATGTGGCTGGTTGCTTTGAGTTTAAATGGCCTTGTTGCCGTGAATGCTCATGCCCAACTGAATTTCAGAGCGACCTACTTCGAAATGGAGACGAGTTAGGAATTGGTTCTGAAGAGTGATTGGCTTACGATTACCTATCCGGCTGACCAGAGTGATATCCTTCCTTTTTTGCTACCGAAGATATCTGACTTCCGGAAAAAGTGTGCTGCTGTAGCACGAGATGAAGTGGAAATTTTTCAAAGTGTATTCTCGGAGATGCTGGGCAAAATCGAAGAATCTGTGAAGGCGTTTCTCGGCGTGGAAAAACTGAGCGTTGAATTCGACACGACTTTCAGGCTGGTGGAGTTAGAAACGCGATCCATTTCCGAGTGATGGGAACCTTGGGCCGGCGATCTGAGCGAGAGTCATATCTACAATCGCACGACAGGGCGGCCTTATCGGAATGTGGCGAGGAAGGCTCTGGAGTTTGAGTAAATTCATTACGCCAAATTGAGCAATGGCCAAACCAACATGGCGCTTCTCCCTCCGTTCGTGAATCAATTTGGAGTTGGTAAAGACAAGTTCATCATGTCCTCATCGGATGTAGCAGGGTTTCAGTGGGATGTGGTGCTGGAAAACTATCCCGGTAATTCTGCTGCAACTGTGGCTGCGGAATTGTCTCGGATCCAGGATTCTATTGCCGACTTGCAACATAGAGTAGGGCAGCAACTCGGCGCGAAATGGCTCATGCGGTAGCAGTTGGAACGGCTCCTCGACAAGGAGGTGGAAAGGCAGGCCTTCGCTGATCATTCAGAATGTGAACACTTTCGAGATGGGCTGGTTCGTTTTCTTCTCTTTGTCCATATCAACGGAGTTAATCGCGAAGAGATGGGAATGCTTCTTCCCACGAGTGTAGTTCAGCGAACGGAGAAAAAGCTCGGCTTCATTTGCCCCTGGCTCCTCTTCGAGATGCAGATCCTCCAACATGCTATCGGAGAGTTTATTCACGAAACGAGTCGTCTTGATGGAGAAGTCGTTCGCCAGGGGACGGGTCTCAGCGGTCACTTCGTGATAGTAGGTGAAGCCAAGTCTCAAGCCCGCGCCAGCCGCAGCCATGAAAAACGCTGCCGCAGAGCAATGAAAATGCCAATGACGGTTTTCGGGAAAACATCGACTGAATATCGAGTCATAATTAAAAGAAATATATGTAAGTTTAATAAAAAATATTTTAGGAAGTTTGAATGGTCTGGCCCATGAAATCCTTGCTGCCGTCACAGGAGTGATCTAGTTTCACGCTCATTCGGCGAAGGGAACAGGCGCGGTTAGCTCAGGGGTAGAGCACATCGTTCACACCGATGGGGTCACTGGTTCAAATCCAGTACCGCGCACCATTTTTCGACACCCGGCTTCACCCTGTCCAGTGGAGGTGTTAACCCTGTCAGGTGCGCGACCTGCCCCTGTTGGATTCGAATGGCTTCCCACCTTCGTATTTTTCGGTAAGGTTCCTTTATGTCTGGTTTTCGAATTTGGGCCACTATTTTTCTGGTGGCATGTCTTTTGGCTAATACTCTTGGGCAAGAAGAGAAGAGAGCGAAAACCTCTCAGGTAGTTTTCGTGGTTTCAGATAATTGGGACAGTGACTCTGGTAAGCTTTTTGCGTTTGAGTATCAAAAAGAAGGCTGGGTATCCGTCTTCCGTGGTCTATCCGTAACTCTTGGTAGAGCTGGAACCGGAATCGGGCTTGGCATGCATCCGGCGGGACTGCAGGGGCCGGAAAAGCGGGAAGGAGACAAGCGCGCACCTGCCGGAATTTTTCCGCTGGAATTCAGCTTTGGGACGAAGCCCGTCGAGGAATTTGGGAAAACGGGCCTACACTATACGATTGCCTCCTCGGCGGATTACTGGGTCGATGATGCAAAATCGACTTTTTACAACCGCTTGGTAAATACAGATGCTCCCAAGATTCGCAAAGACTGGAGCAGTGCGGAGACTCTTCGGAGGAGTGATGGGCTCTACGATCTTGTGATTGTTGTCGGCCACAATCGATCCCCGAAAATTATACCAGGCCGGGGAAGTGCCATTTTCCTGCACCGCTGGTCAGCGCCGGGGAAACCAACGATTGGTTGCACCGCTATGGCCCCGGACAATCTTCAGAAACTCTGGAGTTGGCTCGATGCGAAGAAAACGCCCCTATTGGTTCAAGGGCCTTGGGATTTTGTGAAAAAGCTGTCGCTTCTACCAATTGCATCAGACCAGTTGGAGGCAATTCTTCGTCCTTGATCTTTGTTAACTTTAGCGAGACGTTTGCCTTGTTTTCGGGCGGTTAAATGATCAGCCTCGATATTGGGATGAGTCGTTTGCTCACGGTTTTTGCTCTTACTTTTGCAGCGGTTCTGACCTCATGTCAGGTGCCGTCGTCGGTCTCTCTCGACAGCGGAGGAATGGTGGATCCTATTCTTGCCGCGGCAATTCGCATTCCGGTAGGATTGGAGGCTCCGACTTGGGAATCGGTGAAGCCCAAGTCGAATATTCCCGGGTGGGAACGCCAGATCGATGCGACCTATTTCAGCATTCAAACGAGCAAAAAAGTGATCGCCATCACCTTCGATGATGGGCCTCATGGAGTGAACACGCCTCGCCTTCTCGACATGCTCAAGAAGCGCAAGATCAAGGCAACATTTTACGTCGTTGGTGACATGATGAAGAACAC
>Ga0055584_100005759_pt1 | contig 12138 bp, 9 predicted proteins | sample OSDHelmetaG_FD_58716 | JGI IMG/M metagenome (GOLD analysis project Ga0055584, IMG submission 58716) | Pelagic marine sediment microbial communities from the LTER site Helgoland, North Sea, for post-phytoplankton bloom and carbon turnover... | ecosystem: Environmental > Aquatic > Marine >... | reverse complement strand
ATGCTGGCGTGATGCTGGCGTGATGCTGGCGTGATGCTCCGCGTGGTAAGAGTGATGGCTTTCGGTGATTTACTGGCAGCACTCATCGATAGCTGTTACGTTGAAAACTTCGCAAGTCGGCCATTACCGCCTGCACTCTTCTCCAGAACCGACCTTACCGATTATTTCTTATCAATGTTGCGATTTGTAGTTTACGCTTGCAAGGTGTTTGTTCAGTTCTTCACTGAGCTGCAGCGAACGCGAACTTGGGTCTTGCGAATGTTGGACTGCGAGCTGAAGATTCTTCTTGGCTTCCATTGAATTCCCCGAATCAATCTCCAGTACGGCAATGTTATGATAAGCAGATGAAGTACCGGATAATTTTTCAAAAATCCTGAATGCTTGCTCTCGATTACCTCTCCGAAATTCGATCACGGCCAATGATCCGTTAAGTCGTTCGTCAGCCGGAAAACGTTCCAGCCCGACAGAGACCGCATGGTGCGCTTCTTCAATTTGATTCGCTTCAATAAGCGTCCAGGCCAAATTGTTAATCGTCGATGGGTCAACTCTCTTCTGCAGTGCCATGCGATATCTCTCGATCGATTTCGTTTGATCGCCGACCGACGCGTATAGAGAGGCCAGTTCGCTGTCGACATCTAGCTTGTTATCCGAAATGGATTCTGCTTTTTCGTACAACAGTATCGCCTCTTGGGCATGGCCTGCATTCGCAAGTGTTTTTGCAGTTTCAATGCAGAGTGATTGCTCGTCCCTGCTGGAATGGTTGCTACCTAAACCATTGTTTGCAACTGATGATGTCCTCAAATCCTTCAGTCCAAGACTTTGCTTTTTGGACATATCGAAATTCGAAATCACACTTTGACACCCTAACGACGCATTGACTGCCACGATCGCAATCAACATAAGAACACAGCGGATTGGTGGATGATTCATGGATCCTATATTCCCCGATTGGTTAACGAATTGCTGTGGCCCGAGAACCGGTCCGCCCAGAATTGCTGATTGCCGATTCAGCAAGGGGCCCCGGCAATCCAATTGCAGTTGGGTCTGATATTTCAACGATTGGGTCTTCCAAGCCCATCATTTCCAAACGATCAGTGACTTGTATCAGTCGCAATCGATTAAGCTGCAGATTTTCTGTGGGCTGAACAATCCACTTCTGAAATCCTAATCCGGAACGGATTGCGCGTGCCATTTTTTCTTTTCCACTTGGTGAAAGTGCGGCAGTCGATCCGATGAAGTTAGCTTGATAGAGCGACGTCTGATCTTCCATCGCACGAGCGACTTGAATGGCTTCCCATTGTGCCACCTTGGTTCCTGCCGGTGCGGGCACTGCACCGTTTTCGAATTCATTGCATCGATTCACCCCGAACCATCCGCAGGTACCACAGCCTGATAAAATGCTGATAGAAAACGCCAGCCCGAAAAAGAACACCTTCGTAAACGATTTGATTTGATAGCTCATTTTTGACAACATTTTATTAACCTCCAATCTTTCTGCTTGATGCTTTGGCAACGGAGTTAGAATCTGGTTTCGGCTTTGTTGAATTCGAAGATGTTTCTACCGCAGTTGACTTCAAGATGACCCTGTCTGTTGGCCCAACATTTCCAATCATTAAATTCTGAAACTGATATTTTTGAGCGTTTCTTTGACGGGCGTAGTCGGTTTGAACTGACGTCCGAAAATCCCTGCTCCTTCGACTTTCCAATCGATTGGCAAAGTAGAACTCCAGGTCGGTCGGCTCAAAAACGTCATTGCCGGGAAGCGGCGGTTTTTCAAACTCCGAAATTGGGGAAACAAGATGTGGTGTGATGAGTATGACGAGCTCTTGTTCACCACTACTATTTCGACTCACACCGCCAGTATGGCCGATGAATGGTAAATCGCCCCAAAAAGGCACTCGATCTGTGCTGGCACCGTAATTCGTCTGCATCAGCCCACCAACGGCGATTGTTTGTCCACTCCGTAGCTGAACCGTTGTGGAAAAGTTTCGACTGCTTAATCCGGAAACCTGAGTGCCTCCTCCACCACCTCCAATCGAGGTCCCAGCAGTCTCGTCACGGGTTGAGACTTCCGCATTGACACGCAGCCGAATCACATTGCCATCCTGAATGATGGGTGTAAATCCGAGCTGAACACCAAACGGAATAAAACTGACGCCTTGAAGATTTCCGCCCCCATTTCCACCTGCCGAAATGATCGGAACTGGAAAGCTGCCGCCAGCTTGAAATTCGGCAGTTTCGCCATTAAGTGCCACAAGGTTCGGTTCTGCCAACGTTCGTGCAAGGGTCAAGTTTCGTAAAGCTTGAATCGCGAGTCGAACTTGACCAGAATCCAAGGAAACCAAAGCGTTCGCACCTGACTGTCCACCAGCACCACCGGTTCCGCCTTGCAAAAGATTCCCGGCAAGAGACTGAAAAACCGCGGGACCACTACTCGCATTGACTCTAAAATTCAAACCGATACTACGAGCAGCAGTTCGATTTACTTCAGCGACAGTCACTTTCAACATAACCTGCTGCTCACCAATCACTTTTAACTGGTTGATAATCCCTGCTCGAGCCAAAGAAACGGGATCAATCAGTCGCCGTCTCGCCGCCGCTCGTTCTTCCGATTCTAGTGGATCAATGTTGCTCTCGAAATTAAGTGCTGTTGTCAACGTGGCTGGGTTTTCAGCTTGCGACACCTCCGGATCGACGCCTCTCGCACCCGCGAGGACCTGCAATATCTGCGACATTTCAATAATGTTTGGAGTCTGCCCTCGGACAATCATGCGATCTTCGATTTGATCGAGTTCGATAAAACTGTTAGGAAACTTAAGATTTAAATCTTTCTCCAAATCCTCAATGGGTCGCGCTAAGACTGGATCTTTGAAGACTCGAACCAAATAGCTGACGATAGACTCGCCAGTTGGACTCGTGGCGTCTTCGAACCAGAGAAACAATGTCGTTGTCCCCGCTTTTATTCCAGTTACGGCGATTTCTCGCCCAGCGAGTTCGTCGATAATCTCGGTTGTGATAACATCTTTCGATGGGACATAAATTCGAGTTGGAGCGGCGCTCAATTGTAGTATTTTCGGACGACCGAGCACCAAGTTGAGTGGCAATTTTGGATCAACGGTGCCTCTCACAAAACGATCCGCCATCTTGCGATTTTGAGCAGTGGGGGGCCTCAAAATCAATTCAGGAGGAAACCCATTTTGCAGTTCTTTTTTCGGCAGGAGACTATCCTTCTGCCGGGAAGGAAAAACTGCGTCTTTAAGCGAACGGACATCCGCTCGCGGCAGTTCTTGCGTCAAAAGTTTGACACGATTGTCGTTATCTTGCGCAGTTACGAACAATGCAAACGAAATCGGAACCAAAAACGCCGTGCAGCGAATACTGAAACAGCTTAGCATCTTGAGCTTTTTTTAAGAGATTGCTATCCAACACGGCCCGACCAAAACCATATCCATACAATCGTCATAATCGTCACCGAAGTTGAGTCGATTCCGCAGTAGGTAGCCAGTTGAAACCTCTACTAGGTGACATGCCAAGACGACCAGCTGGAGGCAAACGGATTCAACGAATCGATCTGACAAGTGCTGGGCACTTAAGAAGTTGATTTGGCGAGTTTTCTGCTGCTTCTTGCCGGCTCATATTCAAGGCGCTTCTTTGTTCCTTTGTAAGACTTCCAATCACCGGCCAAGCATCTTGAAGACGACACGAGCAATTGGATTGCCGATCTTGGACGTTGGATGCATTTGTCAAATAGAATCCAATCACACGGTTTGGGGTAATTGAATCATCGATTACTGCAACATAGCCGATCTCTCCCGAGTAACTGCCGCTAGCTGCTATCGATGCCACCTGGCCATATCGCATCAGAGTGCCAGCAGTTGGCAGAATCTCGCTATCCAAGATTGTTTGAGAAACGAAAACGCTTTTCAAAACCCCGAAAGGAATGGCTCCGTAAATCTGTGGGTTCTCTGAAGCGGGCCAAACTCTCACCGCGAACTTTGCATCAGCAATCGCCGTTGCTCGTACCGAAACTCCATCTCGACGGATTGAATAGGCGGCGTCGGCAGGTTGTTTAGAGAACCAAGCAAGTCGTCCGATCAACAGCGGCAGTCCGCCATCAGAGGAACTCACGCCGAGAATGTCATCCAAATCATTCGGATTGTGTGTTCTTCGCAATCGAACCAAAAAAGAGTTGTTAATGCCTGCATTGGGAATGACTGAGAAGTCTGCTCGTGAATAGTCAGAAAACTCTTCATGATTGAGCGAGTTTACGTCATATTGACCGGAGACCAGATCACCATGAATCTGATTCGATTCGTTCAGTTGCGGCACAGGTCGAAAAACATATTGGCTTCGGTTCTGAAACAATGTCCGCGAGTTCGTGCCACTTCCCAAGGTTGCTTTGCGATAACCACTTCCTTGTACCAAAGAACTGGAAATACCCGCCCCAACCGTTGTGTCGTTCTGACGAGGATCGAGGTCGTCATCAAAAACGTTTTGGACTAGCTTTTTGGCACTTGCACGACCATCCCCAACATTGTCATCGTCCAAGTCAATATTTCTCAGGCCTTCTAACGCGGCTGGATTTACGCCAGTTTGCATTTGACGACGAGCTAAAATAACGAAACCAAAATCAAGCGTTAGTGCGAGTACCCCGACAATTGCCACCAGCATTAGAAAAACCAACAAAAGCGACTGGCCTCTTCGTGATTTTGATCTTATGGGACTACTCATCTGCAAATACCTCACGCCTATAAATGGCTTGAAAGGTCATGACTTTACGAAAGGGTCGCACGTTTCCCTTTAAAACTCCAAGGCTCCCCAATCCATAGCGTCCACCGAATGGGTCTGCCGAACTACCAGCATCCGGCAGGCCGTCTACTACCAGCGAATAACACCCTGTATTGCCGTCGGTCATCGCTTGATCATTGGCAACGACAATGACTTGTCCACGAACTCCGTCAGGATTCGATGAACTTGGAATATCAGTACGGTTTATCAATGCGGTTGATTGTGCCGGATAATTTATCCTGATCGCGACCATTCCTCGCGTAAATGATTCAATGTCGCTGCCGGATTCTGAATTTGAAACAAGTCTAAATGGACCTTCGTTCGGTGTTGAACCGTCGTTATCATGGTCAACTCGGATTTCTTCGACGGGGGCAACCCACTCCAATATCGTTTCACCTGAGCAATAAAATCCGTCAACCACCCCGTTGTAGTTGTAAGCAACTATCGGGATGAGAACGGTCGATTCACCGGCATCATTGGTAACCAACGCACCGGGATAGCGAGTCATGTTTCCCGAATTGTCTCTAATCATTACCGGAACTAACAAGCGGTTTAGCAACGGCAACGTTGCAACGTAGGCTTGAAAATCACCTCCAAAAGACGTGCTTGCATCCCACATTGAATCCAAAATAACGAGATGTTTTTCGTCGTAAATCTGATTCTTGAATTCATCAGTCTGACAGGCCAAATCCGATAAATTGCATTTGTCCAAACGACCCAGTCCAAGCTCCATCGTTGGAGCGAACGGCATTCGAGAAATTTCTTGAGCTGCAACATCCACAGCCTGTTGCAGGACATTACCTTGATAAAAAAACAATCCAAAACTAATGGTGACTCCAATCAGTATTAGAAATAAAGGAATTAATACTGCAAATTCCAGCAGCGCTTGGCCTGATCTTCGTCCAGCAATCCGGTACATCACTCCTCCGCCTGAATGATGTTTCCCTCTTGAATTATCAACGAGCCCACCGCCGTTTCCAACACGCTGTGCGTTTTGCGAGGAGCAATTAACATTCTCCACGGTTTGACATTTCTTCGAGATCCGACCACCCTCCCCTTTTTGTCGATGAAGAAAACGTCGATAGGGAATCGCATCCACATCGTATGAATCGATTTGCATGGAATGATCATCATGCCGAAACGCTTCGAAGGTTTCGCTCGAAACATCAATCCGCAGAATCGGCTCCATACCGAGTTTGCAATTTCCAGTTCCGATAGAAGCACTTTGCGGGATTCTTGATTGACTAGTTTTTTTTGAGTTTTCATACATGAAAAGATGAGGAAAAAGAAGTTTCTAATTTACTTGCAAAACGAGTGGGAAATTAATTCCCCACAGCGCCTCGCATCCCTTGACCTAATACTCCAAGCGCTTCGTATAACATGGGACCGAGCAGGACCACGAAGATTCCAGGAAGAAAACCAATGACCATAGGAACGACCATGAGCGTTGGAACCGACATCGCTGCGGCAGCAGCTTTTTCACGCCTTCTTGATCGCATTTCTGCAGATTGTGTTTTCAACGTAGAGCTCATCGCAGCACCCGTTTGTTCCGCTTGAATCATCGCTGCGATAAATGTGGAGAACATCGCTACTTCAACTCGTCGAATCAATCGACGAAGCGACTCGATTCTCGATCTTCCCCCAAGATTATCAAATTGAAAGGTACGTAACTCTTTTACTAACGGACGCTGTTGATTCTGAACATCAAGAATTCGATTCATTGCACTATCAAATCCTATTCCGGCTTGTGAAAGTGTGTCGAGTAAATCCAAGAACAGGGGGAGGTCCTTTTCGATCATCTGCACGCGTTTGCGGCGAACAGAACGAACGAAGAGGATTGGAAGAGAGGCAAAAACAATCGAAATCAGCCAAGGCGTCGCCAAAACGAAGGGGACAAACACGTTCCCGACACCGCCCGGAATACCACTTATAAATTGTGAAGCAGCCAAGAAGTACCCCTGCTGCCACAGCAGGAAAAAAACGGTGCCGGCAAACAATCCGCAGGCCAGCGTTGATACCCAAAACAAAACCTCTGCCCGCTTCCCACGAAAGCCCGCTCGGAACAGCCAACCGGCAATCCATCCTTGTTGGGTCGGATCATTTTCGGCCATGGCCGCGAGACTCCCCTGAGTCCGATCGCCGAACAGCCGAGCAATAACCGAAGTGCGGACGGAAAGAAATCTCCAACTCAGCAGTGCCAAAACGCAAGTGCCAAGCACGATTGCAATGACCGGGACAATGAATTGCATATGCGTTTCCTTTTGTTAAACAGTTGGCCGACTAATTCGGGAAACAAGCGCAATGCCAATGCCTTGCAAAAAAAGTGATACCGCGACGAGCCAAGACCCAACAACACTGGTCACGAAATTTACAAATCGCGCGCCGTCAGCTTGCCACATCATCGCGGCCATAAACCAAATCACCGCAAGAACGGTCAACGTCGTCAAACGTCCCTGCGCACTCAACGCCCTGACTTGTCGGGAAATCACGATTCGATCACGAATTGTCTTCCCCAAAGCCGCTAAAGTTTCGGCTAGTCCGCCACCCATTTCCCAGTTGACAATTAACGAAGTGGAAAGAAGTTGAAATGACTCTGATGGAACTCGTATGCCAAGTGTTTGAAAAACGTCAGAAGGTGCGTCACCAAGTCTCAATCGGGCGACCGTCTCTAGAAGGACAGTTTTCAATGGTTGCTGTGAGAAATCGGCCGCTTCAATTAGCGATGCTTGCAATGACGAACCGCTACTTAGGCTGGCCACAACCACATCAATTGTGTCCGCGAGTTGTGTTTCGATTCGTGTGAGCCGATACTCAAAAATCCAAGCATCCAGCTCCAGGCCTAACAATGCCATGCTGACAGAAACACCGACAGAGATATTGACCGGCCAATCAAACACAATGGAAAGAAAAAACCCTAACACCAAACCGACCAACCAGGGAATCCAACGGTAACGTCGCGCGAATGGCCTTTCCGCAAAGATCGAATCAACAATTGGTTCGTCGCTTTCAACCAGCCTCTGGCGAACTTGCTGCTTGATCGCGGTCCACCGCCAATAGTAAAAGACGCCGACGATCAATGCGATCACAATACTTACCGAGACCAACCTGTTCATCGTGACTCCCGGCCAAACAATCCCTGCTTGTTGATTGCGATGCCACGAGAAATAAGCTCGTCAACAATGCGTGGAACAATTCCAGTTGCAACATGTTGACCAACGATCCGGTTACCGGACCGGCCCGATTGCTTGAATTCGAAAATGTCTTGCATTTGAGGAGTCTGGTTCTCCATTCCGACAACTTCTGAAATTCTCTCGACTCGTCGAACTCCGTCGTCATATCGTCGGACATGAATAATAAAGTTGATGGCGGAAACCATCTGTTCACGAATTGCCCTTGAAGGCAATTCCAACCCCGACATCATCACCATCGTTTCAAGTCGGGCAAACGCATCACGAGGGCTATTAGCGTGGATCGTCGTCAGGCTACCATCGTGCCCGGTATTCATCGCCTGTAACATGTCAAGAGCTTCACCCGCTCGAACTTCTCCAAGGATAATTCGATCAGGCCTCATTCGGAGCGCATTGACAACCAACTCCCGCTGCGTGATTTGACCTTGCCCTTCAATGTTAGACGTTCGGGTCTCCATGCGGATCACATGGCGCTGGTTTAACAACAGTTCAGCGGCATCTTCGATCGTGATAATACGCTCTCGATTTGAAATCGATTGCGATACCGCACCGAGCAACGTTGATTTACCACTTCCAGTTCCACCTGAAATCAGCATGTTGTGCCGGGCTTGAACGCATATACCGATAAACTCAAGCATCGATTCGGAAAACATTTCCAGTCGAATCAGGTCATTTTGAGACAATCGCTTGCGCCCGAAACGCCGAATCGAAAGTGTGGGACCATCAATCGTAATTGGAGGAAGCGTCGCGTTGATGCGACTTCCATCGGGCAGCCTCGCGTCGACCATGGGTGAGGAGGTGTCGATCCGCCGCCCCACTCTCGCCGCCATCCGATTGATGATTCGCACCAGGTGCTCCTCATCGCGAAATTCAATATCGGTCGATTCAAGGATACCGAATCTTTCAACAAAGATTTCGTCAAATCGATTTACGAGAATATCAGTAACTGCAGGGTCGGCCATAAGGGTTGCCAATGGACCGCTGCCTAAAGTTTCCTCAAGTAGGTCATCCGATAGTCGAGCCCGTTCGGTTTCGTTGAGTGGAAGTTCTTCGTTTTCCAAAACTGATTCAACAAACCGCAATACAAACGACTTCAGTTCGTCGTCGGGTTGGACAAGCACACCTGCATCGTTCATCTCGTCGATCAGACGCTCATGAAGATTTCCTTTGATGGTTTGGTATTCAATTTGCCGATTCCCACCTTTTCCTCCTGAACCAACGATATCGTTGCGTTTTTTTTGCTTGGCATCGACTGCTGTGTCATCCTTTTTTAGGACACGGTCTTTTGGTATTTGAACTGACTTTTGCTTTAATAAATCGCGTAGATCCTTGCTCGATGTCATCCTTCCTCCGAACCAATCGAGGAGGGAACCTGCTCACCGTCTCGAGCGTTACCATTTGACGTTGAACCGATTGGGCTGGCTTCGTCTCGAACCACTTCCTGGTTACTCATCACTTCAATCGAATCGACAATGCCGCTGATTTGACGTGCGGCTTTATTCCATCGCGTATTTGACATCATCAGCGGCTTTCCAAGGTTGGCCGACTGCGTGACTTTGCCGTCCAACGGAATCATATGATCGATGCTTCTCGCTAAATAGTTTTCAACATCCGACAAAGGCGGTGAACCTGACTTGGTGGTATATCGATTTACCAGGACTCGCCATCGGTCCTCTGGATATCCCACGTCGGAAAGAAGTTGAAGAAAACCCCGTACCGATTTTAACGTCGGAATGGAATTGTCGGTCACCACGAAGGCAGCGTCGCTTAAATCCAAAACCGCCATGATTGTCCGATCGAAAAGTGGAAAAGTATCCACAATGACGAAGTCATAGGTTCGCCGTGCAAGCAACAGAAGCCGGGAAATAAATGCGTCGTCAATTTCGGCCGCTTCAATCGCATTGGAAGGAGCAGACAAAAGGTGAAGCCCCGATTCGTGTACTGCCGTCAGTTGTTTGAACAGTTGAGGATCAAGCCGATCTTTTTGATTCCAAGCATCGGTAATCGTTGTTTGCGGCTCAATATCGAGATGCGCTGCACAAACACCCATTTGCAACGAACCATCAATCAAAATGACTCGTTCAGGATCGCGTTGCGCCAGTTCGACGGCGACGTTGACGGCGCATGTGCTTTTGCCAACGCCTCCTTTGTTGCTAACAAAACTGACCAATTTTCCGGGGGATGATTTTTTGTTACGTCGATTCGATATTCTTCTCGTTAGCAAATTTCCAAAATCGATACTTGATATCGGTCGACGAACAAAATCTTCAACGCCAAGACGGAGAGCCGACATCATTAGAGCTGATTCGTCTGAGTTTGATGCACCACCGAATGCACAAATGCCCACGACAGTTACGTCTGGACAAACGGCGATGATCTCATCGACCAACACTCGAACCTGGTCAAGTTCAAGCGACAGCTCAACCATGAACACCACCGGTTGAAAGTCACTTGCTGTGGAGATGGTATCACGCAACACATCGCAAAAGTGAAAAACGGGGGCAGCTCCTCCGATGCTCCTGCACGCTTGTTCGAGTTCGGAATCGATTTCTGTATCAGACCGATGAACGACGATTTGTGGTCTACTCAATGCTCGTCCTCCGGAATGCCATTTTTGTTTTTTTTCCGTCAACAATCAGTTGCGAGACAATAATCGAATCAAGCGGGTTGGAATCAGACGAAATCTGAACGCTCTCCGCTTTTATCGGAGTTTCATCCCCTTGGTTTGCGGTCTTATTCGGCGGATCGTTATTGCTTGATTCGGCCCTAGTGATCGCCGTTATTTCATTCTGCTCGTTGGCCAAAGCCTTTGTAATCGGAGATACCTCACTAACGTCTACCGCAACAACAACTTGCTCACCGTCGGTATCCACTATCAATACCTCAGTGGCAATCACTTGATTAACCAATGAGTCCTTAAACGATGCCAGAACTCGCGGGGAAACACTAATTCCACTCATGAGTTTTACTAAGTCAAGATCCTTTGACTCGATTAAGTCAACTCGGTCTCCGAAAGAAAGTCGACTCAACCCGTTCACCGATTTCACTGGGATAGTCAAGGCGAGCTTGTTTGGTGGTATCGCTCCAGCAATCCCTGACCGAGCTCCTTTTTTCAACAATATTTTTTCATCAATCGACTGGCCCGCTTTTCCTGGTCGAGAAATGATTCTTCCTAACCACGGCGAACTTGAACCTCCGGCCAGATCATTGGCGGTTAATTCTTGAAAAGCTTCGACATCAGTTGCCAAACTGTTCGACGACAAAATGAGGTTTTCCATTAACCGATCGCCGGCATTCAAATCGGTTGAGGCTCGTTTCCCCAACCAAACTGAATTGCGTCCCTCTACCAATGATTCCGCTCGAATCATTTCATAAGCCTTTACATTCTGAATCAGCGTACCTGCTGTCAGAATTTTTTCATCATCGAGCTTAACGCCGGCCTTTAAAGCTTTGGAAGCCACTTTTCCCAGCCACTCTGAACTTTCGCCACCAACCAAATCAGCAGCCGTCAATGTTTGATATGCCTCCACATCCTGGACCAAGTGATCTGGATTCAGGAAATCTGACGGGCTAAAAATATAACCAGGTTCAATCTCTCGCGCGACGATCTTCCCAATCAAATCTTCGACTTTTGGGATCCACGAATCGTTTACATCTGATGGTTTAAAGTAATATCGCCTTAGCTCACCGCTAGCTGGCTCAGCAAGATCTGCTGCCGTTATTTTGGAAAACGCATCGATGTGGGTTGCACTGGCGGTAAAAGGAATCAGGCCGTTCAACCCGTCTTCGACCTTTTCAGCGAACTTGACCTGACCGCTTTGCATCACCATATGGATTTGAAACTCGCTACCCAAGGCTTCGGTTAGCGGAACTGACTCTTGCGGCGAAATCGCGATCAGCACACGCTCTTGTTTGTCACTACGAAGCTCTCTTCCGTTTGCGTCCTTTGGTTCAAAGCTTAATCCGCCCCGCGTCGTCATTGATTTATTGGTAGTTAACGCAATCACCTCTGCATTCTGTGCCAGCAATCGAATCCCATTTACGGGAATCGGCTTTCCATCGCGAACTTTGATGCCCCCCATCAGAAGACCGTATTCGGCAGACGAGTCTCTGGATTCTTCCGGAAGATTAATCAGCAGATCAAATCGGTCTCCTTTTTTCA
>Ga0055584_100005758_pt1 | contig 12141 bp, 11 predicted proteins | sample OSDHelmetaG_FD_58716 | JGI IMG/M metagenome (GOLD analysis project Ga0055584, IMG submission 58716) | Pelagic marine sediment microbial communities from the LTER site Helgoland, North Sea, for post-phytoplankton bloom and carbon turnover... | ecosystem: Environmental > Aquatic > Marine >... | reverse complement strand
GGGCGGCAGTTCGAGAAGGGGTTCAAACGCTATGTCCTGGGGGATGTCGAGGTCGTAGGTAATCGCGACATCGATTTCGGCGCGCCGCAGCATGCGGAACAGTTCCTCCTGATTGGCTTCCTCCTGACGAAAGACAACTTCGGCGTTTTCTGTCTCGAACTCGCGTCGCAGACTGGGCAAAACAAACGAGGCAAGCGTCACCAGGCAACCCACAGTCAGCGGTCCGCGGACATGTTCGGAAATATCGCTGGCAACGTCATGGAGTGCACCGGCAGATTCCAGCACGGTCCTTGCGGCAGCATAGAACCGACGTCCGCCCGGGGTCAGGGACAGGCCCTGTGCGTGTTGGCGCACAAACAATTCGACGCCGAACTCTGCTTCCAGACCCGAGATCGCCGTCGAAATCGACGGGGACGAGATATTCAAACGCCCTGACGCCGCAGCAATGCTTCCCGCATCGCCAACGGCAACGAAGTACTCCAACTGGCGCAGCGTAAACCTCAGCGCCATGGCTGCCGCCTGGCGATCAAAATCGTTTCCTCATGCAGCGTCCGACCTGGCTTCTTCAGGAGACCGATAGGCCCGGTACATACGGTCCTTGGCAACCTGGTCGGCGATGAACTTGGCATCGTGCCAGACACCCCAGATGAAGGAAGAGCCGCGCCGTGACAACCACGGCAAGCCCACGAAGTAGACACCAGGTTCGTTCGACACACCACGCTGATGGATCGGCTTGCCAAGGTCGTCGAAGGTTCCAACCTGCAACCAGCTGTAGTCTACGGCAAAGCCGGTCGCCCAGATGATGGTGGTGATCCCCGCTTCGGCGAGATCAAGCTCTCGAATGGGATGGGTCATGCAATCGGGATCAGGCCCGATGTCGTGAGCTTCCGGCTCAGGAGGCAGATCCAGTCCGTTTGCGGTGACATAGGCATCGGCCTCATCGAGTACGGAGAGATAGTTGGCATCGCCCTTGGCGACGTTGTCACAGAGATCCGGAGCGAAACTGAGCACGCCGTCCCTATAGGCGTTCGTGCGTCCGACAAGCGTCATGCCTTCTGCGGCAAGGCGCCGAAAGTCGACGGTCTGGCCTCCATGAGCACCGCTGACCGAAATCGTGACATGCTCGGCGCCTGCAGGGGGGGCATCGGCATCCCACTTGCCCAGGACGCCCAGCCACCAGACGAAGTCGCGATTGCGATAACTGCGCGGTGGACGGTCGTGCGGACCAACCGAGAGATAGACCCGCTTGCCCGAACGCCGCAGTTCATCAGCGATCTGTGCCCCGGATGATCCGGCGCCAACGACGAGCACGCCGCCTTCAGGCAGTTGGCCAGGATTGCGATAGGTGTTGGAATGCATCTGCATGATCCCGGCATCATCCGGAACAATGGCAGGCATGAGGGGGCGCTGGAACGGTCCCGTCGCAGCAACCACATTGTTGGCTTCAATCACGCCATCGGACGTTTCAACACGGAAGCCCGGCCGGCCTTCATTCCGGCGCACTTCCTTGACCTCCACGCCACAGCGGATGGGGGCGTCAAACTTTTCGGCATAAGTGACAAAGTAATCGGCAACGCTTTCCTTGGTCGCAAAGGCGTCGGCGTCCGTGTCGGAAAACTCCAGGCCCGGGAACCGGTCGTGCCAGGCCGGGCCGTTGGCGACGAGCGAATCCCAGCGTTCCGTGCGCCAGCGCTCAGCAATCCTGCTGCGTTCCAGAACAAGGTGCGGCACGCCTGATTTGCTCAAGTGTTCGCTCATGGCCACGCCAGCCTGGCCGGCGCCGACAACAAGGGTATCAATTTTCTCTACGGGCATTCCTGGTTCCTCTTCCGCCATTCCGACGTCTTCAGTCGATCTGGCATCAGACTATGGGCCGCTCGAAATTAGGGACAGTATTATCATACTACTTTTAACTTAGAAATTTCCTAAGCCACGAGCAAGCCGTGAACCAACGTCACGTCGCCCCATGGTGCCGGACTGTTGCCTGGTGCCAGCGCCGCCTAATCAGATTTGCATAAACGGGTTGAAGGAGAAAAGCCGCTAGCTTTCGTCGAACTGCTTTTCGAAATCTTCCTGGATACCGCGAAGCTCTGCGATTGCTGCACGGATGTTGGAACTGTCTATGACGTTCACTTCCACGTGCTCACCAACGCGCGAAAGCTGCCTGCGGCGCAAGCGATGTTCTTCAGAGAGGAAGTCATCTACCTGATAGACCTGTATGGGGCGCACAAACCCCTTGGGCGTTATCGGATCAGCCAATTCAGTGCCTACGTGACCAGCAACAAGGTTTTGTGTGTTCTCGTCGATGAGGATTGCATCCGTCTCTGCTGCAGACTGCAAACGCGCCGCAAGATTTACCGGGCTTCCAAGAACCGTGTAGTCAAGCCGTTGCTCCGAACCAAAGTTGCCGACGGTGCAAAACCCCGTGGTGATGCCCATACGAATATGCAGGCCACCGGCAACACCCAACTTCTGCCAATACTTCTGCAGTTCCCCGACACGCGCACGCATGCGAAGTGCCATCTCCACGCATTTCAGCGCGTCCTCTGTTTCTCCGCGGCTTTCGGGATCTCCGAAGAAAACCAGAATCGCATCACCGATGAACTTGTCGATTGTGCCACCGCATTCCAGAGCGATCGAGGCCATCTCTGAAAGGTAGGAATTGATGACCGTCGCCAGACGTTCCGGCTCCAGGCTGTCGGTCAGGTCCGTGAACTGAACAATATCGGAAAGAAAGATCGTCAGGTTCTTGCGTGCATGCGCGCTTTGTTGCCCTTCGGTGTCAGAGAAGATGCTTTGGTAAACCTGCGGTGAAAGGTATTTCGCCAACCTTGTCGCCAGGTCTTCGAGCCTCTGACTCTTCTCCTCAATGATTTCGCGATCACGTATCTTTTCTTCCAGAAGCTCTTCGCGTTCCTTTCTCAAATGCCATTCTGTCGTTCGATCGACGAATTGACCCTGAACGCCGTTGAGATAGGAAAACGCTTCATCCTGGGTTCGTGTCGATAACAAGGAATAGACGCGATCTTCGCCTTCGACACGAATGTGAACCGCAGGAATCAGAACCGATCCCTTGCTGTTGATATCCGAGATATAGGTTTCTATCTGCGGGCCCGGGACGCCCAACTGCTCCAGGACGTCGGGGAAATAGGCATTGGTAACATTGCCTAGAACCGGGAAAAAACTCCGGAAGTTGTCGTTGATCTTCAGGATTTCAAGCTCGTCATTGGCAAAATACGCGGCCGTAATGGCGTTACGAAAATTGAAAAAACCAAGATCGATGATGTTCTGCTGATTAAAAAAGCCCTCTAACTTCATCGGGCTTCCCCCAGAAAAGCTGCATCGTTGGAGCCGACGTCTCGACGCCACTGCGCTCGTTTGCCTGTGACGGCTCCCCAGGTGGTCACGCAGTAAGGAACACAGTACGTGAGAATCACTTTCCACGCTGGCGGAGCGTAACCCGCCAGAATCACGTCGCCATGATTGATCGCAGTGAGAAATGTTCCCACAACCAGAGCCGTGAACAACGCCTTCTTCGGCGTGCCGTCACCACAGATCATCGTCAGAAACGGAGGCGGAGCCGGGGCGCCCATTCTCGATGACATCAAAACCGCCTTCCAATCTGACTTCTTCACACAAAAATCTACATGCGAGGCAGGATCAGAGCAAAATGTTTGAATTTGTCAGAACGCCAGAGACTCTCGGGACCTCAACCTGGAAGCTTGACCACAACATCGGGCCCGGGGTCATCACCCTCTTCATCGTCCGGTTTATCATCTGATGCCTCACGCAGCCGCTCGGCCTCTTCCTTCAGGCGGGCAAATGAGCGCATGGAAAACGGGAACGTTGCCAGATACAGAACACCAATCAGCGTCAGAACCATCCAGGGGCTGCCGGCAACTCCCGCAAACAACAGAGCCACCACCACCATAACCGGCAGGACGTAGGATTGCGGCACCTTGAGGGTCTTGAACGAAAACGTCGGAATCCGGCTGACCATCAGACCCGCCATCAGGATTGCCCAGCAGCCGACGACAAACGGATGGGAAAGCAGGTCGATATCAAAGGCGAGCCAGGCAACGACCGGCAACAGGGACAACAATCCGCCTGCCGGAGCGGGAACGCCGGTGAAGTAGTTGTAGGCATAGGGCGGCAACTTGCCGAGCATACTGTTGAAACGGGCAAGGCGCAGGCCACAGCAGACCATGAGGAAAAGCGCGACGGCCCAGCCGAGACCGCCCGCCGTCTGCAGCGACCAGAAGTACAGGATCATTGCTGGCGCGACGCCGAAACTGACGAGATCAAAGAGTGAGTCGAGCTGGGCACCAAACTCACTGGTCGCGTTCAGCAACCGCGCCATACGGCCGTCCAGAGCATCCAGAACCGCCGCCAGAATCACGGCCGCAATGGCAAGTTCCCACCGGGCTTCGTAGGCGTAGCGAATGGCGGTGAGTCCCGCACAAACCGCCGATACGGTGATGATATTGGGGATGAGCTTGCCAAGCGTCTGGCCCTTCAGGCGCGGGATGCGGCGCGGCCGACGAAGTCTGCGGCGGCGGGGACGAATCTTCATCGCACCATACCTTCCGCAGCGGAGTCATCTGTTGCCAGAAGATCTGCCAGGACGGTTTCACCAGCAATACACAACTGCCCGACACAAACCTGCGGGGCAACACTGTCGGGCAGATAGACATCGACCCGGCTGCCGAAACGGATCATGCCGAAGCGCTCACCTGCACGCACGCTCTGATCAACACTCAGAGTACACAGGATCCGGCGCGCGACGAGCCCGGCGATCTGCACGAATGCGACTTCCTTGCCGTCAGCCGTCTTCATGCATACCGATTGGCGTTCGTTATCAACGCTGGCCTTGTCCAGGGATGCATTGAGGAACTTGCCGGGACGGTAGGACAGGCGCGTGATCGTGCCGTCGAGGGGTATCCGATTCACGTGAACATTAAACACATTCATGAACACACTGACCCGCGTCAGTGGCTTTGCATCCATGTTGAGCTCGGCCGGCGGAACCGCCGCCTGGATCATCTGGACCACACCATCGGCAGGGCTGATGACAAGACCCTGTCTGGTGGGTGTGATCCGGTCGGGGTCGCGAAAGAAATAGGTGCACCAGGCCGTCAGCAGGAAGCCCGGAATCAGCAATGGGGTCCACAGCCAGCCCAGAAACAGAGCGACGACAAAAAATATGGCAATGAACCGCCACCCCTCCCGGTGGATCGGAACCAGGACGCCCTTCAATACATTATGCACGACTACCTCGTTGCCCTACCCAAACACAGACAGCGCCAGATTGGATTGTTCATGGATCGATCCGATTATTGCCCAGTCGCTGTCTGATTCACACCAGGCAGTTTGTCAGGGTTGCGAGACAGCGCGCTCTGGCAAGTTCTGGATCGGCAATTTCATTTACCATTGAAGCAGAACAAGCGCGACTGGCGCGTTGTGTGATCGGGCCGGTTGTATCTGGTTGCCAGCCCCCGATGACCCTGGAGTCAGTCCGTCAGGAAAAAACCTCTGCAAGGAGTTCGGTGTCGAGATAGGCGACAATTTCAACGATCCAGCCTTCGCGCATGACCATGGCGAAGCAGTAAACCTGATTGTAGGTTTTCCCACCCTTCGCGATACCCGTGCTCGCGAAGCGCAGAATCACCTTGTCGTCCTCTGCAGCAATATCGATGAATTTCGTCTTCAACGGTCCTTCAAGACGCGCAAGGAGAGGCCCAAACGCATGCTCAATCAGCGCCGTCTTCGAGTGATACACTCCCGATACTGGCGTCGTCCCGATGACCGTCCACGTGACGTCTTCGGCAACGAGATCGAAAATCGGGGCACCGTCACCCTGTTCCCACGGTTCAAAGGCTGCACGGACGCGTGCCTTGTTGTCATCGCTCAACGTCATGATATCGATTTCTCCATCCATCGAGACTGGGAACGAAGTGTCCACCTTGCGTCATGGGCCGGCCTATTCGGTGACCTGCTCGAACCGGTTGCGCTAAAGGTCCATGTAGCATGCACCATCAGGCAGAAGGCATCGCCATCTGGATGGTCACTTCAACTGAAGGTTCGTGGGTGTATCGACCGGTTTCGAGGAAACCATAACGGTCATAGAATCCTCGCCCGATCGCGTTTTTCTCGAAGACCTCCACACGCAAGGCTCCCTTGAGGCCGACGGCGTGATCAACCAGGGCTTTGCCGAGTCCTCTTCCATGGAAGGCAGGGTCGAGGAACAGGCCGCCGATCTCATCGTCAATCAGAGCGATGAAGCCAACCGGCGCCCCGTCATCCACCATCACCCATGTCTCGGCATTGGGGAGATAGATCTTGCGCAGGTCTTCGGCGACCTGTGCCACGAAGTCATCCGGCAGAAACGCATGAGCAAGCGCATTGGCTTTCCGCCATATGGAAACCAGAACATCGGTATCGTCATTTCGATAGTTTCTGATCATCGGCTTTGCCCGGTTCGTTGAGAACAAGCACATAGAGTTCCGACCCGATCCAGGCAATTTTTCCTGACAGAGCTTTTGGATCATGGCCGGCATTCAAAGTTCCCTGGCAACAGGTTCAGTGTGTGCGGGTACCATATCGTTCAGTTTTCCCGTTATGGTTCCCCAGTGGATGCGCATGGAGGTCACAGCACTCGACAGTACCTTCGTTTCGGCTTTGCCCAGACGCCCAGAATCCAGGAGAACGTCCCGATGACCACCTCGTCACAACTTCAGCCGGACGGCGGCTTCCAGCTGCCCATGGAAGCCTACACTTCTGAGGCATGGTTCGATCGTGAATGGCGCGAGGTATTTGAATCCGGCTGGATCTTTGTTGGTGTGGTCCAGGAGCTTCCTGATCCCGGGTCCTTCAAGACAATCCAGGTCGGAAGGTGCCCGGTCATCCTGACAAGAGATTCGAAAGGTGTGTTGCATGCCTTTCACAACGTGTGCCGGCATCGCGGCTGCAAGGTTGCGTCCGGCAGCGGCAAGAAAAAATCGCTGGTCTGCCCGTACCACGCCTGGAACTACGGATTGGACGGGAAGCTCAACATCGTACCGATGAAGGAAGAATTCAGCGCTTTCGACAAGAGTGACTATGGGCTGAAGCCGCTGGCGATTGATACGTTCTGGGGCATGATCTACGTCAACATGAACCAGCAAGCCGATTCACTTGAAAGCTGGCTGCAGGGGGTTCCAGAAGCCATTCATGAAAAAGGCGTGCGGCCGCAGGAACTGTCTCTGCTGCATTATCGTGAGTACGAGGCTGGCTCGAACTGGAAGTTCATTGTCGAAAACCAGGTCGACTGTCTCCACGTGCCTTTCCTGCATGGCGGTAGCAACAACTGGAAATTTGACGACCTGCATTATGAGTATTGCGGCCCTCATCACCTGTCGCATTACCCCTACGATTTCATGCCTGAAGGCATGGGCCTGATACCGAACATGGAATGGACCTATCCCGCGTTCACGTCGAACGTCATTTTCCCCAACGTGTTTACCTATATCTGGCAGAGCGTCTGCGCGTTCATGCACATCATGCCCATCAGTGCCGAAAAATCGGTTTGGCGATGGTATGTGCTTGGAACGGAAGGAAGCGACCCCACGGAATATCTGAAGTTCTATGAGAATGTCGTTGTGGAAGACATCGAGGCCAGCGACTGGCTCCAGTCAGCCGTGAAGTCGCCCGCGTTTGAGGTTGGCCCCATGGCGCAAAGCTATGAGAAACCCGTTGCCATGTTCCACAAGGACTACACGAACCTGATGCCGCTCGAGACAGGTTCGTAGCCGGGGGATCGCAGGCAACCTGTTATCGTCGGCTTAGCGAGGGAAACGAGATCATGGCCAAGACTGTCAGGGACGCCAGGGAAGTGGCGATCATCGATTTCGAACCGGCTCTTCACGGTGGCCCGGATGATTTGAAGCGGGTCGCTGGGGAAGTTGTCTCAGCCTGCGAAGACATCGGTTTCCTCTACATCGTCAATCATCCGATCCCAGGAGAGCTCAGGCGGCGCGTATTCGAGGAAACCGCCAATTTCTTTGCCCTGCCCGAAGAGCAGAAAATGCAGGTCTCCATGGAGCGGTCCGTCAACTACCGCGGCTATATTCCGCTCAACGTCGTGCCCAAAGTGGAAAACCGGCGCGGTGCGGGCGTGGACGGTTTCCAGACTCACCTCAACGATGAGGTCGGCCCCGATGGCCAGCCTGTCACACTGGCGCCCGACGCTGTTGAATCCTTCCAACTCCACCGGGAGCTGGCGTTGGATGACCCGGATGTTGTTGCCGGAAAACCCTTGCACGGACCCAACCAGTGGCCCAACGGATTGCCGGTCATGCGCGATACCATGCTGGAATACTTCGAAGCCATGAGTTCGTTCGCCAAGCGGATGCATGCGGTCTTCGCGGTCGGTCTTGATCTCGACCCCAATTTTTTCGAACGGTATTACCGCAAGTCGCTGATGCAGGTCAGGCTGCTTCACTATCCGGCCCAGGTGCCCAGCGAGAATGCGCCTGTTGGCGTACGCCCCCATAGCGACGCCGGTGCCTTGACCTTGCTGATGCAGGATGAGGTCGGCGGCCTTGAGGTCCGCAACAAACAGGGAGAATGGACGTTGGTGCCACCCATCGACGACAGCTATGTGGTCAACATAGGCGACACCATGAAGCTATGGACCAACAACCGGTTCCAGTCGACGCAGCATCGGGTGATCAACACGTATGGCACCGGTCGCTACAGCGTTCCCTTCTTCGCCAACCCGGACTACGACGCCGTGATCAAACCTATTCCAACCTGTGTGGACGACAACCATCCACCGGTTTTCGATAGCCTTCATTGCGGCGAATCCATGCTCCACACCTACAGCCGTATCTGGCCGTCCGCGCCAGTGGCAGCATAGAGCGCAACGGCGTAAGAAGGGATTGCAAGCAGCAGACGAACCGCGAGCAAGATGGCAGCAAGGCCACGACAGACAAAAAGCCGTAAAGGAGCGCAAAAGCCATGAGCAACAGCAGTTATTACGACTGGGAACCGATCACCCAGGACGATGCCAGCATTGACGCGGCCCTGGAGCACGCAATCTCGCCGGTCATGCTTGCATCACTGGCTTGTCTCACCGGAGACTTGGACCTGTTGCAAGGCGATATCCAGATCAACATGGACGGAGCCGACGACCTGCAGTGCGGAATCAACGAGGAGCAGCAGGCAGAAGTGCGTCGCATGGCCCTGGAAGCACTCAGTGCCTATCGCGAGCGTGGTTGCCCCACCCCGACACAGCTTGATGCCGATGCCATTCGTAAAATCCTGCGCTTCATGACCGGGAAGGAACTGGGCGACGACTATGTTCAGTTCCTTACGGAGGAATCGGAGTTCGCGAGCAACGACGCTTACGGGTTGGAGGGCTTTGAGGACATCCCGGAGTCGGTGAAGAAGGACTTTAACGTCGTGATCGTGGGTGCCGGCATGTCCGGCCTGCTCGCGGGCTACCGGCTCAAGGAGGCAGGAATTCCGTTCACCATCATTGAGCGAAACTCAGATGTTGGCGGCACCTGGCGCAACAACCTCTATCCCGGTTGCCGGGTCGACAACCCCAGCCGCGTCTACGAATATTCCTTCGCGCGCCACGACTGGCCACAATACTTCTGCTCCCAATCGGTCTTGCTGGACTACTTCTCGCAATGCGCCACAGAATTTGGCCTGAGGCCACACATCCGTTTCGGGCATGAGGTCGAAGGCGCCGAGTACGACGAGACCGATGGCATCTGGTCCGTGCGTATCAGCGACAAAGATGGCGTCACCAGCACGTTGAAGGCCAACGCGTTCATCTGCGCGGTGGGCCAGCTCAACCAGCCACGTCTGCCCGACATCGAAGGCCGCGATGACTTCGAAGGCCCGGCATTTCATACCGCGCAATGGGACACATCGGTTGATCTGACCGGCAAGCGGGTGGCGGTCATCGGCACCGGCGCCAGCGCCATGCAGATGGTTCCCGAAGTCGCCAAACAGGCGAGCGAGATGGTGGTGTTCCAGCGCACACCACCGTGGATTTACCCGACCGAAAACTACCGGACCAGTGTGCCCGATGGGGAGCATTGGCTGATCAACCATGTGCCCTACTACGCCCGGTGGTATCACTTCCTGCTGTTCTGGCTGGATGGGGAAGGTCTTCACGCCTCGGCGACCAGGGACCTGGACTGGCCACATCAGGAACAATCGGTCAGCCAGGCCAATCAGGACTTGCGCGACTTCATGATCGACAGCATCAAGCAGGTGGTGGGCGAGGATCACGAGCTTGTCGAGATCGCAACGCCCAAACACCCGCCGATCGGCAAGCGCATGCTGGTTGATGACGGAACCTGGTACCGCGCCCTGTTGCGCGACAACGTGAACCTGACCACAGAACCGATCGAGCGCATCACCCCTGAAGGGGTGCTGATGAAAAACGGTGAGTTGCACGAGGTTGATGTCATCGTCTTTGCCACCGGCTTCTATGCACAGCGGTTCCTGTGGCCGATGAACATCAAGGGCAAGGGCGGGCGCGATCTGCGCGAGCACTGGGGCGATGACCCGCGCGCCTATCTGGGCGTGGTGGCTCCGGGCTTTCCCAATCTGTTCTGCCTCTATGGTCCCAACACCAACATCGTCGTGACCGGCAGTACGATCTTCTTCTCTGAATGCGGCGTGCACTACATTCTGGGCTGCCTGAAACTACTGATGGAACACGGTCACAGAAGCCTTGAATGCCGCCAGGACGTGCACGACACCTATAACGAGATGATCGATGAAGGCAATCTGGGGGTCGCGTGGGGCGCACCGAACGTTCGCAGCTGGTACAAGAACAAGGCGGGCCGCGTGACCCAGAACTGGCCCTACAAGTTGTTGGAGTACTGGACCCGAACCAAGACGACCAATCCCGACGACTTTCATATTCGTTAGGATACGCGCGCAGTTTTGAGACTTGGGCAACTGAGGCGTGGGGTTTGAGTCCGTCAATCCGGGGGGAACCCGTAAGTGCGCGAGTTTCTCTGTTAACAGGGTAGCTTCTCGACGGAAGAGTCGAATCGCCTCAGTCTGACGGTCTTGAACGCTTGGGTCGGCCTTTTTTCATCATCCTTGCCGTCGCCTCTGGCGTGCCATCGTGAAAGGTGGCGAACCACCTGTCGAGCGGCACGTAGTCGGTGCCGAAATTGCAATTGAAATGGCGATGGTGGAGCTGATGAAAAAAGTCGCCTAGCCCCAGAACGCTTTTGTTGCGGACCATCAGATCCTGGAAACCACTATGCGACTGCACCGCCCCCAGGACGAGAAACTGCATATGGAAGAAGATGTGGATCGGGTGCGAGTCGATAACCAGGTGGATCAGAACGCTGCTGAAATAGAGGACATGCTCGATCGGATGCATGGAGATGCCGGACCACGGCCCGATACCGACATTCTTGTGGTGTAATCCATGAGCCAGCCGGTAAAGCGGTTTCCAGTGCAGCCACCGGTGGACGACGTAGAAATGAACGGATTGCCAGAACGGGATGGCAAGGAACAGCAGGACGAACCAGACAGGATTATCGTTCCAGGTCAGGTAGGGCAGAACAGTGTTGGCATAACCCCACATGAAGAAGACCTCGTAGGCCGTCCACAATGTCACGCCACTGACGCAACTCCAGAAAACGTTGTCCCAGACCTGATTGCGGCCGACGAATCGACGGTCGTCCCTGACCATGTAGCGTGCGTCGAATTGGTGTGTCTGGCCCTGTTTCTTGAACGTATAGAGGTAGAGGTGCAGGCCGCCGGCCACGAGGACGATCAGGGCCAGATTGCGGGCGAACATCTCTGCGATCCAGCCCGGCTGCAACTGGACACAGTGCACCAGGGAAGGCTGCAGGAAATACCAGGTGAAGACGGCCAAACCGACATAGGGCAGAACAAACGACCACAGGAACCCAACGGAAACCAACCATCGAAGCGCCGCCAGGGGCCTCGGCGGAAAGACGAAGATCGGCGCGCCTTCGAGCGGCAAGGGCGGATGCCAGGCCCAGGGCTCGGTGCCCGTCCCGGGCTTCCGCTTGCCAACTTCGCCCTCGATTGACGCGTCTGACATAGTCGCCTCGCCTATGGTCTCTGCGTCAACGTGATGGCAAATTTCGGATC
>Ga0055584_100005757_pt1 | contig 12141 bp, 9 predicted proteins | sample OSDHelmetaG_FD_58716 | JGI IMG/M metagenome (GOLD analysis project Ga0055584, IMG submission 58716) | Pelagic marine sediment microbial communities from the LTER site Helgoland, North Sea, for post-phytoplankton bloom and carbon turnover... | ecosystem: Environmental > Aquatic > Marine >... | reverse complement strand
ATGCTCCTTGAAAAACGTCATGTGGCGCAGCCGTTCCCGGCGCGCCACGCGAATCCGGCGATTTCTATACGCGCACGCCCCGTTCGGGTCAACTCTGACCGGTTAAATCACAGAGCCAAACCTATCGGATTGTCTCTGTGATCCCTCAGTTGCCGGGCGGTTCACTCTGTGTCCCTTGGCTACGCGCAAGGATGCGCGGGCCGCAGTCGCGGCCTTCCAGCAGATGACAAGCCAGCTTGTCACCCGCTGGGGTCAGGACGTTCGGGGACCAGGGCTGCAAGCTTCTTTGGCGCCGTCATACGGTAGCTGCGATTGACGATGAACGCGACCTCTTCCCAATCGACACCATCATCCAGCCACATCCCGACCCAACCCTTTGGTCCGACATAGGGTGGAGAAAAGAACCGTTCAGGATCAGCACCGATCAGAATGGTCTGGCTGCCCGGCGGAGCCTTGCAGGAAACCGCCGTTCTGCCGTCCTGGTCCCAGTACATGGCAAAGATCTTGTCACGCACCCGGAAGTTGGGCTTGTCCCAGGTTTCGCGCTCATCGACCTCGGGCAAGGCCAGACAAATGGTACGCAGGGATTCCAGAGTTTTGCCGCTCACGAATTCAGTTTCCGTCCAGGGCACGGCGCGCGGCATTGCGCAGCGAGATGTTGCCTGCCGACAGCTCGCCCTCGAGTCGCGTCATCAAGGCCTTGCGCTGGGGGTCGGCATGCAGACGCGCCGTGGCCAGACGCACCACTTCGTCACGCAGGGCCGATGCTGATTGTGCACGGCGCTTTTTCGCCAGATGCTCGGTTGCGGCCTCGAAATACGCACCGACAACAGACCAGACCGAATCGAGGCCGTCGCCGGTCAATGCTGAACAGGCCTCGACCCTGGGGGTCCAGAAACTCTCATGGGGGCGCACCAGCGAGAGTGCGGCGCGATGGTCGGAGACAACATGACGCGCCGTCTCGGCCAGGGCGCCGTCGGCCTTGTTGACCAGGATCAGGTCGGCCAGTTCCATGATGCCGCGTTTCACGCCCTGCAGGCTGTCGCCGGCACCGGGAGCCAGCAGCAGCAGGAACATATCGGTCAACGCGGCAACCGCGGTTTCCGACTGCCCCACACCGACCGTCTCGACAATCACCAGATCGTAACCAGCCGCTTCGACCAGGGTGATGACATCGCGCGTACGGCGCGCCACACCGCCCAGTTCACCACCGGACGGCGAAGGCCGGATGAACGCTTTGGTGTCACGGGAAAGACGCTCCATGCGGGTCTTGTCACCCAGGATCGAACCGCCACCCAGGCTCGAGGATGGATCAACCGCCAACACGGCAACCCTCTTGCCCTGCTCGAGCGCATGAAGACCAAAGGCTTCGACAAAGGTCGATTTACCGACGCCTGGCGCGCCGGTGATACCCAGCCGCCATGTTGTCCGGCTGGTCTTGCCCAGGGATTCGATCAGCGCGGCTGCACGTTCTTCATCGTCAGGACGCGAGGATTCCACCAGCGTGATGGCACGCGCCAGCGCCCGCCGGTCGCCAGAGAGAATGCCTTGGATGTCGCTCATGGCCCTGGAATCAGGCCGCCTGCCGGGCATCGCCAAGCAGATCGACGATTTCAGCTGCGGCTTCAGGAATGTTGGTGCCGGGGCCATAGACCGCTGAAACGCCTGCTTCCTTCAGCATGGGGTAGTCCTGGGGCGGTATGACGCCACCGACCACGACGCGGATATCGCCGGCACCCTGTTCGGCCAGGGCGGCGATCAACTGGGGCACCAGAGTCTTGTGGCCGGCTGCCTGGGTTGAAACGCCAATGATGTGGACGTCGTTCTCGATCGCCTGACGGGCGGCTTCTTCGGGCGTCTGGAACAGCGGGCCGACATCGACGTCAAAGCCGATATCGGCAAAGGCTGTGGCGATCACCTTGGCGCCGCGGTCATGGCCGTCCTGACCCAGCTTGACGACCAGCATGCGCGGGCGCCGACCGTTCTGTTCGGCAAACGCCGCAACCTTGTTCCGGATACCCTCGAACTCTTCATTACCTTCCCAGGCAGCGCCATAAACACCCGAGATCGAGCGCGTGACGGCGCGATGTCGGGTAAAGACGCTTTCCATGGCATCGGAGATTTCACCCACCGTGGCCCGGGCCCGGGCTGCCTCGATGGACAGTGCCAACAGGTTGCCATCGCCCTTTGCGCCTTCGGTCAGGGCCAGCAACGCGGCCTGACAGGCCACCTCGTCACGGCTGGCACGCACGCGCTTCAGGCGGGCAATCTGGGATTCGCGCACGGCGGTGTTATCGATATCGCGCACATCGACCTGTTGGGGATCATCGGCAACATACTTGTTCACGCCCACGATGGTTTCCTGACCACGATCAATGGCCGCCTGCCTGCGGGCGGCACTTTCTTCGATGCGCAGTTTGGGCATACCGACCTCGATGGCCTTGGTCATGCCACCCATGGCTTCGACCTCATCAATCAGGCCCTGGGCTTCATCAACCAGCGCGTCGGTGAGCGCTTCGATGTAGTAGCTGCCACCAAGCGGATCGACGACATTGGTAACGCCGGTTTCTTCGGAAAGGATCAGCTGCGTGTTGCGGGCAATGCGCGCGGCAAAGTCGCTGGGCAAAGCCAGCGCTTCATCAAAGCTGTTGGTATGCAGGCTTTGCGTTCCGCCCAGCACCGCGGCCATGGCTTCATAGGCTGTGCGCACGATGTTGTTGTAGGGATCCTGTTCCGTCAGCGAGACGCCGGAAGTCTGGCAATGGGTACGCAGCATGGAAGATTGCGGTTTCTTGGGCCCGAACGGTTCCATCTGGCGCGCCCACAGAACACGGGCGGCGCGCAGCTTGGCGACTTCCATGAAGAAGTTCATGCCAATGGCAAAGAAGAACGACAGGCGCGGTGCAAACTGGTCGACATCAAGGCCGCGCTTGGTTGCAGCGCGCACATAATCCACGCCGTCGGCGATGGTGAAGGCCAGTTCCTGTACCGCCGTCGCCCCGGCTTCCTGCATGTGATAGCCGCTGATCGAGATGGAGTTGTAACGCGGCATAAACGCTGCGGTATGGGCAATCACATCGGCCACGATGCGCATACTGGGTTCGGGCGGATAGATATAGGTATTGCGAACCATGAACTCCTTGAGGATGTCGTTCTGGATCGTGCCCGAAAGTTGATCCTGGCTCACGCCCTGCTCCTCGCCCGCCACAACAAACATGGCAAGCACGGGCAGCACGGCACCATTCATGGTCATGGAGACCGACATCTGATCGAGCGGAATGGAGTCGAAAAGGATCTTCATGTCCTCGACGCTGTCGATCGCGACACCGGCCTTGCCGACATCACCGACCACGCGTTCATGATCGCTGTCGTATCCGCGATGGGTCGCAAGGTCGAACGCGACGGAAAGGCCCTTCTGACCGCCGGCCAGCGCCTCACGGTAAAAGGCATTGGACTCCTCAGCGGTCGAGAAACCGGCATATTGGCGGATGGTCCAGGGCCGGTTGGCATACATCGTTGCGCGCACACCACGCCGATAAGGCGCAACGCCAGGCAGCGCCTCGGCCTCACCCGATGCCGTCTGGTCGGCATTGGTGTAGAGCGGGTTGATTGCCAGCCCTTCGGGCGTCTGCCAGACGAGATCGTCCAGAGGCGTGTCTTTCAGTTCCTTTTGCGCCAGGGCGCGCCAGGCTTCCGGCGCTTCATCGGAAAATCCACTCATCGGCTTGAAACCATCCATCTCGCAAGTGCGAGATGAGTATGGTTTGCCCCCTGTGGACCGTCAATCCGTGAGGGACCGTCGAATGACTTCCAGAGCGACATCGCACGGCGATCCGTCGCCGCCGTTCGTGGGATAGACATCATCCGGGCAGGCCGAAAAAACCATCAGGCAATCGATCAATGCTCTGACCTCAACAAACCCACCCGGCGGGCATGTGGGACGGACATAATCGATCGCCTGGCCATCGCGCACGGGTGCGAGCATGAACAGATTCCAGGGTGCCGGTGTGACGGGACAGCTGCGTCCCTGACCGGCAAGCGCTTTGTTCAGGTTGGCGGCACAGTTGGGATGATCCCCGCCTGCGCCAGCCCGCACATACATCGCTGCGCTGCATGCCGCGATCAGCGTGTCGTGCCCGCCACCGGAAGTATCGTCGAGAATCTCGAGAATGGGCCGGTAGAGGTTGGTGACCAATACATCGCCGGCATCGAAGGTGATTTTCTGAAGCACCTCGCGGCAGTGTTCCATGGACAACAGATCATCCTGCCCGTCAGACGCAAAGGCCCAGGTATCAAGAACCTGGGTGCCCGACGTATTGATGATGCGAACCCGATCACCTGCCGTCATGCCAAGGGCATAACCCTGCGCGGCACGGACGCTGGCCTGGATCATGGCAGGTCGTCCGGCTCAGTTACCCAGCGAGCCCCAGCCAGCCGTGAAACCCGAAAGCGAAAGCGGCAGGGAAGCGGGCTGACCCACGGTGTCATAGATCGTGATCGAGGCCTGGCTTCCGGCTTTCATGCTGCCCAGAACATCGGCAGTCAACGTCACCTGGGTCATGCATCCATCCACGAAACACGTGAGAAATCCCACGGTGCCCAGATCAATGCCATCGATTGTCATGTTGAGACCGTTGGGAAGCAGCACGCCCAGAGGCACGGTGATCCTCAACAGCGGTTCAGTTCCTGCTGGACTTGCCGCGATCACGGTCATGACTCTCTCGCCATTGGCCTGCATGTCGACGGGCTGAAACAGAAAACACTCCTCCAGGCCCATGCCATCAGGGGCGCAGTGTTTCTGCCAGTCATCATGGGTTTCGCGCAGGGTGTCGGGCAGAGCATCTGCCATTTCCTGCGCCAAAGCAGGAAACCCTCCCAAAATACCGACCACAACAATCAATCTGGCAACAAGGCGCATGGTGTTTCCAATCTGGACACGATTCAGGAGCAAGGACAGAGAACAATCTTGGCCGTCATTCAAGGCAATAATGCGTCATATCGGGATTGGGAACACGCAAAATGCAGGTCTGTTCCCGCCGTCACACGTCATGCTAGGTTGCGCGCCTGCCCCGCGCACGACCCACCTTGAGGATATGAGTATGGACGACAACGGTATCAACTATCCCGACCGGCCCAACGATCTAGAATCGTTCTGGATGCCCTTCACGACGAACAAGGGATTCAAGCAGACCCCCAAGCTTCTCTCAAGCGCCAAGGATATGCATTACCAGACCCCCGATGGCCGCCAGATCCTGGACGGCACCGCCGGCCTCTGGTGCTGCAATGCGGGACACGGACGCGAAAAGATCGCTGAAGCCATCAAGGCCCAGGCGGACCGCATGGATTTTGCGCCGACCTTCAACATCGGCCATCCCGCTGCCTTTGAGTTTGCCAACCGTCTGGTCGACCTCATGCCCGGCACTCTGGACCATGTGTTCTTCACCAACTCCGGTTCAGAATCAGCTGACACGGCACTGAAGATGGCACTGGGCTATCATTATGTGCGCGGCAACGGCTCCAAGACCCGCCTGATCGGGCGTGAGCGCGGTTATCACGGCACCAACTTCGGCGGCACGTCGGTCGGTGGCATGGTCAAGAACCGCCAGTATTACGGCTCACTGCTTGCAGGCACGGATCACATCCGTCACACCCACGACATTGAGCACAACGCCTTCTCCAAGGGCCAGCCCGAATGGGGCGCCCATCTGGCAGACGATCTGGAGCGCCTGGTCCAGCTTCACGACGCTTCAACGATCGCAGCAGTGATGGTCGAACCGGTGGCCGGCTCAACCGGTGTTCTGGTGCCACCCAAGGGTTACCTGCAGCGCCTGCGCGAGATCTGCACGAAGCACGACATTCTGCTGATCTTTGATGAGGTCATCACCGGTTTCGGCCGCCTGGGTTCGACCTTTGCGGTCGAACATTTCGGCGTCGAGCCCGACCTTGTGACCACAGCCAAGGGCCTGACCAACGCTGCGGTCCCCATGGGTGCGGTTTTTGCGCAGAAGAAGATCTATGACGCCTACATGGAAAACACCAAAGCGGGCATCGAGTTCTTCCATGGCTACACCTATTCGGGCCACCCGCTGGCGGCCGTCGCGGGCATCGCCACGCTGGATATCTACAAGGAAGAAGGCCTGTTCGAGCGGGCAGCCGAACTTTCCAGCTATTGGGAAGAAGGTTTGTGGTCGCTCAAGGGTGGCAATCATGTCATCGATCTGCGCAATCTGGGCATCATTGCCGGTATTGAACTGGCACCACGTCCCGATGCTCCCACGGCACGCGCCATGGAAGCCTTCCACAAGTGCTTTGATGACGGCCTTCTGGTCCGCGTGACCGGCGACATCATCGCGCTTTCGCCACCACTGATTGTCGAGAAGACGCATATCGATCAGATCTTCGATACGATCGGCAACGTGCTGAAGTCGATCGACTGATCCCGATACCCGGCGATGGCTCAACCTATCGCCGGGTGTCTAACGTTTAACAAAGGGAGACGCCCATGACCGGGGCATGGTTCAGGGCGCCATCAATGCACGCAGCCGTATTGGGTTGCACCATCCTGCTGGCATCATGTGATGACGCCAGCGAGGTTGCTGCTCCAATGAGCGCGCCGCCGCCCTCGGTCACGGTAGAGACGGTCAGCGAGCGCGAGATCGTGTCTGAATACGTCCACGTCGGCCGCCTGGAGGCGTTCGATTACGTGGAAATCACGGCGCGCGTTCAGGGCTACCTGCAGGAAGTCCTGTTTACTGACGGTCAGGCCGTAGAGGTCGGGGACCTGTTGTTCCTGATCGATTCCGCGCCGTTCCAGGCCGATGTTGACCTGGCCAAGGCCAATGTTGCCAGCGCCAGCGCCTTGCTGAACCAGACACGCAATCAGTATGAGCGCTCACAGACCCTGTTTGATCAGGGCGATGTGACAACCACCAGGCTAGAGCAGGACAAGTCTGCCTATCAGCAGGCCAATGCCGAACTTCTGGCATCCCAGGCAAGGTTGCGTCAGGCAGAAATCCAACTGGGTTACACCTCCATTCTGGCCCCCATTGCCGGGCGGATCGGGCGCGCCAACTTCAGCCTGGGTGCCCTGATCGAAACCGGCAGCGGTGCCCTGGCCGAAATCACCAGCCTTGATCCGATTTATGTCACGTTTTCCGTGAGCGAGAACAATATGCTCAAGGTGAAACAGGATCGACTGGATGCCGGCCTCGACCCGGCGTTCGATGGCTCAGACGGCTTGGAATCAGAGGTCGTACCGATCATCATAGTGCCCAACGGCGCGGCGTATGAACACGAAGGTGACATCGACTTTGTTTCACCAGCCGTTGACACCCGAACGGCGACCTTTGCCGTACGTGCCGTGTTTCCCAACACCAACGAGTTTCTTTCACCGGGACAATTCGTCACCGTTGTCCTGTCGGACAAGATACCCAAAAACGCCATCACCGTGCCCCAGGCTGCGGTGCAACAGGACAAGGACGGTGAGTTCGTTCTGGTCGTGGATTCCCAGGATATGGTTGCCGAGCGGCGCATCACGACATCGGGCACCGATGGCACCGATTTCGTCGTGGAATCGGGCCTGACTCAAGGCGACACGGTCATTGTCCAGGGCATTCTGAAGGTACGTCCGGGCGTACCGGTCAATCCCGTGCACGACACCAGCGACGGCGGCTGAACCGGATGCTGGCATCCTTTTTCATCGATCGACCGAAGTTCGCATTCGTTATCTCGATCCTGATCACCCTGGCCGGGGCGATCTCCTATACCGTGCTGCCGGTTTCTGAGTTCCCCGATATCTCTCCGCCGCAGGTTTCGATCTCGGCGAGTTATCCCGGCGCAAGCGTCGAGGTCGTCGAAAACACCGTGGCTGTGCCGATCGAATCGGAAGTCAACGGCGTCGACGACATGGACTACATGAGTTCGACCAGTACATCGGACGGCAGCTACAGCCTGACCGTGACGTTCGAACTTGGTGTCGATCCCGATATTGCCGCGGTCAACATCCAGAACCGCATCGCCATCGCCGAAAACAGCCTGCCCGAGGAAGTGCGCCGAGGCGGCGTGACTGTGAAAAAGGCTTCGACCAGCATGCTGATGGTGGTCAGCGTGTTTTCGCCCGAGCGCACCTATGACAGCGTTTTCCTGAGCAACTACACCAGCATCAATCTTCGTGACGCCTTGATCCGCGTTCCCGGCGTGGGCGATGCCTCGCTACTGGGCGCGCAGGACTATGGCATGCGGATATGGCTTGATCCCAACCGCATGGCGTCGCTTTCTCTCACCGCAACCGACGTCGTCAATGCAATCCGCGCCCAGAACATCCAGGCGACGGCTGGTCAAATCGGCGCCGCCCCGATTGGCCAGGATCAGCAGTTTCAGTACTCGATTGTCGCGGAGGGTCGCCTCGTCACGCCCGAGGAATTCGGCGACATCATCATTGTGGCCGACCCATCGGGTGCCGATCTGCGCCTGAGCGACATTGCCCGCATCGAACTGGGATCGGCGAGTTATGGTTCCTACGGCCAGCTCAATGGCCAGCCTTCGGCCGCACTGGCGATCTATCAGGCGCCCGGCGCAAACGCACTTTCCGTGGCCGAAGCGGTGGTTGCCGAACTGGACCGCCTGTCCCAGCGCTTCCCCGAGGATGTCACCCACAAGGTCGTTTATGACACGACGCGCTATGTCGATCTGACCATCGACGAAGTCATGGTGACCCTGGGCGTGGCATTTCTGCTTGTGGTGTTCGTCACCTATATCTTCATGCAGGACTGGCGCGCGACCATGATCCCGACGCTGGCCATTCCAGTGTCGCTGGTCGGCACCTTCGCGGTCCTCCTGGCAATGGGGTACTCGATCAACACCATTTCGCTGTTTGCGTTGATTCTGGCGATTGGCGTCGTGGTTGATGACGCGATTGTTGTGGTCGAAAACGTGCAGCGGATCATGGCTGAGGAAAAGCTGGATTCGCGCGCTGCCACGCACAAGGCGATGAAGCAGATATCGGGCGCGGTCATCGCGACCACCCTGGTCCTGCTGGCGGTGTTTGTTCCCGTCGGCTTCCTGCCTGGTCTAACGGGGCGCATCTATCAGCAGTTTGCCGTGACCATCTCCATCGCGGTCGTGATCTCCTCGTTCAATGCCCTGACCTTGAGCCCCGCCCTGTGTGCCATGCTGATGCGCCCGGAGCGCCTGTCAAAACGCGGCCCGTTGGGTCTTTTCAATCGCGTGTTTGATGGGTTGCGGAACGGATACACCAGCACGGTCGGTCTGCTGGCGCGCCGGGCCATTCTGGGTCTGGCTCTGCTCGCAACGGTCTATGGCGGTTCCTATTTCCTGTACTCGGGCCTGCCCAGCGGATTCATTCCCCAGGAGGATCGCGGGGCGTTTTTCGTCGATGTGCAGTTGCCTGATGCCGCCGCATTCTCGCGCACCGAGGTCGTCATGGCTGACGTCGAGGAGATCCTGATCAACACGGCCGGGGTCGCCGATGTCATGACCATTCCGGGCTTCAGCCTGCTGGGCGGAGCCATCTCGAATGGTGGCATGGCCATCGTGGTTCTTGAACCCTGGGGTGATCGCGAAGATCCCGCACTTGCCATCAATCCCATCATGGGTCAGGTGCAGGGGCAACTCTCCGCCATCTCTCAGGCCAATGCCTTTGCCTTTGCACCGCCACCCATTCCCGGCCTTGGCACAACCGGTGGCTTTGACTTCAAGGTGCAGGACGTCTCGGGCCAGTCGCCCCAGGAACTGGCACAGGCGATTGGCGCCATAGTCTATAACGCCAACCAGGATCCCGCCCTGTCGGGTGTCTTCAGCACCTTCCGCGCGAATGTCCCTCAGCTGTTCCTTGAGATCGATCGCGACAAGGCAGAAACGCTGGGCATCCCGCTGGCCGATATCTTCACCGCCATGCAGGCCAATCTGGGCGCCTACTACGTGAACGACTTCAACTATCAGGGACGTATCTTCCGGGTGATGGTGCAGGCTGAAGAACAATTCCGATCCAAGCCCGAAGACATCACGCGTCTGCATGTGCGCTCACGTGACGGCTTCATGGTGCCACTTGGCGCCCTGATGACGGTGGAAACCATTCTGGGGCCCCAATCGCTGGAGCGCTACAACACCTTCCGCTCGGCCACGGTAAACGGCAATCCCGCACCGGGTCTCAGTTCCGGTCAGGCCATCATCGCGATGGAGGCTCTGGCAGCCGAAGTCCTGCCCGCAGGGTTCAGTTATGAATGGTCGGGCCAGACGCTCCAGGAAATCGAGTCGGCGGGTGCGACGGGCCTTGTCTTTGGTCTCGCCATCCTGCTGGTCTACCTCTTCCTGGTCGCCCAGTACGAAAGCTGGACCCTGCCTCTGGTTGTCATCCTTTCGGTGCCTTCGGCCGCGCTGGGAGCAATGCTCCTGACGACACTTCTGGGCTCACCGCCCGAGGTCAATCTCTATACCCAGGTGGGGCTGGTGTTATTGATCGGGCTGGCGTCCAAAAACGCCATTCTGATCGCTGAGTTCGCCCGCGAATTGCGGTCACAGGGCAGACCCATCATGGAAGCCGCCATGGATGCAGCACGCCTGCGTTTCCGCGCCATCCTGATGACCTCCTTTGCCTTCATTCTGGGCGTCATTCCCCTCGTCGTGGCTGAGGGCGCAGGTGCAGGAAGCAGACGCGCAATCGGCAATGTCGTGTTCGGCGGCATGGTGAGCGCGGTTATTATCGGCGTTTTCCTGATCCCCGTGCTCTACGTCATCATCCAGGGCCTGGTTGAAGGCTCCTGGAGGAAGCGTCGCGGTGATGACACCGATACCGAACCTGACGGCATTCCCGAGCCCGAGCCTCAGGCGTCGGCATAACGGTCAGCAACCGGCTCTAGCTTGACGGCAACAGCGTTGTGACGGTCCGGCTTGCGACCATGCCCAGGATCAGCGCGACCGCGATTGCCACCAGGTAGGCCGCAAGGCCCAGGATAGGAACAACCGCCCACACGATTGTCAGAAAACCCAGAAACGAGATCTGGCCCATCATCATGCCCCGGATCACGGCATTGCCACCCGAGGGGCCATGCTGACGGTGGCTGGCTGCAGCCAGAACACCGGCAACGATCAGAACCGTGCTCAACATGCCAGACAGCAGGGGTCCCAGATGCGGTGCAACAAGGGTGATGACCATGACCAGAGTGGTCGTCACGATCATGCGCAATACCAGCACCGAACGCGTCGACAGGCTGACCAGAACAGGCCGATTGCGCAGGCCCACCATGGCAAGTCCCGTGCCCAGCGACAGGAAACTCAGACAGAACACCATCCAGGTGGGAAACGTGAACGGCACGACCACGGCCACGACCAAGAAGTAGCTGAGCTGCGAAACCACCGCACACACCAGCCAGCCATGACCGCGCCGTGAAGCCGTGACGTAACCAAGCGCAAAGGCTGCAATGGCAGGCATGGCAAGCAGGGTGCCAAGCGCTGCCTGCGAAGCGAACACTGAACCATATTCGATGGCAAGGAAGACCGAGATGGGACCGGTGGTCAGCGGCAGACCCGCCATCCAGCCGCCTGCTGCTGCACCCCAACGCGCTGAAGCCCAGCCGGCAACCGCAATGATGACCGGGGTCGCAAACAGCTTGAAGAGCAGAAGTGTCACGCCAGACCGTCCAGCGCGAAGCCGGCCTTCAACCGCGCTTGGCGATGTTGTTGAGCTGCTGCTGGAGCGCGTCGATCTGGCCCTTCAGAGCATCAAGATCGTCACGGCTTGCGCCCGCATCGGCAGACGTTTCGGGCGCGGCCGTGCCGGTGCCATTGCCGCCGGTGCCATTACCACCAGTACCATTGCCGCCGTCGGTGCCACCCTGGCCTGGATAGAACATCTCCATGGTGCGCTGGAACATCGCCATGTTGTTCTTGACCATGTCATCCATGGCGCCGCCGGCTTCCTGGCCGCCAAACGGGAACATCTGCCCGAAGGTCTGGGACATCATGCCCCGCACCTGCTCCTGATTCTTGGTCAGGTTCTCCATGCTCATTTCCAGATAACGCGGCACAAAGGTCTGCAGGCTGTCACCGTAAAAGCCGATCAATTGGCGCAGGAAGCTGATGGGCAGCAGGTTGGCGCCCTTGGACTCTTCCTCGACGATGATC
>Ga0055584_100005756_pt1 | contig 12143 bp, 10 predicted proteins | sample OSDHelmetaG_FD_58716 | JGI IMG/M metagenome (GOLD analysis project Ga0055584, IMG submission 58716) | Pelagic marine sediment microbial communities from the LTER site Helgoland, North Sea, for post-phytoplankton bloom and carbon turnover... | ecosystem: Environmental > Aquatic > Marine >... | reverse complement strand
CGCCATTCTTTCGACGTGGGATCGGGCGATTGAATTGACCGAGAAGCTGATCGCCGCCAAACAGAAATGCAAACAAGCCCTCATGCAGCAGCTTCTCACCGGCATGGTGCGGTTTGTAGAGTTTGGCGATCCTATTGGGCGAAATGGATCGTTGCCAGAAGGATGGAATGAAATCGCACTAGCTAAAATCGCTGATGTGACAATGGGTACATCGCCACCATCGGCAGCTTACAACTCTGACGAAGTGGGACTTCCACTTATTCAAGGTAACGCTGATATTCAACGGAGAAGAACCAGACCACGAGTGTGGACCTCGGTGTTAACAAAAACATGTGAGATTGGTGATTGCCTAATGAGCGTGAGGGCTCCTGTTGGCGAAGTGGCGATTTCAGAACACCGTGCCTGCATTGGGCGGGGAATTTGCGGAATCAGGGCGAAGAAAGAATGCTACCAACCGTTTATAATCCAATTGATGTTGGGTATGGAACCAAGATGGTGCAGGATATCACAAGGAAGCACGTTCGATTCTGTAACGGGGCAACAAGTGAAGTCGCTGCCGGTCGTCGTACCAGCGATTGAAGAGCAGAAGGCAATTGCGGCAGTGCTGAACGCTAACGACAAAGAAATCAACTTGCTGACACAACGACTGCATGCAATCAAGCAGCAGAAGAAAGGTCTTATGCAGCAGCTTCTTACCTGCAAAATTCGGATTACAATTAAGGAGTAACAATGACTTTTTATGAAAATAGAGACAACGACTACAAGTGTGAGCATTGTCAGGCGGAATAGGGGATCGGCGGGATGGTATCTCCGGGTAGAGAACATGAGACAATTCATTGTAGATGGTGTGGAAATATTCTGTTTTCAGGATCGAGCAGAGAAGGCTTTTCAGAATGGACGCTACGAAAAGAAGGTGATCAGTCGATGAAGAAAGAGAAATAATTACATGGCAGTCTCGGACTTCCTCGAAAATTTAGTCTCACACCTACCTGCCTTACAACTTTTGCAACAGGTCGGCTACCAGTACCTCACGCCGACCGAGGCACTCGATCTGCGTGGCGGCAAACGCAGCCGTGTCGTGCTGGAATCGATTCTGTTGGAGCAACTCCGAAAGCTAAACCAGATCAACTTCAAGGGACAGACCCACGACTTCACTGAGACGAATTTCAAGAATGCTGTCGATGCCCTGACCAATATTCCGTTTGATGGCTTGGTGAAGACTAACGAGCAAGTCTTTGACTTGCTAACTTTGGGGAAGGCTCAAGAGCAGACCATTGATGGTAACAAGCGGAGCTATACACTTCAGTATATTGATTGGGAACACCCCGAAAATAACATCTATCACATCACTGACGAATTCGAGGTAGAGCGAACAGCTTCGCACGAACTCCGGCGTCCCGATATTGTGTTGTTTGTGAATGGCATTCCACTGGCTGTTATTGAATGTAAAAGACCAGACCTGAAAGACGCCGTTGATGAGGGAGTGAGCCAACACCTTCGGAACCAACGGCAAGATGAGATCCCCGGTTTGTTTGTGTATTCTCAACTGCTTCTATCGATCTGTCAAAACCAAGGAAAATATGCCACAGCCGGAACGCCAAAGAAGTTCTGGTCTTCTTGGAAAGAGGAAAATGCCGATGATCTTGATATAAAACTTGCCAAGCTGATTAACACGCCACTCACAACGAAACAGCTTGACCGAATGTTTGAAAGCCATAAGCCTGCGATTAGGGCTAAAATGCAGGACATTATGGCAGCAGGTCAACAATTACCATCGCCACAGGATCGGTTACTTCACTGTCTACTCCGACCGGAACGCTTATTAGAGATGGCATACCGGTACATTGTCTTTGATAAAAACATTAAGAAAATCGCCCGTTATCAGCAGTATTTTGCCATCGATGAGACGCTGGAAAGAGTCACAAAATCAAAAGGTGACGAACAGAGACCGGGCGGTGTCATATGGCACACAACGGGTAGCGGCAAGAGTCTGACAATGGTGATGTTGGCAAAGGCGTTGTCGATGGAGCCGACGATCAAGAATCCACGTGTTGTGATTGTCACGGATCGAGTTGATCTCGACCGACAAATCTGGAAGACGTTTCTTGCCTGCCGTAAGTCAGTCGAACGAGCCAACAGCGGCAGGCATCTCGTCGGGCTGGTGTCACAGGGAAAAGCGGATATCATCACCACGATTATTGATAAATTTGAATCAGCGGCTTCCACTCACGATCTGAGAGATGAGGGAAGCAATGTATTTGTACTTGTGGATGAAAGCCATCGTAGCCAATACGGACTGGCGCACGCCAAGATGAAGCAGGTATTTCCTAATGCCTGTTACATTGGATTCACAGGCACACCATTGCTTAAGAAAGAAAAAAGTACAGCAACAAAATTTGGCGGATTCATTCATACCTACCCCATGCGGCAAGCAGTTGAAGATGGAGCGGTTACACCGATCCTCTACGAAGGTCGGATGTCGGAACTTCACGGAGACCAAAACACCATAGATAAATGGTTCGACCGGATAACCAAAGACCTATCTGTCGAGCAGAAAGCTGACCTGAAGAAGAAGTTTCGCCGGGAAGAAGAACTTACAAAGACTTCCGAACGCCTGTATGAAATTGCTTTTGATCTTGTCACGCACTTCTGCGAAAACTTCAAAGGAACAAAGTTCAAAGGACAATTCGCTGTCAGCAGCAAGGCGATGGCTCTGAAATATCATCAGTTATTTGAGGAAATCGGCAAGGAGTACCCGGATCGGAAGGTTACATCTCGTGTGATCATCTCGGCTCCCGATACACGTGAGGATAATGAAACCATTGAAGAAGAGGATGTGCCTGAGATCCATAAGTTCTGGAAACAGATGATGGAGGATTTCGGTTCTGAGAAAAAATACCTTGAACAGACCATCGACGACTTTGAAAAAAAACAGATCCCAGAAATCATTATCTGTGTTGATAAATTGCTGACCGGTTTTGATGCTCCCTGTAACACTGTATTATATATCGACAAGCGACTGCGAGATCACAATATCCTGCAAGCGATTGCCCGTGTGAATCGATTATTCGATGGTAAAGACTTTGGACTGGTCGTTGATTACCGTGGTATCTTTGGAGCACTCGATGCAGCGGTGAAAAAGTACGATACTTTGAGTGGTTTCGACGAGGAAGACATTGAAGGTACATTCACGCCGACGAGTGAGGAGATTGCCAAGCTCAAGGAACGGCACACAAACGTTTGGGCTGTCTTCAATGGAGTGCAGAACAAACAGGACTTGGAAGCCATGCAGCAGTGGCTCCGTCCCGAAGACGTTCGGCAAGACTTCTATGATGCGTTGAATGCGTTCTTAAAGACCCTGCAACTGGCAATGTCTTCTGCCAAGTTCCATGAAGAGACACCCAAAGAAACTGTGCAGCGATACGTTGATGATATGAAATATTTCCGTAACCTGCGGGCGGCGGTCAAGCAGCGTTTCAATGAGTCTGTCGATTACAAAGAGTATGAAGACCAGATTCGTAATATGGTCGATAAGTATATTGGTGCAGACGAAGTAAAGCGGATCGTAGAACCGGTCAATATATTTGAGGTTGATAATTTAGAAAATGAACTGGACGAAATCGAAGGGACAGCAGCTAAAGCGGATTACATTGCTTCACGAGTTAAGAAGACCTGCACCGAAAAGATGGAAGAAGATCCGGTTCTTTACCAGAAACTATCAGAAATCATCGATGAGACAATTCAGGCTTATCTTGAAAAACGATTGGGTGAGGAAGCCTATCTCCAAAAAATGTTCGACGTTTGGAATGAGTCTAAGGATCAAGGTTCATCAAAAGTCCCAGCAGAATTACGAAGCGATCCCGAAGCCAAGGCATATTTTCGGTTGTTTCAGGAAGGATTTGAAAAAGTCGCCAGCGAAGACAGAGACGACATAGTTGGGATTGCTGCTGAAACGGCATTGAAGGCAAGAAAACTCATCGAAGAGAAAAAGATTCGAGACTGGACAAACAACCGGGATATTGAGAATTCCATGATGAACGATCTCGATGACCTGATGTTTGCAGTGAAGGGACGGTATGAATTGCCACTGACTGGTGAAGATATCGATGAAATTCTTGAAGGAATCATACGGGTTGCCAAACGCAGGGAGGTTCAGAAATGACTCCCCAGAACGGAAGCACCACGGTAAAGCCCCGGCGACTCGCAATCCAGTATGGTCGTAAGAAAATCAACTACGATCTTTCATATTCATCTCGCAAAACTTTGGCAATTGACGTGAATCCTGATCTGTCGGTTGTTGTGACTGCACCGAAAGATGCTGCTGATTCTGTTGTGAAAGAAAAGATGCAGAAACGAGCATCTTGGATCATTCAGCAGCAAAGATTCTTTGAGAATTATCTGCCAGCCATTCCTCCCCGTCGTTACGTCAGCGGTGAGTCACATCGATACTTGGGAAGACAATATCGATTACGGATTCATGAAGGAGACGAAGATGTTGTTAAAATGGCACGAGGTCAGATTAACGTCTACCTGATAGATCCGTCGAACAAGCGACGTGTTAAACCACTTGTGGTTGGATGGTTCCGTCACCGTGCAAAAGTGATATTTGAAGAGATATTTGATGATGTAGTAGCGAAAGCAAAACGCCACGGAATCGAAGCAGAAGGTTTCAATATTCGCCGCATGAAAAACCGCTGGGGAAGTTGTACAAATGATGGACGAATCCTGCTGAATCCTGATTTAATTATCGCCCCCAAGATTTGCATTGAATATGTGATTGTTCATGAGCTTTGCCATCTTATTGAATATAATCACGGTCTAGCATTTTATCGTTTGTTGAAGAAACTAATGCCCGACTGGGAACAAAGACGTGAGCGATTGAATGCTTGTGTGGTGGAATGACTGAAATAAAACGGATTCTAGGAACCTTGCACGAACAGTCCGGGTTCGAGTTGGTTAAATTTGAAAAACCGAACCTCAAAATTCAAGTAATCTATAGAGATCAACAAAGTGAGAACATGACAGCTAAACAACAGGCAGGCGAATGGTCAATGAAACAGGTTTATGACGCTGTAGAAAAAGCAGTCAACGAACTAAGAGAAGAGCCTCTACTTTTCTCCAATCATGCAAATGAGCGATCAATCACTCATCGTCTCGCAGTCCACATGGAGCCATTGTTTGAAGGATGGGATATCGACTGCGAGTACAACAGGATTGGAAAAGAAATGACCAAGTATAAGGAAGTGTTCTTTCATCCCGGGGATGACGTAAATGTTACAGATTTTGATCCAGAAGGCAATCGAGTTTTTCCTGATATCGTTTCACCATAGAGGTAAAAATGACTCAGAGGACAATTTACTCATAGTAGAAGTAAAAATTAAATGGGGGCCACGGACTATCGATCATGACCTTAAAAAACTGTCGGCCTTCACAGGGAAGTCAGAGGTCGGGCAACTGGTATCCTACCGCTTTGGATTGTTCCTCATGTTCGACGAGTCGGGTGAAGTGATCTACGAAAAGCAGTTCAAGCGACCGAAGAAGTGACGATTGTTTCTGGTGTTACTAGGATGTTTTGCGTAATAAATAATAGCAATCAGTGGATAAGGGAAATCAATGAGCAATAGTATTGAGCCACCAGAAATTTCCGTTACGGTAATATACAGGTTCGAAGGAACAATTGATGCTGTTCCCGAATTAGAGATGTCGGGTCATCTACTAGCCAAATCTGGTGAATTTTCCCAAGACTGGACAGGATTCACGAGATTAGAAAAAGGAGATGTTTCGATGGGATTTTCGTGCGATGAAGGATTGATATATGCTTCGCATGATGTCACGCCAACCAAAAGAGTTTGGGAGTTCTTAGATAAGAGAAAAATCGATAGTAACACATCCATCAAGCCACCCTTTCCCATCGCTCAAGAAATGAAGTGGCCTGATAATCTACGAAAAGAGCGCATCAGATTGACAGAACCGCTCGAAAAATTCATTGAGCAATTTCATTTCCAATTAAAATACAAATACGACCAATACCACATGGGAGAAGAACCGAAATTATTGCAGGCACGTTTCTCAATTAATAAAAACAATAAAAACATTGAATACACTAGCAGCGATTTTGATCTTCCAATTCAGTCTTTTGTCCTGCCAGAAATTGATCGTTGGCAACCTGCTCACTACAAAAAATTGCATGTAGATTCTGATATGGTCTCTGAGATTTTTGATCCAATTACGAAAAATGACGCACCGTTGATAGCAATGCCCTACCTTCATCGTGCTATCAACGAAAACGATCCTCGTCATAAATGGATTGATGCGACAATAGCCGCTGAATTGGCAATCAAAGAATTTCTAACGAGGATGAAACCAGACCTAGATCCTGTAATATCAGAACTTCCTTCACCACCGCCGCATAAACTGTACGGCAAAGTGATGGAAGAGTTGTTTGGTATAAAATCTCCTGTTGTCAAAAGTATTGATAAAGGAGCGGACATCCGAAATAAATTGGTGCATAGCCACAAGCCACCAACAGTCACACGCCAACAAGCGGAAGATTATGTAAAAGATATTGAATTTGCCATTCTCCATCTTCGTCACATGTTAGATCCAGATTGTGAATGGATTGCTGACGCTTATAGGGCAGAGTGTGAACGGCGAGAAAAATAACACAATATTCACATCACGAAGAAAGCTACATGAACAACAATTTCATGCGGCTTATTGTTTGGGATGACGGAAGAGTTTCTGAAATAACTGCTCTCGATCTCAGAACCCCTCGGTCCGCCAGTCGAGATTATGAGTCTCGCAAATTGCTTCATCGTTTGGATAATAATCAGGTTCGTTGCTCTCTCCGGGAAAAACATTGGTCTCAAGACTTCTATATAACTCCCATGCCTCTTCTCGTAAGATGGAAACATCAGCAACGATAACCATTTCACTTACCTCTTTACCGTACATTTCATTAAATTGACCATGAAGGAGATCAACTTCCAAGTTACAATAAAGCGTGTTCGCTTCTTCCCGAGTAAGAGATAAAATTGTACTTGGTAACTTAATAATGACATTCTCACCATCAAATTCACATATGTCTTGTTCTTCTGTTTGAGTCATCCACCACATCCTTTCTTATAGTGCCACATTAAAAGAGTATCGCTGCGTCATTATTTCATCAGCAAATCACACATTGTCAGATTAGCGACAAGTTCTTCCGAGAGCACGAGCGATCTCCGCAATTCCGATCAGGTCTGGCTTCAATTCGTTCTCATCACACAGATGATCTGGAGGTTCCCCCTGCCAAATTCGATGGCAGGGGCGACAGACAAGGGACACAACGACAGGATTGAAGAATCCCCAATCATAACGCCAGTGATGACAGTCTGATCCGGGACTCCCGCAAATTTGACACTTTCCTCCATCACGCTCGAACACGAACCAGCGTAGTTTTTGCCAGCGTACAGAATTCAAAAGATGCTTGTGTTCCATGTAATTATTTATGCTTGGACAGACGTTTTTATTTGTGGATGTGATAGATTGTGACTGGTGCTGTTAATAAAGGAGGCTTCCGACTTGGTATCTGTTCGGAAACGGGCGGAATGCGCAGCCCTTGTAGGACTGTTGCTCACGACAATAATCGCCCATGTACCGGTGTCGCTTCGTGAGGCAGAGTACCGCACTGCTCATTATCACTCGCACATGGAGTCCTGCATTTCTCAGACCTACCCTGCAAGGTCTGCACAGGACCATCGCTCATTCTATAACAGACCGGGGGCATCGAGGGCGTAACACAGATGAGGCTGGATCAAAACATAGATCACAGAATCAACGCATCAATACGCAGGACTGAAGCTTGGTCTTGGGCAGATCACAAGAGACGGCAGACACCCTACTCGCTTGCAGATGGACTCTCACCAAGAGGAGATGGAAGTATTGCAGGGAAACGCAGGACTAGGGTGCGGGGGTCGTAGGGGGCGTGCCGCCCCCTACATCAGCAGCCTCAGCGAGCGACCTTTCCTGCGTTCGTTCAAACTTAGGTAAGAGGTTTGTTCGTTTACACTGTTGGTAAAGAAACTTTATTGTGACGCCTTTTCTGAAAAAACTTTGTAAAAAGAGGATGATTCTGTTTCAAAACGGGAAGCGAGGGGGATAGATACTGAAACCCCCGATACTCAAATGGAGACGATTATGAGCGAACAATTCACAAACAAAAAATACATTCAAATGTTCTTTACAACCAAAATCTGCCCACTGTCATACACAGACTATCTGTCCTATTGCTACCGATGCTATCAGGACCGGTTCAACGTGATACCTACATATCGCCGCATTGCCAAAGCGACTGGCGTAAAAGAAGAAACTGTTTCTGCGGCGACAGCAAGACTTCAGAAAGTTAATCTACTGGCGGCGGATGCTGCCGTCATCTCACCCTGTCCTAATCTGGATTGGTTTCAGCAATGCGATGCGTTGCTGGAAAAATTCGGAGACGATCACTTTTCACTATGGTTCCGCAACTGGCGGTGCTTCGTCAGACGCCCCGGTTTCGACAACCCACTCCGAGTATCGGACGTGCTCGTGTACAGCGTCATCCTCAATTCCGCTGTCAAGAATTGGAAACCGCTGCACGGATGGAGCAAGGAGTATTTGGCATTAGTCACACGAACGAGTCCCGAAACGGTGAGCAAGTCACTTGATCGGCTGGAAGAACTTGGGTTCTTCTCGGTATTGGATGGAATGCGATTCAAACTGTACAAATTGCGAGAAAGTCAACTTAAGTGTTTCTCCGACAAAGTGGTGCATTCTGGTGTGGCATCACCTGACCCTGATGAATTTGTGGATGAGTTTGCCCCGGCGAGCCAAGTTTTGGAGCAAAGCGAGAAAGCCAATCAAGAATTCATCGACTGGCTCAAGAGATGGCCGATTTCGGACAAGGACAAAGATCGAGTCTACTATACTGTGTATCGACACTCTGAATGGCCGCATGGCTGGCAGGACAAGGCCGTGAAACTCGTCGGAAAAATAATGGAACATAATCAGTGTTGAATCTGACGGAATTCAGTCGAGGGCACATAATGATTGGTGTGTTCCTTCGATTGATAAGATGTGACCAAGATGTTCTCCGCAAGTGTCGATTTGGAATGACTCCCCGCACAAGAAATGAGACCTGCCCACAGTCGTTCAAATAGTGATGCGCCACTGTTGCGCACCTGCGTTTCGAACTCAAAAACACGGTATTTAACTTGTGTACCTCGTTTCCTGCCTGCTTCTTTTATGGCTGCGGAAATTGATCTATTGTGCCCACTCTGCGTTCGGTAATAAGCTTCATCGAGACAATAGTAATGAGCTTAATAGGCAATTCTCACTTTCTCACTTTACTAAAGGTGAGAAAGTGAGAATGAAGGTTCGTTATTATTTTAGTCTGTTCAGAAACGCTAGATCGAATTCATTATCATGCCACTACCCCTTTTCCCTCGGTCACTACTCGATGACGTGCGATCTTAATCGCCTTGGCATCGATGTCGCATCCTATGAATTTCCGATTCCTGATAATCGCAGCGGCAACAGCATTGGTTCCACTCCCCATTTGAGGATCGCAGATCACATCTCCCGGATTCGACAGCTTCTCTACTAATTCAAGTGCCGCAGGAAGGGATTGCTGCCAGTCATGATAATCTTTTTCTTTCGTGTTGTTGAGTGTGTCTCGAATCGGCAGCGTTATTCCAGAGCGTTTTCCGAAGACAACGATGGGTCTCCACTGCTCGATGACTTTCTGCGTGAAGCTCAACTGTGTTTCTTCAAAGAACAGACTAATCGTCCAAACGTACTTCAGATGATTCATCAATTCGTTACAGAAGTACGGTAAGGTGGACGTTCCGATATAGCTAACAAAGAGTCCATCTGGTTTGAGCCATGTCTTTGCCAACTTCCCAAGGTCAAACCAGTCTTGGCGTGATGCCATTGTCCAAACAACGTCAGTCAGAATTAGATCAACTGATTCTGGTTCGATCTCCAGATTTCGAAAGTCACAGCAGGTTATGCTGTGACTTGTAGGAAGTTTTCGTACCTGCTTCACACTGGCGAGAGCACGTTTCCTCCGAGCAACCGCAGAAAACCGTTTTGGTCGCCGAATGAGTCCACTCACAGCATCACCGGATTCCTTGATATCGGGAATCACACTGTCGTATTCTTTTCTGCTCTTAACTATCAGGCGAGAGCCAATCCGCTTGCCAACCTTTCGCTTGACGCCATCCGTTCCGATGGTCGTTTCGACTTTTGGTAACTTGTGCGTTTGCACAAGTTTCTTTCGGCGACGATTCACGGTGGAGCGGTCCACGCCAAACAATTCAGAAATCTTCTCATCGCTCAATTCAGGATGAGCGATCAGATAAATTTCGATCAGCGTATTTCGCTGCGGTCGTGTGAGATGGAGTGGCCGACGCCACATGTTCAACTCGATGGCAAGTGCTTTCTTTTCAATCTCCGAAAGACCATCACGAACATCAGCACCTTTGTACCAATCAATACCGAGTTCTTCACAGATGTCTCGACGTTCGTGACCGTCAATCACGTGGTGATCGGCGTCCAGCACAATCGAATTCTTCAAGCCGACTGCTTCAATCGATGCACACAAATCTTGACGTTCGGTCAGTGTCGCTCTTGGGAAAATTCTGAATGGGTCATTTGATTTCATGGTAAACGACCCTCCTTTTTCAATTCGGAGACTCGACGATAGAATGCCGCTTGACTTTTTCCAATCCGCTCCTTCCAATTATTAATTCGTTCAGATGGCTCCTCGAAGTTCAGGTAAATATCCAAAGCAATTCGCCGTTCCGCCTCGACTTGCTCCTCACGGCTTAGATCAATTGTCGGATGCTGAAGTTCTACGAGTTGCTGTTCGAGGTTGCTGACGATGAGGTCTTTCCAATGCGTCTCGGACCCTCCCATCTCATAAAGCTGAAAGTCCTTAATCGCTTTGTCAACGAAAAGCCTGACTGTCGGTCGAATGTCCCTCAACTTACACTCATTGACGAGAAACCGGCAAACAGTCTGGCAATTCTTCGCCGCAACTCCTCCCACACCTTTCGAGGCCAACATTTCAAGCAATGCGATGATCTGCTCATCGTTCGGCTCGAAATTGATAACAAAAACTCGGTCATTCAAAGCACTCAAAATCTCATTGTGGTGTCCCTTCAACGGTAAATTAGAGATACAGATGATGCCACCGGTGAAATCGACGACAACATCACCCTTCGCAGTTTTATAGCGAACATACCGACCCCCTGATTCATCGTGGCGACTTCCGAGAGCAGCCATCAACAGTTGAAGGGCGATGGGCTGATTAAAAATAGCTGACACATCGTCAAGAACGATTACTCGATCTCGATTCTCGCTGATCAAATCGAAAAGGCCAATTGGCGTTAGATGCCCATTGCTGTAAGCGTAGTTTACGGCGAGAGTGTCAAGCGTAGAGCAGACGGTATGTGTTTTCGATGTTCCGGCACGACCATGGAGGTACATACCGTTATAGGTTCCATTCACGACTCCTCGTACCCGGTCTTTAACGACCTTGATCTGACTCATCAGTTTGTCGTATTCATGTTTATTTTTCATCTATATCCTCCACTTCGGTTCCAAAAAAATAAGACCGTGGAACCACTGTGGTTCTCCGATCTCTACAAATTGTCTTGTCTCCGTTGTGGTTATTTGGCATTTTGTTTTCAGCGGGGTAGTCCGCTACTGATGTCACCCATCACCAGTTTGAATTCTTGGATTTGTGCCTCCTTTTCAGCTAGTGTCGTAAATTGTTTCACTGATTGCACTCTATTCTACGCACGGTTTTTTGGAACGTAAAGTAAATCCAAAATATTATCACAAAATAAATTATGTGAGCGATTGGTACACCTACGTTGTAAGAGACGGTATTGGGATTTACTAAACTTCTACTTTACGATCATTTTTTTCGTGCGTAGAATAAGGATGGCACGGGAGCCGTGTCATAAAACAACCACACCCACGGCGAATTAGAGTCTTCGGCGCAGATGTCTGCGGCGCAGGCATGATTTTCGTGGGTTTTTATTTCAACAACAAACAATAGGAGATAAAAATGCAACAAGTGACCGCCAAGCAATACAGGCAGGCTTTTGAAAATGTGG
>Ga0055584_100005755_pt1 | contig 12143 bp, 9 predicted proteins | sample OSDHelmetaG_FD_58716 | JGI IMG/M metagenome (GOLD analysis project Ga0055584, IMG submission 58716) | Pelagic marine sediment microbial communities from the LTER site Helgoland, North Sea, for post-phytoplankton bloom and carbon turnover... | ecosystem: Environmental > Aquatic > Marine >... | reverse complement strand
TGGATCAGGATGTATATTCGCTTTACTGGAATGCAACACCCGGAAAAGTCAGGAAAAACTGAGGTTCGAGAGTTTTTATCCTGGCTCGCCAATGATCGACATGTATCCGTTAACACACAAAAAATCGCGTTGAATTCGGTCGTGTTTCTTTATCATCAGTTCCTCAACAGGGATCTTGGTGATCTTGGGTTTTCCCTTGCCAGGCGACAGCGGTTTATTCCCACGGTTCTTGAACCATCCGAGGTCGCCTCTATTCTTAATCAACTGACGGGGCGAAACTACCTGATATTTGCCATTATGTACGGCAGTGGTCTGCGTGCGTCGGAGTGTTTACGATTGAGAGTGAAAGATATTAACCTTACTGGAACAACTCTTTTGGTTTACAACTCAAAGGGGCAAAAGGACCGTAATGTTTTGTTGAGCCCGGTGATTGTTCCCCTGCTTCGCGAACAGATGGAGCAGGCAATTACGCAGCAAAAGAAAGACAACTCCGCAGGTTTTGGCAGTTCTATGTCGGTTTCTCTTTCCAGGAAGTACCCTGCTGCTTTTCGTTCATCCGCCTGGGCTTATCTGTTTCCTTCCTCGGCACCCAGCGCCCACCCGGTTTCGGGTGAACTTTGTCGCCACCACCTGCATCAAAGTGCAATCCGAAAAGTCCTGCATCAAGCGGTGGTTAAAGCCGGTGTTACCTGCAAACGTGTTACCTGTCATACGTTTCGTCATTCCTTCGCCACCCACTTGCTCGCTGCAGGCACTGACATCAGAACCGTGCAGGAATTACTCAGGCACAATGATGTTAAGACTACTCAGATTTACACCCACGTACTCGGTCAACATTTCGCTGGCACACGCAGCCCCCTGGACGCAATTGCAGAATCCATCGGTTTTTATTCTGTCAATGAAAATCCCTCGACTTCGTTCGTAATCCCCGCACCAGCCGCGTGCCGTCCGTCAGCTTATGTGCAATCAGGTGGGTAACATTACCTTCTGTTTGCACTTCTCCGGTAACGATCAGCAACCTTGAGGTCAGCAATATCTTGCGTTGACGCTCTATGATTTTTGGCCAGATCACGATATTGGCCTGACCGGTTTCGTCTTCAAGGGTAGCGAACATCACTCCTGAAGCGGTACCCGGTCGCTGTCGATTAATCACCAGGCCGGCTACGCTGACCCTTCTCCCCGTTGGCGTTTGACTGAGTATGTCAGTGGTAATCATGCCTCTTTGATCCAGCATTTGCCGCAGCTGGGCCAACGGGTGTTCACCAAGGGTAAGTCCAGTACTGGCATAATCCGCCAGCGTGTTCTGCCATTGCCCGGGTTTGGCCAGCAACGGCACAGCTTCGTTAAACTCGGCAACGCCGAGCACTTCTGTGGGCTCTTCAATACCCGCCACCTCCCAGTAAGCACGATGGCGATGACCGCTGATGGTGGCCAGCGCATCCGATGCCGCCAGGGCCCCAAGGGCTTTCTGGTCCAGACCGCTGCGCTGGGCCAGGTCCTGCAGATTTTTAAATTTTGCATTGCTGCGCAGCATCACCACTTTTTCTCCCGCCTCCCTGCTCAAACCCTTGACCATACGCAGGCCAAGACGAAGCGCAGGCTGTTTACCCCGACTGGGTTCAAGATGGCAGTCCCATTTACTTTCATTGACGTCTACCGGCCGCACTTCGACACCATGGCGTATCGCATCAATTACCAGCTGGGCAGGCCTGTAAAAACCCATGGGCTGACTGTTCAATAGTCCGCAACAAAACGCCGCGGGCTCATAGTGCTTGAGCCAGCACGACACATAGGCAAGCAACGCAAAGCTTGCAGAATGTGATTCAGGAAAACCATAACTGCCAAAGCCTTTAATCTGGTTAAACACCTGTTCGGCAAACTGACGCTCATAGCCGCGCTCAAGCATGCCGCCGATCAGCTTGTCTTCAAAATGTTCGAGTCCGCCACGCTTTTTCCAGGCCGCCATGCTGCGCCGCAGCTGGTCGGCTTCTCCAGGGGTAAAGCCCGCTGCCACCATGGCGATTTTCATCACCTGCTCCTGAAAAATCGGCACCCCCAGCGTGCGTTTTAAAACTTCCTTCAGCTCCTCGCTCGGATAGCGCACGGATTCAGGATTGTTACGCCGTTTCAAATAGGGGTGCACCATGTCTCCCTGAATCGGTCCTGGTCTGACAATGGCGATCTCAATCACCAGATCATAGTAACTGGCGGGCTTCAGTCGCGGCAGCATCGACATCTGGGCACGGGATTCGATCTGGAATACACCTACCGTATCGGCGCGCTGAATCATGGCGTAGACCTCGGGGTCCTCGCCGCGATTCTGGATACCCGCCATGGTCAGCTGTTCGCCGCGATAATCACGAATATAGTCAAAGCTCTTGCGAATGGCGCTCAACATACCGAGCGCCAGTACATCCACCTTGAGCAGGCCTAGGGCTTCCAGATCATCCTTTTCCCACTGAATCACCGTGCGGTCCCGCATACTTGCGTTCTCGATCGGCACCAGGCGATCAAGCCGCTCCCTGGCAATAACAAACCCACCAACATGCTGGGAAAGGTGACGCGGGAAACCGAGAATCTGACTGACAAGACCGAGCAACATCCGTATCCTGGGATTCGCCGGATCAAACCCCGACTCTGCCAGTCGTTGATCCAGTACTTCCTGTTTATCCCACCACTGAATAGATCTGGCGATACGGGTCACCTGATCCAACGACATGCCAATAGCCTTGCCCACATCGCGAATAGCGCTGCGGGCACGGTAGGTAATCACTGTTGCCGCGATGGCTGCCCGATCCCTGCCATAGCGGTTGTAGACATACTGAATCACTTGCTCACGCCGCTCATGCTCAAAGTCGACATCAATGTCTGGCGGCTCATTACGTTCTCGCGAAATAAAACGCTCAAACAGCAGGTCCACATTGTCAGGATTGACTTCGGTAATACCGAGGCAATAACACACCGCCGAATTGGCTGCCGACCCCCTGCCCTGACACAAGATGCCCTGCTGCCTGGCAAACTGCACCATATCGTGCACGGTCAAAAAGTAATGCTCGTATTCAAGCTCGGCGATCAGTAACAGCTCCTGCTCAATCTGCTTGCGTATTTTTCTGGACACCCCCCGGGGCCAGCGCCTGGCAACACCTTGTTCAGTAAGATGACGCAACCACGACTGACCGGTATAGCCCTGCGGTGTCAGGTCTTCAGGATATTCATAGCGCAGTGTGCCCGGGTCAAAACTGCAGCGTGCAGCAATTTTGATACTCTCGGTTAACAATGCCCGGGGATACAGTCGCACAAGGTGAGACCTCGGGCGAAGATAGCCTTCGCTGTTGGAAGGCAGGTCATATCCCAGGGTCTGCAATGACTTACCAAGGCGAATGGCGCATAGGGTATCGCGCAGCAGGCGACGGTCAGGGTGATGCATCTGTACATTGCCACAGGCCGTGCGCGGTAACCTGCAGGCGGCTGCCAGCACTGCAGAATGATTCAGTAAGACGCTATCGCGTCCCGAACGATCAAGACTGACACCGATCCAGAGATTTTCAGGCAACAGCCTTGCAAGCCGCTTTCCCTGCTTTTCGGTTGACAGCGTATGTACCGCCCAGATTCCGATGCAGCGGTCTGTGGGCAGTGTTTCCAGATCTTCCAGAGTCAGGCGATACTGGCCTTTTTCAGCATGACGCCTGGCATAGGTGATGATCTGGCACAGATTGCCATAGCCCTGGCGGTCAGTGGCCAGCAATACAAGCCTGAGCCCACCACCAAGCTGAAACTCGCTGCCTACAATGAGTTTGATCTCGCGCTGGCGGGCCTCCACCCAGGCCCGCACCATACCGCTTACGCTGCATTCGTCGGTAATGGCAATGGCGCTGTAACCCAGTATATCGGCCCGGGCCACCAGTTCTCCAGGTTCCGACGCACCGCGCAGGAAGGAATAGTTGCTGATCGCATGCAGCTCGGCATAGTCCACCACTTACCGCCTCCACACCCACGCTATGCAAACAGGCCGTGGAGATACCAGCCCTGGGCATCGGCTCGGTCGCCATCAGACCGGCCCTGGTGAAGATCTCGATACACCCAGCCGCATTGTCCGGTATTGGCCCGGGCAATACGATAATCCCGACGCAGATCACGCCGCGACCACCAGCCGGCCTCAATCCGTTCGGTGTCCTCGCCAAGCTGCAGCGTTCCCGGCTGAATACGACGCGGGGCATCCAGTAACCATAGCGGTCTCACCGGCAGCGTTTGTTGAACACTGTCAATCAATCCATCGTCCACAGCCGGTGTGCCCGGCAAAGTACTGCGGTCCCAGGCATATTCCGGCCGATGGTCCGCCACAGGCTTTAAGGTATAGACCTTGTCCTGACCAATACGCGCCGCCATCAGGTCCATCAGCTGGGACCAGTCCAGGGCCTGCTGATCACGGCGACTGAACAGGTCTTCAGTGGTGCGGGCATAAGGCACCACCTGATCAATCACAATAGAGACCGCATCCACCTCATCCTCCAGTGGTGTGCACGCCAGCTGCTCGATCAGCTGTGGCATGAACCGACCGGGGTGACGGTCGGCCTCGGCCGACTGCACCGTAATGGTGGTACGCGAACGACTGCCGCGATGGCGATTGACATGCCATAAATCAACACCAATTTTTGCCGTAGCCGCAGCATGCCTTTGCAGAAAGCAGCGCGCCTCTTCCAGCAGTTTTTCTGCGGCCATCACAATCAGTTTACTGTGACGGGTATCTGCAGGCAGTGCCATCCGTTGACGAAAACACAGCGGCCCGTCGATATGCGCAATGGCCTCACTCCGGGCACCGCTCAATCGATCGAGATAATCAAGCAGGGGTCTGCCAAACCGCCGCCCCAGATCTTCCCTCGGCAGGCGCCATAAATCGCGCAACGTATTAAGACCGCAACGACCCAGCTTCTCAACCAGCTTATGATCAAGGTCTGCGATACGTAGCGGTATCGCACCAAGCACTGACTTTAAATTACCCGGATCAGTCATGACCGTTTCCATACCGCTGCGCGCCATCAGCAAAGCCCCTGAGGCACAGGGGGCAGCGCTGATGATGACCTCGGTCGAGGCAAACTCGGCACGAATACGTTGGAGCAGCAGCTCCAGACCACCGAACAGTTTCAAACTGGCGGACAGTTCAAGCAACAGGGTATCGGCATTGTCTTCGGGACCGGTCACACCGCGTCTGCGCATTTTATTCTTACTCCCGCCGCCACCGCCTGACAGCCACTGGCCGAGGGAAATGGAGGGGGTAAAACACAGAAGCTGCTCGCTATATGATTGAAGACGCTGGTACTCGGCCTCAGGATCGCGCAGTTTCACATCAAGATTATGACAAAGCGCATGGGCCGCATTCAGCGACATCCCGGGCATAATGCCATGATCCATGGCCACTTCGCAGGCACTGTAAATGGTCTGGCGGCCGCCGGAGGCATCAATGATCAGCGCCGGCAGGCCGCTGGTAAAATCGCTGACTTCCAGCGCCAGCGCAGGAAAATGAATACCGGCCCATAGCTGGGTGTGAGGGGTCGATGCAGCTTGAGCAAAAGATTCCCCGGGTAGTAAGCTGCTGTGGTCCGGTGCCAGGGCAAGGGAGGATGCTTTCATAGTGCCTGGGGCAACACCACAGTGCCCTGCTGACACCAGCCATAACGCGACTTGGTAAGACTCACCGATACACCCTGGTCGCAACGCGCGACCTTGAGCCGCAATCCAACAGGGGTGTCCACAGATATGCCACAGTGCAGGATCACGCCAAGACTGTTGGAAGCATCCGCCGCCAGCTGCAACCGACGCACCTGCACCGGGTTGGTCGGCCTGGGCCAGACCAGCACCAGACCGCAATCAGCATGGCGCAACAGTTTCTCTGCGCACCACCAGGTGTTTTTTTTACAGGCATTTTGATTGGCGTCATCTCCACTATCCACCACAACCAGATAAGGCAATGACACCCCCGCCTGTATCAGGGCTGGCGCATAGGGCTGGTATGGCGGTGCCACCATCGCCACCCGCGTCTGGTCTGTCGTCAATCGCCTGATCAGGGGCAATAAAAGCTGTAGCTCACCATTGCCCCATGCATCGACATTTAATTCCACCACCGCCCGTAATGGCCAGCCACCATTGGGCAACAGCTTGTTCAATGCCTCATACCCCGTATCAACGGTATTTTCTCCCGGACGTTGTGCATTACTCGGGTGTCCCCGACCCTGGGGTCCCCGACCACGCCATAGCGCCGGGTTTTCACGAATCAGGTTTTCAAGAACCGGCCGGGGCACCTCGTCACCTTGCATTGAAGCCCCGGTTACGCACCACACCGACCCCACGACCTTCAATCACCAGTTCATCTTGCTTCAAGTCCAGCTGAATCGGCGCATAGTCATCATTTTGTGGTTCCAGGGTGACCTTGTTGCCACGACGACGGAATCGCTTCACCGTGACATCGTTATCCAGTCGCGCCACCACGATCTGTCCCGAATACACCTCACTGGTGCGGTGCACCGCCAGAAGATCACCATTGAGGATACCGCCATCACGCATACTGTGGCCACGCACCCGCAGCAGGTAATCCGCACGTGGCTGGAAAAACGAAGGGTCCATATCGAAGTGATCTTCAATATGCTGCTCTGCCAGAATCGGTTCCCCCGCCGCCACCCGGCCTATTACCGGCAAGCCGATTCCAGGCCCTGCACTCAGCACACGGATGCCACGAGAGCGACCGGGCAACAGTTCAATCACCCCTTTACGCTGCAGCGCCCTCAAATGTTCTTCTGCGGCGTTGGGTGAACGAAACTTAAACGCCAGGCAAATATCCGACCGGGTCGGCGGCATTCCGGTTTCTTCCAGAGTATTACGAATTAAATCAAGAATTTGCTGCTGACGACGGGTCAGTTCAGCATAAGGATTAGCGGTTCTGCTGGCGGATTTTCTGGGCATGTGACTACGGCGATATTGATATACTGTATATTTATACAGTATATATCATAAGAGTGACAACCCCACCGGCTGCAATTGATGAAAAATCAGCCGCCTGCTGCCTGCGCTCATTGACCGGTAGGTCCCGGGCAGACAAAATGGTAACCTTGGAAGGATTCTATCCGCCACCATTGACGCCGGGGCGATGATCCACACAATACATATCCACCCCGAACAACCTCTGTGAACCGGAGCAAACTGTGACCACGCCTCTCCATATCAACACCCCATTAATAGAATCCGCCAAACTGTCCTCAAGGGGTCAGAAGGTATGGCTGAAAATGGAGTCTCTGCAACCTGCGGGATCATTTAAAAATCGTGGCATTGGCGTCGCCTGCCAATATTATGCTGCCAAAGGCGCCCGGCGATTGGTCAGCTCATCAGGAGGTAACGCAGGTATTGCGACCGCCTATGCAGGCAGTAAACTGAATATCCCTGTGCATGTCGTAGTACCGGAAAATGCGCCACAGACAGCCATCAATGCCATGGGTGAATTCGGCGCACAGGTGGAGGTGCACGGCAGCACATGGCTCGAGGCCCATGCCCTGGCACTGTCGATGGTCGATGATGAAAGTATATTGATTCACCCGTTCGACGATCCATTACTGTGGCCCGGCCACGGCAGCTTAATTGATGAAGTGATCGCAGCGGGCTGCACCCCCGACGCAGTGGTGCTGTCCGTAGGTGGCGGCGGTCTGCTGAGTGGTGTGGCGCATGGACTGAAACAAAATGGATTAATGGATACAGAGATTATCGCGGTAGAAACCGAGGGCGCGGCCTCTCTGGCAGCAGCGATCCAGGCCGGCGAGCCGACCATGCTCGAGAATATCGAAACCATTGCCAATACCCTGGGGGCCAAACAGGTCTGCCAGCAGGCATTTGACGTCACCAGATCACACAAAGTGACCAGCCACATCGTCAGCGACCGGCAGGCACTGTCAGCGTGCAAACAGTTCCTTGACGATCACCGCACCCTTGTTGAACCGGCATGCGGTGCAGCACTGGCCGCGGTATATGATCGGGCAGATGCATTAGCGGACAAAAAAAATATTCTGGTGGTGGTATGCGGCGGTATGGGCGTCAGCGATGTCCAGTTGCAACAGTGGCAGCAGATGCTCGACAGACCGCATAAGTAAAAGCTTGATAGTTACTGCTTGTGCGCGGCTTCCTGCAAAGCGCGATCCAGTGCCAGCGCCTGTTTTTCGCTTGGTTTGATATCGTAATTTACGCTCATCGACCACCCTGATACGTAGCGGGAAAAATAGGCGCCAAATCGAACATGGCTGTGGGGGTAGTTCCAGCTCCATCGACCAAAGTGCCAGAAGTTATGACCGTCGCGGGCATAGCGCCAGAAAAACCCGGGGCCGTAGTTAACTTCTTCTGATACCCGGCCGGCACCATAATCCCTCGGCTTGTTGCCCAGCACTTTGTTTTTGCCAAAATAGGTGTTAACAAACCGCGCATAGTCCACCGCAGAAAGCCTCCAGCCGCCCCAGGAAGACATGATCCGCCACTCTGGATTCAACTCGGCATCTTCGACACCTGCTGGCCTGAGGGTTTGATCGAGACAGGTCTGCTCATAACTGCCACCGCTGAGCTGTTCGATAATCAGCCCCAGCAAAGCATAATTGCCGTTGTTGTAATAATACTTTTTTCCCGGTGGAGCGGCTAATTTCTGTTGTATTGCCCGCAGCGCCTGCTTTTGTATATTTGGCTGATCAAAATTACCAACCTTGTTAAGGCCTTTATGCTGGGTAATATCCTTTTTAAAACCGCTGGTATGGCTGAGCAACATGCCGATCTTAATCGCCAGTTTTTGTTCCAGCCCCTTTATCTTTTCCCCTTCAAATACATCACCGAGAATTTCCCCAATGGGGGTATTCAGATTGTATTGCCCGCCCTGCAACAGCTGCAGCAAACAAATACCGGTGATCGCCTTAGTTAAACTTGCCACCGGCGCAGACTCATCCGGTGCTAGGTTGTAGCCGTCCGTTGCGATAATTTTGCCATCGAAAGAGATAGCGATGCTGCTGGCACCGACCTTATTGACCTCAACCCAGTTGCGCCAGGCGCGCAGCATATTCCCGGGTGTGATGTCATGTTGTTCAGTATCGGCTCTTGCGGAAAAGGTCAAAACAAACACTGACACAATAAACACGACTGGTCGAATAAACCGAATTTTCATAGCCAATTATTTTTACAGTTCAGAACGTTATTTTTCTGATAAAAGTTTCGTTGCCAGTGCGGCCCGGACTTCCGTGACTCCATTACCTGATCTACCCTCAGGATAATTTAACACTTCGCTGCAGCGGCTTCAGCCCCGCCGGATCATGCGCATCCTTCGGTTTATGTCTATACTCCGTATAATGTGTGGCAGATACGCAAATCACGTCAAGCAAATGGGCCAATGGGCTGAGTTGATGCAGGACTGGCCCGCAGATGCTGACATTGGTTATAACATTGCGCCCACCCAGATCATCCCCGTGTTTACCGCTGAACAGGGCAAGGCAATGCGCTGGGGAATGGTGCCACCCTGGTCCAGAGAAGCCGGCTCCAGATATGCCACGTTTAATGCACGATCGGAGTCTGTAGCCGACAAACCTGCGTTTCGTCATGCCTGGGAAAATTCACAGACATGCCTGGTTCCCGCGCTGGGATATTATGAATGGAAAGGGGAGAAGGGCAACAAGCAGCCGTATTTTATCCGGCCACAGAACGATGAACCTGTGGTGATGGCAGGGTTATGGGAACACTGGACTTCACAACAGCAATCGCTTTATTCCTGCACCATTATCACACAACCGTCCGGCGGCAAACTTGCAGACCTGCATAGCCGTATGCCGGTCATGCTTGAGCTCGATCAGGCCGAGCAGTGGCTCAATGATGGCGTTGCTGTATTCGATCTGCTACTGCAGGAGCAGAATACCGAGGGGTTAATATTTTATCCCGTGGACAAGGCCGTCAATAAATCCACCAATGAAGGCGAAACGCTTATCCACAAGGTTGACTCGGTTGCCTGAATAAGCTTTTCCGTTAACCCTCAATGGGCTCTGCTGGGGCCTTGCAGTAACGTGGTTCTGCATTGTTATCTACTGGCGCCGCAAAGTCTTCCGGCGTCCCGTCTTCAATTACTCGCAAACGCAAATGGTATCAATCTCACCGTCATCCAATCGAAATATTGTATTTTGCGGATGCTCCAGCAACCCTGCCTGATGCTTGTGCAGATCCAGATACATTGCGCGGATGACTCGACTGACAACACTATGGGTAACCGCCAATATGGTTTTTTCCGCAGGCAGTTCGGCCAGCCAGTCAGAAACCTTGCGCTCAACGTCCTGGTAGGACTCTCCATTGGGCACCGTGTAGTGCCATTTATCCAGCTCACGACTGGCGAGCGCTCCAGGGTATTGCGCCTCAATCTCTTCATTGGTTAATCCGGACCAATGGCCGTAATCAAACTCTATCAGCCTCGGCTCGTAGTGAATATGTTGATCGGGCACCTCCAGCGCTTCGATCAGAAACTGCGCGGTCGCCCTGGTTCGACCCAGTGGACTCGAATGCAGCACGACATTTCCCCGTTCAATATCTGTTTTCTCCAGCAGCTCGCTGAGCGACGCCCCGTAGGCCTCCGCCTGCTCGATGCCCTTTTCAGTTAATGGTGAGTCGTCGAGACCTTGTTTCCTCAGCTGGAAATTCCATTCGGTTTCGGCATGGCGCAGCAGATAGATCATTCGGCGTCTTTATCGAATATTTCTTCCAGAGTTAACCCGGTAATGTTTTTTATAGTATGTATCACATACCACATGATACCAAACAGCATAATCATCGACGGTATTGCGATCACCGGATAGCTGAGGAAGGTCATTTTGCCAAGCTCTTCATTAAATGCAACCGTGCCAGTCTCGCTGGTAACAATTATTTTCGCCAGCACGTAATTCATAATTGCGGAAAACACGAATGTACCTGCAAGACAATGATTAGCAAACCGTAGCTTCTGATCAAACAGACCCTGGCTTTGCCTGGCGCCCAGTATCTCTTCCACCTTGTCGGTTGCCATGATCATCGGGTTAAAAATCAGCTTCTTGACCAATGGCGAACCGGTAAAGCTGGTGATAATCACTGCAATGCCGATCACTGCGGGGATGGTCGCCTCCTTGATCGCCAGCCATTTCACATCCAGCTTTAACAAACCAATACCACCTGTCAGCAGCACGCTGACCAGTCCGAGAATAGCAATATAATTGACATGCCGGTTACGCAGCAGATCATAACCTCCATAAATAACCGGAAACGCAAGTGCCACAATCAGGGCGTTCACTGTACCGAGTTTTTCCGGAGAACTTAACTTCATCAGGATCAGTGATGGAATCACTACATTAACCAGGATCTCGATCAATGGTGATGGTTTTTTTTTGAGGTCGTTCATGCCGGAAATTTCAGATAGGGTATTGTTGGCAAAGCTCGGCAACTTCCTTTTTTGCCTGGTTTTGAATTTTAGAATCACCATCCGACTCGCAGGCTTTAATCACGCCACTGATGATACGGCCCAATTGCTGCATTTGTGGCACGGCGAAACCTCGGGTAGTGATAGCGGCGGTACCAAGACGCAAGCCAGACCAGTCCGCGGGCTTTGACACATCGTATGGCACCGGATTCTTGTTTGACGTGATATTGACCTGGTCCAGCGCGTCCTGCACCTGCTGCCCGCTCAGCCCGGTATTAGAGAAGTCCAGTAACAGCAGGTGGGTATCTGTGCCACTGGAGACAAGTGCTATGCCTTCATTCTGTAACGTCCGTCCCAGGCTCCTGGCATTTTCAACGACGCTGTGTGCGTACTTTTTAAAATCTTCAGTCAACGCCTCGCCGAGACAGACTGCCTTGGCTGCGATAACGTTGGTATGCAGACTTCCCTGAACACCTGGAAAAATCGCCGATTGCAGTTGCCGCGCCCATTGGCTGTCGCGGCTGAGAATCAGACCGCCGCGCGGCCCGCGCAAGGTCTTGGTGGTGGTGCAGGTCACCACATCTGCATAGGGGATGGGGCTGGGATGGGCGCCACCGGCAACCAGGCCGGCAATGTGGGCCATGTCCACCAGCAGCATCGCACCGGCCTCATCCGCTATTTGTCGCATCCGGGGGAAATCAATTTG
>Ga0055584_100005754_pt1 | contig 12144 bp, 8 predicted proteins | sample OSDHelmetaG_FD_58716 | JGI IMG/M metagenome (GOLD analysis project Ga0055584, IMG submission 58716) | Pelagic marine sediment microbial communities from the LTER site Helgoland, North Sea, for post-phytoplankton bloom and carbon turnover... | ecosystem: Environmental > Aquatic > Marine >... | reverse complement strand
GCGGGGGGGGGGGGGGGGGCGGGGGGGGCGGGGGGGGCCGGGGCGGCGGGGGAGGAGGAGCCTGAGCCGGCGGCTGCGGCTGCGGCGGCTGCCGCCTCCTTCGCCGTCCACAACCTGTCCCGCGAGTACGTGGTGAGCCGCCTCTCGACGTCCCCCCTGGTCCAGATGGGGCGAGATGCGGGAGCGACGATCGATCTGATCTATCTCGCCCACAATCCCGAGGAGCAGGGGGCCGAGCTGGCGCGAAGGGGCGCCCCGGCCGACGAGATCAGGGGGCACGTCCGGGAGCGCCTCACCGACGCGTTCGTTGGGCTGGAGACCGGGGCGGCCGAGGACCGAATATCGTCGTACGGGGTGTGCTCGAACGGCCTAGGCCTGCCGGCGGGCCATCCGCTTTACCTGCCCTGGATTGACGTCCTCGCGGCCGCCAGCGACGCCGCGGCCATCGTCCACGGTGAAGATGGTTCCGAGGTGGCATCCCTCTCTACGATCCGGCTGCCCGCCAACCCCCTCGAGACGGCGGGGCTGCGGGTGGCCGGGGAGGTCCGATCGTACCTCGACGGGCCCCTCCTTCCCCGCCTCCCCTCCAGGGTAGAGGTGCACGTAACCCGTCCCCTCACCTGCTATCCCGATCGGGGGGCGGGCACAGGCCACCCCTTCAAGATGGTCGACTACGAGATCGACACGTCGGACCCCTCCGGCGATCTGGCCGGAGGTCTGAGGAGGGCCTGGACGCACGAGGTAAAGGGGAACCGCCCGGCCCACTACGGGCCGGCCCTGGCGGCGACCATGGGGCACTTCGATGCCACCCCCCTCCTCGAGGCTGCCGCCGAGCGGGACCTCACCGTCGAGGAGAGGGAGACCGTCGACGGCTGCCGCCTGCTGCAGTCCATGATTCACGATCTAGACCACGATCTAGACGCCATCCGCAGCTTCGCCGCCTATGAGGAGAGGCTCTCCACCACCGTCGTTCCTCTCCTCCACTCGACCTTCGAGGAGCTCGACGAGGACAGCGCCCAGGTCCTGCAGGCCTTTTTTGTGGCGCACGGCGCGGCGGTCAGGCACGCCGTGGCCCGGACGACGAGGAAGCTCCTGAGGGGGGAAGGCGGAGCAGCGGGGAGGGGGGAGGGGGTAGACCAGAAGCACAACGTTCCTCCCGGTATCACCCTGCAGGAGTATGCGCTGGGATTCCTGCTCAGGCACGAGGCGGTGGACCGGGTCATCGTCGGATGCTCCAAGCCGGAGCACGTCCAGGAGGCCCTTAGGGCCGCCGACGGGCTCGGTTGCGGCGAGGTGGACTGATGTTCCGGGCAGCAAATGTCGCACAGCAACGTCTCCTGCTACCGTAGCTATAACGAAGTAAAAACTTAAAAAAGGTCCTTGTACTTCTCCTGCGCACATTCAATGCTCCTCCTACTCCATGCTATAATAGCTTATTTTCTCGAGCACCTCCATCAGACTCTTTATGGTATTTTCTTGGATATCATCTTCACTCTTCCCCCTATAGTCTGGTGCTTGAATCCAATCCTGGTAGGCCGTGACAGTCGGGTGATCACTCCTATCCAACAACAGGGCCTGGAATCCGAAGGCTTTGGCGCCGCAAAAGTCACACGCCAGTGAATCTCCAATGTGCAGGACTTCCTCCTTCTGCAGGTCGGGCATCCAAAACTTCGCCTGCTGATAGGCGTGTTCAAATATTTCGGCAGATGGTTTCTCATTGCCCACCTCCTGAGCACAACTGAACCATTGAAAATGATCGTGAATGCCCAACATGGGAAGGACCGATTCCATATGCCGAGTAGGAGTGTTCGAGGTGATCCCTAAAAGTAGCGGTGGTTTGGAGTTCTTTTCCGCATCGTCAGCAAGTTCGTCGAGAAAGGATTGAGCATCCTCCAACACCATGTATCCCTTTGGTGACCCGAAATGCTGATAGACCCGTCGAAAGTAGCGATCAAATTGCTCGTCCGTATAGGATTCGGACCGACCCGAATGCTCCAAGACTCTTCGGACGGTGCCCTTCCACCAATCGCGGCCAGAGATTCCCTCTACGCCTCCGAAACATGGCGATTCCAGGCATCTTTCCTTGTACGCAATCTTGAAGGCCATCTTCATCTCCTCTGGAGTGGGAGGATCGGGAAGTTTGGCCCATAGCAATGCCGCATGATAGCTCTGAATGACGGGCTCCCGGGTCGCCACCAGGGTTCCTGTAACGTCGAGCGAAATTGCTCGAATCTTGCTAGGTGTGGGAGACGAGAAGGCAAAGGTTGCAGTCGTCGTACATGTAGCGAACAGGCTCGCTCGCAGGAGAGTCGCCAAGGAAAGTCGCCGCAGCCCCTGCATTCTGCTGCGGGGTTGGGGATGCCGCGTTTTGTCGGAGGCTGTGGAGAAAAATGAGAAAATCCTGCAAATTCCCTTTTTACTCTTGTTGTAGCTAGCTATTTTTTTTAGGAACAAAGCTCGTACGGGATAGGGACTATTTCCAAGTTTTCTTTTGTGAAGAACAAACAGGCCACGCGTGCGCGAATACGGGAGGAAAGAGAGATCACGACGATCGTCGATTGCACGACTGCGCAATCAAGCACACGCATGACACCAACACATCCATGTTTCGGATAGAAGCATATTCAAAACAAAAGCTGTTCCCAAAGAAGGCAACCCTTGCCAAAATCGATTGCCGAAAAAAGACATCACATAATATATTGTATCATTCCTCAATGCGCGTCCTAGAACCTTTCGCACTCCTCCTCCTCCTCCTTGGCTTCGCCGCCGAGGGCAGAAGTCTCCTCAACTGCGCCGACGACGATATCTGCACAACCGAAGGATTCTCCGCCTGCCCAGGCCATATCTTCTACAGCCCGGGATGTATGCCCAACACCTGTCGCTGCGCCGCGGGGGGGGGGGGGATGTGCACCAAGATGGCATGTGCGACCCAGTGCGAGTCCGACAATGACTGTGCCGCCATCGTCAGGTCCGCCACGGCCCAGCCCGACCTCCACCCGCTCTGTCAGTGCGAGGCCAGATCCACGGTAGAGCGAATCGCGTCCCACTTCGACGAGTGCCTGGGGGAGGACCCCGAGGCGGGCCTCAAGTGCGCCAGAGCACGGTGCGCATATACGTGCGAGGGCGTGGCTGCCGTCTGCTCCTCGGAGGGCCGGTGTGAGCTCTCCGAGCAGGGTGAGGAGAAGAAGGAGGCGCTGCTTTGACTGTCCCGCCGACAGCTGGCACGCGCAAGTTCCCAGTACAATTATTTCCAGAAAAGAAATAGCGGAAACGAGAATCGTAAACCGCGTGGTATTGATGTAATACTTGGTTCAGTTTCTCGCGCGGACGGTTTTTTCTTTCCGCTAAGTGCCCAAAGTTCTGCCCTTCACAGCACTCTGCATTATCCGTGATTTATCTTCGTCGAATAGGTCCAAGTCACAGAACAGATTAAATCATAAATTGACATTCTTGTCCAGCTAACGATTCACGAACTAACACAGCGAAAATACTATCGGCGATGAAGACGTCGAGGAATCGGGCCGCATTGGCATCAAGCCAGGGCGACAGCGAAAGCAGCTCCGAATCGGAATGTGACCGCGAAGATTGCTCCGAAAGGCCCAAAGACGTAGTGGTGCGGTTCATCGTCGAGGGGGGAGATGGTAGAGACGTGACCAACGAGCAAGATCGATTCCGGGAGGATATGAAGTTAAGTTCTCTTCTTCTGCGTTACGATGTTGAAGCTTGCTCCATTTTCTTTGGCCTTGACGACACCAGAATCGGGTCGAACTCGATGGGACAGAGCCTCCGTATATTTCGCGAGCAGCAACGCCAGGCCGATGAGAGCCCCTTCGGTGCATCGAAGGGCGATTACGTATTGTTCCTGAAAGCGCGCCCCCCCATCTCTGATTCATTGAGGAAGCTTCCCCGTCAACGCAATGCTTGTGCTCCGCCGAAGAAGCCAAGGTCGACTTCCGCAGAATCTATCGTAGCTCCAACGTCACCTTCATCGTCCTCGATGAATCAGGCCGGTCTCAATTTCTCTTCTAAAACGAAATCACGCTGCCGCATCCCTAAGGAAAATATCTATAGACACCGAACTACCAAGCCTTCGTCTGGTTGGATAAATGCCGAAAAGGACGAGCGGCGGACGCCTAGAGAGCATGTAGAACCTTTCCGCATCCATAATTGGGGTGTCGCGTCCAGATCTTCGCGTCAACGAATGATCGAGCGCAATGCGGGCTCAATTCCAGTCATTCCGCAGCCGAAGGAAGATTTAGACGGCTCGCTGTCTCCTATCAATAGGAATTTCTCGCCGCATTACGAAACTTCTGGTCAAACACAGTTGTTGTGAAAACAATGTTAATACTTAGTCCCATTTTGAACCACTTTCACTCTCTCAAGGAGATCTTCGTCTTCTGACTTCTCCATGGCACTTAGCATCCAACTGAGAATCGACCTGCCGGGCTTCATCAGCTTATTCCCAGACTTGTACTCGACACTCATTCTTTCCAGCAGATCGACGGCTTTCGTGTGCAACGCAGTATCCCCATGCCTAATGTATATCTTCAATACGATTGCGCACGTTCCAGCATTCGGTCTGACATCGTCTTCGCCAGCTTCTGCTCTTTCTGACATTTCATTAAAAAGAGCGTCGGCTTTTGATACAGCAGTTGGATCATGAGATGAATTTGCATAAGCTTGGATTGTTGACGTGTAGGCTACCACATTTGGCTTCACATCAACCACCCCCTCATCCTCGTACATTTCATACATCTTTCGTAGTAGAGTTTCAGCTCGTGATCCGTTACCGGCACGACTGTGTGCGTGAATGACACTGCTGAAGCTGATGACATCGGGTCGAACGTCGGCATAACCTGTATCGCTGAGCCGTTGCATCTCCTCCAGCATAGCTTCTGCCTTTTGGGCCAGCAAAGAAGGGTCCAAATCATCTGATTTGGCTATGGCATTCAAGACTGAATTGAAAATCACAGCATTTGGTTTCAAATCGTTCATTTCCGGTGTGGATGATAAGTCGATCATGCTTCTCAGCAACCTTTCCGCAGTTTCCGCCGAACCTGATGAATTGCATTTGGCAAAGGCATCGATTACTGCTCCCCAAGTAATGGTGTTGGGTTTGATGGCACGGTCTCCAGTCTCTTGATACATTTTAAACATTTCTCTGAGGAGATCGTATGCCCGCCGAGCTCCCTCCTCGGTACAAGTTGCTGCATAGGCTGATATTACACTGGAGAAAGAAACTGCTCCCACCCTGACATTTCTCTTCCCGGCGCTGTGTACATCGATCATCTCACGAAGAAGCTCCTCTGCTTGTGATGCACCCCTCGCGGCATCTGCCTGCTGGGATAGACCAAATATTGCGGCCTGAAAAGTGCGGGTGGTCGGTTCCATCGCAGTTGCACCTCCTGAAGATTGATCCATCATAAATCGGAGAATCTGCTTTATTCTTTCTGCGGCATCGATCGATCCTGACCGAGATAAGGCGTCTATGAGCGCATCGTAGCACATAGAAGCGGGACGTACAGCCAGGACCCTGCCATTCTGCCCCTGCTTAACTTTTTGCATTCGATCTAGGACGGCTTGAGCTCCCTCAGCCGCGTCTGATCTACCTGACTTTGCCCATGCCTGTAGCACGGCACTGTAAGATAGCATTTGTGGTTTTAAATTCGATGATCCGTTCAGGAAGGATTTTTCGAGCCAATTCAAGACTTCTTCTGCCTTCTCAGGAGCACTTGGATTCCTTGACTTTGAATAAGCCATTATGAGTGAATTGTACGTGGAAATATCGGGAGCTGCGATGCTGCTTCTGGAGTTCTTCATCTCTTCAACAATCTCTTCTGCCCTGACTGATGCGTGGGGGTGTCTGCTGTTGGCCCAAGCGATGATGACTGAATTATAGACGAACGTACCAACTGCGATGTTTCGGGTCTTCATTCGGAGTAAGATTTCGTCTGCCTTCACACCAATTCCCCTCAGCGTTGAATAATCCGCATATAGTTTCGCAAAGGCGTTGATGGCCGCCCCGTAGGCATGCACTGTGGGTCGGGCATCAGGATTTTTACCTGAATCTGCCAAAAGTTCCATCTTGTCTAGCAATGCGAGACATTTTTCCGGAGCATCTGCCTTGCAAGACCGAGAATGGGCGTGCATTGCTGTAGTATACATGAATGAGTTTGGACGCAGGGAGTCTTTCGTAGAATCAGCGCTAAGCCGCTCCAAATGGGAGAGAATTTGCTCCACACGCTCAGTGGCGATTGGAGTCGAGAGGGACGATGCTCCAGCCCAAGCGTGGAGGACGCCGGAATATGACCAGGCGTCGGGACGGGCATTCTCATTGCTGGCCTTGCATTCAGCCTGCATTCTTCGAATGATCCCTTCGGCCAATTTGGCATTGGCAATTTTCTTTTCCAAACTGAGCGTCCTGCCCGCCTTTTTGACATTGTTGATCGACGAGCATACCCGAATGACGGTGTTGTACACCGCTGTGTTCGGGCGGACGCTTTCTCTCCCATATGTCTCTCGAAGATGATCCATCCGGTTCAGTATATCACTCGCTCGCTCGACAGGATCCATTCTCTGTCGATCCTGCAGTATGCTGAAATCCCTTGCCCACGCGGAAATGGCAGACGAAAATTGGTAAGGACTCAAATGCAGCCATATCTCGCGTTTGGGGTCCTTGGCACGGGCTCGCTCCTGAACCTCGTAGGCGTCGAGCATGAGATTTAGAAGTTGCTCAGCGCGGACGGCACTTCCGGCTATGCCCGATTTTGACCATCCGCTAAGTACCGTAGCAAATGAGTATTTGTTCGGACGGGGCCGTTTGTTGTCATGAAGTCTATTGTGGTCCTCGTCGGCCATTGTCCAGGCTTTCAAGCTCTGCCGAAGCAACTTGTCCGCCTCGAAAATGGTATCAGGACTTGAGGCCATTTTTTTCAGTTTCTTTGTGAAGTTTTTGGTGGCCTTTTCTTCGGCCGTAGATACCCCAGCAAACTTTGGATCGTTATGCGCTTTCTTGCGCCCTCGTTGCCGCTGCAGTTGGGTGCCCTCATGGCGTTGCCGGGGATGAAGGGACGATGAGAGGCCACGCTGGCCAATAACCGCGTGACTTACAGTCGCACTGCTAACATGATGTATTGAGCTGAAAGGAGGCGCAGAAGAAGCGGAAGGGGATCGAAAGATGCGACGATTGATGCATGGCCGGCAGCCCCTGGCTGCAACCGCATTCATAGTCGGGATTTAGAGCACATCTGGGAAATTTTAAATTAATGAGCTCGTAAATAAATTAATGTTGACATGGCCAAAAGTCATTATTGGGAATTCGTAGCTACTACTTATATGCGTAATATTTATGTGCATATTACGCATAGTTTGACTTTATGTGCATGTATGTACCGGCCGGTACGAGCAAGAGTTGCTTGCTACTCCTCGACCACGAAAAAGTTTCAGAACCCAAGCCTCAATAGCTTACGCGCGCCCACAAGATTTGCATACAAGAGCTAAGTTGCCACGATTTTGATACAGTCCATCGCAATAGACATGCACCGATGACGAAACATGCTGAGACGGTCAGCAACATGTGATCTTCATATAAATCTTTCGTTTATTTAATTAAGCAGCCGTACAACCTCGAGAAAATGGACAAGGAAGCAGGCCGCCATGCCCGGGCTTTACTTCCTGCGGCCGGTGGAGCAAGTGTGCTGGCCACGGACGCGGATGCCCCACCAGTGACGGAGACCACGGTGAGCGCGGATCTTCTTCATTCGCTCGATGTCATCACGGAGCTTGGCGTCGAAGTTCTGCGCGAAGACCTGGGAGTACTTGCCAGTCTTCCAGTCCTTCTGCCTGTTGAGGAACCAAAGAGGGATCTTGAACTGGCGGGGGTTCTGGATGATAGCGACGAGCTTCTCGATCTCGTCGGCGGTGAGCTCACCGGCGCGCTTGTTCACGTCAATCTCGGCCTTCTTGCAGATAAGGTCGGCGAAGCGAGGACCGAGACCCTTGATCTTGGTCATAGCGAAGACGACATTGCGCTTGCCCTCAACGTTGGTATTGAGGATACGCAGAATGTGCTGAAATTCTTGGCTTTGCATAAGAGATCCCCTGTGAACGAAAATGTAATGGGTGCAGTGGTTTAAGGAGGAGGGTGAGTAACAAGTAGGCAGAAAAGACATGGGCACGTACGGGCGCTACAATGCTAAAAATGAGGACCGACCCTATGGGGCATCAAGAGATCACAGGTGGGCGACGAATCCATCATCCTTCGACCTAAAACCAAGCGATTCATGAGGATAATCACGTTCATAAGCGGGAGGGGGGGGGCAGTGAAGGCCTCGGTCTGCACCTGCGACGTGACTACCAACAGTGACCTCAACCGAAAGCTATGTAGAGGGATTCGGGAGACCCTCTGAGCCACAGACGACATCCACAAAACTCGCCCGCTCCACACACCCGTACATGTACCAAGGAAAATACGGATCCTTCGTCTGCCGCACTCTCCATGCAGAAGGGGCCATCGCCATCACTTCCTTCGGTCCATGTTTCGATCCCCAGAGGGCGACGGCCAGACGCCCGCCATGGCGACTACCTCCGCTCGTCCATAGCCGTCGTCGGATACCTCTTCCGCACCCGCCTCGCCGCTCTCAACACCTGCCGCAGCATTCAATACGTGCGATTCATCTTCCCCCGGCGGAACTCACATGGTGGAGTCGTTTCGTTGCTCTTGCTCTCGGATACCTGGAGTACAAGATGAAGAGAGGGAGGTCAACGCGAAAGGGAGGAGGCGTTCGGATTGGGTTATGACCCTTAAATAATCGTACATTACCCTGTACCGTATTTTCGGGGTGATGTTTGTAGACCTTACCCCTGTCAGAGACGCGGTAAGTGGTAAATAGGACCAGGGTATGCATTCAAATGTCACGCATTCCGTTATGAATTTGCTAAATAAAGTACAAATCCCCAAGAAAATGTGAAAAAATAATAAAAAAATTCCTATCCAACAAATCGACCTCCGTTGCCCAACCCAAACCAAATGTCAACGCCACCACGACGGCAGCGACTTCATATATCAGTCCGTGCTGAGGGACTGAAGAATGTGGCCGGTCCTATAAAGAAACGAGGACGGATTGGCTCCACGTCCGATCCCTACGCCATCATCGCAGTGAATGGTGGCCCTCACGATGGCCGTAGCATCGGCAGGACAGAGACGTGAGTTTGCTTCTCGGTTGATTTGGTGGGCTTGTTAGACTTGCATGTCGGGTCATTCCTGTTCACGCACCACACCTCACCTTCTTTCGCACGGTCAATATTGTCAACGGGTGATGTCCTTCTAGGATAAGGAACACGCTCTCTCCGGACTGGGCGGAAACCTTTGTTGTGGACTATTGGAAAACCGGGACATATTTTCCCATCACAGTCAGTGTCTACGACGATAACGACAAAAAATTACACGGTGACTACCCAACGGTGACCTTACAGGCCTTAGCCGAATCGACCTCCTCGTCCTCCGCACCGTTCAAAACGTTGCTGGCCTCGCGCCAGCCGATTTCGATCGCGCCCGGAGGGAAGGATCAGTACATGGGGGAGGCATCCTTCGAATTGTCCGAGGTAATGCTTAGCCCCGGTAATGAGCGTTGGATAGAGGTACAGAGCTTTGGTGGTAGGGTGTACTTGCACGTCGACGCGCCGGTGTTCCCATCGTCCCCATCCGCCCCCATCCCCGGTCGAAGCTCCCTTGGACTGCAGTTTCGTGCCCTCGACCTCAAAAACACCGAGTCGGGTCTGCTGGGGCTTGGAAAGACCGATCCTTTCATAACAATATCGAAAAAACTTGTTGATCACTCCTCAGGCATCACGAGATGGAAGCCGGTCTACCGCAGTCGCCATCTGAATGATATTCTGAACCCGTTGTGGGATCCCTTCGTCCTCGACATGGAAATCCTGTGCAACTGCGACGTTGAATGGCCTCTCCAGCTCACTGTAATGGACTACAATAGGGATGGGAGCCATAGTTTGGTGGGATCGGTTGAGTTCACTCCATCGGCTATTATTAGACACGTCAGCGTCAGGGGAAACAACGCCGACCGGACAAATGCCTTTCGGCTCTCCACGGAGGAGAAATCTTCCTGCGGACTGCTCTGCGTTCTCGCTGCCGAGGTAAATCAAATATGGGACTCTTAACTTTAGCTTAATATGAATCCATTTATTTGATGTATAAATTGTCCCAAATTGCCCACAAATGTAAAGATATTCGAGCAAAAGAAAGTGATTCCCCCAACCATCTCTTCCGCCATGTGCACGGTGGAAGCGTAGATAAAAATGCTGTGTGTAGCTTTTCTTTTGCTTTCTTCTTTTTAATTTTCTCCCTTCGGCTCCTTCTTCTACTGACCTCATACGCCATTATTGTGGCTGAAAACGCGAATCCCCCCGACAATGTTCTCCTTTACTACAAAGTCTTTCTCAAGCCCACTACCATCATGTGAATCCATAGCGCTCACAAATTTTTTCTTTGGAAGCTGATTCATATCGGTACCAATCGCCTCGCTCATAACCCCATTCAACACCTGCATTCCACACCGTCCACTGGATCCAAATTGTTCACGAAGATTGGTGCAGTCGTGCCCTGATATCGTAATTGATTCTTCGTCATATTCGCAACACAAGCACATCTGAGGTAGAAAGTATGGGTGCGGATTTTCTGGATCAGCAAAGACGTGCAAACTGCACTCCCCATCGCCCAGAAAGGTTGCACAAAAGTGCGTATCTCCCTCCCAGAAACACTGACGTGATCCTTGTGCATCATTGATATCAGCAAATGCTCTCGAATTATCCTGAATTGGACTTGGCAATACCATCGCATTATCCCGAATTGGACTTGGCAATGCTCTCGCATCATTCCGAATCGGACTATCAAGCAATTCGTCATTAATTTCTTCAATTCCTCCCGTGTCGTCTTTCTCGGCTACAACTTGGTCATTCCGCGAGTCAACCGGGTCGGATTGGCTCATAAAGAAACTGTCCAAAAGACCGTGATTAGCACCACACCGACCACTGGATCCAAACTCCTCACCAAGATTTGTGCAGTCATGAGCCACTATAGCGTAGTCCTGTGACATTATGGCGAGAGAATCTTCCTGGTATTCGCAGCACGAGCATAATTGAGGCTGGGAAGGTTGGTCCGGGCTATTCGAGTTGGAGACTACTGCCAATCTACATTCTCCATCGCCGAGGAAGGTTGCACAATACATTACGTCTCTCTCCCAGTAGCATTGGCGGAATACCTCTGACGTTCTCGTCGTCGTAGACTCCCTCTCGTCCTCCCTTGGCGGACTTCGAGGGACCATGTCTGCCGAGAAAGAGGGCTCTCTCTCTAAAGAGGGCTCTCTCTCAATGACCCCAGCCTTATTTGAATCATCGTCAAATCCAATTATTTGTAAAATTCCTCCTGCGCTACGAGCCACCGCAAGAGGACCCCCCCACACCGCCTGCTCAACGTCACGACCGCTACCATCATTTGAATTTTTCGTACTCTTAGAATTTCTGATTGCACCTTCTTTTCCATTACCATAGATCCAGTCATCCTTCCCAACCATTTTATCTGTCCCAGGACTATTGATGATTCCATCCGTTTCCCAAGCCTCAATTCTACACTGCCCCATGGATCCAAACGTCTTACCAAGGTTGTTGCAATCGTAAGCCAAGATGGTATCTTTTTGGTATTCACAACAAGAACACAAACCAGGTAGAAAGTCTGGATGAGGCGAAACAGAGGCAGGATTGTTTGGATTTACAAATATAGCCATGCTGCACCGTCCGTTTTCGAGGAAGGTAGCACAAAATTGAACATCGCCTTTCCAGTAGCAATGACGTGAGTTTTTTGAATTGTTATCCGCATAGTCCCCCTGATTTTGACTGCCAATGACTTTCTCTTCTTTCTCACTAATTTCTGCCTCTCCCTGATTGCGGACGATGGTGACGGCCTCTGCGTACGAGCCAGAGTGAGTCGTGGTTTGAGGAATGGCAGCAATCGGACCGTTATCCTGGTTTCGATTGTCGAGGATCATGTTCACTCTCTCATTGATTCCACCCCTACCTGAAGTACTGTCGATCATCCCAATCGTCTCCATATCCTCGTTGCCGCATCGACCA
>Ga0055584_100005753_pt1 | contig 12148 bp, 13 predicted proteins | sample OSDHelmetaG_FD_58716 | JGI IMG/M metagenome (GOLD analysis project Ga0055584, IMG submission 58716) | Pelagic marine sediment microbial communities from the LTER site Helgoland, North Sea, for post-phytoplankton bloom and carbon turnover... | ecosystem: Environmental > Aquatic > Marine >... | reverse complement strand
ACACGCGGGTTTGTTCCCTTTGCCAGGCAACTGCTTCGCGTTCGATGGCTTTGATGAACGGATCTTTGCCATCGAGATAGCTATCCCACGTCACACCGTCGCCTTTCGTTAGCCGAGCCTTCAGGCCAGAGTATTCTTGGGCCTCTGCCTTGTTGAAGCGGAGAAAATTCCGAAACGCCAGATGCCGTTCAGCTTCGGGTGAGCCCAGCAGGAATGTATGAACGTGGTGGGTTCGGGTACCGTCGGCTTTGGTCTTTCTAAAGTAGCGGCGGTTCTCGATACCAAACTCTCCCATAACTTCATACCCGAGTTTGGTCATTCCGTGAGAGAGGTTGTCGATCTCCTCCAAATCGCGAGCTTCGACCAAGATATCGATGATCGGCTTTGCGAGGATGCCGGGAATGGAAGTGCTACCCATATGATGGATCGCGACTGCGACGCCGCCGAACACTGCTGCGATTTTTTGGCGTTCATCCTCGAACTGAGACGCCCAAGTTGGGTCATGCGGGATAACGCGGTTGTTCATTTTTGGGAGCCCTGGTGTTTTCAAGCATATCGCAGTTAATCCTTAACCACAGAATACTTTCTTAGCCAAGTGATAGCGCGTGCCAGTATGCCTACCCCCCAAAACACCTATCCCTAGAGGAGCAAAGCGACGAAGGGTCTTTTGGCCATTTGTGCGGTGCCGCCTTGGGAGGGCGGAGTTCGTCATCCAACAGGTCCTTCAGTCGCTAGCGCTCCTTCTAGGAACAGGGGGTTGAGGTTGTCTAGGAACGGGGGGTAAGGTTTTCTAGGGGCAGGCGTTAAAAACAGCTGGGAACTGGAGTTCAGGGAGCCGGTGCAGCGCCTACTACGATAGATCTTTTCAATTTCCGACACACTGGTCGCCTTCGTCATAATCGAGATCAAAAACGACTTGCGAGCAGTCGCGGAAAAGAGAGAAAGCGTCTTAAAATCCGATCAAAGAGAGAAATAGGATCTGAGTTAAGGGGGACAGCAATGTCTGATAAAAATCAGGCGGTTAAGCCGGAAGAAGAAAAAGACAACCGCCCCTTTGCTGGTATCATGTTTTTGCTGCTTGGCACGACGCTTTTCCCCATACAGGACGTCATTATCAAGACGCTAAGCGGTGGTTATGCGGTTCATGAGATCGTCTTTTTGCGTGGTCTGTTCGCTTTGCCAGTAGTGTTGATTATCATTCATTTTGACGGCGGTTGGAGGTCGACGAAAATCGGCTCCTTTGGGTTGCAATTGACCCGTGCGCTGATGGGTTTCACTTCCTATACTGTCTACTATATGGCGCTTGCTGTCATGGGGTTGGCGGAAACAGCAGCGATTACCTTCTCTACGCCTCTGTTCGTTATTATCTTTGCCACACTGTTTTTGAACGAAAAGGTTGGTTGGTATCGTTGGGCGGCTGTGGTTCTAGGCTTGGTTGGTGTTTTGATTATCGTCAGGCCTGGCAGCGGGCTGTTTGAGCCCGCGGCTTTGTTAGCAGTCGCAGCGGCAGTAACCTATGCTGCTTCCATTGTTTGCACAAGAAAACTGGGGCGAAGTACCACTGGCGCTTCCATGACGCTCTTTACGCTCATTGTTTTCATTATCTGCGGTGGCCTCTTGGGGTTGATCTTTTCAGGCCAGGAAACTCAATCTGTCCACCCATCGCTCCAGTTCCTCTACCGAGGCTGGATCATGCCGGCAGGTCAAGATTGGTTCCTTCTCGCCTGCTTGGGCTTGATTTCAGGCGTTGGCTTCTTTGCTCTGACACAGGCCTACCGCTTGGCGGATACATCGGTAGTGACACCGTTCGAGTATAGCTATATGCCTTGGTCGGTTCTCTGGGGCTTCGTCTTCTTCGGCATGCTGCCAGGATACCACACTTGGCTGGGGCTGGCTTTGATCGTCGGTGCCGGTCTCTTCATCATTTACCGTGAAGCGGTCAAGGATGGTCGCGTTTTCAAACGCCGTGGCTTTGGTCTTAACAGCCCGCGCTAGAGTTTCTCCGCTTCGCTCTTGACCTCTATGCTGTGGAGGAGGACAATAAGCTACAACTTTAGCAACGTCCTGGAAACCATGACCCATTGGAGCGACAACGTGGATGAGGCCCGACGCGTTTTAAACGCGCGTAAGGCCGAGGTCAATCAGGTGTTGGAAGACAGCAGCGGCGATTCCGATCCCGTAGAGCTGGATCAAACCCGGGTCGGGCGTTTGTCTCGCATGGATGCACTTCAACAACAGGCGATGGCCAAAGAAACCTTGCGCCGGCGCGAGCTGGAACTCAAGAAACTCGATTTGGCTTTAGCGCGTCTTGACGATGATGAGTACGGTTATTGTGTGCAATGCGGTGACAAGATTGAGCCACGCCGCCTGGATGCCGATCCTTCGGTGCCGATCTGTGTCGGTTGCGCTGATTAACCAGATATGAGCAAAGATCCAAAAAGCAGGCGTGGGTTTATTCGGGGAGCGGGGCTCTCGGCCGCTGCTGTTACCGCTGGTTTAGCAACGCCCGCTATTTCGCAAAATCGCAAAGAATGGACGGTGGCATCGGCCTTTGGCAAGACCGGCTTATTGGGGCGTGCGCTGCGGGATTTTTGCAGCGCGGTAAGTGCGGCAACCGATGAGCGTTTGATCTTCCGGATCTATGATGCGGGACAGCTCGTGGCACCGTTCAAAGTTCTGGATGCCGTGTCCAAAGGCGAAGCGCAGATGGGTTTCGGTGCTCCTTATTACTGGGAGGCCAGAGTACCGGCCTTGCGGTTCCTGGCTGCGCAACCTTTTGGCATGACGGGGATGGAGCTGAATGCTTGGCTCTATCACGCTGATGGCCTCAAACTGACAGACCGGATCTACAACGAGCTCGACGTGAAATTTCTACCGCTTGGTAACACTGGGAACCAAATGGGTGGGTGGTTCAACAAAACCATTGAAACAAAAGAAGACCTGGATGGCCTTCGCTTTCGTATGCCTGGTTTGGGTGGTGAGATACTAAAATCCTTTGGCAGCAAAATTGAGAATTTGCCAGGTAGCGAAGTGCAAAAGAATATGAGCGCTGGGCTGTTGGATGGAACCGAATGGATTGGCCCTGCGGCCGACCTAGCGGCTGGTTTCTATAAACTCGCCAAGCATTACTATTACCCTGGTTGGCACGAACCTGGTACTTTGCTGGATTGCATGTTCAACCTGCAGGAATGGGAGGCTCTAACGGCGGAAGACAGGCGGATCATTTCTCGCCTGGCGATGGCATCAAACTACCGTCTCTTGAACGAATTCTCCGTAAGCAATGGCTATGCGATGGAGACTTTGCTCACTGCCCACCGTGTTGACCTACGACCTTTTCCGGATCGCTTGCTGATCGCGCTTCGCCGCCGCACGGATGAGCTGTTGCCGGAGATCGCCCACAAAGAAAAGGCGTCACGGATTGTCTATGACGAGATGCTGCGTTTTAAGAACCTGCAAGGAACCTGGTCCCACTTTGGTGACGGCGCCTTTGCGCGCGCTAGGCAGCTGTAGAGCTCAGGCTCTCGCCATCCTTCGTCTATCTTTCCTACCATTTACTTGAAGAAAAAAACTCCCAGCCGAAGCCGGGAGTAAGTTTCAAGGAGCTGGGTCACGGTAAAGGGAGGAAACGCCGTGAACCAAGTCGCTGCCGTTCAGAAGAACTGAGGCAGATGTCAAACAACTTCGCCCGAAAACGATAAGATAGGTGGCCCAGGTTGGGCGGGTTTCCGGGTGGCCAAGCTCTGAGTGGCAGGGAAAACCACTCAGAGCCCGCAACAGGAGGCTGTTATCAAAGTTTCGCTTTTGCCGCCGGTAGCACCGCTCGGGCTAGTGGCGAATCTTCGATAAACAAATATTACCAAAAAGGTATATAAATGCAAGAAAATAAATACCAATTAGGTAATTTAACATTCTTTCGGTTATTCCTGCTCTCGGTTGGGCCAAAATTCCCACCAAGACTCCACAGCTCGCTAGAAATAGACGGTGGATAGGCTAGTAGAAGGCATCATCTTTAGGTTTGGATAGCGCAATGAAAAATCTCCTTCTCTTGATCTCTTGTGGAGCCCTGGCTCTGGTTTTGACAGCCTGCGGTGGCCCCAGCGGTATTGCGCCTAAAAAGGCGAAGTGTGCCGAGACCAAAGAGCAATGCATGGCACGTAAGAAAGCAGAACTGGATGCTATGATTGCTGATCCGCTCAACAAATGGATCACGGACGGCGGCTACAAGCAGGGCCGTATTACCAGTGGCCAAAGGCTGCAGGCCTATGTCGGCAGTGTCAAGCAGATGGACTGTGTTCAGCTTTGGTTAGGCGAAATGGAATCACAAAACGCAGCGGCCTATTTATCAAAGGGTAAGGTTAAAACCACATCCAGTGATGAAGAACTAGCCGCCAGTGTATTGCTCCTGATGGCCAAAACCACAAATGCCGTGATGACCGCTGAGAAGAAACGAATTTGTGTCGACAACGGTATCGAGCTTAAGCCTGAATTCAAGCACAGAGAAATCGAAAGACCCAAGCGGAAAAAGAACCTCTGGGGGTTTTAGAGTAGGTTTCTCTGCTCATTCTTCCCCGTCGAATGACGGTGTCTACTTGTCACGTGAGACGGATGTCGGAAGAGTGGGGGTGATTTAGCAGCGGCCTTTAGTGGTGCCATTACGCGTGTGGAGAAGTAGGCCCCGCAACAAGTGCGGGGAAGTGGAGTTTGAGTTTAGGCCTTGGATTTATGCAGGTTTGGAAAAGGAAAAACTAACGGAAGCGCCAAATGAAAACACATTGGGTCTATCTCCTTACAAACCAGGAACGAGGCACTTTTTATGTTGGAATGACGAGCGACCTTGTTCGCCGCATTTATGAACACCGCATAAAGGCTGTTGAGGGATTTACGCGAGACCATGATTTGACTCGTTTGGTCTGGTTTGAAGAACAGGGAGATAGAGGCCAGGCCTTGCGACGTGAAGGCTTGATCAAGAAGTGGAAACGGGAGTGGAAATACAATCTTATCGAACAAGATAACCCTCACTGGGAAGATCTTTACGAAGAGATTTGTCGTTAGTTGAGGAAACCCCACTTACTTCCCCGTCGAAAGACAGTGTCTATTTGTCAGGCGAGAGGGGCGTCGGAAGTATAGCCTCGATTTTGCAGCGGCCTTTATTGGTGCCATTACGCGTGTGGAAAAGTAGACCCCGCAACAAGTGCGGGGAAGGGATTCTTGATTTTGACTTCCTTTGGTTGGGAAGGAGTAACTTGCGCGAAGATGCCGCTGCTCTTACTTCCCCGTCGAAGGACGGGGCCCACTTGTCCTTTGAGAGGGGTGTCGGAAGAGTAGGTGCGATTTAGCAGCGGCCTTTATTGGTGCCATTACGCGAGTGGAAAAGTAGGCCCCGCAACAAGTGCGGGGAAGTGGTAGGGGGCAATTTCGGTCTTCTTTGGGAGAAATCAAAGAATCACAGAAACCCGCAACAGCGTTCTAAACCGGCACATCGCCATCAACAGTGACGCGCCACATCTCGCGGCGGTGACCGTGGTAGTCGTTGAGTGGGTAATGTACCGTACAGCGGTTGTCCCAAATCGCCAGTGTGCCAGCGGTCCATTGGAAGCGGCAGGTGAACTCTTCTTTGATCTGATGCGCGTAGAGGTGATCCAACAAAGGCGCACTCTCTGCTTCAGTCCAGCCTTCGAAATGTGTGACGTGAGCTTTGCTAAGATAAAGCGCTTTGCGGCCGGTTAATGGGTGTGTACGGATGATGGGGTGGGTTGCTTGTTTGATGTCCATCTCAGCTGTGTTCTCACCCTTCATGGAACCGTCTTTTAAGTGGTCAGCCCGCAGTTTGGCTTTGTTCTTGTTGGCCGAGCAAACAACGCGCAAGTTCTCCAGTGCTGATTTCAAACCATCCGACAAATAATCATAGGCCATATAGGCATTGGCCCACATGGTGTCGCCGCCGGTCTCTGGCACCTCTACTGCGTACAACACGGAGCCCATTGATGGCTTGGCCAAATAAGTTGAGTCCGTGTGCCAGATGCCGCCGAAGTTAGAGGTCTGGTGAGGCTCCTTGATGATGGGAATGACCTTGGGGTTCTGACTGAGGCCTTTAGCGAAAGGGTATTCGCCGACAGGGCCGTAAAGCTCAGCGAATTTCACCAAATCATCAGGTGCCAGGTCTTGGTTCCTAAAGAAGAGAACCTGATGGGCTTTCAAATAGTCGTTAAACTGTTCCCGAAGGAGGCTCAAAGGCACGGTTGCTAGCAGCTGCTTGATGTCTTTGCCCAGGATCTCAGCACCCAATGCGGGTGAGAGCTTCTTGATATCTGGTTTCGCGTAGGCGCTCATGCAATCTCCAGCGCAACCGTCGGGCTGGATACTTCTAGAACGGCGGCTGCAATGATCAGCGACGCTGCAAACCAGTCAACGAGGCTCAAGTATTCACCAGCGATCAGCGGTGCAGAGATCGCCGCGACCAAAACTTCGGACATCATGAGGATGCCTCCACGTCCAGGGGACAGATATTTGGTTGCCCAGAAGATGCCAAATAGACCTGGCACAATGAGGCAAACATAGAACAGGAAGATCGGCGGCGTCGCGGCGACCCAAACATCGAGCGCAGGGATGGAAAGCGACTGCCCAGTCAACGCCAACACGATGAGCAGTCCGACGAAGGCTGTGAGCGTCCCAAAGACATATTGTGACGTCGTGGTCTCGAGCGGGTGGATATGGCTGGAACGGCGGATGACGACGGTGCCCAAACCCCAGCTGATCCCCGCAAAGACGGCAGCCAGATCACCGAAGTTGAGTGGTAGGCTGGTGTTGTTGCCATTGGACAGCAGGATGCCTGCGCCGACCAGGCCCAAACTGATGGCTACCCAACGCCGCCAATCGATGACCTCGTGCAACATAAAGCGCGAGAAGATCGTTGCCCACATGGGCGTCAGGTAGAAGATCAAGGTCGCGCGCATGATCGAGGAGAACACCAGACCCGTCGCATAGAGCATCATACCGAGACCGGTTAGCAGCCCGATCCAGCAGACCAGCCAGAAATTCTCCCGCCAAACCCGCCACCGCCACAGGATGAGCGGGCTGAGCACAATCAAAGGAATGACGTTGATCCCAACCAGTGCCCACATGCCCGTGAGACCAGCCTCTTCAACGTGGCGAGCCGGCAGCCAGTAGAGACCCCACAGACACGCAAAGGAGAACAGCAGAACGCTGGGGAAGAGAGAGGACTTCGGAACCACTACCCCGGTTAGCCCTCAGCCACAGCCTTCTCTTTTTTGAGTGCGCGACCAAGCGCTGGGCGGGTGATACAGCGCTCCATGTAGGCCTTAACCTTCTCAGAAGGGATCTCGAACTGCACGTTCTTTGACCAGCGGTAGATATGACCGAAGAGAATGTCAGGGGCGGTGAACTGGTCACCCATCACATACTCGCCGTCGCCCAGGTGCTTTTCCAGCGCCATGATCGCCTTGGCAAAGTCTTCGCGGCAAAGGTCATTGGCTTCTGGCACCTTCTTGTCGTCTGGTAGCAGCCAGGCCGTGCGCGTGAAGAACCAAAGCGGCGATTCAAGATCAGTCTGCGCAAAGTACATCAGGCTGTCCATGCGGCCACGCTCAGGTGTGCCAGAAGGGAAGGTCAGTCCTTTTTCAGGGTGTTGGTCACCCAGGTAAGTGATGATCGCGGCGGTGTCCTGTACGCAGATGTCACCGTGGCGTAGAGCGGGGACTTTACCCGATGGATTGGCGGCATTCATCACATCACTGTGCGGGGTCGTGACGGTGTAATCGTAATCTTGCTCCAGCTCCTCCAAAGCCCAAGTAACACGGAGCGAGCGAGTTTGCGGGCGGGCGACGATTTCGTACATTGGGATTTCCTGCAGGTTTCCTCTTAATCAGACTGCACAAGGAAATGGTTCAGTTCACCGAAATAGTCAATGGCCGAGCGCAAAAGCTTGCCAGGACTGCGTCTTGGCGAAACACAATTCCTGCCCCTGAAACACCTATTCCTAGAAGGCGTGAAACGACTGAAGGATCTGTCTAATGCAGAGGGTGGTCGGTAAACACATGCATTGCCTCCAATTGAAACAGGATCCTGATTTTCGTTGTTCGCGAGCTTTCGCGCTCGCTCGCACTCTCAAGTCCTGCAAGCCGTCAGGATAACGTGAAAAACAGAGCGCTAGAGGAATTCGGCAGAAGATTTAGCGCTGTGTTGTAAAGGCACTGTTGCGGTAGATCTTTCCCTTGGCTCATCTCTCGCATTTAGTCCAAAATTATGCCTTGACCTAAAGTTGGCTTTAGCTTGTAGAGTACAGACGTCGCAATTGATCCATCGGGTCATGGTCCGTTTCTCGGGAGAAGAAAACTATGAAGATCACAAAAATAAGCGTTTTCCAGAAGGGCTTACCCTACGTTGGCGGCGGACTGGCTGTTGGGGATCGCACTGAAGAGCGCACGAGATCTTTTGACACCTTCAACACCACAGTTGTGGTGGTTGACACCGACGCTGGTATCAGTGGATGTGGCGAGTCCTGTCCTTGGGGTGCGAGCAATCTTGGTGCACTGCCTGCAATGCCCGGTCTCGCAGCAGCTTTGTTGGGCACAGACCCCCGTGAACTTCACAAAATCGAGCGTATTATGGATGCGGCAATTGAAGGTCACCCCTACGCCAAGAGCACTGTGGACATGGCCTGTTGGGACATTCTCGGGAAAAGCACAGGCGTGCCTGTTTACATGCTGTTGGGGGGTAAGCTGTGTGATGGTGCGCCGCTCTATCGTTGTGTCATGGAGCAGGAGCACGACAAGATAGGTGCTGAGATGGAACAGTACAGGGCAGCGGGCTACAAATACTTTAAGCTGAGGGTTGGCATTGAGCCTGAAAAGGATATTGAGCTCATTCGCTTTGCGGCAGGGATCGCCCAGCCTGGCGAAATTGTTTATGCCGATGCTAACTGTCGGTGGACCTTGCATGACGCATTGAAAGTGGTGCGGGCGGTCGAAGATCTTGATGTCATGATCGAACAACCTTGTCTGACATATGAGGAATGTTTGCATGTACGGTCACGCACGAACCTGTCAATGAAGCTCGATGAACTCGTGACGGACCAAGCTATGGCGGAGCGTTTGACACAAGATATGATAGCGGATGTGGCTTGTGTAAAGATGGCACGCATTGGTGGACTGACAAAGGCGCGCAGAATACGCGATTACTTTGTCGACCACGGGATAAAAGTCGTCACAGAATGCATGATGGGCGGCGAGATCGTATCGGCGGCTGTCTCACATTTTGCAGCTTCCACACCGGCGGAACTCCTGTTCAACACGACGGACTTGCATTCGTATAACATGGAACGGAGCGGAACACCCGCACCGCCAACATCAGACGGTCGGATGTACTGCCACGACACACCCGGACTTGGCGTAGAGCCCGATTATGAAAGCCTTGGTGACCCTGTGGCTGTCTTTGAATGAGGCGATTCACGAACAAGCCGAGGATGATGTGCTAGGTTACTGCTGTGTTATCTTGCGACGCTATTCTCGTCTAAAGTAACGTCATCCTGGAATCCTTAAAGAGGATATCCAGGATCTCCTGGCTTGTGAACGAAATCTCCAACAAATTCCCCTAATCAACAATCGGTTGCAGCTCTTGTTCCAACAGAGGGCGGAGGTGTTCGTGTTGTTTGGGCAATTTCAGCGCCAGGCCCAGATGGTCTTGGTCCTCGTCGCAGGTAAAGCCGGGGGTGTCGGTGGCGACTTCAAATAGGATACCGCCTGGACTTCGGAAGTAGATCGCTTTGAAATAATCTCGATCGCGGATGGAGGTTACCTCGTGACCCATCTCTAACAGGGCTGAGCGCACCTCCTGTTGCGCGCGTTGGTTCTTGACGGAAAAGGCGACGTGGTGCACCGATCCCGCACCTTGTACCGCGACAGGGGCCGAGGGGAGGATTTCCAGGTCAATGAAGCTCGCGCGATTACCAGCCTTCAGGGCGAAGCGCTGAACTTGACCCTCTTTGTTAATCCGGTGATAGCCCATGAATTTCAGCAGCTCTATCATGGCGCGCTGCTTGGCGATGCGCATGCAAACGGAATGGAAGCCTCTGATCGCAGCAAGGGAGGGCACGCTGTTGCCCGTCCAAGGTTTTCTGGGGTCGTCTTCGACTTCGATCAAAGCAAAGAAGTCACCGTCCGGCCCCTGGAAAGCCAATCTCTTTTCCCCAAAGAGGGCGTATTTTTTTGGCGTACGAACACCAAAGTCGACCAAACGTTGTTCCCAATAGCCAAGCGATCCCTCGGGTATGGCAAAAGCGGTACATCCGACTTCTCCTGTGCCTGGGCTGCCTGGTAGTCGTCCTGGAAAGGGGAAATAGGTCATCACCGAACCAGGATCGCCATCTCCGTTGCCGTAATAAAGGTGATAGACATCTGGTCTGTCAAAGTTGACAGTTTTCTTGACGCGTCTCAGGCCCAGCGTTTTAGTAAAGAAATCGTTGTTCCTTTGTGGGTCGCTGGCGATCGAAGTTACATGGTGAAGGCCTTGAATTTGCTCCAGCATTCTCTTTCCTATGTTAACTTCCTAGAGTTTAGCTGATTTAAGGGAAGCCAGAAGCCCCTGCTTTAGCAACAACTGTTAACTAGAACGAAACAATAGTAACCTGAATGTGAAACAATGAGAGGAAGTGGACTAATGGAACGGAGAAAGTTTCTTTTTGGCACCGGTGCAGTGGCCATGGCTGGTGTCATGCCACGGTCTGTTTTAGCCTCGGAACCTGATGTAATCGTTGTCGGTGCGGGCGCGTCGGGGCTGGCTGCAGCCAAAGAACTTCTGCGTCGCGGCTATTCGGTGACGGTGTTGGAGGCGGCGAACAGGATCGGTGGTAGGGCCTTCACGGACACTAAAACCTTTGGGGTGCCTTATGATGTTGGTGGACATTGGCTCCACTCGGGTCGCAACAACCCCTTTGTCTCTTATGGCAAGAAGAATGGCTTCGACATTTACCCAGCCCCCGACGATGAAAGCCTCTTTGTGGGTGACCGCGAGGCCACGAGCGCTGAATACCGCGCCTATGAACGCGCCTACAACAAGGCCCAGGCTGTGATCGCCAAGGCTGGTGCTCGCGGTAAAGACATTAGCCCAGCAGAGGTCATGCCCGATCTGGGCGATTGGCACGACACAGCTCATATGGCCATAGGCCCATGGGAGATGGCAAAGGAGTTTGACCGCTTTTCTTGTGCCGACTGGTACAGCGGAGAGGGCGGTCAGGACTGGTTCTGTGAGCAGGGCTACGGCACGCTGGTCGCCCACCATGGCAGGAACACCCCCGTTGCTCTCAACACCAAAGTGTCTCGAATTGATTGGAGCGGAAAAGGCGTGAGCGTCGAGACCAATCAAGGCGGCCTGAGAGCCAAAGCTTGCCTCGTGACTGTATCAACGGGCGTGCTGGCCAGCGGGGATATTGAATTTCTTCCGGCTTTGAAGGCCAAGAAACAAGAATCCTTTAACGCCATATCAATGGGCGTCTACAACCACATCGCGTTGCAGTTCAGCGAGAATTTCTTCGAAACAGGGAAGGACGAGCACCTGTTTTATCAAATAGACTCTCATGGTGCGGTGGCCCCACGTGGCATGGGGATGTTGACCAATATCTCTGGCACCAATCTGTCCTTTGGTGATGTTGGTGGGGAATTCGCAAAGGAGCTGGAGAGAGCAGGAGAAGCCGCCGCGGTTGACTTCGGCCTGTCGGAGTTGCGCAAGATCTTCGGTTCCGTGGTCGATAGAGCATTCATGAAAGGCCGCTACACCAATTGGGGGCAAAATCCACTGACCCACGGCTCCTACGCTTCGGCGGAACCTGGTGCTTTCCCTCTGCGCAAAGTGCTGCGCCAATCTGTTGGCAACCGCATTTGGTTCGCTGGTGAGGTCTGTTCTAAGTCCGAATGGGCCACAGTCGCCGGAGCGCATAAGAACGGTATCAAGGTTGCGAAGAAGATGGCCAAACGGTTGGGGTGAGATGCCGTGAGGCTTTTTGAACTAACACACCCAAAAGGAGCTCTTCAATTCACAGGTGCCTGGCCTTATGGTTTGCAGACATAGATTTTTCCTGGATTAGCACCATCTCGGGCGACAGAGAAAATCTGGCCTCTTGAATTCGGGTTATTTG
>Ga0055584_100005751_pt1 | contig 12149 bp, 13 predicted proteins | sample OSDHelmetaG_FD_58716 | JGI IMG/M metagenome (GOLD analysis project Ga0055584, IMG submission 58716) | Pelagic marine sediment microbial communities from the LTER site Helgoland, North Sea, for post-phytoplankton bloom and carbon turnover... | ecosystem: Environmental > Aquatic > Marine >... | reverse complement strand
CTGGGAATGTGCGTAAGGACACCGCACGGCATGAAGAACAACTTGGTTTGACCACCCTTTTAAACTGCTGCCGGAAGCTTGCCTCTGAATCTGGGCGGCTTTGCATCGTAATTCCGAGTCATCGATTGGAAGACATTCTGCGGTGCGCAATGGATACTGGTTGGCATCGCTCCAGGCAGTTGAACATTCGTCCCGTCAGCGGCAAATCCATCAACCGAATCCTCCTTGAGTTTCAAGTGGACGTGCCCGTTAAAATGCAGGAGGAAGAGTGCTTACTCTACGACCCACACCCCGTGTATTCACATCGGATTTTGGCCCTTCTCCGCCCCTACTATTTGCACCTCTAGTTCTTAATAAATCTTAATAAAGGCCAATTGGAATCGTCCTTGGATAGACTGGGGAAATTCAAATTAAACAGCATGAAAAAGTACATGATCACCGCTGTGGCGACCCTCATCTTAGGGTCGGTCAGCTTGGCTCAAAGCCAACCCCTCGTCCACTCTCAGTACAAACCCAAGCGTCCTGTGAAGCCTGTGATGGCTCAAATGAAGACGGATCTTGACCTAAGCGACATCCAGTATGCAAGCATTGTCGAAGCCAATCAAACGTTCGCTGTAGAACGGACGAAGGTGGAACGAGATGAAAACGGGCAACCTCAGAAAGATGAGATGCGCAAGTTGAAAAAGGCACATCACCAAGAGGTAATGGCCGTGCTTACGCCAGAGCAGCGAACCAAAGCTGCCGAACTGCGAAGGAAACGAAGTCCGCAACGCCTAGACGCAACAGAACGCGGGCCTAGAACAGAACACAAGTAAGCACCCCTATCACGATAAGCGAACCAGTTGGTTCGCTTTTTTTTTGCCCATTAGGAGTTCACATCATAATTCCTTTCTTTGAGCCTATGCCAGTACACGCTCTCCATCCCGAAACCTGGGTCGACCAGTATGGCAATCAATTGTTGGGCTATGCTGCGAAGCGCGTTCCCGAACGCGACGTCGCCCGCGACCTTGTGCAGGACACCTTTGTAACGGCGATTCGCACCAAGGAAAAGTATCGTGGAGAAATTTCGGAGAAGAACTGGCTGTACCTGATCCTCAAGAGTAGGATCCTAGACCATTACAAAAAGAAGAAGGAAACCCTTGCCTCCGATATCGGAAGCGAAGAAAAGGACGACCCGTTCTTCGACCAAAAAGGAAATTGGCTGCAGGACAAGCTGCCGAAAGAATGGACCACCGACAAGATGATTCGCAACGATGAATTCATGTCGATTTTTGAGCGGTGCAGGCAAAACTTGAAAGAAATTCAACGCATGGTATTCACGATGAAATACGTGGATGGAGAAGATTCTGAAGTAATTTGTAAGGAATTAGAAATATCCCCGTCCAACTACTGGGTGCTGGCGCACAGGGCTAAACTGAGCTTACGTCAATGCATAGAAACAAATTGGTTTAAACAATGATGACCTGTAAAGAAGCTACCGAAGCAAGCGTTCGCAAATCTCAAGGCAGAGTTTCCTTCAAGGAACGCCTTGACGTCGCGCTGCACTTATTAGCTTGCAAGTACTGCAGGTTGTTTGCCAAGCAGCAAGCATGGCTCGACCAGTTCCTCTCCAAGGAAAGCCAAAGCGCAGACCGGCTCACGGATGAAGAGAAGTCTACCATACAAACAAACATCAACAATCCTCAAATATCTTAATCAATCAATTCCAAGTAATATGAGCAATCAATCGAAGCGAAATCTAGGTGCTATCATCACCGGAACCATTATGTCAGGAGCCCTTTTGGGAACCACCACTGCAAACGCAACAGATATCTTTAACTACGATGACCTCGGCTCAGGAGCTGAACTTCGTTCTGATCTTCTCGACGCGTCCAATACTGGATTCAAATCTCCCGAAGCCAAGTGCGGCGAAGGAAAGTGTGGCGATGAGAAAGCCGAAACCAAAGCTGCAGACCACAAATGTGGAGAAGGTAAGTGTGGCGAAGAAAAGGCAAGCGCCAAAGAAGAGAGCAGCGAAGCAAAAGCAGCTGAGCACAAGTGTGGAGAAGGTAAGTGCGGTGAAGGTAAATGTGGTGGCGACGACAAGAAAGAAGAGAAGAAGAACCCAGACGCAGATCCTAAGTGATCAACGTCCTGAAATAAAATAGGTCCAGGCAGTCTTGTCTGGACCTTTTATGTGCATGAACCAACACGTAGGCATAGGATATCGCAAGGACTTCGGTTCAGCCTTTCTGAATTCAGAAGAGGTTCACCCGGCATTTGTGGAAATCGCACCTGAGAACTGGATCGATGTAGGTGGCTATTGGAAGCGGCAATTGCAAAAGGTAGCCGAACGATACCCTATTTACAGCCATGGACTCTCCCTTTCTGTTGGAAGCCCCGACCCTATTGACCGTGGTTTCTTAAAACAAGTCAAAGCTTTTCTGGAAGAATGGAATGTTCAGATTTACTCTGAACACCTGAGCTATAGCAAATGCGACAACGCACACCTCTACGACCTCTTGCCGATTCCCTTTCGCGAAGACGCGGTGAAGCACGTTTCCGAGCGCATTCGTGAAGTACAGGATTTTCTCGGCCGTAAGCTGGTCATCGAGATCGTGAGTTACTACACGCCAGTTGCTGCAGAAATGACGGAAGTAGAATTCATCAATGCCATCTTACAAGAGGCGGATTGCGAATTACTCTTCGACATCAACAATATTTATGTCAATGGATTCAACCACGGGTACGACCCGAAAGCATTCATTGACCAATTAGACACTTCACGGGTTCGGTACATACACATGGCCGGACACGAAAAGGTCAGCGATGATTTGATCATCGACACGCACGGTCAACCCATCATCGATCCGGTGTACGACCTCTTTGAACATGCGATTAAAAAATTGAACGGCCCTGTCCCCGTTCTGTTGGAGCGCGACTTCAACATTCCTGAAATGAAGGAATTGCAATACGAAATGGACAGATTGGAAGCCATCTGCACACAAACTTGGGATCATGCCACACTTGAAAGATGAGACCCATGAGCAGCAATCGCTGCTCGCCAAGTACACCCGCGACGGCATTGAGCCGGAGATGATCGGTGTTACCGATGGCAGGCTACACCACTACCGTCGACTGGTATTCAACGTCATTCGCGAATCCCTTTCCAGCACCTACCCCCTCACGGTAAACCTCTTAACCCAAAAAGAATGGGGCGTGCTTTGCCAGGAATTTTTCGAATCCCATGATTGTGTGCATCCGCAAGTGTGGAGGATGCCCGAAGAACTCATCGGTTATATAGCAGAACACCGGCAAGACTTACATGAGCGCTACCCTCAACTAGAGGACCTCTTGCAACTGGAATGGTTAGAAGCCGAATACTACATGATGAAGGATCGGTCTTTTCCAGAAGGAAGCACCCAAGATCCGATCGAAGCGCCTTGGAATTTGAATCCCGAATCTGAGATTGCGTCCTTTTCCTACCCTGTGCACGTCAAGAACGCACGTTTTATATCGTCTACCGATCAGGGAAACTACTACTGTTTGATCTTTCGACAACCCACTTCGGGCAAGGTGAAGTTCATGAACCTCTCCCCTTTCTTGGCTTGGTTGATCGCTACCCTCAAAGCAGATGCCTCCTCGTCACCTCGAGACCTCTTCCCCGTCATCGCGAAGGAATTTGGCGTCGATGACGAAGCATTGCTCAAGGAACAACTGAGCCAATTCTTCAAGAAGTTGAAGTCAGACGAAATGGTTCGATAAGCTGAACTCTTCGTTACTTCGCACTTCTTCTTTCTACCCATATCTGTTAACCACTCATGTCCGTGAACAAACTCGACCTGAAGCGATATGCCCAACTCTTTGTTCAAGCATTAAGGGGCGGTGGTGATCACGAGTACACTAAGGGAAGCATCAATAAGGCAATCTTTCTGCTAGCGGTACCTATGATCGCTGAGATGCTCATGGAATCTCTGTTTGCGGTGGTGGACGTGTACTTCGTATCTAAAGTGAGTGTCAATGCCGTCGCCACGGTAGGCTTGACTGAATCGGTGCTCTTTATTATTTATTCTATTGCTGTAGGACTGAGCATGGCCGTCACCGCCATTGTCTCGCGAAGAGTTGGAGCGAAGCAACCTAAGCGCGCTTCAGACGCTGCTTTTCAAGCCATCATCATTGCCGTCGGCATCGGCATTTTACTCGGGGTCTCAGGGTTGTATTTTGCTGGAGACATTCTCTCTTTGATGGGAGGAGAGCCTGAACTGATCGCTGAGGGCGTGAGCTATGCAGAGATCATGTACGCAGGAAACATCAGTATCATACTGCTTTTCATGATCAATGCCATTTTTAGAGGCGCCGGAGATCCAGCTATCGCGATGCGGTCTCTCTGGTTGGCCAATGGCTTCAATATCATCCTTGACCCTTTGCTCATCTTCGGAATTGGCATCTTCCCAGAAATGGGAGTTGCAGGCGCTGCAGTGGCTACGACTACCGGTCGTTCTATCGGCGTTCTCTATCAGCTTTACCACCTCTTCAACGGATCCTCTATCATCCGGTTGGGAATTGAAAACTTAGTGCTGCGCTGGAAAACCATCAGGGAGATCTTCGCTATTTCCTTCGGAGGGGTGGCTCAATTCCTAATCGAATCTGCTAGTTGGATCTTTCTGGTACGTGTTGTTAGCTTTTTTGGGACTGAAGCTTTGGCAGGCTATACCATTGCCTTTCGGGTGATCGTTTTTACCCTACTTCCTAGCTGGGGAATGGCAAATGCTGCGGCCACTTTGGTAGGTCAGAATTTAGGTGCAAAGCAGCCAGAACGCGCTGAAATATCCGTTTGGAGAACCGCGATGTACAATGCACTATTTCTCGTTTTGGTGTCAAGTATCTTCTTCATTTTCTCTGCAGACATCCTCCGATTCTTCACAGATGAAGTGGCAGTGCGCGACATCGGAACCTCAGCACTTCGCATCATTTGCGCTGGATACATTTTCTTCTCCTATGGAATGGTGATTAGTCAGGCTTTTAATGGTGCAGGCGATACCAAAACCCCGATGTGGATCAGCTTGATTGTTTTCTGGATCGTACAGATTCCGCTCGCTTATTATTTAGCCGTGGAATTGGATTGGAAGAGCGATGGAGTATTCTTCTGCATCGCTTTCGCCCATTCGCTTTACGCCATCATTGCCATCATCCTCTTCAGGCGAGGTAAATGGAAATTGAAAGAAGTAGATTAAGGGCATTTCGGAGGTGCAATTTTCGATTGTTACCTTTGCCGAGTTCATTCAAAACCAGCAAAGCATGCCCCATTTTGTTCCTGTTACCCTCTTTTTCAAACTGGAATCCGCAATCCGAATGCTTCTCCGCTAAAGGCTGAGAGCGCTAGGTAGCATGCATTGGGCAAACCCAAACATAACCTTTCTCAAGGCTGCGCGCATCGCGGACTGGCATCCCTATGTTCGCACGTTTAATCAATCCGCTTCTTTTAGCGGATGGAAAAGCCATCATATCTCTGAACGCCATAATAGTTAGCCCATGGAAATGCAACCAAAACTCATCAACCAACAAAGCGGTCGAGACGACGTGTACTCAGACCGACGCATCGTCGATTTCTTGCACACCCATTTAGAAGACTACGGCGATCCGAAGGAGGACATCCAACGATGCCTTGACTACGTGCACGAGCGCGGAGGTTTTGTCCTACTCGGAATCGTAGAAGACGAAATCATAGGAGTAGTGATCATCAACGAGACCGGCATGAGCAAATTCATTCCAGAGAACATCTTGGTGTACATCGCTATGGACAAGCGTTTTCGTGGTAAGGGTTTTGGAAAGGATTTAATGTCTAATGCCATCAAGCTGTGCAAAGGAGACATCGCACTGCACGTGGAGCCCGACAATCCGGCGAAATTTCTCTATGAAAAACTCGGCTTCTCAAATAAGTACCTCGAGATGCGATTGAAGCGTTGACTTAGCGCTACCTTCCGCATACAATCTATAACGCATCCAACGATGGACAACACACTTAAGCATTTCAGAAGAGACCTCCACGCCCACCCAGAATTGAGCGGGCATGAGCGTGAGACCCAGAAGCGGATCAAAGCATTTCTGGCGGACCAAGGCATCACACACGGCAAAGACGTTGGGCGCTTTGGAACATTGTATCACTTCTATTTTGGCGACGGCCCTCACCTGCTCGTTCGGGTAGACATCGATGCCTTGGCAATTCAGGAGGTCAACACCTTTGAGCACCGCTCGTTGACGGAAGGCCTTTCGCACAAATGCGGACACGACGGGCACACCACCATCGGCGTAGGTTTGGCGATGCGGTTGCAGAATGAACCGCTTGAGCACGGTGCGGTGACCTTGCTGTTTCAGCCTTCGGAAGAAAACGGTGAAGGCGCCCAAGGAGTGTTGAAAGACCCTCAATTTGACCCGGAGGAGTACGACTACGCGGTAGCCTTGCATAACATACCAGGCGAATCCCTGCATGAAGTGCTTTGGAAGCACGACAATTTCACGCCAGCAGTGCAGAGCTTGATCCTACGGTTGACGGGGAGAACCTCGCACGCTGCCGAACCTTTGAAAGGTGAAAACCCAACATATGCCATAGCGGAGATTGTCACCGAAGCATTGAGATTAGAAGAAACAGATGAGAAGCACTCCAACTACCGTCTGATCACCCCCGTTTTCACTGAAATAGGATCGAAAGACTATGGCATATCTGCCGGGTATGGAGAAATCCACTTCACGATTCGCAGTTGGCATCAAACAGACATGGAAGCAGCTACCAACGATTTCATGAATGAAGTACAGCGCATCGCAGACGAGCATAGATTGCGCTTGGAGTCTGAGATTGTCGCCGTGTTTGCTTCCAATCAAAACCATGAAGATGTGGTCAAAGCTATCACCGATTCGGCCAAACAATTGGGTCTAGACATGACCGAACGCAGCGAACCCTTTCCATGGGGTGAGGATTTTGGCTTGTTTACCCAGCGGATTCCGGGAGCCATGTTTGGACTGGGATCCGGAAAGAACACTCCTGCCTTGCACAACCCCGACTATGACTATCCAGACGAACTCACCCCAACGGGTGTGAACCTGTTTTATCAAATCGCAAAAACCATCTGTTCTAGTGTTTGAAACATCTAACATAAACCTCAAGAAAGCCGCGTTAAAAAACAACCTTTCTTTCATCCAAAACCTCATTGGCGAGGACTGCAAAATGAGCAGCGTAGTAAAGGGAAACGCATACGGTCACGGGATTGAGGAATACGTTGTAATGGCAGAGGAATGTGGCGTAAACCATTTTTCCGTCTATAGCACCGATGAAGCCCAGAGGGTTTTCAACGTGAAAAACACGAACACGTCGATCATGATCATGGGCTCGGTTGACGACGACGGCTTAGCCTGGGCCATCGACAATGACATTGAAGTTTGGGTATTTGACGAAGAACGACTCAACAAGGCGCTTCAATTGGCCGAAAACCTCAGGAAGAAAGCCAAACTCCACATTGAAATTGAAACGGGCATGTACCGCACGGGCTTTGAGAATGGAGAGATAAAAAACGTCATCCAAACCCTCCAAGGCAATCTTGAGCACCATACTCTGGTCGGTATTTGCACCCATTTTGCTAGCGCCGAAAGCATCAGCAACTACTATCGAATCAAGGAGCAGATCAAGCGGTTCAAGCGGGTGTTGAAGCAATTTGAAAAAGCTACCCTTCATCCTGTTTATCGCCACGCTTGCTGTTCTGCAGCGCTGCTCCGTTTTCCCGAGATGCGAATGGACATGGTTCGCGTTGGGATTCTGCAATACGGCTTTTGGCCCAGCACAGAAACCTTCATCGATTACACGCAGAAAAACAAAACCATGGACGAGCCGCTCCACCGCATCATCAGCTGGAAGAGCCATGTCATGAGCGTCAAGCATGTGAAGACAGGTGAATACATTGGTTACGGAACCTCCTACCTTGCCCAAAGCGACACCAAGATCGGTATTGTGCCGGTTGGGTATGGACATGGCTTTGCGCGTTCCTTGAGCAACCAAGGGCGCGCCTTGATCAACGGAATTCGCGTGGCTGTCATTGGCACGGTCAACATGAATAGCCTAGCGGTTGATCTTTCAGAAGTAGAATCGGTAAAAAAGGAGATAGCGTGACCTTGATCGGACGGGACGGTGAATTGGATGTGTCCGTGGCGTCTTTCAGCGAGGCTACCAATCAATTGAATTACGAATTGCTCACACGACTTCCTATGCACATACCGCGCATTGTGGTATAAACAACAACCATGGCTTTCATCACATTTGATCAGAACAAACTCAAACACAATTATCAGTTTCTCGACGCATTTTTTGGCGAGCGGGAAATAGAATGGGCGATTGTATCGAAATTGCTCTGTGGCAACTACGAATACGTAAAAATCCTTTGCGAAACCGGTATCAAAGAGATATGCGATTCGCGCATCAGCAATTTGAAATTGGTCAAGGAGATCGCGCCTGATATTCAAACGGTGTACATCAAACCTCCTGCAAAAAGGAGCATCAAGAGCATCGTGCAGTACGCTGACGTAAGCTTCAACACCCAATTCGAGACGATCAAATGGTTGAGCTCCGAAGCTAAGCGCCAAAACAAGCTCCATAGGATCGTCATCATGGTAGAGATGGGTGATTTGCGTGAAGGTGTCCTCGGTGAGGATTTGGTAGACTTTTATAAGAGTGTGTTTAAGCTACCTAATATTGAGGTGGTCTCCTTTGGCACCAATCTCAATTGCCTCCACGGAGTCATGCCTTCACATGACAAACTCATCCAGCTGAGCTTGTACAAACAACTAGTAGAAGCTAAGTTCAACCGGAAAATACCTTGGGTTAGCGGAGGAACGAGTGTTGTGATTCCACTCATCCTCAATCATCAACTTCCTAAAGGGATCAATCACTTTCGAATTGGTGAGTCGCTCTTCAATGGCCACAATCTCTTCACTGGCGAAGTGATCGACGGCATGCAAGATGACATCATCAAGCTCTATGCGGAGGTGATAGAACTCATCGAAAAACCCATGGTCCCGATCGGTGACTTAGACACCAACCCTTCAGGGGAGACGTTTGATGTGGACGAAGATGACTATGGAAAAACATCTTACCGGGCAATCCTGGACTTGGGACTCTTGGACGTTTCTCCCGAATTTCTAATCCCGATCTCAGGAGATTTGGAGATCATTGGCGCCAGTTCAGACATGATTGTGTTGGACATGGGGGAAGAGACCAAACTCAAGGTGGGAGACCTGGTACCCTTCAAATTGAAGTACATGGGCGCCCTAGCCCTAATGAGTTCCGACTACATCGAAAAGAAAGTAGTTTAACGGACAACAACGCACCGTCGGCTTACACGCTTCCCGTTTTCTAACGACACATTTAGGATATAGACCCCTTCGTTCAAGCCATCCAACTCCAAACGTTCCGCAGGATATTGGCAGTGCTTGGAACGTACCCTTCTACCCGACATGTCCAAGATTTCAATGTGCTCGATGCTTTCACCTTGGGTACTCACCCAAATTTGGTTATCCGCAGGATTGGGATAGACCAATACCGAAGGCATGGCTGCTATCTCCGCAGCACCCACTCCAACCGTATCTGTCATGTTATCTTCAAGGGATGGCGTGATGTAGGTGAAGTTAGTATCGTTTACCGGAATGTAATCGCGTCCTAAGAAACGTAGCCGGTATGGATCTAAATAATCCGTTGAAACGAATGAGGGTGTCTCATCCAGTATCTCCGCGAGAACCGAGTACCGCTCACCTGGGTAGATGATCAAGGTGTCGGCAGCATAGGGCTGGTCCAGCACCCTTCCATCCGAGGTATGCACCACCGCGTTCAATGCACTTGGGAAGATGATGCGATTTACGCGATAGCCTACATTCATGAAGCGCAACAAGTGCTGATCGCCGATGGTTCCGTTGATTTGAATGTTGGTGTCGGTATAGTTCATCGAGCGGTTCTTCCCGTTGATCAGGAAGAGGTCGGGTGCGTAGGTAGTAAACCCACCAATGGCAGTATAATCCGCATTCCACCTTGAATCAAGGTCGCTGAGCAGGTAGGCGTGCTGGCGATCATAGGTGGGGCCGTTGGTGTAGATGCGGTTGCTACTGTCTGCCGGATAAACGATGACCATTCCATACATACCCAAGGCAAGATGCAAAGTTGTAGTGACGTGGCAGTGATAGAGAAAATTACCCGCGTGGGTAGCCTTGAAGCGGTAGGTAAAGGACTGATTGGTCAAGACGAAGTCAGAGGTGTGCGGCACCCCATCGTTAGCCTGATCTACGTCGAGGCCGTGGAAGTGAATGGTATGCCCTTCCATGGAAGGGTTGATCATTTCTACGTGAATGCTGTCGCCTTCTTTTGCATAAATGGTTGGTCCGGGAAGCACGATAGTAGGGTTTGCATTGGTGTAACCAAAGCCCCAAAACGGCAATGAGATGGTCGTATTGGAATCGGTGATGAAGTCGGCTACGCCGTCCATTAGGGACACCAGGGAATATTGCTTTAACGGTTGAGCAGCAGCTGGCCCGGCTAACAACAGAGAAAGGAACGCTATGGTCAATGCTCTATTCATGGATGTGCATATGCATCATCATTCCGCCCGGATAGTTTCCTCCGATGGTGGTGGTGACCAAATTGTGGTTGTGTACGGGGAACATGCCCGGTTTGTCAGGCACCAATTGCACCGTGACCGATTCGCCCGGCGCCATGCCGTAGGAGTCCTTTACCCAGCCGATATAGTGAGGATGCATACTTGCCTCCAAAATGGTGACATGGTAGCCGTGCCAATGGGGAAAGTGGTGCAAGTAACCAGCATTGGTCATGTGCACTATGATGGTGTCTCCGACGCTTGCTTCGATGAAGGACATGGTGTCTTTTAAGGTTCTCGGAAAGCCTTTGCCGTTGATCGTGAATGCCTCGGGGTTGTATGCTCTCCTATCGTAAACCCCACCTTCGGCGATTGCCTTGATCCACTCCTCATCATGCTCGGTAAAAACGGCGTAAAATTCAGGGCCGGTAAAATCACTGACAACGAGCATTCCTCCTAGCCCCAGCGCTCGATGGTCTTGGGTCGGATCTTCGTAGAGGTAGGTTCCCGGTTGATCAAAAGTGACCGTCCACTCCTCTGTTTCATCCGCTGCAATGCGATCGATGCCCCCATAGCCTTCAACTTGAAAGGCGCAGGTAAAGTCGCTTCGATTGGTCACGTGAAAAGTCACCTCCTCCCCTGTTTGAAAGCGCAGCACGGCATTGGATGAATCAAACTGATCGCTCGTGTTAAACGTGAAGTAGGGCATGTCATAGTTCCCATTGGTCACCCCTCCTTCTACGATGAACAGTTCAACGGTTTGTTGGGCCCAAACGGGTATGGTGAAAAACGTCAATAGGAGGACTAACCATCGCATACATTCAAAATTACGAGTCTTAAGGGCACATATCCTGAAAGCGTCAAAAGTCAAATTTGTTTAGATTTGATGTAGGTACATTTAGTTTCACCCACACGTCGACGCAGTGTATGGATAGAAAATCATTCATCAAATCCTTTGGAGCGCTCTCGGCCCTTTCTTTGATCAGCATGAGACTTAGAGACATTGAGAATTTAGCGCAGACCTTTGCGCGCACTGAGCGCACGCCAGTGTTGTTTGTCGGACACGGAAATCCGATGAATGCCATAGAGGATAACGTGCACAGCAGGGCTTGGAAGGAAGTAGCCAAGGACCTACACCCCCAACTGATCCTCTGCATTTCGGCGCATTGGGAATCGAGAGGCACCTACATCACAGGCGATGCACACCCCAAGACCATTCATGATTTTGGAGGATTTCCGCAAGCATTGTTTGACGCCAACTACCCCACTCCTGGTTCACCCGAGACAGCCACTTTGATTCAACAGCAGATCCAAGAACCGGAGGTACACCTGACCGATCGGTGGGGATTGGATCATGGAACGTGGTCGGTACTTCTACAGATGTTTCCGTCGGCTGATATTCCCGTGCTTCAAATGAGCATGGATCGTACGCTCTCACCAGCGCAGATGTATCAATTGGGCAAGCAGCTCGCATTTTTGAGAAGCCGGGGCGTGTTGATCATGGGAAGCGGCAACATTGTACACAACCTGGGCATGGTGCGTTGG